>Ga0315298_1002960_pt1 | contig 27702 bp, 26 predicted proteins | sample WHS_1_MG_FD_203077 | JGI IMG/M metagenome (GOLD analysis project Ga0315298, IMG submission 203077) | Extremophilic microbial mat communities from Washburn Hot Springs, YNP, Wyoming, USA - WHS_1_MG | ecosystem: Environmental > Aquatic > Thermal springs > Hot (42-90C) | place: USA: Wyoming... | reverse complement strand
ATGCAGCCTTCGGAGATTTACTCTAGTATTCCTGGAGGTCAATCGCAAAATGCCCCGACCACTTACGGAGTCACGAGGCGGCCTTACCCTGATCGTGTATATCGCTATCGCCGTGGCTGCGCTTGGTGGCCTGTTGTTCGGGTACGACACTGGCGTGATTTCGGGGGCGATTCTCTTCATTCGGCAGGAGTTTGCGCTTTCGTCGACGATGCAAGAGATAGTCGTCAGCGCCGTCTTGTTGGGTGCGGTTATCGGCGCGGCGACGGGCGGAACCTTGGCCGATCGTTTTGGACGACGCAAGGTAATAATAGTGGCTGCCATCGTCTTTGCCCTCGGTGCTGTCGGTACGGCTCTGGCGACCAATGTCACCTGGCTGGTCGCCGGAAGGTTAGTCGTCGGAATCGCCATTGGCGTGGCTTCATTCGCGTCGCCTCTATACATCTCCGAGGTGTCTCCAGCCGGCGTCCGTGGCTCACTGGTATCAATCAACCAACTGGCTCTCACCAGCGGCATCGTCATAGCCTATCTGGTGGACCTTGCCTTCGCTCCCACTCGGGGGTGGCGTTGGATGTTTGGCTTGGCAGCGGTTCCCGCGGTCATTCTTGGTGCGTCGATGTGGTTCCTCCCAGATAGCCCTCGTTGGCTGGTCGGCCGCGCACTGATGGACAGGGCGCGGCGTGTGTTGATAATCCTTCGGGGGACACCAAACGTTGGCGCGGAAATGAAGGACATTCAGGAGAGCGTGAGCAAGCAGAAAGCTGGGTACGGTGAGTTGCTAAACCCACTGATTATGCCCGCGCTGTTTGTCGGAATTGGCCTGGCAGTTTTCCAGCAGATTACTGGCATCAATACGATCATCTACTATGCCCCGATGATCTTCGAGTTCGCCGGATATGCGACGGCATCCGCTTCCATCCTGGCTACTGTAGGCGTGGGCTTGGTTAATGTGCTGATGACCGTCGTGGCGGTGTTGCTGGTGGACCGTGTGGGACGCCGCCCGGTGCTGCTAGTTGGCGTGGCGGGTATGGTTGTCAGCCTCGGCGTGCTGGGCTTCGCCTTTCAGTTCCCTAACCTAGGAGCTTCGCTGCAACTCGTAGCAGTGGGTAGTCTGGCAGTGTATGTGGGATCCTTTGCCCTTGGCCTTGGGCCGGTCTTCTGGCTGCTAATCTCGGAAATATACCCCTTGAAGGTCCGTGGTGCGGCTATGAGTATTGCGACAGTGGCCAACTGGGGTGCCAATCTTCTGGTCGCAGTGACATTTCTGACCCTGGTTGCGACAGTGGGACGACCCCAAACGTTTTGGCTCTACGGTCTCGTCGGAGTAGCCGCCTGGTTCTTCGTATACTTGTTGGTGCCCGAGACCAAGGGACGGACGCTCGAAGAGATCGAGGCTCACTGGCGTGCTGGCAGGCATCCTCGAGAGATGGGGAGATAGCGCACGCCTTAGCGTTATTCGCGTCTGCCCATCAGCAAGCCTCGCTCTTGTGTATCAAGTATCTTGTAGGCGGCCAGTTTCACCCGGTCCTCGATCAGTAAAGAAGAACAGGGCATAGCCCCAAACCAGGAGCGCCAAATCCCAGCCCATAGGAACCATAAGAAACCCGTAGACGGTTATAAGCGTGGCCAGCAGTTGAGTACCCAGGACTGCTCCTAGTAGGATTCGTGCAGGTGGAATGGACCAGAAAGCGTATCGCGTACGTGTGACGAAGATGGTCAGGTGGCCTGAGACTGATAGTTTCAAATACATCACAGTCGGAACCAATACCTGAGGGAGCAGTAATATGCGCTCGGCTAGGTAAAGGAGGCCAAAGGTTTCGAGCACTCCCATTGTACCAAGAATCGTGGCCAGCCCCAGAACAACGTGTCAGTTCCACCTTTCTGGCCACTTGGAATAGCGCGTGCGGTCGTAGGCAATGGATAGGATGGCACCATCGTTGAGGATTGCCAGGAGCACGATCTGCACGGGAGTCACCGGATAGAAGTTGAAGATTACAATCGTAAGTGCGATGAACAAGATAATTCTTTATAGTTTCGGTGACGCGATAAATGGCGTAACTGAGCATGCGGCGAAAGGTGTGTCGGCTCTGCTTAATGGCCTCGACGATCACTGAAATCCCTGGGGATAGAAGCACGATATCGGCTGCTGCCCTAGCCGCGTCGGTAGCACCGGCGACGGTAATGCCTGCGTCGGCCTTCCTAAGTGGGGGGCATCGTTAACGCCGTCTCCGGTCATAGCCACGATGTGGCCCCGCTCCTGTTCAAGGCGACCTCTTCCTTGGCGGGGTGAATCTGCTACTAGGTGGGGGACCAGACAGCGGCAGGGTAAGAATGAAGGATGAGCCCTTCCCCGGTCCAGCGCTTTCAACCTGGATGCGGCCGCCGTGAGCCTCGACGATTGCCTTCGTGATGTAGAGACCTAGACCTGTCCCTTTTGCTGGCTGCTCACGGTACAGGCGCGAGAAAGGCTCGAAGAGCAATGGGATGTCGTCAGGCGCAACTCCAATGCCTTGATCGGTCACCCTCACAGTGGCGTTTCCATCGACTTGTGAGAGGTTCACCCAAATATAACCGCCCTCCGGCGAGTATTTTATCGCGTTGGAGAGGAGATTCGTGAGTACCTGGGCAATCCGGTCAGCATCCCACACACCTTCGAGTGATTTCGGCGCTTCCAGTATGATGTGGTGCTTGGTAGTAGTTGCCTGTTGCTGCTGCACAATGTCTCTCGCCAGACTTACCAGGTCCATAGGTTCGCGCTGGATCGTGAAGCGCCCAGCCCCGATTTGAGACGCGTCCAGCATATCGCTGATTAGCCTGTTCATTCGGTGTGTCTCTTTTTGTATGGCGTAGATCATCTTTTCGCTCGCCTCAGGAGAAAGCTGCTGTTGACCGCGGCTAATCATCTGGGCATATCCCAGCACGGTCGTCAGTGGCCCTCGGAGGTCATGCGCGACCATCCCGGTGAACTCCTGCAGCCGGCGGCGGGCTTCCTCTGCCTCCATTGCTCGTTTCGACGCCTGCCGTAATTCAATCGAAAGCAATATGCTGACGTACGAAATGATTAGCAGGGAGATTACTTCGTATGGCCAGACGGTGATAGATTCTCCCTTGAGCAAGGATGTGGAGATATCGAGCGCCAAGCTGATCGCCGCTGTTGCCTCAACTGCAGTGAGTGAAAGCCCCTGGGCGGCGATCAGAATGGGGATGGCATAGACCACGGCTACGAAGGAGTGACCCGGCAATATATACAAATCCAAGAGGAGGGCGATGAAATAGACGACTGCCATAGCGCCAAGAATGCGAGCAGTCTCAGTTGGTCTAGCCATCTACCTTAACCTGAATGTATCAACGTTAAGGGTGCGGCCCGAAAGACGATCTGGCCCAAATCGTCAACTGGGATTATTCCTCGGCCCGTGTCGTTAGAGTGCATAACCGAACCACGCCTCGTTACATCTGACAATTTCTCGCTCTACCGCCTGGCTGCAACAAACGTACCGTTTACTCGTCCAATTGATTGCGGTGTCCCTCTGATTGGGGTGTACCTCCAGCTACCTGCCACGAACAAGGGACAGGACAGTGGCAAGGCCCGCAATCATTCCTATTATGGAGAGTGAGCGAGCCGCTGTGGTAGCCACATGCGACTGCTCGTCGACGTAGTACTGCTCTAGCGGTGCGGGGAACTGGCGACGAACGTACCAGTTCCACAGCCTTATGCCGATGCGAGGGTTGATTGTATCCACGGCGCCGTTCAGCAATAAGAATCCTCCCAGAACAACAGCAAGTAGTCTCAGCATCTGTCAACCTCCCACTGCGGACCGTGTGGTCCGGTTGATAATCAGACATTCAACCGTTGCAAGGTTCGTGCCAGAGATTGTCCAAAGTAGTCCCAGCCCACCAACTGCCAGACTATGACTTGCTGGCAGCGTGCCAGATTCTGCAGCCATTTATCGATAGAAAATGTTTCCCAGATGCCCGTGTTGAGGCGCACGTTGAGGGCGCTATGGTAGACTGGAATACAGAGTTGGTTGCCAACTAGGTACGTTATGTGCGGTCGGAGAGTTGTTCCATTCGCTGAGTGATGGCAGAAGGTAGCATGCCAGAGTTTCCAGTACCTTCGTTCCAGATCACCATTCCGATATCTGGCAACGTCTATCCACTTGGAGTAGTTTTCCAGATACATATCATCGTGGTGGCCGCTTTCATGGGTATAGCTATCTTGGCACCGTTTGCGGAGTACTTGGGATTTCGCTACGCCGACGAGCGCTGGAGCGAACTCGCCCACCAACTTGGAACCACAATGGGCAAGGTGTTCGCCTTTGGTGCTACTTGGGCGGTCTTCGCGCTGATGCTCCTATTCGGACTGTACCCGCGCTTGATGGGTGTCTTGGGCGGAATTTTCTTCTGGCCGTGGATCGCCATTACTTTCACCTGGTTTGTCATGACTCTAACTGCTTACGGGTACGCCGAGACCTGGGAACGGCTGAGGTACCGGCACAGGCTACACATGGCCATTGGCTGGACCTTCGTGCTCGCGGCATTCGCATTCATCACGCTCGTCGTCGAGCTTGACTCTTTTATGCTCACTCCTACCCAAGAGGCTCCTCTTTCATCTGCCACCTTCAATCCTAGCTGGCTTACCGAGGTCATACACCGCCAAGTTGGCAACCTATCCTACGCAGGGTTTCTGGTCGCCGCCTACGGTGGCGCGCAGGTTCTCTATTTCCGCAGGACCAGTGAGGCTGATAGGAAGTTCTACGATTGGGTTGGGCACGTGGGACTGGTCGTGGGCCTGGGAGTGGTGCTACTTCAGCCCATTGTCGGCTGGTTCTATGCTCGACAAGTGATGACAGGTTCACCGGGGGCCTTTCGGATAATGATGGTTGGGGAGAACTCATGGGGCTTCTTGGTCCAGACTGGTCTGCTCGGCGTACTTCTCTTGCTCAGCAATCTCTATATGGGGCTGACACTTCGGCGGGACAATCCAAGCACGAGCACAATCAACTGGATGGTTGGCTCAACCTGGGTCGTCGGGTTGCTTACGCTGTTGGGCGTCGTTCCCCAGCAGGTTCCCCTGGGGCTGATGACGCCTTGGAAATACATAAGTCTGGTGGGAATGGATTTCATAACCATCATCAATTTGGTGCTCTACCTGCGGGTTAGTCCCAACTTTCGCTGGGGCAAGGTAGGGAGAGGCTCGCAGTTGGCCCTGATCAGCATCGGGATAGTGATTGCCGCTCTGATGATAACTATGGGCATAATTCGTGCGAGTGCGCGCGGGTCCTACACTATCTACGGCCGGATGGGACCGGACCAGAGCCAGCAGATTCAACCTCCATAGAGGGGACAACTGTGTCGGCACCAATGCCCATCGAACCAGCTGTGTTGTTGACGGTCGAGTTCGGTAGCGTCTTCTTTTTGCTACAACTGCTGCCGCTGGCCTATGTCATATATAAGCTTCCAGCCATTTGGCGCGAGAACCGGGGGCTGGCTCTGGTCATTGTGGGAGTGGTCCTGTTTACAGGGTTGCTCTTTCTGCTTTTCTTCACAGCGTTCATAACGATCATGTTCGTGACTGGGGCTACGGGGATATGAACAGCACGAGGCAGAAAACACGGGGCGAAAAGGTCAGTCGTCGGCAGTTCTTTGAATGGGGAATCTATGTCATTGCCGGATTCTTCAGCATTCTCCTCGGTGTACCACTGGTTGGCTATTTCCTATCCGTTATCTTCAGGCCGGGGGTGGAGCAGTGGGTGCCGGTGACTACATTGGACCGCATCGACGTGCTGACGCCGACGGAATACGCGGTTGCGTTCGAGAGGCGCGACGTGCTGAGAAGTTACGAGGAGATGCGGGGTGTGTTCGTCATACGTAAGGGAAACGATATCCTGGCTTTTACCAACGTGTGCACACATATGCATTGTTCCGTGCGTTGGCTCGATTATCGGCAGCAAATAGTCTGCCCGTGTCACGGAGGGGTGTACGACCGCTGGGGGCAGCTAGCCGGTGGCCCTCCACCAAATAGCCTCCCGCTGTACGCTACCAAAGTCGAGGGCAATGTGCTGTATGTTGCAAATCGCCAAATCTTCCGTGTTTAGGCGTGTAGCAGGAAGTAGTCAGCAGTCGGGCGCCTGTTGGAGTCCGGACACTGCTTGCTCCACCACGCCGACTGCTGAAAGCTGATTGCTGATGCCCTTTAGGAGGTAGGACGATATGTTCGGATGGTTGATCAGGCGTTTCCTGGTGAAGCCATTGTGTGGCTGGTTTGACCAGAGATTGCCCTTGCGGGGTGTGCTGGAGCGCCTCCTGAACGACCCTGTACCCGAGCGCGGTGGCTGGTGGTACACCTTTGGCGCTGCTATCTTCTTGCTCCTGATCGTCCAGGTGGTCACGGGTCTCTTCCTCATGCTTTACTACGTGCCATCCTTCACCGAGGCCAGGAATAGCGTCATCTACATTCAGAAGGAGGTCATTCTGGGCTGGTTGGTGCGTGGCATCCACTACTGGAATATGGTGGCGCTGGTTCTACTGGTAGGTGTGCATATGACGCGAACGTTCACCTCCGCAGCTTACAAGACGCCCCGCGAGCTTACCTGGTTCCTGGGGGTGCTACTGATGGTTCTGATGGTTGCCACGGCGTTCACCGGAGGGATACTGCGCTGGGATCAGGCCGGCTACTTCGACGTCGTAGTGGGCACTACCATTGCCAGTTACACCCCGATAATAGGGCCGTGGGTGGCGCAATTGTGGCTTGGCGGGGATAGCGTCAACGCACTCACCCTCACCAGGACCTTTCCGCTTCACGTCTGGATTCTGCCAGTAGCTCTGCTGCTTGTGGCCTCGATACATATCATGTTGGTAATCATCCAGGGGCAGTTCGGGTCCTGGATCAATTACGAACCGGAGCCTCCAGATGCGCCCCCACTGACAGCGGAGCAGGTAGCCTCGCACAAAAAGCTCGAAGAAGACCTACTCAACCCCCGCAGTTCCAAGGTCAATCTGCCGGTGCGCACGACCTGGTTCTATCCCTTTCACGTGTTCAAGGAGGCAGTAATTTCGTTGGTGATTTTTGTCGGGGTGCTGGTGGCCACTTTCCTCTTCCCCGTGCCCATCGAGGAGCCGATCGACCCGACTACGACTACCTTCGCCCCGTCTTCGATGTGGTTCTTCCTGTTTCAAGACCAGTTACTGCTGTTGTTCCCCGGCGCCTGGCTTATATCTGTTGGGGCCGTAGTGGCTCCGACCGTGGTTATAGTTCTGCTGCTGTTGTATCCTTGGATCGACCGCGACCCTGCGCTTAGGCCATCTAAACGTATCAGTAGCCTCGGCTTCTACTATACACTCGTGTTCGGCATATTGGTGTTGGCGGCACTGGGCGCCTCAAGGGTGTACAACTTTGGATTCATCAATGCGCGCCCGTAGGGCAATCCCAGGCCTGTCATCAGAAGCTGCAACTAAACGCTAACGTTTGGGAGTCTGGCTTAATGGAACCGTCTGCTGTACCAGATTGGCTGCGTCGCGCGACTATAGGTGGCCTGTTTATCGCCCATATCCAGTTCGCAGCTTTGCTCATCGGAATTATCGGTCTGGGCGTATTTTACGAGATAGTCGGAATGTTTGGGTCGAGCCGCTCCAAGTTCGATCGGACGGCGCGTGGCCTTGCTCTGACCGGCGTTGTCGGGTACAGCACCGGGGCAGTGCTTGCCATTATCACGGTCTTCATATTAAATGTCTTGTGGCCTACCTTCTGGTACGTCATCGTACGTATCACCTTCTGGCCGTTCTTTCTCGAGGCCCTCACTTTTGCGCTAACCATTCTCTACATTTTCCCTTGGTACTACACCTGGGGACTCCTGGGACGTTTTAAACTCGTGCACGTCTCAATTGGGGTCGCGACTTTCGTCGTGGTTATGCTGCAGCAGAGCATGATAGATGTTGCGGCTGCTTATATGCTTACCCCCGCAACTCCAGCAAACCTCCTACGGGTCTTCTTCAGCGCTACAACCATACCGTTGGATATGCACCGCATTGTAGGTGACATATCCTTTGCGGGCTTCGTCGTCGCCGGTTACGCTGCCGTTAAGACGCTGCGCGCACGCGACGACGAGCAGCGAGCCTTCTTTGACTGGGTAGGAAACGCTGCTTTGATCGCTGGACTGGGGTTCCTGTTTCTGCAACCGGCTATCGGGGTGGAGTACGTAATGGAGATTCGCCAGCATTCGCCAGGTGTATTTTACACTATGATGGCTGGCCGGCTGTCCTCGGTATTCCTGCTCCAGGTCACGTTCCTCAGCTCTCTCTTCCTGCTGAGCATGCTCTACATTATCTTGCAGACCAAGAAGAGCCGACGAGCGGGCGTGCGGTTTATGTGGGGGCTCCTGGTCATAGCTGGCCTTGCGGCACTGTTGTTGGTTCAGCCTTTCGTGATCGGCCCCAGCCAAGTCAACTACTGGGTCAACTGGACCAATCCTATCGGGTCGATGCAGCCTTTCAAATACATCGCCTTGGCTGTTCTCACCCTCTCTTCTATCGGAATCATATTTGGCTACACGGGTCCGCTGAGTCGCGGTTTGCGCTGGGGATATATGGGTGACGGAGGGCGAAGTGCTCAGCGGGTGCTCCTAGCGCTAGCGATTCTTGCCAGCCTTATGATGATACTCATGGGTGTCATCCGCGAGAACTCGCGCCAGCCCTACCTGATTTACCCCGAGTTTCGCCGCACCCTAGAGGAGCAGTTCCCGCCACTGCCGCCGCCATCTCCCACTCCTGGTGATATCTCGTCACATCCACCGACCAGCGGATTGGCGCTGAATGCAGAGGGAAGCTACCGAGAGTCGGAATCCACACGCTCAATCGGGTGAGAGTGCAGGAGGAGCAATGCTGTACTCCCAGATGAGTGACGATCAACGGCGACAGTTACTGGACGACCGCGAGATGTATCCTTGGCGGGTGACTTTTCTGGGTAAGACGGGGATCCTCAGTTATGAGGCGATTTCCCTGTTGCGTGACAGCGGCGTAGATTTCGACGTAGACGACCACCAAATCGCGGAGATGCTGGAGGAAATGATGGAGAAAGGCGAGATGCCGGCGCCTCCACGTGGGATGTTGCTAGGGTTGGCTGCTGCGGTTCTTGCTGGGGTGATGCTGCTGAGACGGGTGATAAGGCTTTCCCTGAAAAATGACTAGTCATGGCTGGTCCCTCCCATTCAAAGTCGCAGCGAAGGCGAGGACTGCGCTCACTGAACTTTTGTCACTGCTCGTGTATTCACGCGCCAGGCACGAAATAGAAGACGATTGCCAGCACCAGATAGACGGCAACCAACTGGACGCCCTCGAACCAGTTGGACTCGCCGTCGAGGGATACGACTGTCAGAGCAAGTACGGAGAGAGCAACGCCCACAATTTCGAAGGCGTTGAAGACCAGCGACATAGGCTGCCCTACCACGAAGGAGGCGAGGACCAGCACAGGGGCGACGAAGAGGGCCACCTGTGTTCCAGAACCCGTGGCAATAGTCACCGACAGGTCCATCTTGTCCTTCATAGCTACCGACACGGCAGAAAAGTGCTCGGCCGCGTTGCCCACTAGTGCCACCACGACCACGCCCACGAAGAAATGGGTCATGCCCAGCGTAGCAGTCGCCTCAGAGATGGCACTGACCAGCAACTCCGACTCCACCGCTGCCAGGACTGTTGCTCCTGACAGCAGCGCGACTGAGCTAGGAACGCTGAGCCGGACCTCGATTGGCTCAGTTGGAACCGAGCTTAACAGCTCGCGATGCGTCTTGAGCGAGAAGACCAGGCTTGCCAGGTAGGTGGCCAAGAGCACCATCGCCACCAGTAAGCTGAGGAACTCTATTGCCGGGCCTGAGCGCGCCAACGTGCCAAAGATGGCCAGATCGAAAACCGCGGGCATAACCAGGGCCACCACGGCGAGAAGGAGCATGGAGGCACTGGCGCCGGCGCTAGTGCGGTTGAAACTTTGCTTCTCCCTGCCCCATCCTCCGAGCAGCATGCTTAGCCCCAGCACAAACAGAATGTTGCCAATGATGCTGCCACTAATGGATGCTTTAACCACCTCCTGCAGGCCAGCGAGGAGCGCAAAGAAACCGATGATCAGTTCCGTCGCGTTGCCAAAGGTCGCATTGAGGAGTCCCCCGAGACCCGGGCCGACGCGACCCGCTATCTGCTCGGTGGCTTCACCAATTAAGCCCGCGAGAGGGATTATGGCGACAGCCGATGTCGTGAAAAGCCACAACTTCGGCTGACCGAGAAGCTCGATGCCCAGGCTGACCGGCACGAACAACAGCAACCAGTTGAGCCAACTCGCGCGAATGAGGCCGATCAATTCGGTCTTTTCTCCTTCTCCTTTCAGCGCCGGATACTCTGTCCCATTCTAGCATAAACGGGGATATGTCGAGTAGGCCGCCAGGTTGATCGCAAGGTCTTTACTCTGTGGTCTGGCTACGTTTGCACAGTCCGCCTTCGCGGACTGCCTTGTGCCCAACCTGCTACAAAGTAGGTTTCGCAACCGTATTCAACGACCGCAGTCGCCGGCGACGTTTGCCTGACCTGGCCACGGCCCTAAGACTGCTAGGTCTCCCGGAGCTAATTCAGTGGCCAAAAGAACAAGAATGGCACAGTTCGTGCAATTCCGTTGGCAGCCGATTGTTAGCCACTCGAATGCAATTTTGTGCTTGTGGCACAGGCGAAATCACAGATGTAGTCGAAAGGAGAAGCAACGTGCAAAGACGAGTCCTACACCTCTCCAATATTCTCATTGTTGCTCTGCTGGTAATGTTGACTTCCGCTGCTTGCTCACCGTCTTCGCCAGATATGATCAGTTCGCAAGCGCCGGGTTCAGGCCCGAACGTTGCCCAAGCTACCAGAACTCCCGCTCCTGGCGTGGGGATGACGCCTTATCCTGGGACGCTTCCAGGGTTCGCTCAGATGTCCCTGGACGTGGAGCAAATGGGTCGCAACGTTCTACTGATAGGAGAGCATAGCCAATCCCTGAGCGCGATGGACAGGCAGCAGTTGACCGGGCAGATGGCTGATCTGACGGGCCAGATGTCTGACCTACTGGTTACTGTGGAGCGGTTCGAGGGGCGGCTGACTCCGCAGCAGATGCAGGGCATGCGCCGTGAGATCGACAATATGCGGACCGGCATGCAGCAGATGCAGCAAGCGATGCCACAGATTACCCCCTCGCCCCTTATGTCACCCGTTCCAATGGCTACGCCGTTTGCCATGAGCGAAACTGGCGAGATGAGCGCGGTGTTGAGAGAGATGAGCCGCCAGTTGCAGCAAATGAACCGCAACAATGAACCTCTGGACGCCGCGCAGATACGTGATCTGACGAGGTCAACCTCAGCTTTCATGCTTGAGATGTCCAGCATGCTATCGACTTTGGAGGACTACGAAAGTCAGTTGACCCCACAGGAGAAGCAAGCGATGGATCGAGACATTAACCGGATGCAGACCATCGTACAGAGCATGATGGCTACGTTGCCATCTATGATGCCGTCGACGCCATCGCCGATGATGCCGTCTGGCCCTATGGCCACGCCCATGCCCGTGCCTTAGTGCCTTGCCTGGTGTGTGGGCATTTCCCGATTTGGCGATGGCGTTCTCATCGGGATCGGAGTCCAGGAGGCCAACCCAGTAACGTAGCGCGGGGCTTGTCCCTGATCTGAACCCCGCGCTACGTGTGAGGGTTGTCGGATGATCTCTAAGAATAGTGTCGCGGTGATGAGGCGCTTTGATTGCGCATCAGTGCGCTCGCGCGGTCTACGTCCCCTTGAATCTGCGCGCGCAGACGACTCCCTTGTCCCAACTCCGGGCTGACACTGCTGCAAGCCACAAGTATTTGTCGCCCTGGACAGGAAGCTTCGTTGACGTGGCGAATGCCACATCGCGCCGATGAAACCGTAGGGCTCAAGCATCGACTGGGCCATGATGGCTGCAAGTAAGACCGAGCTGGAACCTTCTCGCTTGTCTTGTTAACCATTCTGCTTCTCTCCAGCAAAATCAGGAACTGGCCTGTGCACGTAGAGGTCGTAGTCAGAGGGCTTTGACGCGCTAGGCCGAGGTGGTTTAGTGCGCCGTTTCGCAAGCTCTTAGCGTAGGGCTAGGGCTTGTCTCCTGCCGCCTCGTGGTGAACGAGGACCGAGTGGTAGAGGATGAACTCCTCTCCTACTTTAAGAGCGGCGCACACGGTTCTATATGGAGGCGCCGACCCTTGCTGGCACGCAATATGCGGCGATGAGTCGATGCACCCTGCGTGGGCAGTAACAAGCCTTTTGCGAGGTGCACAAAATCTGCCGATACAGCGATGGCTGCTTCGGCTGAGAAAGGAGGTGATCAGGAATGGCACAGCCACAACCACTTGGACCCGAGGAGGAGAGAATGGGGCCCCGTCCCATCAGGCGAACTAGCGTAGAGGAGGAGCGGGATGCCATTGCTCAGGCCCACATAATGTCGGTGGCCGATCCGCTGGCGCTGGGGCTCACGAGCTTCGGCATAATTACGTTCCTGGGTGGTGTTGCCGCCGCTGGCTACTGGTTACCTACTTCGTTAGGCTTCCTGGTGCCGGTCGGGTTCCTGTTCGGCGGTGTGGCTCAGTTCCTGGCCGGGATGTGGGCGTTCAGCAAACACGATGTTCTTGCTGCTACCCTGTTCACATCCTATTCCGCGTTCTGGATGGCTCTGAGCGCCCTGATCGCGGGTGTCGGTATTGGACTGCTTCCAGTAGGCGCGATGCTACCCTTCCTGGGCATGTTCTTCGGCTTCTGGACCGCAGAGATGATCTACCTGTTCCTGGCCTCGTTGCGCCACAGTATGGGAATGTCTGTGGTCACTGGCCTGCTGCTTGCCGCGTTCGTGCTTCTTACTATCGGCGCGTTCATCGGTAGTTTTGGACTGATTGCGGCCGGTGGATGGATAGCCATTGCATGTGGCATAGCAGCGTGGTATGTCGCCGGTGCATCTGTGATCAACGAAGTAATGGGCCGACGGCAGATTCCTCTCTAGGCCGGAGTAGAGACGAGGGCAAATATCCGAGATCAAGGGATCGGAGTTATTGCTAGCCCTCCTTTCGCAGGCGCTGCCTCACAACTGTGAGGCAGCGCTGTTTCGTTCCGAGTGCGGGCCGAAGCCAAGGGTCGGTTTCAGGCGAAACAGTCGACAAGCCAAAGCGGACGTCTCCCGATAACGGGGATTGTTCACAAATGCGGTACAGTTGAGCCAACCGATGTCCATCAACCTGCGCAAACTGTTACCCTATCTTCCTCGCCTTGTGAACCACCCCTGATAACGCGTTCGTTGGCACAGATTGTGCAGCAACTTTGGCCTTGAGAGCATTGAAGGCTGCGCGCTCCATCTCTCTCGTAGTGCAATCGCCCGGGGATTGCAAAGGTTTCTTTTCCGAGTACCTAGATAACAGCAGTACGGAGGGTAGTAATGGCTGCAAATCCGCAGGAACGCACCGACACTGTGGCGTGGGCTTTCGAGCAAGGCCCAGACGAAGCCTTCATGGGATTCACGATGGCGTCGCTCATCACTGGCGTAGGGCTCTATCTGGCGGGGCGTCGAGACGAAGGAATGATGGTCGGCATACTTGGCTCGATGTTTGCCATGATGGGGTTGATGTTGAAACTGTTGGGCACAATTCGGCATCACGCGACGCATCACGCATAAGCTGTATAATCTGCAAGGCGCTAAGGGCAGGCAAGCCCGCGACATCGAACTTGCCTGCCATCCCAGATCTCATGCACCAGCCCTGTGATGAAGCCGCCGACGCCTTTGCTGCGCGTTCGCCCTGCAGTGTTTCCCGATTGCTGCGACCCAGATTATCATCCAGAAGAGAGGGTGAATACCAAAACGTGGCTCTCGGAGCCTCTAAAGCACGTGGGTTGGCTGGGACTCGAAGACCCATAGGCGGCAGGCCAGGTATCCCAGCGTGCCAGCGAGAAACATAGATATTTGGTAGGCGTTTGCTATGAGCCAGCCAGGTAAAGGAAGCTTTAGTGCATAACCGGCTGAACCCCACACGACAACAGCATTAAAGGCCAGGCATAGTATAGCTACCACGGAAAACCGCGCGAGTTGGGCTAGACTGTCCCTTTGGGCACGGAAAACCCATCTCGCGTTCCACCAATAGCTGTTCATAGATCCCGCGACGAAGGCGATTGTGCTCCCCGATACCAGGATTCCCTGCGACGCGGGTGGCCATAGGAAGAAGAACAGATTCAGCACAATAACGCTGACCAGGGTGTTTGAAACGCCTACTAAGCCATACTTGATCAGTCGGGCCAACTCGTGCCATGCCCATCGACATATTGAAACATTTAGCTGAGCGATTCCAAATCTGCGCCGGAGTTGAGCCCGCATATCGCGCGGCAATGGCAGCGCCCGCCCGCGCGTCGCGTTTCCGAAGGACAATCTCCACCCCTTCCCAAGCAACACTAGGACGAATTATATCATGTTCCTCAATAGCTCTGGCACGATAATTGCAAGCAGCCAGTTGAATGGACCGCCTGATTGGCGGATAGAATAGACAAAATAGTTTTGGCGTCTATTTGGCTGCCAGTGAGAAATCTAGGGGTGAGAGCACATGCTGGACGGTCGATTTAGGGAGATATCCGGGCGAGCTATTGGTATTATTCTCGATTACTCAACTCGCGCTCAGTATCGAATCGAAGTGCGCGGTTTGGAAAACTTCACGTCCTCTGCGTCCACCCTGGTGGTATTCAATCACCGCCGGGACGATGACGTGCCTATCATCGGGAACATCCTCTTCGGAAGGAGAGGCCTGCTTGGTCGAGGGCCAATCCCTTACTTCATAACCAGAGAGGACCTGTTCCGAACAGGTTTCCTGGGAGAATACCTGGATCGGTGGCCGTTGGTGGTTCGTGTCCCGCTATCTTTCTTGGACCTCAAGCCTGTCCTTTGGGCTTTGCGTGCATATCCTATGCGGCGTATCCCGGAACTGACGCTGCGTGAGGTTCTTGAAGACGTGCTGAAGGTATTTGGGGACGTTCCTTTACCCGAGGTGCTGAAGCCGAAATGGATTGACCGGTTTGAGCAGCTTGCTAGACCCGGCAAACGCCCCGAGAGTGTGCGAGATGCGTTGTCTGGCCGCTTCCACTCTGTTTTGAGTCAAGGATACGGGCTGACCAAGCTCACCCTTAGCGCATTTCGCAAACTGAAGCCCTACCAGCGTACGATAATCGAATCTCAGCTGCAATTGTTCATCGATCTCCTGGAGCAAGGGAAGATCGTGCAGATGGCCCCTGAAGGCGCCGCCTCCAAGGACGGGCGCTTTGCCAGAATTCGAGCGGGGTTGCACGTGTTGCTCAATCGACCTAGAACGCTTGTGCGGGTGCTGCCGATAGGCATAACCTACGACTTTATGAGCAGCGGCCGCCAACGGGTGTTTGTCAACATTGGCCGCGAGATTCTGGACCTTCAAGGGCTGAAGCCTCGGGAGACTTCGGCGCGTGTAGCGGACGCCATCCTTGGCCAGGTCACCATAACTGCTAGCCATCTAGCGAGCCAGGTGCTGCTCGCAAGCCAATCGAAAGGCGAAGGGGTCTTGACCAGAACAGAATTGTTAAGCGGGGTGGAGAATGAGGCGAGACGCTGGAGCGAAGCAGGAGTGCACGTGGACCCGCGGCTGCTAACCCATGCGGAGCTGTCGAGGCGAATGGACGAATACATCGGTTACTGCCTGAAATCGGGTACGCTAATCGCATGTGGCGAGGACCGTTACTCCATACCAGAACCAGCGGAGAAACCCCGAATCCACTGGACCAATCCTAAGGGTGCTGCCAGCTACGTCGCGAACGAGTTGACCTCGCTCTCTTGCCTGATTAGTACCTGACCTTTCGAAATCTCGGCTATTAACCCCTGACGAATGAAGACAGTTGGGTCGTTCTCTCTCCCATTTGTCTGCCGGACCGTTTCGCCATACGCCTTGTTCTAGCTCGATAGCTTGCTTGTGGACCTAATTGGTTATCCTCCTGCGGGCTCAGTCATCGACGTACGCCGTCACGGCATTCGAGCCGGTCCTTGGCACGCCAATTGCTGCACTGAAACAAGAAGGGAAGCATCTGCAGAGGAATCGGCAGACAAATGCGCGTTTCAAAGCATTCCCCTTGCAACGTACCACGCAAGGGTTCGGTATCCGCTTCCGGGCGCGGCAGCGCGATTTCCTCAGCTAGTCTCAGGGTGGATAACTCAATGTATTGTGACCGGAGTGTTTCGTGGCGGCGATACTGGATAGGATTGATTGCCCCGCTCACTTGAAGGGGCTAACGTATCGGGAACTAGAGCGGCTGGCAGCCGAGATCCGAGCCGAATTGGTCGAAAGGGTATCCCAAAATGGTGGGCATCTGGCTTCGAACCTAGGTGTTGTCGAACTGACCATAGCGTTGCACCGGGTCTTCGAGAGTCCGTACGATAAGATTGTGTGGGATGTTGGGCATCAGAGCTACGTCCACAAGCTTCTTACTGGTCGGAGACAGCGATTTGCCACTCTTCGAATGTGCGGAGGGCTGTCCGGCTTCACCGACCGTGCCGAGAGTCTTCACGATGCATTTGGCGCAGGACATGCCTGCACTGCTGTATCTGCGAGTTTAGGGATGGCGATAGCTCGAGATCTCTCGCGCGAAAAGTACGAGGTTGTCGCCGTAGTCGGTGACGGAGCATTTGGCGGCGGAATGGCATTCGAAGCACTCAACCACGCTGGCCATCTGGGCACCAAGCTGATCGTGGTTCTTAACGACAACGGAATGGCCATTTCTCCCAGCGTTGGCGGTCTTTCCCGGTCTCTGAACGCTGTGCGGCTTGATTCTCGATACCAGATAGCCAAGGTTGAGACAGAGAAGGCCCTTACGCGCCTGCCGGGTGGAGTATCGGCTTGGGCCTTCAGCAACCGGCTCAAGAGCCGAATAAAGAGGGCGCTTATCCCAGGGGCTTTGTGGGAAGAACTGGGCTTCACGTATCTGGGGCCAGTTGACGGACACGACATAAGACAACTGGAAGCAGCCTTCAGGCGAGCACGCCACTACGAGACCAAACCGGTTCTCATTCACGTGCTGACCAAGAAAGGCAACGGCTATGCCCCGGCCGAAGCCAACGCGGTAAAGTTTCACGGCGTTCCTCCCAACGGCAGCACGGGTAGCAAGCTGCCTTCGTACAGTGAGGTTTTTGGCCGAACGACTTTCCGCTTGATGCGGGAGAATGAAAGAATTGTTGCGATAACAGCAGCTATGCTCGAGGGAACGGGCCTCGCTTCCGTGGCTCGTGAGTTCCCTCACAGGGTGTTCGATGTCGGCATATGCGAGCAGCACGCGGTGACTCTGGCGGCTGGTTTGGCTACTCAAGGGTTTATTCCAATTGTGGCTATATACTCAACTTTCCTCCAACGAGCCTACGATCAGATCGTTCACGACGTTTGTCTTCAGAATCTGCCCGTGGTTTTCGCGATTGATCGGGCAGGTATTGTGGGTGACGACGGCAAGACCCACCAAGGAGCCTTCGATATCTCGTATCTCCGCGCGATTCCCAACATGGTTGTCGCGGCACCTAAAGACGAGGATGAGTTGCAGCACCTGATCTTCACCGCGATCTGCGCTGGAGGGCCAGTTGCGGTGCGTTATCCGCGAGATAAGGGCCAGGGGGTGGCCCTGCAAACTGATCTCCGGACGCTGCCAATCGGCCAAGGTGAAATTCTTAGGCATGGCGACGACGTCGTTATTGTCGCGATCGGATCGACAGTCTATCCCTCGCTCGCCGCTGCGGAGCAACTGGCACAGCGTGGAATAGAATGTTCTGTCGTCAACGCGCGCTTTGCCAAACCCCTGGATTCAGATCTCATCCTTAGCCTGGCCGGGAGAATTAAAAGAGTCGTGACCGTCGAGGAGAACGTTCTGGACGCAGGATTTGGGAACGCAGTGCTGCAACTACTGGCCGAAGCCGGGGTAACGGACGTTGAGGTTGAGTGCATCGGCATACCCGACAAGTTCATCGAGCACGGACCGCCTGAGTTGTTGCGCGCTTCTCTAGGAATCGATGCCCAAGGGATAGCCCGTCGAATAACAGCTATCTTGGCTGAGGTTGGGATTCAGACGGGTGCCGAGGGAGCAGGAGGGATTTAACTGTGAAGCTACCTGCCGTCTTTGAGAGGTATCGATCTGCGATCGATGCGGAGTTGAGATCAACGCTCGCGGCGTATCAGGGCCCTCTCTATGATATGCTCCGCTATCACCTCGGCTGGATGGACGCGGATGGCAACCCACTAGCTAGTGGAGCGGGCAAAGCACTGCGTCCCACCCTCTGCCTGCTAGCCTGCGAATGCTCAGGGACCGATTATCGGAAAGCGTTGCCTGCTGCGGCAGCAGTTGAGTTGGTGCACAATTTCTCTCTAATACACGACGACGTTCAGGATGGGGACAGGGAGCGCCGCCATCGCCCGGCAGTTTGGAGCGTGTGGGGAAAGGCCCAGGCCATAAACGCCGGGACCGCTATGCGAATAATCGCCAGCCTGGCCATCCAGGGCCTATCTACCAAAGGCATTTCGCTTGAGAAGCAGCTACGTGCTCAGCGTCTGCTCGATGATAGTTGCTTACATCTGATAGAAGGGCAATATCTCGATATCAGCTACGAACGCCGGATTGACATCGGAGTAAGCGACTACCTGGCAATGATCGAGGGTAAGACCGCCAGTCTGATGGCCGGTTCGCTAGAGGTGGGAATGTTGCTGGGATCAGACGACGAAAGTGCCATTCAAGCATTTCGCAGATTTGGGCTCAATCTTGGTTTTGCTTTTCAGATTCGAGACGACGTCCTAGGGATCTGGGGCGACGAACGGAAGACCGGGAAGCCTGTTGGCAGCGATATCCTCCGGCGGAAGAAATCGTTCCCCGTCGTGTATGCTCTTGAGACGGCAAGCGATGGGCCTAGAGAAGAGTTAATAAGCATTTACCAGCGTGGTAGTGCTGGTGAAGGCGAGCTGCAGAGAGTTCTTGGAATCCTCGACGAAGTAGAGGCTCGTGCCTACAGTGAGGCTGTGGCCGATCACTATCGCGCCAGGGCGCTGGCAGAGATCAAGAAGGTAAGTATCTCCTCGCAAGAGCGCCAGGACCTGGAGGAGATGGCCTGTTTCCTAACGGAGCGTGAGTACTGAACTTGCGGGAGAGACGTTCTCCCTGTGTTGTCAGGAGACTTACGATGGTTTTCCCTTTGCGGCTTTCTGTGTCTATTGCTAGACATATGGCCTTAAATGAAATCCGTGGACAGAGACGTTTCCCTCTGGTTCTGATGCTGGAGCCAACTTTCCGGTGCAACCTGACTTGTGCAGGCTGTGGACGCATACGAGAGGAGAGGGCCATAGCTGACCGAATCCTTAGCCCCGACGAGTGTCTGGCGGCGGTGGAGGAGGCGGGAGCCCCGGTGGTGTCGGTAAGTGGGGGTGAACCTTTGCTCCACCCACAAATCGGGGAAATCGTGAGAAGGATAGTGGGCCGTAAGCGCTTCGTATATCTCTGCTCCAATGGAATCATATTGCAGGAATCATTGCACAGGATCGAGCCCAGTCCCTATCTCTCCTTCGTTCTGCACCTCGACGGGTTGGCCGAGACTCACGACCGGATCGTTGGTCGCAAGGGGGTATTCGACCTGGCAATCGCTGGCATCAAGGCGGCCAAACAAGCGGGATTCCAGGTCCGAACCAACACCACTTTCTACAAAGGAGTGAGCTCAAGCGAGCTGGGGGAACTCTTCAGCTTGCTGACTGGACTGGGGGTGGATGGCATGATGGTGGCCCCTGCATTTGGCTACCGGTCGGTAGATTCTGACATCTTCCTCACTCCACAGGAGGCTGCGAAGGTCTTTGAACCGGTGTATGAGCAGCGCCATCGGTTCCGGTTTTATCACACTTCAACTTACATTGAGTTCCTAGCAGGAAAACGACGGCTCAACTGCACTCCCTGGAGCACTCCGACCAGAAATCCAAGGGGATGGAAGATGCCCTGTTACCTCATTACTGATGGCTACTGTGATTCCTTTCAGGAACTGCTAAGTAAGACTCGTTGGGAGAAGTATGGTGTTGGCAACGATCCTCGCTGTGCAAATTGCATGGTACACAGTGGGTTCGAGGCTAGCGCGATAGAAGCGATGCTAAAAGGTTTGATTGGTCGATGGCGAACAGGTGCGGTAGGCTTCTTCGCCAACAGGAAAAAGGTGGGCGGGCAAAAATGCTAGCGGTGCTGGGTGCTATGAGCCAGGAAGTTAATGGCCTGCGGAAACGCATGTCGATCCAGGAGAGCATTGCGAGGGATGGCTGGCAGCTATTCCGTGGCAAATGTGCAGGGAAGGAAATGCTGGTGGTGCGAACTGGAATTGGCAAGGACCAGGTGGAAAGCGCAGTTAAGTACATACTCTCGCATTTTGAAATTGAGGGTATTATCTCGGTGGGTTTCGGCGGGGCGCTGATCCCGGAATTGCAGATAGGGGACCTGGTCCTCTGCCGGTCGTTGCTGTGTGGTAATGGCGGGGGCGGTGAAACGCGCTATTTCTCCGACCATCACCTCCTTTCTGCCATCACGCTGACGCTTGGAACAAGGGCAGTCAGATTCATCCTTGGAAGCAGCGTAACTGTTGGCGGTCTGGCAGCCGAACCAGAACGGAAGATATCCTTGCGACGGGATTACAGGGCCGAGGCGGTCGATATGGAGAGCTATTGGGTCGCAAGGTTAGCCTCGGAAAAGCGGCTGCCTTTCCTCGCGGTCAGGTCCATCTCTGACGCCCTGACGCAGCCGCTGCCACCTTTCGATCAGTTAATTGCTTCTGATGGCAAATGGACCTGGAAAACGCCTCTCTATTTCCTGTCTCATCTGTCGGATATCGCGAGATTGCCTCGTGTTTACATCAACGCGCGAAGGGCTGGAAGAAGCTTGTCTTTACTCTTTGATGCGCTGATCTCTGAAATGTGAGGGAGAATGGAGAGGCTTTTGTGAAAGCTTTGCTCACCGGCGCAACAGGTTTCATAGGTGGGAGTGTGCTCAGTGAACTGCTGAGAAGCGGGTACCAGGTGAGAGCACTCGTCAGGAAGGGGAGCAGACTCAACTCCAACATTTTTCGGGATGTCGAGGTAGTATTCGGCGATGTGCGTGACATTGACTCGGTAGAAACAGCTCTGGATGGGTGTGACGTTCTCTGTCACGCGGCCGCTGTATACACCTTTTGGACTCCCAATCCCAGGGACGTGTACGAGACCAACGTTAAAGGCACCGAGAACGTGCTGAAAGTGGCTTTGGCTAAAAGGATCGAGAAGGTCGTGTACACCAGCACTGAATCGACTATTTGCCTCGACAAAGAGAGCGGATTGGGAACAGAGGAATCGATCAGGAGTCCCGATGACGTGTCGGGACACTACAAGAAATCAAAGTGCCTTGCGGAGGCCGTGGCACTAAGAATGTGCGACCAGGGTCTACCTTTGGTGGTGGTGAACCCGACGACGCCAGTGGGAGCCGGTGATGTGAAGCCGACTCCTACAGGCCAGCTTATCGTCGATTTTCTGAACGGGCGCATGCCTGCCTATGTGAACACCGGCCTCAACCTGATCGATGTCGCAGACGTAGCCAGAGGACACATCCTCGCGCTGGAAAGGGGGCGGGTTGGAGAGAGATACATCCTGGGAAACGCGAATTTGACTTTCAAGGACATTTTGAGCTTGCTGGAACAGGTGACCGGGCTGAAAGCCCCTCGGCTGAGAATCCCTATCTGGCTAGCTCTCGGCGCGGCGTACGTCGACGAGCTCGTTGCTTCAAGGGTGGCCAAAAGGCCACCGAGGATTCCCGTAGCCGCGGTTAAAACGGCGAGTAGCTTCCGGTACTTCGACTGTTCCAAGGCCATCAGGGAATTGGGATTGCCCCAAACGCCTGTAAAGATGGCGCTAGAAAAAGCAGTGAGGTGGTTCAGACATAATGGATATGCCAGATAAGAAGGGCACAGTTGCTGCCACTGTGGAATACGCGACCGTGGAACAAGCCATCAGTAGAGCGCAGAAACACTTGCTCGGGCTCCAACATCGTGAAGGTTATTGGATGGGTGAGTTGGAAGCAGATGCCAGTGTCACCGCTGGCTACGTGCCGCTGATGCACTTCATGCTTGGCGCCGTCCATCCTGAGAGACGCCGAAAGGCGGTGAACTTCGTGCTGAGCAAGCAAAGCGCGGATGGTTCTTGGAGCACCTACTTCGGAGGGCACGGCGATCTAAACGCAAGTATTCAGGCATACTTCTCGTTGAAATTGTCCGGCGTTTCTGCCAGTGAGCCTTTTATGCTTCGGGCTCGCGACTTTATCCTGACCAAAGGGGGTATAACCAAGGCAAATGTCTTTACGAAGATATGGCTTGCCCTTTTTGGACAGTACGATTGGCGCGGGACGCCCACTGTGCCGCCGGAAATAGTTCTCTTGCCCAACTGGTTTTACTTCAACATTTACGAATTTGCGAGTTGGTCCAGGGCTACCATCGTGGCGCTCAGCGTGGTTCTTACCTTGAAACCTACCTGCACAATACCCGAGTCAGCCCAAGTTGGCGAGCTATACCTCGAACCAGAAGGGCAGAGAGATTACTCGATGGCAAAGGGGGACCGGTCTCTCAGCTGGAGGAATTTCTTCCTTCTGCTGGATTCGGGGTTCAAGTTCTGGGAGGGGCTGAGGGCCAAGCCAGGACGGGCCCTTGCCTTGGAGCGGGCGAAGGAATGGATTATCAAGCACCAGGAGAACGATGGAAGTTGGGGGGGCATAATGTTGCCCTGGGTGTATTCGTTGGTGGCCTTAAAGAGCCTTGGTTTGCCTCTCGATCATCCAGCGGTATCTCGAGGGCTGAGTGGTCTGGAAGGCTTCATCCTTGAGGATGAGACTACGCTGCGACTTCTGCCAGCTACATCGCCAGTCTGGGATACGGCCTGGGCGGTGATTGCGCTGCGAGAATCGGGTTTGCCTCCAGACCACCCCGCGCTGGTGAAGGCCGGGTCCTGGCTGCTGAGTAAGCACATACAGGTAGGTGGAGATTGGCAGGTGAAGAACCCAAAGACGGAGCCAGGTAGCTGGTCTTTCGAGATGGAGAATAAGCTGTACCCCGATGTCGATGATACGGCTGTGGTCTGCCGAGCGCTACGCCGGGTGCGGCTGTCGGACGAAGAGGAGCAGGAGAAAAAGAAGGCCATAGAAAGGGGAGTGCGCTGGATTCTGAGCATGCAGAGCAAAAACGGAGGATGGGCTGCCTTCGACCGTGATAACGACAAGGAGATTCTGACCCACGTTCCCTTCGCCGATTTCATGTCGCCTCTCGATCCCACGTGCGCCGACGTCACGGCGCACGTCGTGGAACTTGTGGGTGAAACAGGGCTTGAATTTCCTTCGCTGAAAAAGGCCCTGCTTTACATTCAACATTCACAAGAAGCCGATGGCGCTTGGTATGGGCGTTGGGGGGTCAACTACATCTATGGCACGAGCCACACGCTAGCCGCCTTGGGCACAGTGGGGGAAAACGGGGACAGCAGTTTGGTGCGGTCGGCTATCTCGTGGTTGGTCTCCCATCAGAACAGTGAAGGGGGCTGGGGAGAGACGTGCCAAAGCTACACTGACCCCAGGTGTCGTGGCAGTGGCCCGAGCACAGCCTCGCAGACAGCCTGGGCCCTAATCGGGCTTATGAGCACCCAGTCTGCCCCTAGACAAGCCTTGAAAAAAGGAATCGGTTATTTGCTACGAACCCAGAGCGAAAGCGGCGACTGTAACGAACAGTTCTACACGGGGACAGGGTTTCCCAAAGCGTTCTACCTCAGATACGACCTGTACAGAATCTACTTCCCGTTGATGGCGCTGGCGCGATACCTGGAACAAGTGGAGAGAGAGTCGTGAACGAATCCTACGCGAAACTGGCTACCGTGGATCCGAGCGAGAGAGTTCTGTTGCTATCCTATTGTCTCCGTCCCAGCGCGACGTGCCCGGCGAAATTCAACAAGACCGGGCTACAGTGTGAAGAGATTTGCCAGGAGCTGTGCGTTATCGGACGGCTGAGCAAAACCGCTCTCTCTCTAGGGTACAAAGGTGTGTGTGTGGCTGCGGGAGGAGCGATGGCTCTCAAGTTCGTCGCAGAGCATCGCCCTCGCGGCATTGTGGCAGTAGCCTGCCACAAGGAACTGGCCGAAGGCGTGGACGGAGTCGAAAAGCTAGCTGGAAACGGAATGGACGTTCCGGTCATCGCAGCGGTTCCGCTTCTTCAGGATGGCTGTGTCGATACTGAGGTGGACGAAGAAGAGGCACTCGCCGCCCTCGTCAGCGGATGCTGCTCGCCATATGCAACCTAGCCTCTACGCTAGAGGCCAGAAACTAATCGTTATCTAGCTAATGCCGCCGCGAGCTGCGCATCTGCAGGAACAACTGAACTCAGTGGTCCGTCAGAATCGCATGAACTGGATCAAGAAGATTTCTCAGCCCAGGATACTGGTCCCCGTGTTGCTCAGCCTGGCGCTGCTTGCTTTCGTATTCACAATCTCGGACCTTCCCCGTGTTATAGACCGAATTCGCGGTGTTCCCATCTATACGGCGGGCACTGTCTTCTGGCTAGCGGTCATTTACCTGGTCCTGAAGGGTATGCAGTTTCATTATTTCTTGGTGGGAATCCAGATTCATCCCTATTGGAAGGATTTGGCCCTGGCCTACGCTGTGGGCGAAATGGTGATCACTCTTCCTGCTGGCAGCTTCGCTCAGAACTATATGCTACGCCGCATCCAAGGGATCGATTTCTCTCGCTCCTCTGCGGCTACCGCTGCCATTTTGGCTGTAGAGGGAAGCATAGCACTGTTGGGCCTGGCTGTCCTAGGCATCCCGACGTGGGATTGGCTGCAACCTGCCGTGATAGGGTTTATCGCCCTGATGGCAGCGCTGGTAGTGTTGTTTGCCAAGGCTGAGCGGGTGGGACATCTGGCAAGGGATCTTCTGCAAGCTGGGCCACTTGAGAAAATCGGGCCAGAGTTCATCGAGACAGTGGATAGCCTCCGGCAGTTATTCAATTTGCGAACCGCGGCTGTTGGTGTATCGATAACTGTAACCTACCTAGGCATCCTGCTTGTAGCCTTCTGGCTGATAGGACAGGGGGTCGGCATCACGACCTTCACTTACCGACAAGCGGCGACAGTCTATCTATTTGCCCTTGCGGTCACCTTGCTGAGTCCCGTGTCGACCCAGTTGGGAGTTATTGAGGCCAGTGGCCTAGGGGCAATGCAGGCGTGGGGCTACGATTATACCGCGGGACTGGCAGCAATGCTGGGGTTTCGTCTGGTGTGGGTAGGGTCCATATGGTTGTCCTGCGGAATCGTTCTCCTTCTGTTACGAAACGAGCTGAGTAAATCATCCAACGACCATCGCCAGGAACCTCCTGACTGACTCGTTCGTCGAGTATGACAGAGGCAGACCACGGTAGCTCTCCGCAGCAGAAACGTCGTGAGCCAAAGCTAGCCGTGATTGGGTCACCGTGTGCACGTTGCCGAGTTTCTCGTGATACGCACCTAGGTATTCTTGCTCACTCTGTCCCACGGTGGGAACAAAAAGAGCTCGTTTGCCCAGTTCCGCCAGTTCCATGAGCGTAGTGTATCCCGAGCGGCTGACTACCATACGGGCTCGATTCATCATATCCTCTTGTTGCACGCGACTCAGGTAGGTGTAGACGGTGACTCGCCCATCGTCCCAAACTTGGAACGGGATTTCAGGCTTGCCGAGGGCAACCACTACTCGCCCTTTCAGGTCGTGTGCTTGATTCAGCACCATCTCCTCGAAGATGCTTCGCTGGGGCTCCGCTCCCGAAACACTTATGAAGTAGTCGATATCGGGTTCCACTTGCTTGTGCCGTACGCTGGAGAGTATGCCGATGTACTCCGGTTTGTCTCCCCAGTGGCAGGCTAAATTGTGGCAAAGATCACCGGCTAGCCCGTTCTCCGCCTGGTCTGGAATTAGTATCTTGCGGGCTCCGTCGAGCAGTCGTTGTTGAGCGCGTTCTACCGCCATTTCCAGATAGCTGGGTCGTCCTGGGATGATCTGACGCAAGGAGTGGACTATGAAATAGCTGGGAATTTCGCGTAGGAAGACCCCGTATCGGGTGTCGGAGACTATTCGGTCGAACTTTTGGGTTCTAGAGAGCTGCTTCACCACGTGGTGCTCGTTCCAGAAGGTCCAGAAGAGTAGCGGCAGGCCAAAGCTCATTTTGACGTAGAACCAGATGGCTCGTCGGCTCAAAGGTTTGGGAATATCTGGTACCTCGATGAATGTAACCTGGTTTCCCAGTTCGCTACGCAAGAGCTGAAGCGCTCGCTCAGTCGAAATGATGGTGACGGAATGCCCTGCGTTGAGTAGCGCTCTAATTAACACCAGGTCGCGAGTCGCGTGTCCCAATCCCCAAGCGGCAACGGCGAATAACACCTTCAAGGCTAGACCTCGGCACGTGGTGCGTTGTCACTGTGGGCACTCACACAAACAGCGAGAGTGCAAGAACCGTGCCAGCGAGGCGGCTGGGTCAATGCCTACATAGCGGATCGGATGGACCCTCGCCTTGCTCGTCGCCGCGCTCTCGCGCTTCCTTCGCACCTACTGCTTGCTGCTTCTTGAACCAGGGCAGGAATACCTCATCGATCACCACCACTGCGCCTGCTGTAACCGGGATGGCAACCAGCACTCCTACCGCTCCGTAGAGCGCTAGTCCTAACACTACAGCAATCAGCACCAGTGTCATACGTAGTTGGACGAACCGCCCAGTTATGGATGGGGACAGCACGTGACCATCGAGGAACGACAGGCCGTAAAAAAGTAACACGGCTGCCACTGCCTTCACAGGTGAGATAGTAAGCGCTAGGGCGCCGACAGGAATCGCCATAAATGAAGGGCCTATGATTGGTGCCAGATCGAGCAGTCCTGTAGTCGTACCGATGAGAAAAGGGTAAGGAAGGCCCAGCATCCAAACACCAAGCCCAGCCACGAGCGCGGTAATCGTGGCCACAGTCAACTGTCCGAGTATCCAGTATCCAACTTTGTTGCCAACGTGAGTTATTGTCGTGCGGGCCTTTTCCCGCTGGTCCGGTGGAAAAAGGCCGACCCAGAAGTCCGTCAGCGGCTCGGACTCCTCTACCAGGAAAAGTGCGAGGATCAGCACGAAGAAAATGGCATAGAAGAAGAAAAATACCTGTCCGATCGCGCTCTCTACCAGGCCCAACGACGGAACTACTCTGGAAAGAATAGGTCCTATTTGGGCTAGAATCTCCTGTCGTGAAGGCAGCAGCCCGCTGATCCCAGCTGCTTGAAAGAGTGAGTCGGCGCGCTGAGTTAGGTCCTGAGCTATTTGGGGAAGCGAGGCGATTAGAGCGCGTAACTCGGGAAAAATCACCTGCTCAGCCAGATAGCTCAGGAAAGCGAAAACTGCCGCCACCGACAGGTAGATGAACACGACCGCCAACCACTTGGGAATACGCCAGCCAAATGGAGGTAGACTCGCTCTCCGCACCAAGCGAACGATCGGCATCATGGCAGCAGCCAGAATCGAGGCGACGAGTATCGCTACCAGAACCCATAGCACGTAGGTCATCAGCTCCAGAACGACCCACGCTGCGAAAGCAAAAATGACGGCGGTGATAATCGGACGTTCTTTTAGCCA
>Ga0315298_1002957_pt1 | contig 27711 bp, 20 predicted proteins | sample WHS_1_MG_FD_203077 | JGI IMG/M metagenome (GOLD analysis project Ga0315298, IMG submission 203077) | Extremophilic microbial mat communities from Washburn Hot Springs, YNP, Wyoming, USA - WHS_1_MG | ecosystem: Environmental > Aquatic > Thermal springs > Hot (42-90C) | place: USA: Wyoming... | reverse complement strand
AGGGTCCGGCGATTGTGCGGCAGCTTTCGCGGCGTGATAGAATTCCGCGTGAAAGTGGAACGCGAGCGCCTATGGAATGCCATCACTGGAATCGCCGTGAACTGATTCACCGCAGTCTTCGCGCGTTTGGCCTGGCTGCCGCAATTCCCGCCTTTGCGAAGCCGCCGCGCGTCCGCATAACCAATGTGGAATCTTTCTCTGTCCGCCTGCCGGCCGAAGGGGGCAAGCCGGATCCGGAAAAGATCTACGGATACGGAGTCTGCCGCGTCTCTACTGATGCGGGCGTCACCGGAACGTCTTTCCTTGGCTGCCCTGCGGGAATTCTAAACGGCTGGGTGAAACCCACGCTGGCCGGCCAGGACCTGTTCGCCGTGGATCGCCATCTGAAGCGCTTACAGATGCAGCGGGGCGAGTCCGGCGTGCAGATCTGGTCGGGTGTCGAACATGCCATGTGGGACGCCATCGGCAAGATTGCCAACCTGCCCGTGGCGAAGCTGCTGGGCGGCTACCGGGACAAACTCCGCGTGTACCGCACCTGCGTATTTCCCGGCAAGGCGGACCAGTCCGACGTGCCGTATGAGACGCAGGCCCGGTTCGCCGTGCGCCTGAAGAAGGCCGGCTACACCGGGATCAAGATTCGCGCCTGGCGCCCGCGGCCCATGGATGACGTCGACATGGTGGGCGTGATGCGCGCCGCCGTGGGCGACGACTTTGCCATCATGCTGGACCGCACGGCGGTGCGCCCGGGCTGGGTGTGGGACTATCGCACCGCCCTCGAAGTCTGCCGCGGCCTGGAAAAACACCGGGCCTACTGGCTCGAAGAGCCGTTCGACGGCAACGACCTGAACAGCCCCGCGCGGCTCGCCGCCGAGGTCGAAATCCCGATTACCGGCGGCGAGCTGGGCAAGAGCATCTTCCACTTCCAGAACTTTTTGACCCACAAGACCTACGACATCCTGCAACCCGATACGCGCATTTGCGGCGGCATCTGGATCGCGCGGAAGATCGCCATCCTGGCCGAAGCGTACGGCGTGCCCTGCATCCAGCACGGCACTTCGGGCCTGAGCCTGGCCGGCTGGATTCAGGCCGGCTGCGCCATGCCGAATTGCGAATGGCAGGAAATCATCGGCGGCCCTAATCTGCCCGAGGAGCAGTGGGAGCCGGGGCTGAAACTGCTGCGCACTCCGTACGTGTTCAAAGTCGAGAATGGATACGTTCATCTGCCCGAGCTTCCCGGACTGGGCCTGGACGTCAACGAGGACGCGCTGAAAGAATACAAGGTGAATCGCGATGCTTGAGCTGACTCGCAGGGAAATGCTGGCCGCGTCGCTGGCGGCCGTGACGGCGCCGGTGCGCGCCGTGGCCGCCGCCGTGAAGCCGGTGCGCATTCAGAAGGTGGAACTGTTTGCCATACGCATCCCGGTCTCGAATGCGGAGCGGGAAGCCGGTGTCTACAACTCATACCCGGTCGTCAAGGTGATCACCGACGCCGGAGTCAACGGCTACTCTTTCAGCGGACCGGGTCCGGGCGCGCAAGGGCAGGTCAACGAAATGCTCGCGGGCAAGGACTTGTTCGCGGTCGAGCAGCACCTGAAGAACGGGCTGGGCCGTTTCGGGGGCGTGGAGCACGCCGTCTGGGACGCCATTGGAAGAATCGCCAACCAACCTGTGTACCGCTTGCTGGGCGGCAACAGTTCCACCGTGAAGCCCTATTTGACCTGCGTCTGGAAAGGCAACGCGGACCAGGCTCAGGTGCCGTTTCAGGACCAAGTGGCGATGGCGGTGAAGATCAAGAAGGCGGGCTTCAAGGGCATGAAGATCCGGGTGTGGCGACCCAACCCGATGGACGATGTCGAGGTCTGCCGCCAGATCAAGGCGGCGTGCGGCAAGGAGTTCGCGCTCATGTTCGACCGCACGGCGCATGCCCCGGTCCAGATGGCCGGCCAGAAGATCTGGGATTACGACACGGGGCTGAAGGTGGCCCGGGCCTTGCAGGAGGCGGGAGCCTGCTGGCTGGAGGAGCCGTTCGCGCGCGAGGATTACGAGTTGCCTGCGAAGCTTGCGGCGGCGGTGGACATCCCGATTACCGGCGGAGAAGGCTACCTGGGCCTCGAGCCGTTCCGCCAGTGCCTCATCCATCGCACCTACGACATTCTCCAGCCCGATGGGCGCAATGCCGGCGGCATCCTGACCTGCCGCAAAGTGGGAGTCATGGCCGAGGCTTACAACGTCCCCTGCATTTTGCACGGCACCATGAGCCTGATGCTGGCCGGATGGCTCCAGGCCACGCTGGCGATCGGCTCCGAGTGGCAGGAGGTGGCGCTGATTACGCCGCCCCTGATGCCTGAAGAGCAGTGGGCCCCGGCGATGAAGATTCTGAAGAACGACCGGATGTTCACGATCCAGGACGGCATCCTGCATGCGCCGGAGTTTCCGGGTATCGGGCTGGACGTCGACGAGGAAGCCGTGAGCAAGTACCGGGTGTGACCATGTCTTCGGCCCGGAGACGCGCCTGGAGGGCGTCCCCGGGCGCCGGGATTTCCGCTAGGGTTTTTCTTTCTTCAGCAACGCCTGGATTTTCTTGGTAAGCTCCTTGGTTTCCTTGCTCTCCGGAACGCCTTTCAGCGCCTCCGTGGCCAGGCCGGTGAACATCTTCAGCTTGGAAGGATCGCTCAGTTTCTTCCGCGTATAGAGATTGGCGTCATCGTAGAGCGCATTGGCCATCGCGAGCATGAAGGTGGCGCGCGGAACCGTGAAATTGGGGTCTTTCAGAAGCGCACCCGCTTTGGCGGCGTCGTCACCGGCGCCAGCCGCCCGGCTGGCGGTGAGCAGGATGCCCCGGTTGATGGCTGCCGTTTGCGCGGCCTCGATATCACCCGGCGTCGGCATCATGCCCTTCTCGACGCGCAGCAGGTGCGGGGGGACCTCGCTGCTCCCCTTGGGCAATCCGAAGGCCAACGGGACCGGATCGGTCTTCGACTTGGCGAACCGCTGGAACGCCTCGGCGTATTGCACGGACATGCGTCCAGCCGTGCGCTGGTAGTTGGCCGCCTGGTTGCGGAAGGTGAGCGGTTGCTCCCGGTTCATCTTGGCGCCCGCCTCGAAACTGTCAGCCAGGTCGGAATAGCCCTTCGCCATCCCGGCCGTCAACACCAGCAGCCAGGCCTCCGCCTTGGGGGCGTATTCGCTCTGGCCGGATGCGAGCTTGTCCAGGTGCAAGGTGGTTTTCAGGTAATCGCCCGCCGCGGCGGTCTCCCGCGCGGCTGCCCACAGATACTCCGGCGAACCCGGCTGGGGGCCCGGGGGAGCCGTGGAACAGGAAATCAGAATCAGAAGAGCCGAAAGTGAGGCTGCGAGCGTAACTGCTCGGACAGTAGCCTTCATCATGAACCTCCGTTCATCGCGATGATTTATCACACGCGAAGGCAAGATGCAAGCTGCTCAGAAACGCACCAGGTCCCAGGGCTTGCGGGGCGTGCGGTGAAGCAACGCGGAAATCGGTTGACAGCGCAGCCAGATGGATGTAGACTACATTGGTATTACCACTTCTATAAATTGGTCGGACCTATGCGGCCGGGTGATGCGCGAAGGCGGGGCAAGCCTCAGGACGTCGGCGGAAGAGTCCTGGCTGAGATCCTGCGGTTGATCGAAAACTCCGGACTGGAGCCTGGCAGCAAGTTGCCTCCTGAACGGGCCTTGGCGGCACGGCTAAAGGTTGGCCGGCCGGCGGTGCGCGAAGCCATTAAGGCGCTCAGCATGCTGGACGTACTCGACAGCCGCCGCGGCGACGGCACCTATGTGAAATCGTTGGCGGCATTGCTCCGGGACGAGGCCGGTCCAGTGGAGGCCGGCTTCGACTTGATTGAGCTTCTTGAACTGCGCAAAATGATCGAGCCGCGAGCCGCCGCCCTCGCAGCACTGCGCGCCAGTGAGAAGGAGATGCATGAGATTGAGACAGAACTCTTGCAGCAGGAGAGAAACCCTTACGACCATAGCATTCTGGAGCGGCACGATTATCTATTTCACGACGCCATCCTTCGGGCGGCCGGCAACCGCATGCTTTCGGGAGTGATCCGTTTTCTGGACGGGCCACTGCGCAAGAGCAGGAAGATCACTGCTCGTACAACACCTGAAGTGCCGAAGATTATCGGCGAACACCGGACCATCTTTAACGCAATCAAACGGGGTCAAGCGGACCTGGCGGAGCGAGCCATGCTCGACCACCTCCAGACCGTTGGCTTAGATCTAATCTCGGAACGTAAGAGATAAACGTAAGGGGTTAATCATGACAACCTATAAGCTACCGGCAGTTGTTGCGGCAGTCGCGCTGCTGAGTCTTCTTCTCCCTGCGGTGCATGCCCAAACCACGTATGGCGCGATCACAGGCACGGCGCGAGACGCCACGGGCGCAGTGGCTCCAGCGGTGAAAGTGACGGTGATCAACGAAGCCACCGGCATCTCGCAAACGCAACAGACCAACGAGGTCGGAACCTATGCTTTTACCACGCTTTATCCCGGCTCGTACACCATCCGAGCGGAGGCTTCCGGCTTCAAACCGATCGATATCAAGGGCATTCGGCTGCAAGTGAACCAAACAGCCCGTTATGACCTGAACATGGAGGTTGGCCAAGTCGCGGAAAAGGTCGAAGTTATGGCGTCGGCGCCTGTTCTTGCCACCGATACTTCCGATGTGGGCCAGGTAATCACCAACCGGCAGATCGTGGAGTTGCCGCTCAATGGCCGCAGCTACATGCAACTCGCCAGCCTTACGAATAACGTGATCCTTACGGGCAACGTCGAAAGCGGCGGCCCCAATTTCCTCAGTGAAGGCGGCCGTCCCACACAGAACAGTTTCCTCGTGGAGGGCGTCGAGAGCCGCATTCAGCGCGAGGGCGGGTATGGCCTGAACCTCTCGGTGGATGCGATCCAGGAATTCAAGGTGATGCAGAACGCCTTCGCCGCCGAGTACGGGCGCGGCTCCACGATTGTTAACGCCGCAATCAAATCCGGCGGGAATGCGGTACACGGCTCCGTATTCGAGTTTCTGCGCAACAGTAAACTTGATGCTCGCAATGCCTTCGACCTGACCGGCATCAAGCCCCCTTTGCGCATGAACCAGTTTGGTGGCAGTGTGGGTGGTCCCATCATCCGGGACAAACTGTTTTACTTCGCAAACTACGAAGGGCAGCGCGTGCGCCGCGGTTCCACGGGTTTCGCCAATGTGCCCACACCCGCACAACTGGACGGGAACCTCGCTGGTTTGGGGGTTGCCACCGACCCGCTGACCAATGCTCCTTTCCCGGACAACCGCGTTCCTTCCGACCGTATTTCGCAATTCGCTAAGGCTGCGAAACCCTACTACCCCACGCCTACCGGGAGCAATCTGCCGAACGTGAACTACGTCGCCGTAATTAGCAATCCGGTGACCATGGATCAGGGCAGCGCCCGTCTCGATTACAACGTCGGAGCCAACGACCGCATCAACAGCCACGTCACCTTCTTCGAATACGAGCGCGTCAATTACGGTACCATGCCCTTCAGCGGGACGCAAAGCTACTCGAAAGTGAGGCCCAACATGTCCGGGCAGTGGACCCACACCTTTAGCCCGCGTCTGCTGAATGACTTTCGGTACGGTTACAGCTATACAGATACCTACACGGGACCAGACCGGCTTCTGAGTAAGGACGTAACTCCGGATTTCGGCCTCAAAAACCTGAAGCCTGAACCGGGCGCCTTTGCTCCGCCCCAGATCAACATCGAGGGTTTCGGCTCCATAGGCAGCGCTGCCTGGATTCCGCAGGGGGCGTACGACTCGGTCCACATGTTTGTAGAACAGCTCACCTGGATAAGAGGTCGCCACACGATGAAATTCGGCGGCGACTTCCGGTACCTGAAATATGATGATCGGGGCTATGCCACCCAGAATGGCTACTATACATTTACCAACAGGATGTACACTAAAAACTCCATGGCTGACTTTTTGATCGGTTGGCCGCAGGAGGCATTCGCCGACCAGGCGGGCGGTGCGGGTTTTCTGCACTATTTGCGGAACGGTGAATACTCGGCCTATGCGCAGGATGATGTCAAGCTCACTCGCGAGCTCACTATGAACGTCGGTCTTCGTTATGAATACGTGCAGTGGCCGCTCGAGGTAAACGACGAGTTGTCGACTTGGAACTTCCAGAGAGGCATGCTCGACCGTGCGGGTAAGGAGATCTCCCGGCGCATTGCTCCCCCGGATCGGAACAATTGGGGTCCTCGTTTAGGCTTCGCCTACAATCCGAGCTGGCTCAAAAAGACAGTAGTTCGCGCCGGTGCCGGAGTCATGTACTCGAACTTCCGCCAGTGGGAGATATCGCTATTCCACTTCAATCCGCCGTTCGTGTACGACAACTTTAAATTTAACGATCTGCCGAATCCGTCGTTTACCATGGCGACGCTCTGGCCGGCTGTTCAGACGGACCTCTCCAAGGTGGATTTTCGCAACGTGACGGTCAATTATCAAAGTCCGGATAAGGTATTGCCTTACACCTTTCAATGGAATTTCAATATAGAGCACGAAATTATGCCGAATCTGTTGTTTGAAGTCGGTTACGTCGGCAACCGTTCGGTGCGCCAGCCAAACCGCTGGGACGCCAACCCGGCTGCGCAATACGATCCGGCGAATCCGAAGACGATTCAGGAGCGACGGCCTTACCAGAACGTCGGCTTCGTGAGCGGCAACACATCGCGTGCCTGGTCGAATTTCAATGCCCTTAATCTCCGTGTGGAGCGTCGCTACACTAGTGGGTTGTCGCTATTGGGTGTCTATAGCTGGTCGAAAGCCATGGCAATTCGTGGCTATGACAACTGGACCGTGATGGACATCAACAACATCCGGCTGAATTACGGACCGATGAACGACTTTACGCACCGCGCTGTCTTCAGCTACCTCTATGAACTGCCTTTCGGCAAGAGCAAGCGGTTCCTCGGCTCGGTGAGTGGCGTTGCTAGTCACCTGATCGGCGGATGGCAGGTCAACGGCATCACCACCCTTCGTTCCGGCGGAGCGTTGTGGATGAGTTCGCCAGTTTCCAATGGCCGCGGAAACCGTGCGGGCAACCGCCCCGACCGCATCAAGGATGGCAACCTGCCCGTCGGTGAACGCCGAGTCGAGCGATGGTTCGACATCACTGCGTTTAGAGACCCGGCGTTCGGATTTTACGGCAATGCGGGCGACGGTATCATCCGCGGCCCCGGAGCGGTGAACTGGGATGTTTCCGTATTCAAGAACTTCCGCATTGTGGAAGGCAAGACGCTCCAGTTCCGGTGGGAGAACTTCAACGCATTCAACAATGTTAACCTGAACAACCCTTCTACCAACACTGGCGATTCGCGTTTCGGTAAAATTACGGGCGCGGCCACCGCTCGTGAAATGCAGTTCGGTCTGAAGTTTTTGTTCTGACCTTCAGCACGGCGGGCCGGAGCTGTGCGGACCCGGCCTGCGAACCCGTTCTGGCTGCCATGAACTGAATGGACCGGCATGCGGCTGTGGTTAGGATGAATTCGCCGGGTGCCTGGCGCAAAGTCGTTACGCCTCGCATGGCGGAATTCGCCGCCCTTTTTGGCCATGGTCCGCGCGCTCACGGAGGCTCAGCTATGAGAATCATTTACGTTGTGTTTGTCCTTCTTCCTGCTCTGCTCACGGCGCAGCCGAAGACGCTGCCCGACCAGTTTCTCTTCGGTGCCAGTGTCTACCCCGAACTGCAAACCCGCGAGGAGTGGAACCGCATGCTGGATTTATTTCAAAAGGCACATATGAACGTGGTGCGCGTGAGCGAATCTTCGTGGGGCAACCTGGAGACTGGGCCGGGCAGATACAATTTCGGATGGCTGAAGGATTTTCTGGATGACGCGCACCGCCGCGGAATCAAGTGTATTCTGGGCACATCTAGTTACATCATTCCTCAGTGGCTGTATGAATCGAATCCCGATATCCTGATGCAGCAGGAACCAGGCGTGCCGGCGCATTCCCACAGTCGGCACTCGGTCTGCCTGAACCACCCGGTGTACCGCGCCGCAGTCCGGCGGTATTGCAACGCGCTCGGAAGAGCATTTAAAGATCACCCCGCAGTCATCGGCTGGCAGCTCGACAATGAAATCGAACACAAGCTCAACCGCGTGTGCTTTAACCCAGCGTGTATCAAGGCGTGGCACGGCTGGTTGAAGAAGACCTATGGCACTGCGGAAGAGTTCAACCGGAGGCTGAAGCTGGTGAGCTGGGGCATGGAGGTCGGCTCGCTCGAGAAGGTGATGCCGCCCAAGCATGAGGTGGATGGCGGTTTGCCCGCCCTCCGGCTGGCGAATCTGCATTTCCGGCGCGACACGATTCTGGAGTTCCTGGCCGAGCAGACTGCCGCACTGCGTGAGGCCGGCGTGAGGCAGTGGATCACCACCGACTGGAACTGCTATTTCACGGCCATCGCTGATGACCCGATGGCGCGCCAGGCGCTCGACGTGGCAGGCCTGAACTTCTACCAGCCCTCGGCCGAAAATCTGTCATTCTTCACCGACCTGGCATGGCACCTCGACATGCACCGCTCTGCGCATGGCCTCGGCCACTTCATGGTGACTGAAACACGCGTCGGTGTGGCGGGCAGTGTTACTCAATTCGACCCATTTCCCACTAAAGAACAGTTCATGATGTGGATGTTTCAGCCCGTGGCTTACGGCGCCTTCGGTCTCATGTACTGGTCCGGGAACCGCTGGGTGGGCGGGCACTGGCCGCACTGGGGCGGCATCCTCGATTGGAGCGGCCAGCCCGAGCCCGATTTTCCGTGGTTGATCGAACTGGGCGGCTTTTACGCAACGAACAGCCGCCGGCTGCTCGACAATCCAGTGAAGGCCACTGCGGCCGTCATCACCGATTTCAACCAGCGTGCCGCACTTCAGGAATACCCTCACACGCCAGCGAGCAAGAAGGTACTGATGGGAGCTTTCGACGAATTGCACCGCATCGGAGTCGGCGTAGACAGCATCAACGTGCCGGATGCCGCGAAGCCGGAGGTCCTTTCGAAGTACCGCCTGCTGATGATTGCTGCCGCCACGGCGCTCGATAGCCGGGAGTTTTCCGTTGCGCTTGAAGATTACGTTGAGAAGGGTGGCGCCGTGATCGTCAGTCCGTTCACGGCCTATATGAATTGGGACGGGGTCTTCCGTAGTGACGGTTTCGGCGCAAATCTGAAAGACCTGACTGGGGCCGTCGTACGCACGGCGCGGCGTATGGGCACTGCGGCTGAGGATCGCCCCGACCAGCGGGTTGTTTGGACAGGTGCCGGCATGCAGGGCACCTCCAAAGTCGGCATCGACGGATATGTGGAGTATCTGGACGTTTCGCCCGGCGCCGAAGTGATCGCGAAATTCCAATCGAATGAGCCGGTCTTGAACGGCCGTCCGGCGGCGACGCTGCGCAAGACCGGCAAAGGCCGTGTGGTCAAGCTGGCCTTCTGGCCGGATGATGACGCCGTTGCCCGTCTGGCACGCCTGCTGGCGCCCGAAACGGATGCGCTGCTGGCAGCCCCCGCACCTTACGGGGTGCAGGCAGTGCCGCGCTCGGATAAGAGCCTCTTCGTCATGAACACGTCGAAGAAGCCGGCCGTAATCGACCTGGCTCGCGTCGCCACGGACCGCATCAGTGGTAAGAGCGTTCGCGGTAATACGAGGCTGGAATCTTATGAAGTTCTCTGGCTGGAATAGATCGGTATGCATACTTCTGCTGGGCGCGGCGCAGTTGCTGGCTGCGTCCACTTTTCGAGCCGACCGAGTCTCGCTTAATGGCACGTGGAAGTTCGACCTCAGGCGGGACAACCGGCTTACCGGCACGGGCCCCGTGAGCTTCGGTCCTGTGTCGGCCTCTTCCCAAGCCGTCATGATTGCACCCTGGCCCGGTGAAACCTCCGAGGGCCGCTGGCGGACATCGGTTCCATGGCCGATCTCAGCTACGATAATCGATTCTGAACAGCAGTTCTGGAAACCCCACCCGAAGCAGCAAGGACCGACATGGTGGCGAGCCGACATCGGCCGCGGCCGGGTCAAAAGTCTGCGCATCCGGTGGGTGAAACCCGAACGCGTCTCGGTTGCGATTGAGACCTCCACGGATGGTTGGCAGTGGAAGGAATGGACCCGAGGCGACTCGAAGCCCGGCGAAATTGTGAGCATGTTCGCCGCACCAGCCGTCGAGGCGCGCTTTGTGCGCGTGACTTTCACGCCGGCGCAGTTTGAAGGAGTTCGCAAGATCGACGTCGAGACGGAGCGTGGCCCTTGGACGCCGCGAATCCAGCGCGGCTGGTACGAAGCCCTGCGGAAGTATGCGCCGGACGGATTCGAAAGACCCGAGTTCAATGACGCGACGTGGCGCGATATTCAAGTACCCGGTTATTGGGAGGTGCAGAAGTTCTCAGAGCCAACCTGGTGGCAGCCCGATGAGACCGTCGGCTATTACCGCCGCGCGTTCAAGGTGCCCGCACTCTGGCGCGGCCGCGAAGTACGCCTACGCTTCGAAGGCGTGAACAATGCCGCGCAGGTCTGGGTAAATGGCGTCGAGGTTGGTTACCACGAGAGCGGGTTCACCCAGTTTGAATTCGATGTCACCCCACACCTTCGCTACGATGCGCCAAACAGCATCGCGGTGCGCGTGTCCAAGTGGACACTCACTCACGATTACGACACCGATGATGTGTGGTTTCTAGGCGGTATCTGGCGCGACGTCTATCTCTATTCGCTGCCCGCGACGCGCATCGACGACTACGAGTTGCGTACCGAACTCGACCCGCAGTACCGCGATGCCGTCCTGCGGGCGTACCTCAAACTGCGGTCCGGAGCAGGCACGCACAACATCACTGTTGAAGGCGAACTGTTCGATACCTCCGGGGCGCGTGTGCCAGTCCGTGGTTTCAGCGCGACGGCCATGCTGGCGGGCATCGCCGTACAACCCATCTCCATCGCGGGTGCCGTCCCCAATCCGCGCAAGTGGACCGCCGAGACGCCGTATCTCTATTCCGTTCTGTTACGCCTGAAGGCCGATGGGCAGACAGTGCAGGAGTTTCGCCAGGCGTTGGGTTTCCGGCAGGTCGAGGTGAAGGGTCGCTCGTTGCTGGTCAACGGAGTGCCTATCAAAATCCGCGGCGTAGTCACGACGCGGGCGAACCCGAACGACGCCGGAGAACCCAGGGAAAAGATCTTCGCCCGCGAGATCAAGCTACTCAAAGAAGGTAACATCAACGCCATCCGCAGCCACACCACGCCGCTCGAAGAGGATTTCCTCGACCTGTGCGACCGTCACGGTATTTACATCCTGCCGGATGTGCCGAACGTGTGGGTGAACGAATACGACTTTCGCTATCTGGCCGAGGGCGCCGTCCAACGGGCCCGGGAGATCTTCGATCAGCACAAGAACCGCACTTCGGTGATCGCCTGGCACATCGGCAACGAAAACGGCCAGTCTTCCGGCTTCCTGGGCATGGGCCGCGCCGGGACGTGGCTGCATGAGAACGACCCCACCCGCCCCGTCGTGGTCTGCCAGAACCGGGCTGACCCGCTCGAACTCGGCACGGTAATCAACGACCTGCACTATTATCCGATGAGCCACGAGCAGTTCAGGAACCCCAGTGCGACGCCCGTCCTCTTCGGCGAATTCCACGCGTTGCCGGAAGAGATTGCACGTTTGAAAGACCTGGGCTTCGTCGAAACCTGGGGTCGCTCACTTCAACTCGAGTGGGCCGAGTTCGAAAAGCGTGACTGGGTTGTCGGCGGCCTGATCTGTTGCTGGGACGACGGTTCCGTGAATGGTAACCTCGGTCCGCGGCAGTGGGGTGTCGTCGACTCCAGGCGACAGGCGAAAGCCGTACACCCCCACATCCGAAAGGTGTTCGCGCCCGTGCAGATTACGCTGGAAAGCGGGCAACTGGCGGTTAGGAATAGGAACGCTTTCACGGACCTGGAGGGGTTTCGGTTTCGCTGGACATTGTTCAGCGGCGCAAAGCAGATCGCTTCGGGCGAGGAGTCCTGGCGCGTAAAGCCGGGTTCCGTGGGCCGGTTCCCGCTCAAATTGGGCTCTGCCGATCGCATTGCGGTTGAAGTGTTTGACGCCGAGGGTTACTCCATCAACAGCGACGAGTTCCGGTTGCAACCTGTTTCCACGGCTCCCCCCTTAGCGGCAAAGAAGCGTCTGCCTGGACAGCCGGCTGTTGAGGTGGTAGGCATCGTCATCCAGAAGGGTGTATCAAAGGGGCCAAACGAACCCATCGGCGCAGTGCACTACGCGAACCGGCGCACTGAAGCGAATACGACCATCCTGCCTTTCACGGTGGGCGACAAACTTGAGGGCGCCATAACCATTGAGCCGGAGCGGATCTCATATCGCGTGAAAGTTAACCAGGACGTGGCCGTGAGAGAGTGCGGCCTCCAGATTCGTGTGCCGCCTGAGTTCGGCCGGCTTGCGGTGAACCGCGATACCCTCTGGACCGGCACCACGCTGGAAGAGATGTCAGCGTCGGAGTTTGCCCGAATCGTGAGTCTCCGAAGTGTGAACTGGGTGGCATGGGTGAGCCCGAAGCAGCGTTTGGTCGCCGTCCCCCTGGAAGGCAAGACCAACCTGCGCGCGGCGGGCGAGAACGACTACGTCATCAGTGACTGGCTCGGGGCCGGCGACTTCTTGGGCAAGTTCGACCGGGACACCGTCGAAAGGAGGTGGACAGCCGGCCAGGAGCTGACAGGCGGCTTTGCCGTGCGAGTGATTGCCGCGCCGAGGTGAAGCAAGCGGCCGAGAACGCACTGCTCAGAAACGCACCAGGTCCCAGGGCTTGCGGGGCGTGCGGTGAAGCAACGCATTGGCTCCGGAATCGCCGGGAAAGGTCTCCGTCGCGGCATCCCAGCGCAGCTTGCGGCCGGTTCTGAGCGCGATGTTCCCCAAATGGGCCACGCTGGTTGCCCGCTGGCCGATTTCGACACCGGCATAGGAAGGCTTTCGCTCTCGCACGCACTCGATAAAGTGCCTGGCGTGCAAAGCGGTGGCGTCGGTCGTGTTCATGCGGCGCGGTTCGATGCGCGGTTCCGGGGAATTCTGGCTCGGGCCGCCCCAGATGGCAATCTGTTTCGGTTCCGCGTAGATCTCGTACCCGATACGGTCCGCGAACAGGGCGCCGTTGGTGCCGTAGAACGCCATGCCGTTGGGGCGGTCGTCATTGCCGCGCATGTTGTAGTACTTCATGCCGGGCGTTCGCCCTCCGCATCCGTGCCCGTTGAGCAGGTAGCCCTCGTAGCTAAGCACGAAGCCGGGGTACTCATACGTGGCAATAATGGTGTCCGGGACATCGCCGGCGTCCTTCAGGGTGAAACGTCCGCCGGAAGCGGACACGGCAGTAGGCTGGTCCACACCCATGATCTGGTGGACGGTGTCAAAGCGGTGCGTGCCATAATCGGTGATCCAGCCTCCCGAATAGTCCCGGAACATGCGGTAAGTGGCCAGGAAGCGCGCCCTGTTGAAGGGAACCTTCGGGGCGGGTCCCAGATAAAAATCCCAGTCCAACCCCTCCGGCGGATCCGAATCCGGAGGGTTGCCGATGCCCTTCGGAGAGCGATTCACGTAGTTCCAGACGCGCACGAAGCGGACTTCGCCGAGTTCGCCGCTCTGGACGATCCTGGCGCACTCGGCGAAATGCGGCGAGGAGCGATGCTGGGTGCCGGCCACGGCAATGCGGCCATGCCTGCGGGCCGCGTTGACAATCGCTCGGCCTTCTCTGATGGAATACGCCAGCGGTTTCTCCACGTACACGTCCTTGCCCGCCTGGAGCGCGAGCACGGCGCAGGTGGCGTGCCAGTGGTCGGGGGTGGCAATCAGTACGGCGTCGACTTCTTTGAGTTCCAGCAGCCTCCGGAAGTCCTGGAAGGCTCTGGCCCGTGGTCCGGCCCACTGCCTGGCCTTCTCGGCGTTAGCCAGATAAACGTCGGCGGCCGCGGCGAACTCGGTGTTCGGGGCCTCCTTCATGAAGCCTGCGACGTAGCGGCCCCGGCCGCCGCAACCGATCAGGCCCATCACCACGCGGTCATTTGCGCCGGGCACGCGCCGGGCCGGAACCGCGCCCGCCGCCGCGGCCGTGGCTTGGAGAAGGCGCCGTCTTTCCATCCTGACTATAATAAACCCCATGCTGCGGGAGGCGCGCGAGTGGCTGCGGGCGGCGCATGCGGTGGCGGTGCTTACCGGCGCCGGCATCTCGGCGGAAAGCGGCATTCCCACCTTTCGCGGCGCGGGCGGTTTGTGGAGGCAGTTCCGCCCTGAAGATCTGGCGACGCCCGGCGCTTTCGCCCAGGATCCGCGTCTCGTGTGGGAGTGGTACGACTGGCGCCGCGGGCTCATCGCCAGGGCCGAGCCCAACGCCGGCCATCGCGCGCTGGTCGAACTCGAACGCGGCAAGCCGCGCTTCACCCTGATCACCCAAAACGTGGACGGACTGCATGACCGCGCCGGCAGCCGGCACGTGCTGAAGGTGCACGGCGACATCTGGACCCTCCGGTGCACGGCTTGCGATCGAAGCTGGACCGACTTTCGCCCGGCTCTGCCGGAACTGCCGCCGCGGTGCGAGTGCGGCGCACTGGCGCGGCCCGGCGTGGTCTGGTTCGGTGAAGCGCTTCCCGTGGACGTGTGGATGGCCGCCGAACAGGCCGCTGGTGAAGCGGAGGTCTTTCTGGTGGTGGGGACTTCGGCGGTGGTTTACCCGGCAGCCGGCCTTGTCATGACGGCGAAGGCAAGCGGCGCGCGTATCATCGAGATCAACCCCGAGCGCACTCCCTATTCAGACGACGTGGATTGCTGCCTGCAAGCTCCGGCCGGAGAGGCGCTGCCCGAATTGATCGGGTGACGCCGCCGGTCTCTCCGGCCGCCCCCTCAGAGATGGAATTCCAGAATGTCCTCGTCTTCGACCAGGTGGGTACGCTCCACCATCAGGCCGTCGCGGTCGCCTCCCAGGCGAAACAGGCGTGCGAACTTCAAGCGCTCGGCAAAGTCCTTGTGGACCAGGCGGGCGGCGTCCTGCACGGTCTTCCCGGCCGGCAGGACAAAGGGCGAGCTAAGATCGGCTTTCTTGCCGGGCGCCTTGGTATAGACCCGGACAATGCGCAGCAGTTCGAAAACCGCCCGCCGGAACAAGTCGAGGTTCTCGCCGGTAAGCGCCGAGATGGGCACCGAGCGCCAGCGCTCGCCGTAAAGTTCGGCCAGCGCCCGGAAGTTTTCCCGCCCGCCAGGCACGTCGATCTTGTTGGCGGCCAGCAAACGGGGTGGAGGCAGCCGCCACGTTTCAAACTCGCGCAGGATGTACTCGATCTGGTCCAGTAACTCCGGGTCATTCACATCCACCACAAGCAGGGCGCCGTTGGCGTTGCGAACCACCTGGGGAATCCAGGGCTCGGAAAACTCCGGCGAAACCGGGGGCAGGTCCACCAGTTGAATCTGCACGTTCTCAAAGGCCATCATGCCGGGGGTGGGAAGGCGGGTGGTGAACGGATAGTCCGCGACCTCGGGCTCGGCGTGAGTGAGCGCGCAGACCAGTTGGGATTTGCCGGAGTTAGGCGGGCCGATCAGCGCCACCTGTCCGGCGCCTTCGCGCTCCACCTGATAGAACGGCGCGGCATGAGCCGCTCCCTTTTTCTGGCCTTCCTTGCGAGCCTGGGAAATCCTGCGCTTCAGGTCGGCCTGGAGCTTTTCCGTCCCCTTGTGCTTCGGTATCGTGGCCAGCATCCGTTCCAGGGCGGCGATCTTCTCGGCGGTGGTGTGGGCGGCGCGGTAATCCCGTTCGGCGGCCAGGTATTCGGGACTCAGGTTGGCCGGCATAGCCTTCCGCGAGCAGGATACTACGCTCCCGCCCCCGGCGCCAGCGCCTTGTTCTTCTGCGACAATAGTGCTTTCGGCAAAACCATGGCCAGAGAATACGACCTTACACCCAGACCCGTCGCCAAAGTGCACACGCCTTTCCGGCGAATCCAAACCGACTTTCCGGTCCCCGAGTCGCTGCCCATTCTGGAACGCTTGAGCCGCTACGAACCTGTCGCCATGCGCGGGCAGCCGCCGGTGGTTTGGGACCGTGCCGAGGGGTTTCAGGTCTACGATGCCTGGGGCAACCAGTGGGTCGATTGGTCGTCGGGCGTGCTGATCACCAACGCCGGTCACGGCCGCAAAGAGGTGGTTGAAGCGGTTCGCGCCCAGGCCGAAAAACGGCTGCTGACCAATTACTGTTTCCCGAGTGAGATCCGCTCCCGCCTGGTGGAGAAACTCGCCGGCATCCTGCCGGAACCGCTCAAGAAGGTTTTCCTGCTGACCACGGGTTCGGAAACTGTGGAGTGTGCCATCAAGCTCTGCCGCACTCACGGCGTAAAGGTGGGCGGGCGCGACAAGCACGTGATTGTCAGCTACGACAAGGCTTTTCATGGCCGTACCTTGGGGGCCCAGCAAGCCGGCGGCATTCCCGCTCTGAAAGAGTGGATTGTCAACCTCGATCCGGGTTTCGTGCAGGTTCCCTTTCCGGATGGGTACCGCACCGAGGACACCTCTTTCGAGTTCTTCGAGCGCTGCCTGGAGGAGCAGGGCGTGGAGCCGGCCAACATAGCCGGAGTCATCCTGGAGACGTATCAGGGCGGCAGCGCTTCCTTTGCGCCGGCGCGTTACATGCAGGCTCTTCGCGAATGGTGCACCGGGCACAAAGCATTGCTGGTTTGCGACGAGGTGCAAGCCGGCTTCGGCCGCACCGGCACGTTATGGGGTTTCGAGCACTACGGCATCGTGCCGGACCTGGCGCTGTTCGGCAAAGGCATCTCCAGTTCGCTCCCGCTCGCCGCCGTCGCCGGCCGGCCGGATGTGATGGATCTGCACCCGGCCGGCAGCATGACTTCGACGCACACCGGCAACCCGGTCTGCTGCGCCGCGGCCCTGGCATCCATCGACCTGGTGCTCAAAGAGGACCTGGCCGCAAACGCCCGCAAGGTCGGTGCGGTGCTCCATGAGCGCCTGCGCGCCATCGGCCGGAGGTATCCGCAGATCGGCTGCGTGGATGGCAAGGGCCTGGTGGCCGGCGTGGCTTGTGTTTTGCCCGGCACCCGGGAGCCGGATGGCGACCTGGCCTGGGACGTTGTGCGGCGGTCGATTGAAAAGGGCGTGCTCATGTTCGCGCCGGTTGGTTACGGCGGCGGAACCATCAAGATCTCGCCGCCCCTGGTGATCACCGAAGAGGCGATCGCCGACAGCGTCTCGGCGCTCGAAGAGGCTTTCGCGGAGGCGCTTCAATGCAGGCGGGCGTCGGCGTGACGATGAAACCGGAAATTGCGATCGTCGGCGGCGGCATGATCACCCACGACCAGATCCTGCCTTCCTTCTTCCAGATGCAGCGCCTCGGCCTGGTGGGCGGGATTCGCGTCTGCGCCCTGCGCCGCAGCATTCTCGATGAACTGGCCGCCGCCGGGGATATCCGCGAGGCCTTTCCGGGCCAGTCCTTTGAAGCCTTCCCGGGAGCCGGCGCTTCGGACGATCCGCAGCCCGAGTTGTACCGCGAAGTCATCGCGGGCCTGCCTCCGCGCAGTCTCGTTGTGGTGGCCGTGCCGGATCAACTGCACTACCCCGTCATCATGGAAGCGCTGCGCCGCGATCAGCACGTGCTGACCGTCAAGCCGCTGGTGCTCCTCCACCGCCAGGCCCAGGAGATCGAGCGGGAAGCGCGCGCCCGCTCTCTGCTGGTGGGAATCGAGTACCACAAGCGCTTTGACGACCGCAGTCTCATGGCCCGCCGCCGCTACCGCGCGGGCCTTTTCGGAGAATTCAAACTGGGTACGGCCTGCCTGCTCGAAAAGTGGTACTACCGCCACTCGAATTTCCAGAACTGGTGTACCGAGGAAAACTCCGACGCCTTCACTTACATCGGCTGCCACTACGTCGACCTCGTCCACTTCATCACCGGATTGAAACCGGTGGCCGTGAGCCTGTACGGCATACGCGACACCTATCCGAACGGCAACACCGGATTTCTGTGGACCGACGCGCGGGTGATCTGGGAGAATGGCGCCTGCCTGAACGTGCAGAACGCGCTTGGCTTCCCCGACCAGGCCCCGGGGACTAACACGCAAGGGCTGGTCATGTACTGCCGCGGCGAGGACGACGGCGCCCTGATCTCCCATTCCGATCAGTACCGCGGCCTGAAGTACTCTTACACGAGGAAGAGCGGCGACCCGGGCTCCACTATCTACGCCGAGCCCAGTCCCGATTACTTCCAGTATGTGGACTTGGGCGGTCCGGGGCTCACTCCCGTGGGCTACGGTTACCGGTCCATCGAGTACATCGTGAAGGCCTGCATCCGGGTCGAATCGGAGAGCGATCCGGAGCGCCGCCGCGCGCTCCTCGCCGGCTACGACCAAGCGGGCGTCATGGCCACCCCCGCCAATTCCAGTTACAACGAACTGGTGATCGAAGCCGGGCGCGCCTCCATCCTCAACGGCGGGCGCATGGTCGAGATCCAGTACGGCGACTCACCGGGCATTCACCCGGCGTAGCGGGCTCTGCCGGTCATTTGTTGCGGACCGGCCCTTTTCCCACTTGCCCCAGTGCCGTTAGATGCGTTTTCATAGACGCATGAGCGCACTTTCACGTCCTTTTGTCGGTTTGGCGTCATTGGCGGCTATGCTGGCCCCGCTGGCTTGGGCCGCGGCTCCTCAGACGGCTGCCCGGGAATACATCGTCTATTTGGGAACCGGGGGATCGAAAACCAAGGGTATCTACGCTTGCCGTTTCAACCCCGCGACCGGCAGCCTGAGCGACCCGGTGCTGGCGGCCGAGGCCTCTAATCCTTCTTTCCTGGCCGTGCATCCCAGCCTGAAGTATCTCTATGCGGTCGGTGAGACAGGCGGGCGCGGGCGCGGGGGTACGGTCAGCGCATTTTCGATGGACCGCAAGACCGGCAAACTCACGCTGTTGAACACGGTGTCTTCGGGCGGCCCCGGGCCGTGCCACCTCGTGGTGGACAAGACGGGGAAGAACGTGCTGGTAGCCAACTATTCCGGCGGCAGCGTGGCGGTGCTGCCCATCCAAGCCGATGGTTCGCTCAGCGAGCGGTCCTCCTTTATCCAGCACTCCGGCAGCAGCGTGGACAAGGCGCGCCAGGAGGGGCCGCACGCCCACTCCATCAACGTCTCTCCCGACAACCGCTTTGCCGTCGTGGCCGATCTTGGCTTGGACGAGGTGCTGGTTTACCGTTTCGACGCGGTGAAAGGGACGCTCGCGCCCAACGACCCGCCCTTCGCCAAAGTGGCGCCCGGGGCCGGGCCGCGTCACTTCACCTTCCACCCCAACGGGAAGTTCGGCTACGTGATCAACGAAATGGGATCCACGGTCACCGCCTTCGCCTGGGATGCCAGGCGCGGCGTGCTCTCCGAGATTCAGACCATCTCCACACTGCCCGCCGGATTTACCGGCACCAACTACGATGCCGAGGTGATTACCGACCGCGCGGGACGGTTCCTCTACGGCTCCAACCGCGGCCACGACAGCATTGCACTGTTCTCCATCGATCCCCGCAAGGGCACCCTTCGGTTTGTCGAAACGGTTTCCAGCCAGGGCAAATTCCCGCGGAATTTCAACCTGGATCCGACCGGGGCGTGGATGCTGGTCGGCAACCAGAACACGGACAACGTGGCAGTCTACAAGGTGGACGGCTCGACCGGGCGGATCACGCCCACGGGCCGGCAGGTCCAGGCCCCGAGTCCGATCTGCATCAAGTTTGTTCCGGTCGAGTAGGCCGGCGGGGCGATCACGCGGCGTCGGGCGAGTCCATCCAGCGCCGCACGCGCTGGTACATCTCTCGGACTACGCCTTGCATCCCGGGATCTGTTGCCAGGTTTCGTTCCTCGCAGGGGTCTGCCTGGATGTCGAACAGATTCGGATCGCAGGCGTCAAACCCGACGTCCTGCCCCTTGAATTTCAACGTGCAGTCGAAGCGGTACCTCCTGGTGCGTGCCGCGGCGCGAATCGACTGGCGCAGATGGATCGCGCCGAACACCGCCTCGGGTTCCGCGGAATCGAACAGGTTGCGGCCGCGCATGCCCGGACCTTTTTCGACGCCGGCCAGGGCGCATAAGGTTGCGCCGAAGTCAATCAGTTCGCTGAGGTCATGGCGGTGCGCACCCTGCGGGAGGTGCCCGGGCCAGGAGAGCAGAAACGGCACACGCCACACCTCGCGGTCGAAGGTGCCCTTTTCGCAGAGGCCGGCCTCCCCGAGGCTTTTTCCATGGTCTGCGTTCATGGCCACGATGGTGTTCTCCGCCAGGCCGAGTTCACTGAGGGCCCGAAGCAGGCGTCCGATTTCGTGGTCCACGCAGGCGCACAGGCCGTAGTAGTCCGCGCAGATTTGACGCCACGTGGAGGCCGGGATATCCAGGCCGCGCTGGGCGCCGGCGAAACCGCGGTCGTATTGGGCCCGGCTCTCGTATACGGCGCGGTTGCCGGCGCGGCACGGGACTTCATCCGGTGAGTACAACCGGTCCCAGGGTCTGGGGACCAGCACCGGCGTGTGCGGCCACAAATGGGACACCCGCAGCAGAAACGGACGATCGCTCTTTGCCGCCTGCTTCAGCCAGTCGATTGCCATATCCGTGACGTGGCTGGAAGGCGTGACGCCCCAGTCGTGGTATGGATACACTCCGCCAAGAATGATCGATGTGGCGCCGGGCCGTTTGACAACCCGATGTTCGGCCTCTGAATACGGATGCGGAAGGCTGTAGAAGCCTGCGGCGTTCGGAAAGAACTCGAACGGTACCTTGTGTTGCCAGGTGGGATGGTTGGGAGTGTGCCACTTGCCGAAACTGGCGGTCTGGTACCCGGCGCCGGCGAACAGATTGGGGAACAGCTTCATCTTCGGGTCGAGTACCCCATCCTTGTACGCGACTGAGTTATCGAAAACGCCGGTCTCCTGCGGATACCTGCCCGAGAGCATCGACGTCCGGCACGGTACGCACACCGGGCTTTGCACGTGGCATTCGTGGAACGTCACGCCCATGGCGGCCAGGCGGTCCAGATTCGGAGTCTTGGCCCACTTCGACCCGTAGCAGCCCAGTGAGTCTGGCCTTTGCTCGTCGGTCTGGATCCACAGGATGTTCGGTCTATTCGCTGCGGAAGCGGAGCAAGAAAATGCGGCAACGGTCGGGATACCCCGCAGGCAGTCTCTCCGCGTCAGCTTGTTCATAAAACTAAGATATAGTTTCCCGGGGGTTCCGGTGGTGACCGGAACCCCCAGGCGCGTAGGGGCTTGAATCTAGAACAGGAGCTTCAAGATCACCGCGCCCACCGAGCCTTGAGCCGGCTGTAAGCCGGGGACGCTTCAGGCGGCTTCAGCCGCACCCCGACTTTCAGTCGCACTCAACCCACCGCCTTTAGGCGGTGGATGTTTAGGTGGGTAAAGGGCAAGCCGGCTGTGTTCGCCGTGGGGTAGGGTCGGCATGACCGCCGCCGAGCCGTACATCCGTCGAGGAATCGTGGCCTCCGTTCACCAGGCGCCAGACGTTGTCATATTAGTTACCCCCCTTTGTTTGAATTATTGCCGTTCGAGAATGGCGGCCAGGTTGACGCCGATGCTGTACGGCTCAATCAGCGCGCCCTTGTAATCGCCGGCCACGGCATCATGCACATCGTAGAAATACCCGTCCAGAATGCCCCGCTTCACCAGATCCACCTCTTTCGTCGGCGGTTTGGCCTTGTGGGCCGGGTCGTTGTGATCCGCCATCCAGCGCAAGGCGGCAATGGTGATGCCGGTCTGGTAACGATGCCAGTCGATTTCGGGATCCACCTTTGCCCAGTCGATCCCCAGTTCGCTGGCCTGGGCCAGGCTCACCAGGACTTCCCACTGCACGTGGTTGTTTACCCACGAGGACAGGTACCAGAGCGTCGAGTTGAGGCACGGCTTGGTGTTGTACATCTCGGTGACCTCTTCGGGTTGCCAGAGGTGCGTGAAGGGCAACAGCGCCCTAAGCCAGTGGATGGCGCGTTCGCGGTAACGGAGGTCGTTGAAAGCCTGGTAGCCGAGGAAATAGGCCACGGCCGCATGCCCGGCGGCCAGCAGGTTCGGGCTGTGCAAGGGAGTCTCCCACCAGTCGCCGCCCTCGGGCCGCTCCATCGGCAGGCAGTAATCCAGCGCTTTGCGCGCCGCCGCGCGGAACTGCTCTTCGCCAGTCAGTCTGGCCAGGATCAGCAGCTCCCCGGCCGGCTGCACGGACAGATCCAGGGCCGTATCTCCCTTGACGCCCAGCGGCTTGTAAATGGAATCCGGATAAAGGTAGAAAAGATCGCGCTTGTGGCGGCCCTCCGGGTCGAAACCGAAGGAGCCGTCCCCGCGCTGGTGGGAGAGGAGTTCCCGCCCATAAGCGTACTGCACTTCCCGCGGCCACAGCGACATGGCGCGCAGACCCGACCGCCCGGTTCCTTTCACGCGCCCGGACTCGAGCTGCCTGCGCCCCCAGGCGAGTTTTTCCGTGAGCCCCTGGGCCGTGGCGCGGTCGCGGCCTTCTTTGGCGTAACGCTCCAGAAACAGGGGCGGGTGCGGGCTCGCCTGGTCGGCGGTCTTGCCCCAGCCCTTGCCCTCGTGCCACAGCACGGTGTTGTAGGAGCGGGCCAGGCGTTCCAAAGCATCCGCAAGCGGGTAACGCGGGCTTGGCGGTTCCGGAAGTCCATGGCGCTTCACCCAGTCCTCGATCACGTCCTGGCTGTTGCCCTTTACCAGGAATATTTCAGCTTCGATCCGGATGGGACTGCCGGGGCGGAACTCCATCGGCGCCGGGCCGGGCTTGGTCGAGTGGACCGGCGCCGTGTTCTCCTCCATCCCCCAGGCGACGCTTGGCAGAGTCAAGCCCATCAGGTGGTTGTTGGCCCGGTCGATGAAATTGGGCGAGGCGTACACCGGCTGGAGATAGCGTTTGTCGCCCATCACCCGGGCGTTCGGATTCCAGGCCAGGCCGATGCCGGTCCCGTGATAGCTCAAAGCCATCACCGGCGCCGCTACCTTGAAGGGATGCGGCACCACCCGTAGCGCCTCCGGATGCTGGAACCAGTCGGTGCCGCTCGACCATTCATCGCCCCAAAGCCATTCCACACCCGGGAGGATCCCATCCGTCTTGGCCGTGCCAAAAGTGCCCGATCCCACCTTCAGCCACGGTCCCCGCAGATAGCGCGCGCCGAGCGTGGTCAGCGGCTTCAGATCGTACACCAGTTTCGCCACAGGAGCTTGGGGCGCGAGCGTGATGCTGACAGTCCCTTCCAGTGCGGGGCTCGCCAGCGCGGACACCGCCCACGGACTCTTGGCCACCGTCTGATACCACACGAGTTGGACGGGGAAGGTGATACGCTGGCCGAAATCGCCTTTCTCCACCCGGTAGCTTTGGGCCTCGATGCGCACGGGGATCGAGCGCCCGCTGACCACCGGGTCTGCTTCTCCGAAATGATCGAGCACGGCGATGGGCTCGCCGCCCGGGACGCCGATCTCCACCCAGCCCCACCCGGAGATGCGCTTGTATACCTGTAAGCGCATCGCAGGGTTTTCCAGGCTGACCGTCTCCCCGCCGTAAGCGGCATCGGTGTAGACGGGCCCGGGCCTCTCCGCGCCCTCTAGAACCATGCACACACCGGCGATCAGGAGAGTGAATCGTGCGAACCGGCACATTCTTGCTGGCATCGACTCTGGTCCTCCACCCTTCCTGCCCCAGCAGGTTCGTTCCTTGAGATCACCCGGGGCGGAGCTGAATGTCCGCCTCTACCCTTGGCTTCGGTTGTTAATATTCCTTCATTTCTGTTTTCGAGTCAAGCGCGCCGATTTTCCTTGAACCTGCCGGCATCCGTCACCTACAATAGGGTTGCTCTTGGGCAATTCAATTCATCAGCATCGAGGAGGCTGGAAGCATGCCGAGTTTCATCAGCGCGGCTGTCGACGAAGCGGCCCGGCTCCCGGACATTCATTTTCCGGAGTTCACGGCCAAACTGATTACGGATACGTTCGATGCCATCGTGGCAGCGAATCTGAAACAGACCGAAGCCTACGTCGAACTTGTGAAGGCAATCTCGAAGTCCCTCACCGAGTACGTCAACGACACCAAGGACGACATCAGTGGCGCGGAGATTCTGGAGTTCCTGGCGGTCCTGTTGCCACCGCCGGACCCGAATCCCCAGAATCTGCCAACGAAGGTGGCGGAGGGCTCGACACTGACTGCGGATGAGGCCACCAAACTGGCGAACGCCGTGACGCTGCCTGGCGGCACGCCGCCGACGGTCCCCACCACGGCCCTGACCGCCAGTGACATGGCCACAATCAAAGACATCGTCGCCCAGCGGCTGGCAGCCAACAAGTACACCCTGCTCAAAGAGATGGTGAAGATGGGCATGCTCCGTCTCGTGGTTGAGAAGGGGGTCATCGAAACCAGGCTGACGTTTACGACCACCGCCTCGAGCTTCTACCAGAGGAATTCGTCCAGCTACAACTCCAGGCAGTTCGCCGTGAACGCCGCCGCCAAAACGGGGAGTTTCCTGTCGAAATGGGTCAGCGCGTCCGCCTCGACCAAATACACCAGCGTGACGGTCCGGACCACGAACGAAACCCAGCGCGACATCTCCGGCAGCACGGTGAATATCTTCGGCCGGGTGGAGATCAATTTCAAGACGGATTACCAGCCGTTGAGCCAGTAAACAGGACTCAGAAGCATGGCGCAAGCACTGCCGGCCCCGGTCAGTATGGAACTGGCGGAGTTTTTCGCCAAGCTCGTGCTGGATGCATTCGAAGGCGTGCGTCTGGCGCTGCGCTTGCAGGAAGAACAGCAGGCGGAACTGGCGATTGCCGCTTCACAGGACCCGGCCGAGTTCGCCCGCCAGACGGTGACTCCGGAGGAGTTGGAAGCCGAACTGGCGAGGCTGTTCCCGAGCCGGGATCCGAAACAACCGCATGGCGTCTATGCGGGGGCGCCGTACCAGCCCAGCCTCAAGGAGGGCGAGCCGGAGGCGCCCCCCTTCCGCGCCCTGCTCGGCGTATCCCTCGAGCGTGCCGATTATGTGCGCCCGCGCGGCTCGGAAACGTTTGTCCTGGGCAAGGGGGCCGTAGAGAAAGTCCGGGAGGCCGTTCGGACGCGTCTGGGTGCGGTGGCGCAGAGTATCCTGCGCAGCGCCGCGGCTCGTGGACTCCCGCGCCTGGTGGTGGATTCGGGCCGCATCGGCGCCAAATTGACGCTGGTCCTCGAACGAGCCGCGCAAGCCGCGGGGGAGAGGCCCGTCCTGCCTCTCAAACAGGCCCGCCTGCTGGTGCGGATGGTGGACGACCGGGCGCCGCAGATGCAGCAGCTCAAGGTCAACATCCTGAGTGAATTGGAGGTCACATTCAAAACAGTGACGTGAGCGCCGGCTGGGACTCTGCCCCCGCCTGGCTGGTAGACCGGATCGAGCAGGAAATCCGGCGGGGACTCGGGCTGGTGCGCCGGCAGACGGACCTGGCGGGATTCAGCCTGGAGACGATCCGCTTCAGCCTGTACCTTGGCGGCCGGTGGCAAGCGACTTCATTTGATGGCGAGGGGCGGCGGCTGACTCCCGGCGTTCAATAGGCGCAGAGCCAGCGGGCCTTTTCGATGACTTTGTCCCGGTTGGGAAGAAACGCCTCTTCGAGCGGGGCGCTGAAGGGCACCGGGGTATCCGCCGCGGCGATCCGCGCCACGGGGGCGTCCAGGTACTCGAAGGCGTGTTCGGAAATCCGCGCGGCCAGCTCGCCGCCCAGCCCGCCGGTCAGCGTGTCCTCGTGCAGCAAAATCACGCGGGAAGTTTTGCGGACGGTGGCGAGCACGGCCTCCTCGTCAAACGGCAACAGCGTTCGCAGGTCCACCACTTCCACGGAGACGCCGTCTTTTTCCAGCGCCTCCGCGGCCTCCAGGGCCACGTACACCATGGCGCCGTAGGTGATCACCGACACGCTTTTGCCCTCGCGCACCACCCGCGCCTTGCCAATCGGCACCGTATAGTCGCCTTCGGGAAGGTCTTCCTTGATGCGGCGGTAGAGTCCCTTGTGCTCGAAGAACAGCACCGGGTCGTTATCGCGAATCGCCGCTTTGATCAGCCCTTTTGCGTCGTAGGCGGTGGCGGGGGCAATCACTTTCAGCCCGGGAGTGTGAATGAAAGGGGCTTCAGGGTTCTGCGAATGGAAAGGCCCGCCATGGATGCCGCCCCCGGAAGGACCGCGCACCACCATGGGCACGGCCGCGCCCCAGCGGTAGCGGCACTTGGCGGCGAAGTTCACAATCTGGTCATAAGCGCAGGCGATGAAGTCGCTGAACTGCATCTCAGCGACCGGCCGCAATCCCATCAACGCGGCGCCGATGGCTGCCCCGACAATGCCCGACTCGGCCAGCGGCGTGTCCACCACCCGGCGCTCGCCGAAGCGATCCAGCATGCCGGCGGTGACTTTGAATGCGCCGCCGTAGACGCCGATGTCCTCGCCGATCACGAATACGTCCGGATCGCGCTCCATCTCCTCCCAGATTCCTTCGCGGATGGCCTCGAGATACGTGGTGGGCATGGCGCATTCTCACTGTTCGTAGACGTTGTCGGTAAGGGTCCTGGGGTCCGGGAACGGACTGGCTTCGGCCCACCGGATGGCCTCGTCCACCTCTTCCCGGAGTTCGGCGTAGAAGCCGGAAACTTCGTCGCGATCGGTCCAGCCGGCGTCCAGCATGCGGTCCAGCAGGCGGCGGATGGGGTCCTTGGCTTCCCACTCGGTGAACAGGTGCTTGGGGACGTAGTCGGCGGGATCGTGCGCGGAGTGGCCCGTCATGCGGAAGGTCTTGCACTCCAGCAGATACGGCCCGTGTCCGGCGCGCGCGTGGGCTACCGCCCGCCGGGCAGCCGCGTGCACGGCGAACACGTCGTTGCCGTCCACGATTTCGGCCGGAATGCCGTAGCCCGGGGCGCGATCCGCCACGTTGGCGATCGCCATCTGCTTTTCCAGCGGCGTCGAGTAGGCATACTGGTTGTTGTTGCACACCAACACCAGGGGCAGCCGCTGCACGGCGGCGAGATTAATGCCCTCGTGCACATCTCCCCGGCTGGTGGCGCCATCGCCAAAGAAACAGACCGAAATATTGCGCGTTCCCTTGTATTTCATGGCCAGGGCCGCGCCGGCGGCCACCGGCACCGAGGCGCCGATGGAGCTGATAATCGAGACGATGTTAAGTTTGATGTCTCCCATGTGCATGTTGCCGTCGCGGCCTTTGGTCAGGCCGTCGACGCGTCCCATGTACTGGGCGAAAATGCGGCGCGGGGGAACCCCCCGGATCAGGAAGATCGCCAAGTCGCGGTGCGAGGGGAAGATGACATCGGCGGGCTCGGTCGCCAGCCCCACTCCTACCGGGATGGCTTCCTGGCCGCGCGCCACGTACACTCCCCCCACTACCTTGCCCTGCCGGTACAGTTTGCGCTCGATGCGGTCTTCCACCTCCCGCATCAGCGCCATGTAGCGCAGGAAACGGCGAGCAAGGCCGGGGTCCTCCCCCGATAACTCCGGCACATTGGTTGCTAGTTGAGCGACACTCATCAAACCACCCCACCGCACTGGCGGCATCCGGACGCCGCCCGGTTTTCCCTCAAATAAACTTATAAACCCCCGGAACCGGCAGCGGCGTCACCTCGACCTT
>Ga0315298_1002956_pt1 | contig 27713 bp, 22 predicted proteins | sample WHS_1_MG_FD_203077 | JGI IMG/M metagenome (GOLD analysis project Ga0315298, IMG submission 203077) | Extremophilic microbial mat communities from Washburn Hot Springs, YNP, Wyoming, USA - WHS_1_MG | ecosystem: Environmental > Aquatic > Thermal springs > Hot (42-90C) | place: USA: Wyoming... | reverse complement strand
ATTGGGACGTGGTGAACCTACGTATCCTGCGCCGACTGGTGGAGGGAGGCGACCGCTTGCATCCGCCGTGGGAGCCCCGCTCGTGAGAACTCCCTGGAGCCGGGGGCGGGGCGTAGCCGGCCGCTCGCGCAGCTTGAGCCAAGGCTGCCTTGGCTTGCGGGCCCACAAAGGCCGTGCGGCCAAGTGGGGCGTTTAGTCGTCTGAATAGACCCGTGTGCTTTCTTCCTTGGTCACGGGTTCCATTTCGTCGGCCGAGAGCTGGGCCCGAATGCGGTGGGCGCCGGGCTTGATCGCCTGCACGCGAACGCGATAAGTGGTTTCCGCTTTGGGGGCCAGGTGCTGGAGCGGGTCGAACACGATCCGCCCGGGATCGGCCGATTGCCGCGGGTTGGGCTCGGCGGCGACGACTCGCAGTTCCGGGGGCAAGACCACCGAAAGCTGCACGTTGCTGGCTGCTTTCGAGCCCTGGTTAAACACGCGGATCTGGTACGTGGTTTCGCCGCCCACCTCTACGGGATCAGCCGTATCGGTCACTTGGAACGAGGGCGAGGCGATGCCCTCGATGATCACTGGCAGTTCTTTTTCAACGCTGAGGCCTTTATCGGCGGTGCTTCGCAATCGCAGCAGATGCTGGCCAGGTTCCACGGGCACCGTTGTCAACTGGACCGAGCCGGTCTCCTTCGAAGGCAATTCCTCCAGCGTCCAGTGCACGGTGCGAGTCGCTTCCTGATAGTGTCCGGCGTTGTTGGCCGAGACGAACTTCAGGCCTGGCGGAAGCTGGGCGATGAGTTCCACCTGCCGGGCCGGGGCCGTGCCGGGGTTGGAAATGGACACCGTGTAGGTGGCCTCGCGCTCCAAGTACCGGCGTTTGGGGCCTTCAAAGGCGAGATCGAGCTGCGGCGCAAGCACTTCGACTTCCACGCGGTCTTCGGCCTTGAGATTGGCGTCGCCGCGGGCGGTGAGCACGTTGGCCACGACGCCTGCCTGGGCGGCCAGGAGTTTCAGCTCCAACTGCCGCGACTCGCCCGGCTTCAGGCTTCCCACTTCGTAAACCAGGTCCGACCCAGCAGGGTGCTGAAGCCCCGGGGGCACCCGTTCTTCGAGCACCACTTGCTGCGCAACGCCCGTGCCGGGGTTGGACACCGTGATCTGAAATGTGATCTCTTCGCCAATCTGCACCCGCGGCGGAGCGACGGTCTTGAGCACAAGCATGGGCTTGGTGGCCACCGTCCGGGCCGAGGCCTCGGCACCGAAGGTAACCGTCGCCTTGCTGCCCAAGACACCTTCGTCGGTAGGCATAAGCCGAATTTCGAGGCGGACCTCCTCATTAGGCTTGACCGTGCCCAGCGACCATACCAACTCGCCTCGGACGCCACGCGAGGCCCTAGGCTGCGTGTCCAGCAACCGAGTGCCCTTGGGGATTTCGTCGCGGACTTCGACGTTTTGAGCAGGCACCTGGCCCACGTTCTTCAAACGGATTTCGAACACTGCGGGTTTGCCCACCTGCACCTCCGGCGGAGCGACCTTTTGCACCACGAGCTGCGGCGCCTGAGGGCCTTCGAGTTCCCTGGCGCCGGGCACGCCCGAGCCTTCTGCATCGGGTGGCGTCCGAGCGGCTTCCGGGGCAGTGGGAACTGGCGGACGAGACGCACCGGTTTCGGGTTTGGCGGCCGATGTTTCCGCTTTGCCCCGCTGGCCAGCAGGCACCGAGCGGGGAGAGACGGTGGCACTGCTGGCCGGCGGCACGCGGGAAATCGCTTTGCCCGGCCCAGCCGCTTCAGGGCGGAACAAACCCGGCTCGTCCCGAGGCGACCCTGCTGCGACAGTGTCCGGCCGCTGGCGTGGCAGGCTCGTGCTCTCCGCGGGCGTGGCACCAGTTTGGGAAGTTGGCAAAGCGGCTTCGGCAACCGGATTGCCCGCAGCAAGCGGCGTTGACCAGGGCGGCACCACGCTGGGGCCCGAGGCGGCGTTGCTATCCGCGCCGCCCGGGTGGGCTGGATGGGCATGGGCCGGATGGACTTCTTCGGCGCGGGCGGTTTTGGCAAGGCCGACCGAAGACGGGCTCGCAGCGCCGTTTGCAGCCATCCTCGGTGCCACCGCGGACCTGGCGGTTGGGTCGCTCTGTCCGGCGCCTGCCATGGGGAAGGCCTGTTGCCCGCGCGGCGGAGCCGGCGCAGTGGCGGACTCGGGCCGGCGGGCCGTGGGCGAAGTAACCGGGTTGACCGGTCGAGTCGAATCTCCCGGGGAAGCCGCGAACCGGTGGTCAGTAGGGGCGCCGGGCCCTTGGAGTTCCGGGGGGACGGGACCTTCGTTCTGCGCAGCGGTGGGATGCACGGGCGCAGCGGCGACAGTTGCCTCGATCGGCGCTTGCTCGGGACGTAGCGGGTTCAGCCGGGCTGCCGGGGTAAAGGGGCGGGGCGATTCCGAAGCGAGTGGGTTCTGGGCGGATACGGCGGCTTGAGCAGCTTGGGGCGGCTGCGCTGGTTTGGAAGGCTCTGCGGCCGCCGGCGCCGCACGCTGAGCCTGTCCCACCGCCAAAATGGCCAGCACCAGCAGCGCAATTCCAACTGAGATCCGCACGGCAAGGCGTTTCATGGGATGGTGTCCCCAAACACGAGAGTTCGCAAAGTGATGCCTTCTACCCACGCGGCCATGGGTTCGGATCGCGGGCCTCCGCAGGAAGCAGCCTCCAGCCTGCTTCGACAAGCGGCGCGGTTGGTACCAAAATCGGGCCCCCGTGGAAAGGGCAGTTAAAGATTTCCCCTCTATGGAGTGACGCCCGCTGGTGGACCGATCTAAGCGCCAATCAGGGGGCTCGACGGGCCGAAGCGTTCGGCAAGCCCACCCTTGCTTTCAACTCCGTGCCCAAATAGCTACTACTGCCGGGGGCAAGTTGATGTTGGCCCGGGGGGGAGGGCGATATAGAATCACCGGGAGATTGCGGGTTCGACCAGAAATCAGATTTAGCCGGGACCTGGAAGACGAAGCGCCCGAAGCCGGGTACGCTGGGCAAGACCGGGGGCTTTTTTCAGTGCCCCCGGCGTGCCAGCCATTGCGGATAAGACTCCGCTAGCGGTGGGGTGCAATTCACGCGATCCGGTTGCGCCGCGCCAAACCAACGCTATGCATCAACCGAGGGCGGCGTTTTTCGGGGCCGGGCGTTTCGTGGACGCTGGAAAAAACGTTTGATGGCCTGTCATGGTTGGCGGGCCGAGCCGATTCGCTTGTTCCCGGGGGTAGGCCAACATGGGTTCGTTGAGTTCGGTGGCGGATCTCCAGCGGGCGCTGGCCGCGGCGCAACGCGAGGTAGAGCGGTTGCAGTCGGCATTGGCTCAGACGACCTTTGGCACCGATAGGGTGGGCGAAACGGGGCGGACGCTCCCATCCCTTGCCCCCCAGGCAGGCCCTGCAAATCTCGACGAAGCCAGCAACTTGCGGGCGGAAAGCGCACTGGGGGATACGCCAGCCACGGCATTGTCTGGCGCCACGCTTGAGGCGATACCACTGGCGATGTGGGCGCTGAGCTTTTCCGCAGTCCGCCCGAGGATCGAAGCGCTCCGCCGCTCGGGAATCACCGCCTTTGTCGAGCATTTCCAGCGATATCCAGACGAATTGCGGGCCCTGGCGGCTCGCGTGAAGCTGTTGCAGTACAATCGCCAGGCCTTGCATCTTTTGCGGGGGGATGGCCAAGGCCAGTTGGTCCGCCACTTGCCCGCATATCTTCGCGACGAGTCGTGGTCGGCCATGGGGAAGATTCTGGCGGGCATGGCGGAGGGCTCGGCCATGGTGGAAGTGGAGTTGCCCCTGTGGACGCTTTCTGGCCAGAAACGTTATGTGCTGTGGCGCCAAGCGGGGCCTTGCCCCGGCGAAAGGGGGTGGGACCGTGTGCTCGTGGGGCTCGTGGACATCACTTCGCGCAAGCAGGCCGAGTTGGAGTTGCAGCAAAGGGAGCAGCGATTCCGCCGGTTGGTGGAAAGCGCACCCCACGTCACGTACTGCTGCACACTCCAGCCGGAACCGCGGTTGGAGTACATCAGCCCATCGGCCACGGGGATGACCGGCTACACACCCGAGGAGCATTATCAAAACGCTGGCCTGGCATGGGCGACGCTGGTGGATCCGGCGGACCGCCCCACGCTGGAGCAGGCGGTGCTTTTGGGCGGGAATTTCTGTCGGCCTATCGAGCTGCGGTTGACGCATCGCAGTGGCCGCACCATCTGGACCGAGCAGGTCCACGTGCCGGTGTACGACGAATCGGGCGAATTGATCGGACTGGAAGGCATTGCCCTGGACGTTACCGAGCGCAAAGAAGCGGAGGCCGCGCTGCGGGCCAGCGAACAGCGATATCGAAGCCTGTTGGAGACCTTGCAAGAGGGCATTTGGGTGGTGGACGCCCACGCGCGGACCACGTTCGTCAATCCCCGGATGGCCGAAATGCTGGGCTATCGCGCCGAAGAGATGCTGGGCCAGCCGGTCGCGGCGTTTCTGGAGCGGGGGACCGATCCGGGCGTCAACCCGCTGGCAACCGCGCAGGCCCAAGGCCACGCGTTCGAACTCGAATTGGTGCGCAGGGACGGTGGCAAGGTGGCCACCCTAGTGCGGTCGTCGCCACTATACGACAGCCAAGGGAACTACACCGGCACGCTGGCCGGCGTGGCCGACATCACCCAGCGCAAACAGGCCGAAGAGGCTTTGCGGCACAGCGAGCAGCGCTATCGCGGGCTGGTGAACGCTTTGCCCGTGGTGGTCTATAGCGCGCTGGCGGATGCTGCTTTGACGCTGCGGTTCCTCTCGCCCCAATGGGAGGAACTGACCGGATTCTCCTGCCAGCAGTGCCTCTCCGATCCTGAGTTCCGCCGGGGGCTGATCCATCCCGAAGACCGCCAGGCGGTCGAGGACCGTGTGGAACTGCTGCGCCAGCGCAAAATTGCTGTGGAAGTGGAATACCGCCTCCGCACGCGGGAGGGGACATTCAAATGGGTGCGAGACCGGGCGGTCCCCGCTTTCGACCCGCAGGGCCAGTTGACCGGCTACGATGGTTTTCTGGAAGACATAACCCAGCGCCGCCGGCAGGAAGAGCAACTCCACCACATGCAAGTCCAATTGGCGCACGCTTCACGCCTGGCCACTCTGGGCGAAATGGTGGCCGGTCTGGCTCACGAGGTAAGCCAGCCGTTGTTTTCGATCCTTAATTACGCCACGGCGTGCGCCAATCTTTTGTCGCAGGGGCGGGCCGATACCAAGCTATTGGGCCAGTGGAACCGCGAGATCGCGGGCGAGGCCACGCGGGCCGGGGAGATCCTTCGCAGGTTGCGGACGTTTGCGCGCCGGGCTGAACCCGAACGCTCGCTGGGGGACGTGCACGAAGTGATCGAGGAAGCGATCGCCCTGGTCGCGGCCGAGGCCCGAACCCGCCGCATCCGCATCGAAAAGCGCCTGGCTGGCCAGCGCTTGCAGTCGCGGTTCGACCGGGTGGAAATCCAGCAAGTACTGGTCAATCTCCTTCGCAACGCGTTCGAAGCTCTGGAGGGGGCTACCGCGCCGGGCCGCCGGGTGGTGATTGAGACCGCCATACAGGGGCCCTGGGCCCAGGTTACCGTGGCCGACAATGGTCCAGGCGTGCCGGCCAGCCTCGTTTCGCAAATCTTCGAGCCGTTCTTCACCACCAAGCCCGACGGCATGGGAATGGGCTTGGCTATCAGCCGGACTTTAATCGAAGCCCACGGAGGGACCCTGAGTTACTCCCCTGCCGAAGGAGGCGGGGCGAAGTTCCATTTTTGCCTCCCGTTGGTGCGAGTTTGACAAACCGTTGTATTTCGCCGCTTTGCCCGGAGTCCCGGTTATGCCGCACGGCTGGTCCTTGGTGGTGCTTGTAGCGGTCTGTCAGGCCCAGAGTGATGCTTCGCATCCCTTTTCGGTGCACGACTTGGTGTCGATGCAGCGGATCACGGAGTTCCGCGTGTCGCCCGATGGGGCTTGGGTGGTCTTCACCCTCCGTACCACGGACCTGGAGGAGAACACAGGCAAGACCGACCTTTGGCTGGTAGGAACGGACGGGGCGGGCCTTCGGCGTCTGACCACCCACCCGGCCGCAGACCGGGCGCCTTGCTGGTCGCCGGACAGTCGTTGGGTGTTTTTTGTTTCGGAGCGCAGCGGCTCGTCGCAGGTGTGGCGAATCGCGGTCGATGGCGGAGAGGCTGAGGCAGTAACGCGGCTGCCGCTGGACGTGGCCTGCTTTCGCCTTTCGCCTGATGGCCAGTGGCTGGCCCTGGCTGTGGAAGTCTTTCCCGGGTTGGGCGTGGCCAAGACGCGGAAACGGCTGGACGAGGCCGCCGGCCGCAAGAGCACTGGCCGCCTGTACGACCGCGCCCTCATGCGCCACTGGGATACCTGGGCCGACGGGCGGCGGAGCCATCTGGCAGTCCTTCCGGCATCGGGGCAAGGGGAGCCGATCGATGTAATGGATTCGATGGACGCGGATTGCCCCTCGAGGCCTTTCGGCGGCCCCGAGGAATTCACTTTCACCCCTGACAGCGCGGAGTTGGTGTTTACCGCGCGCGATGTGGGCGATGCCGAGGCCTGGTCCACCGACTTCAACCTCTACCGGGTCCCGAAGGATGGCTCGCAGCGCCCGCGTTGTTTGACCGAAAGCAACCCCGCCTGGGACACCCACCCGTGCTTCTCGCCCGATGGAAGATACCTGGCCTATCTGGCGATGCAACGGCCGGGCTACGAATCGGACCGGTTTCGGATTGTATTGCGCCGCTGGCCCGACGGCCCTGCCCAAGTGCTGACCGAGCACTGGGACCGCTCGCCGGAAGAGATTGCGTGGTCGAGCGATGGCCGGCTATTATGGGCCACCGCCGCCAACCTGGGCCAGCATTCGCTGTTTGCCGTGGAAGCGGCGACGGGCCAGGTTCGCACCGTGGTTCATCAGGGCGACTTCCGCGCTCCGGCCGCGTGCCGCCAAGGAGCGGTCGTCAGTCGCTGCCACCTCCAATCGCCGGCCGAGCTGTTCTGGGTGTCGGCCGACGGCCGGACGCTCCGCCCCCTGACCGCGGTGAACCGGTCTCGCCTAGCCGCGGTTCGCATGGGGGACTTCGAGCAATTCACCTTTGCCGGCCACAACGGCGAGGCGGTGTATGCCCTGGTGGTCAAGCCGGCGGATTTCGATCCGGGGCGAAAATATCCCGTGTGCCTGCTGATTCACGGCGGGCCTCAAGGTTCCTTCGGCAACACTTTTCACTACCGCTGGAATCCGCAAGTGTATGCCGGAGCCGGGTACGCAGCGGTGATGGTGGACTTTCACGGGTCGGTGGGCTACGGCCAGGCGTTCACCGATTCCATCCGCGGCGACTGGGGCGGAAAGCCCCTCGTGGACCTGCAAAAAGGGCTCGATGCGGCCTTGCACCGGTACCCTTGGCTCGACGCACAGCGCGTGGCCGCCCTGGGGGCCTCCTATGGCGGTTACATGGTCAACTGGATCGCAGGGACCTGGCCCGACCGCTTTCGCTGCCTAGTGAACCACGACGGCAACCTGGACCTCCGCATGGCCTACTTCGATACTGATGAACTGTGGTTCCCCGAATGGGAGCACCAAGGCACGCCTTGGAGCAATCCCCACGGATATGAAGAGCACAACCCGGTCCGCTTGGTCGATCGCTGGAAAACCCCGATGCTGGTGATTCACGGTGGTCGGGATTATCGGATTCCCGAAAGCCAGGCCATCGGTACTTTCAACGCCTTGCAGCGCCGCGGCATCCCCAGCAAGTTCCTCTATTTTCCGGACGAAAACCACTGGGTCCAGTCGCCCCAGAACTCGATCCTTTGGCACCAGACGGTCCTCGGATGGCTCGATCAATGGCTGCGGGACGATAGGGGGCAGGAGGTGGACCACAGCAGGCGGCAACGAGGGAAAAAACCATAGCAAGCCCGCAAGGGCGCACCGCGGGCCGCGCACTGCACGCCGTCAATTTGCCGGCTGCTCTTGCAGGCCGCAGCGGCACGCGATGGCCTCGCGCCGCCGTGGTCGAGCGGAAGGCTTTTTTCGGCGGGCGAGCCGCGGGATCATTTGGCCAAGTGGGCCGGCCTGGCTGGCCGCGCTGGCACGCTACTCATGATGGAAAGCGGGACGGCCAATGCCCGCCTGCGCCAAAAGACGCGGAAGCTTGGGAATGAGACCCGGCGTGGCCGGTCAGTACCGCTGCAGCAGCTCGAGCATCTTTCGGTCGAGTTGATGGCCGTGGAAATCCTCGTATTTCACGTCCGAGCGGCCGCTGTCGAGAATGCCGAACGAGCCGCGAAAGTTCCACAGGGCCCAGCCCCAGCCGGCCTCCTTCCAATTGGCCAGGCAATCTTCCATCCAGGCCAGGGTAACCTCGTGAGGAGTGCGGTTGAAGGCCCCGAACTCGCCGACCATCACCCCGATGCCCTTGGCCTCGGCCTGTTTCCAAGGCCGGATCATGGTTTCCTGGAGCCAGGCGCGGTCCAGGCGTTGTCCGCCGAGGAGTTCCGGCCCTTGGGGACCCGACTGGTAGCGGAGGCGGGGCGGCTTTTGGCCCCACGCTTGCCGCAAGCTGATGGCCGCTTCGCGTGGATCGCCCTCCATGCGCAGGCCGAGTTGCGCCAAATGCATCCAATCGCCGTCGGTAACGTGGATGCGAACCTGCCGGGTGCCGGCCGGCAACGGCACCTCGTAATCCCGATCGTAAAGGTTCTGGTACACCTTCCATTCGGGCCGGTACACGGCTTTCTTCCACTCGCCTTGGCCCGGCCCGCAGACGAAGTCTTTTTGCCAGATTGGCTTGCTATCGGCCTGGACGACGAGCGTGGCGCGGGCCGAAACCTCCCCAACGTGGAGTCGCAGCCGGCACGGCCGCTGCCAGGGGCCTTCCACCACCAACGGCGCCTGAAGCGAACGTTTTTGCGAACCGTAGAGCATGCCGGCGGCAGTAACGATGGGCCAGGTGGGAACCGGGAACCGATCGGCCCCACCTACCCAACTGGCCTGGTAGTGCGTAAGTTCCATGGGGGCATACCCGCGAGTCGCCTGTGCGACGCGGAGTTCGCGCAGTTCCAACACCGGCACCGTTCCCCATTGCAGGCCGTCGGAGATGATGAGGCGGTCCGGGTCCTCGCTGCGAATGGCGTCGACGATCTTGCGAACCACACTCACGTATACAGCTGGTTCAACGCCCGCCGGCTCGTTAAACAGATTGAACGCCAGGAACCGGTTGGGTATGCCCTTGTATCGCCGCGCAAACATTGCCCAGTGCTTGGCGCATACCCGCTGCGCTTCGGGGTCGGTCCATAAGCTTTTGGGTTCGGGTGGCCGAGCCACCGTATAGCCGGGTGCCCGGTGGAAGTTGATCCAAACGTGAATGCCGTACTTCTGCCCCCAGGCCACCGCCTGGTCGATTTCTTCGAGTGTGGGTTCGTCAAATCGTTCCCAATCGTCGCCTTGGATCCAGCAGCGGTAATCCATGGGCAGCCGCACGAAGTTGAAGCCCAGTTGGGCGATCCAGCGGAAATCGTCCTCCACGAATGGCTTGTTCGACCCCCGGTTGAACTTCTCGAGCAGGTTGAACCCCCTCCAGCGAGGTAAATGTTCCGGCGAAGGTTCGGGCAAAGCTGCCACGGCCGGGGCATTGGACTTGGCGGCCGACACGGCCGGAGTGCCGCCTTCGCCGCCGAATCCTTGCTCCACCAGCCCGACAACCAATGCGGCCACGATCAACACGTGATTAGCCATTGTTCCGCCTTTCGACAGCCCAGTGCGAGATACCGCCCAGATTCTTCCCTAGCTTAGCGGCGTGACGGTCGCAATGCCAGTCGCCTGTCCGCTTGCCGGCTCGCCGGCTCAAGTAAGGCAGAGGAAAAGCGCTCTACAGGGGGCGGGCACCTTGGCCAACTGCGCCGGCTTCCGGACCGGCAAGAACTTTTTTTGGGGGAGACGGGCGTGGCGGAGGTGGCGCGTCGGCGCGGCATCAAAAGACAAGCCTGGCGATTTTTCTGGCGGCGCGGAACCGGCGGAGTGAAGCGGGGTTGAATAAAGTGCTAGTGGGAATCCTCGCGGCGGCTGGGAATTACCCGATTGTGGGGTAAGGCCGCCGCAACGACGGTTCGCTTTTCGAGGAGCTTCGCCGATGAAACTACTCCGGTACGTGCTGACGTTGGTGCTGGTGGTGGCAGTGGCATCCCCTCTGCTGGCGGGTGAAGGGAAGAAGGGGAAGAAAGGCGCCAAGCCCAAGGCGCCGCCCGTGTTCGGCCCGGCCCGCATATTGGAGGGCCTCACCCTGACCGCCGACCAAAAGGAGCAAGTGGAGAAAATCCGCAAAGAGTTCGAGCCCAAGCTGGAAGAACTCCGCAAGAAAATGGCCGAGGTGCTGACCCCGGAACAGCGCTCGGCCCAGGCTGAAGCGATGAAAGCTGCCAAGCAGGCAGGCAAAAAAGGCGATGAGGCCAAACGGATGGTCGATGAGGCGGTCAAACTGACCGACGAGCAGAAGCAGAAACTGGCTGACCTGCGCAGAGAGTTCGGGGCCTTGGAAAAAGAAGCCCGCACGCAGATCATGAACCTCCTGACGCCAGAGCAGAAGGCCGAAGTCAAAGCCCGAGCCAAGAAGGCCAAAGAAAAGAAATAACCGCGCAGAAGGTCGCCGCAAGGCATGTGCGCCCAAGCACCGTGTGGTCATTTCCCCGCGTGCCTTCAAGAAAGTCGGAGGACCATGCGGACGGGAAAATACAAGTTCTGCGCGTCGCTGCCTAAGTCGGAATAGCTCTCGCGGCTGGTTCCCTTAGCGGCCAGCAATACCCCAAAGACGGGGGACGGCCTTACACCGGAGGCCGCCCCCCGGCTTTTGTTGTTGCCGCAAGGGGCATCCGCGTAGCACCGTATCTAGCCTGGCAAAGCTCCAACCCGCCAAAGCCGCCGGCGCGACCAGCCGACCGAGGCACGAAGCCCGCGGCCCCCCTTTGTGGTTGTGGCTGGCTGCAACGAACCGACTCAGGAAAGCGTAAGAAGGGTGTTACCGTCCCAGTTCGTCGGCCAGAGGGCCGGCGTCGTATACCTTGCGCAGCGCCTCGACAATGGCTTTGGCGTGGACCGACACCGCTCGGGCCTGCTCCTCGGTGTATTGGAAATCGAGCACGAGCGACTGGATGTTGCCATCGAAGATGATGCCCACCAGTTCGCCGTTGCGGTTGACCACGGGGCTGCCCGAATTGCCGCCGATGATATCGGCCGTGGAGACGAAGTTCAACGGCGTGTCCAGATCCAGGCGGCCTTTGCGCTGGAGCCATCGCGGAGGCAAGTAGAAGGGCGGCTGGTTCTGGTGCTCGGCCGCCCGCTGGAACAGTCCCGCATAGGTCGTCCAAGGCGGAATCGCGCGACCATCTTCGGTGTAACCTCGCACTGTACCCAGAGAGAGCCGCAAGGTGAACGTGGCGTCAGGATACACGTCGGTGCCGTGCAGCTTGAATAACGCCTGAGCGATGCGGGCGTAGGCCTGGCGCAGCGGCTCCTCGATCTTTTCCTCATAAGTGCGGCGGAACTGCCGTGCCGGAGGATCCACCAACCGGGCCAGTTGGATCATGGGATCGGTGGATGCCGCAAGTGCGGCCGGCCCCCCGTGGGCAAGGCGCTTGCGCACTGCCACATCGCGGACGGCGGTGCCGCGGACCAGTTCGTCGGCCCGCTGCCGCGGAGAGCGGCCAGCCAGCACCTTCTGCACCAGCGGGTCGCGCGGGCCTTTCATCTCCAGATACATGCTCAGCGAGTCGGCCAGCTTGATTGTCTCCAGGTCGGGATAGATGGGGGCCTCGGAAAACAAGTCCCGCTTGAGGGACTCGAGGTTCGATTCGGCGAACTCCCGCAGCCGCTCGGCATTGGGCTTGGCGGTTTCGTCGGCCAGGCGGACCAGCGTGCGGGCGATGTGGAACGACTCGGAGTTGAACGCGGCGCCACGCTCCAAGAGATCGTAATCGTACAGCAGATCGTCCCACAGGCGGATGATACCCGCCACATCGCTCCAGGGGTCCCCGATACTTTGGCGGAGTTCGGGGTGGCGGGCGACTTCGGCCCGCAAGGCCTCTTCGGCGGCCTGCTTGGCCCGGAAAATGGCGGGGTCCTGCAAGCCGGCCAGCCCTCCCAGCCGCGCCTTTCGGCTGTTGGCAATGCCGAACAGCTCGTCCTGGGCCCGCCGGGCATTCTCCTGGCTCCGCTGGCTATAGGTGCTCAACAGCACTTCGCGGCGAAACAGTTTGGCCAGCAGATAAGGAAACGCCTTGTCTCGAAGGAACTCCAGATGGGCGACCGTGTTGAGCCGGCTGGTCCGGCCGGGATGGCCAGAGACGAAAACCAGTTCGCCTTCGGCCGGGCCGGAGGTGCTCCACGGCAGGAAGTGGGCGGGGCGGGCAGGCTTGCCGTCCTCGTATACCCGGAAAAAGCAGATATCCAGATCGAACCGGGGATATTCGAAATTGTCGGGGTCCCCGCCAAAAAAGGCGATGTCCTGCTCCGGCGCGAAGACCAGGCGCACGTCGGTATATCGCTTGAAACGATAAAGGTGATACTGCCCGCCGTGGTAGAGGGTAATGACATCGCTCCGCAGTCCGGTCGCGTCCTGCGACTCTTTTTCGATGGTATTCATCGCTGCCCGCCGTGCCTGGTGGGCCTCGGCGGGCGTCATGCCCGGCTTCACCGCGGCGTTGACCCGCGCGGTAACGTCCTCGATGCTTACCAGCACGTTCAACTCAAGATCCACGCAGGGAATTTCTTCCTGCGAAGTGCGGGCATAAAAGCCGCTTTTGACCAGGTTGCGCTCGGGGGTGCTGAGCTTTTGCAGGGCGTCGGCACCGACATGATGGTTTGTCATCACCAGCCCCCGCGACGAGACGAACGACCCGGAACCGCCGCTATTGAACCGCACCGATGCCTGCTGGAGGCGGACCAGCCAGGCTTGGCTCGGCTCGAACCCGTAGCGGCTTTTGAGCAGCTTGAGCGGCGGATTATTGAAAGGCCACATCCCTTCATCCGCCATTGCCAGCGGCGACACAGCAGCCAGACACCAGCACATCCACAAAATAGACCCCAGTGAGACTCGAAACGGGAAGTTGTGTTCCATGATCGTTTTCCTCGCTAGGAAATGTCTACCCCATGCAACCGGGGCTTGTGTGTAAGTGCCAAGCCGCGGCTTCCGGGGCAGTCCAAAATGCTGCTCCGAAAAGGGCCCTCCCCCGGCCTTGGCAGCCCCCCGCGGCTGGCTCACGGCGTAAAGTCCTCGTGGAGATCCAGCGATTCGCAGAAGGCGGCCAACAGGTCGGCAGCGCGGTCGAGGTCGTCCAGGGCCACCATCTCTACGGGGCTGTGCATGTATCGGTTCGGGATGCTCACCAACCCGGTGGCTACGCCGGCACGGTTTACCTGAATCGAATTCGCATCGGTGCCGGTGGCCTTGCCGCTGGCACCCAACTGAACTTGAAGATTGCGGCTGCGCGCCACATCCAACAGACGTTGGACCACCTTGGGATTCATATTCGGACCGCGGTATACCACTGGCCCCCGGCCCAAGGCAATATCGCCCTCCTCCTTCTTTTCGACGGTAGGGCAATCGGTGGCGTGCGTAACATCCACCGCAATGCCTACCTGGGGATCGATGCCGAAGGCGCTGGTCTTGGCGCCCCGCAGCCCTACTTCCTCCTGCACGGTGGAAACGGCATGCACGGCCCAGCGGAGTTTTGTGCGGTCCATGCGGCGCAGGGCCTCCATGACCACCCACAGGCCGCATTTATCGTCCATGGCGGGCGAGGCGGCCCGGCCATTACCTAACTCCCGATAGCCCAACTCCACGGTTACCGGATCCCCAATCTGCACCAGGTTTTCGGCGTCCTGGCGGCTGGTGGCGCCAATATCCAGCCACAGGTCCTTCATCTTGGGAACCTGCTTGCGTTCTTCCTCGGTCAACAGGTGGATGGGTTTGCGACCGATGACGCCCGGCACCGGGCCTTTGGCGGTCCATACGGTCATGCGCTGGCCGATGAGCATTTGCACGTCCCACCCGCCGATGGCCTGGAGGTAGAGGAACCCCTCCGGATCGATGTACTGGACCAACAAGCCGATCTGGTCGCAGTGGCCGGCCAGCATCACCCGCCGCGGAACGTCTGGGTTGAGCACCGCAATGACGTTGCCGTGGACGTCGGTGCGCACTTGGTCGGCGAATCCAGCCACGTAGTCTCGCACGATCGCCTGCAGGGGGCTTTCATAGCCCGACGGACTGGGCGTTTCCAGCACGCGGCGAAGAAAATCCAGGGCTACGGCTTCCATCGCGAGGGACACTCCTTTTTACTTTTATCGCGAAATTGTGGCGGGTTACTCGGCCCGAGGCAAGGGCGCGGGAGAAAACCTTTGCGAGGGCACCGGCTTGCGGCTATCTTCAGGGCCCTGACCCCCGAAAAAGCCGTTGGGCTGACGATCGCCGCCTGCGCGAGGATGTCCCCGCCCTGCGGCGGCAGGACGGGCGCTTCTCGGCTGGCCCTACCCCATGCTGGCTGCACCGGTCCCCGACGGGCTAGGCTTTTGCAGCGGAGGCCACGGTGCGGGCTAGCCACGACAGCCGCATTACGGCGATTGTCCTAATGCCACCATTACCCGGTCGGTAATGGTCTGGACGATGGCCTCGATGTCGGCCTCGGCCGGGACCGCGCCGTTTCCACCGGCTCCGGCCGACGGGGGGTCTACGCCGGCCTCGGGCCGTTTGCAGAACGCGGGAGGCTGGAACGCCTCTTGCCGAACCCCCGTCTCTTTCCAACTGTTGCGAAACACGTCGTTGGCGCAGATATCGCAGTTCTTCAGCTCCAGTCGCGGGTCGCTGAAACCCCACTGGCCCTTGAGTTCCAGCAGCGCCCGGGCCTCGGGCTCAGTGAAGTAATTGATGCGCCCCAGGCTGCGGGCCAGCATCAGCATGCGGCAATACGCGTCAAGGATTTCCGTCCACCAGTAGGCCTTTTCCACCGTGTCGCCATAGCTCACCGTGCCATGGTTGGCCAGAATGACCACATTGGCCTTGTGCACGAAGGGCAACACGGTCTCGGCGAACTCCTGGCTGCCGGGGATGGCGTACTTGGCAATCGGTACCTCGCCGAGGAAGATTTCCACCTCGGGGAGCACGCACTGCGGCACCGGCTCGCGGGCAATGCCAAAGGCGGTGGCGTGGGGCGGGTGGCAATGGACCACCGCTTTGACATCCGGCCGGGCCTTCATGATCGCCAGGTGCAGTTTCACTTCGCTGGTGCGCTTGCGATGGCCGGAAACCTGGTTCCCCTCCATGTCCACAATGCACAGGTCCTCGGGCTTCATGAAGCCCTTGCAGATCATAGTGGGCGTACAGAGGACCTCGTTTTCGCTCAGGCGATAGGTGATGTTGCCGTCGTTGGCGGCCGCAAAGCCTCTCTGATACAGCCGTCGGCCGATCTCGCAGATCTCTTGCTTGATCTTGTGAACATTGATCATGGGAGCGACCCCGTCTTAAAGGGTTCGGTTGGCTGAAGCGTGTGCGGTTTGGCTGGGCGCCGGGGGTTCTGGGGGCTCTGCCGGGGCGGCGTCCGGCTCGGGCAGGTACACGCTATCGAGAATGGCCGCGCAGTACGCATCCAGTGGTTTATCCTCGGGATAAAAGGGCATGGCCGCCTCCCGGCCTTCGCTAAAGGCAATCCAGTGCCCTACGCCAGCCCCCAGTTGATCGAACACCGTGATTTCCTCCGCGGGTTTCCGGGCCTGACCGCGCAGATGGGCCAGCGAAAGCGGCACGACCAGCTTGAATCGCGCGCCGGCCAGACTGGGATGCCAGCGGTTAAGCGTCACCGTGCCAATCACTTCACCGATACGCATGGCAGGCCGGATCCCGGTACAACGATGGTTGCTGAGTGGTCGAACGTGCTCGTGATCCTCAGGCCAGGCGCGTTTGGAAAACCTCGGGGCAAGACCGCGGAATACCCTGAACGAATGCCCGCAGACACTGCGCGGTGGCAAACGGGCTATGGGCCCGGGGGTCGAGCACCAGCAGGTTGGCCCCCACGGCGCTGGCATCGGCCGCCACCTGTTCCGGCGTGGTGGCCAGGATGGCCCGCACTCTGCGGTGGCGATTCGCCAGGCACAGGGACGCTGCCGTGTGGCGCGAAAGCAGCACCGCGGCATGCAAGCCGGCGGCCAGGTCCTCGGCCAGCCGATCGGTGGCCTCGATCAAGCATTCCCGGCGTTCCGATTCCACCTGGAAACCCATCTGGCTGATTGTTCGAACCAAACCGGCGGGATCATAGGATCGGCTGACGCTTACCACGCGAACGCGGCCGGCGGTGGTGCCCGTCGGCAAACTGGGCCTAAACACCAAGGCCACGCCGCGGCGGAGCAACTCGTCGTGGACAGCGGGGGTAACCACTGCCCCGGCAGGCACCACCACCCGCTGCACGGCGTCCCAGCGCTCGGGCAGCCGGGCCAGCGTCACCACGCGCTCGGCCACCACCCAATCCCCTGCCTGGTGGGAGACATCCTCCGCTGGGCCCCCGGCTGCCTCTTTTCCCCCGGCTGTTTCCGGCGGTGCATCCCGTGGTGGCGAGGAGGCGGAGGGCATCTCGGCCAGCACCTGGCGAACGATGCGTTCGATCTGGGCGGCTACGTCGCTCATCGCCGCACGGGGCTCAACGGTCCACGATTCCGATAACAGACCAGCGGACCGGCGAGGTTTCGCTGCGCAACAGCTCGCGCGTCCCCTTGCCGTCGCTGGTAATAACCACCTCTTCTCCGATCCCGGCCCCGAGCCCATCTACGGCAAGCACCGGATCGCCGTCTGGCGTGCGGCCGTCGGGAGCATACGGTTGCACCAACAGCAGCTTCCATCCGATCATCGAAGGATGCTTGACGGTCGCCGTTGCGGTCCCGACCACCCGACCCGACAGCATATCACTCCCGGTTGCATTTGGCCGTTGATTTTCGACTTGTTGCGTAACGCTCCTCGTATGGGGGTATGGCCGCTATTTGCCCAGAATCCGCAGGTTATCGACCATGGTGCAGCGGCGCTCGCGGGTGAAGGTCAGCGGGGTCGTAATGCCCTCGCCCGTCGGCCCGGCAATGGAGAACGAGCCGTACCCCTCGCCCCCCAGCCCCAGGCCGGCGAGGCTCGGCCCGTTCTTGACGAAAATGGTCGTCTCTACGGCCTTGCCCATCTTGGTCATATGAGTGACGTTGTTGGAATGAATGACGGCGGTATGCTTGAAGCCGTGCTCGCTTCGCACCGCCATTTCGATGGCGTGGTCGATGTCGCGGGCCCGAACGAACGGGAGGAAAGGCATCATCTGTTCGACGGGGACGAAGGGGTTGGACTCGTCGGTCTCGCCGAAGAGGAGTTCGACGTTGGTGGGCAGTTCCAGGCCGGCGGCCCGCGCCAGCACGGCGGCATCCTGCCCGATGAACTCTTTGACAGGCACCTCATGGCGGTGTTCGCCTTCGCCCACCGTGGTAATCGCCGCCCGGGTTAAGGCTTCGATCTGGCGGGCGTTGAGGCGGACGGCTCCGGCCCGTTCCATCGCGGCCAGCATGGCGTCGAACACCTCCTCGACCACAAACACCTGCTTTTCGCCGATACACAGCAGGTTGTTGTCGTACCCCCCGCCCCGGATGATGCACCGGGCCGCCCGGTCCAGATCGGCCGTTTCGTCCACCACCACGGGCGGATTGCCGGGCCCGGCCACGATCGCCCGCTTCGCTTGTTGCATGGCGGCCCTGGCCACTCCCGGGCCGCCGGTTACGCACAGCAACGCAACATCCCGGTGCTTGAATATCCGCTGCGCAGTCTCCAGCGTGGGCTCGGTGATGATACACATCAAGTTGTCGATGCCCAGATCGCGGTAGATGGCTTCGTTGAAGCGCCGAATGCCCTCGCAGGCAACCCGCTTGCCGCTGGGATGGGGATTGAATACTACGGTGTTGCCCGCCGCGATCATGTTCACCGCGTTGCAGGCCGCCGTGGGAAGCGAGTGGGTTACCGGCGTTACCGCCCCGATCACCCCGAAGGGGGCGTGCTCGATCACCGCCAGTCCATGGTCCCCGCTGTACACCTCGCTCCGCAGGAACTCGACCCCCGGAATGTACTGCCCGACCACCTTGAGCTTCTCGATCTTGTGCTCCAGCCGGCCGATCTTCGTCTCCTGCATCTCCATGGTGCCCAGTTCCACACACTGGTCGATGCAGATGCGGCGGATGTGGTCGACGATCCGCCGGCGGTCTTCCAGAGTGCGACGGGAAAGCATTTCGTAGGCCTCACGCGCCGCGGCCACCGCCTCATCGGGGCAGGTGAATTGGCCCAGGCGGCCTTGGAAAGAGCGCACGGGGGTCGGAGGCACCGCAGGGGCGTGACCATCCGCGGCCCCCAATCGCTTCAGCACCTCTTGCACAACGTTACGGATGACGGTTTCGTCGAGTTGCATGGTTTCAATCCCTGTATGCGCCGGACCAGCCCGCCAGCACAGCGCCGTGCGGCGACGGGCGGCACTCTCGGCCGGCCAAGGACCTTCGGGTGTTCCCTTTCGGCCAGCGTGCCACCCCGGGTTGGTCTGGCGCTAGGTTTGCGATTGCTTGGCGTACACGCAGGTCGTGCCCACGTGCACAGTATCTACGATTCCTACGATTACCGTATCCACAGGCAGGTTCTTGGTTTCCGGGGTAAGCCGGGCACTGGAGCCCTGGACGATCAGCACGTAATCGCCTTCGCCGGCGCCGACAGTATCGACCGCCACGAAGGTCCGCCCCGCCGAGACCAAGGACTGCCGCGACTCGTCCAACCGGTACGGCTCGACCACCAGCAGCTTGTGCCCCTTCATCGAGGCGGTCTTCTGTGTGCAGACCATCGAGCCGATGACCTTGGCCACGAACATGGCAGTCAGCCCTCCAGGAGCTGCCGGGCCAGACGGGCGACGATCAGCTCCTCGTTGGTCGGAACGACCCACACCTGAATGCGGCTTTCCGGAGCACTGATGCGGCACTCGCCCCCAGCGGCCTCGTTGGCCTGAGGGTCCAGCAAGATGCCCAGTTCGGCCAGGTTGCGGAGGACGGCGGCCCGAAAGCGTGGCTGGTTCTCGCCAATGCCTCCGGTGAACACGATCACGTCGGCTCCACCCAGTTCCACCAAGTATGCCCCCAGATAGTGCCGCACACTGGCGCAGAACACCTCCAGGGCAAGGCGGGCGCGGTCATTGCCCGCATCGGCCGCCGCATACAGGTCGCGCACGTCGCCGCTGGTCCCGCTGAGCCCCAACAGGCCGCTCTGCGTGGCCAATAGCTCCAGCACCTCTTCCAGCGACTTGCCGGTCAGCTTCATCGCCACGGGCAGGGCGAAGGGGTCGAACTCGCCCACGCGGTTATTGTGGGGCAAGCCGGTCTGGGCACTCATGCCGAAGCTGTTGGCCACGCTCCGCCCATTGCGGATGGCGCACACCGAGCTGGAACCTCCCAGATGGCACGAGATGATCCGCAGATCGTCGCAGCCCAGAAGTTCCGCGGTGCGTGTGGCGATATAGCGATGGCTGGCGCCATGATAACCCCAGCGGCGGATCAACCCCTGCTGGGCCCACTCGTAGGGCACCGCGTAATAGCGGTTGTAATCGGGAATGGTGCGGTGGAAGTCGGTCTCGAACGCGGCGACCAGGGGAATCTGGGGGAACCGTTCGGCCAGCTCGCGCATGGCCTTGATGTAGGGGGGGTTATGGGCCGGCGCAATGGCCGCTGCCTCCTCCATGGCCGCAAGCACCTCCGGCGTTACCCGCTGCACCCCATCGACGCGGCCACCCAGCACGGCCTTGAAGCCGATGGCCGAGATTTCGCCCACATCCCGCAGGCACCCCGTCTCGGGATCCGTCAACTGCATCAGGCACTGGCGCACGGCCTCGCCGTGGTTAGGAATGTGCCGGGTCAGCTCGATCTTTCGGCCCGCGAGGATTGCCGTCAAGCGGCTTTGCGGCGAGCCGATCCGCTCGATGCTTCCCCGTGCAAGCTGGGTCTCGGTCTTCATGTCCAGAAGCTGGTACTTGAAGCTCGTCGACCCGAGATTGGCCACCAGAATCTTCATGGCGATGCTCGAAACGGACGTTCCATGCCAAAAAACGCGCCTTGGCACAACAGGCCCGCGCGGCAGAAACGCAACTCGGCGCCCTGAGTCGTGGGACGCCGCTTGGCGCTCCCCTCCGCGCCTGGGCCCAGGTGCTCAGCTCAGGTAAGCATCGATCAAACCGGGGGCCGGGCGCGGGATAATGTGGCTGGCCAATAGCTCGCCCACCTGGCTGGCCGCATTAGCACCCGCTTCGACCGCGGCCCGCACGCTGCCCACATCGCCGCGGACGACGGTGGTCACCAGCCCGCCGCCAATCTGCACGCGCTTGACGATCCGCACGTTGGCCGCCTTGGCCATCGCATCGGTCGCCTGCACCAGGGCTACCAGCCCCTTGGTTTCCAACAGTCCAATCGCATCGTTCATGGGAGACAGTTCCTTGGAAGGCACAGTTTCAGGTTGAATGGCTTGGGCAGAAGATGCCGCCCGGCGCCGTGACGCACGCCGGCGCGGCCCGGAAGGTGCCTGGCTGGCCATGACGCCGTCCGTTAATCGGTCTTGGCGGTCTTGGCCGGGGCCGGCAAGACGATGTCCAAATCCTCGTGCGGCCGGGGGATGACCTGCACGGTGATGACCTCGCCGATGCGGCTGCCCGCGGCCGCCCCCGCATCCGTAGCGGCTTTGACGGCCGCCACGTCGCCGGTCACAAACGCGCTGACCAACCCGCTGCCGACCTTGTCCCACCCGAGGAAGGTCACGTTGGCCGCCTTGAGCATCGCATCGGTCGCCTCGACCAGGGCCACAAACCCCTTGGTCTCGATCATGCCGAGCGCTTCCATCACTTTTGCCATGACTGGAATCTCCACAGCAGAAAAACAATCGTCACACAGGATCCACACCTCACCCCGGCAGCAAGGAGATCCCCTCCTGTGCCGCCGGCTTCCTGCCGCCTTCGGCTTGGGCGACGGCCTGTCGCCTCTTGGGTTTTGTCTGCCTTTGCAACGCGCGGCGGGGGACCTACGGCTTGTACAGCTCCACTTTGGTGGCGTGGTCCAGATCAGCCGCGTTCCCCTCGTCGGTATCGAGGTGGACTTCGAGCTTGCTTTTTTCGTCGGCCCGCACTACCAAACCCTCGAACACCGTGGGGCAGCTCGAATGGATGCGGAGATGCATGCGGTCGTTGTTCTTGACGCCGTAATATTCCGCATCGCGAAGGCTCATATGCACATGCCGCTCGGCCCGGATGACCCCCTCCTTCAGTTCCACCACGCCCGCCGGACCTACGATCACACACCCCGGCGTCCCCTCCAGGTTGCCGCTAAGGCGCACCGGGCAATCGATGCCCAGTGAAATGGCATCGGTAAACGCCAGCTCCACCTGACTTTTGGGCCGGGTAGGGCCCAGCACCCGTACCGTCGGCAGCATGCGACGCCGCCCTGGGCCTACGATCATCACGGTTTCTTCCGCCGCGTAAAACCCCTCCTGATACAAATCCTTCATGGGAGTGAGCTTGTGGCCCCGGCCGAAAAGCACTTCCACGTGCTCGTCGGTCAAATGACAATGCCGCGCAGAGATGCTGACCACCAACTGAGGCCGCCACACGGGCCCCCCGATCTGCTCCAGCACGATCTGGCGCACGATGCGTTCTACCGTAGCCCGGTCGATCGGCCTTCGTACAGGGGTTGCTATGCTCATGCTCGACACTTCCCGTTGTCATGGCCCGCCGGGCCGCGCCGCCGGTCTTGCCGCGCTGCCCGACGCATCGTTCTCGCCCCGCCCGCGCGCGGCGGTTTCGCCATCAGCCCACTAACCACCCGATGCCGGGCCATCGCCCATCTCGGCCACGAGGAGATCAAGCCCTGCTTCCTCGAGCCGTTTCCGCCACGCCTCGCTGATGCCGGCATCGACCACCAGGCGATCCACCGCATCCAGCGGACAGAGATGCGCCAGGCTGCGATGGCCGAACTTCGAACTATCGGCCACCACAATCACCTCGTCCGCCGCACGCATCATGGCCCGCTCTGTCTCGACCAACAGCAAGTTGTTGTTGAAAAACCCTTCGTCGTTGACCGCCGCCACGCTGAGGATGGTCTTGCGGACTCGCAGGGTGGCCAACATCTGGTCGGCCAACGGTCCGCGGGCCACGCCCGTCCGCGGACATATGTTCCCGCCAATGACCACCAACTCGCTGGCCGGGTCCGAAGCGAACAAGTTCGCTACAGGCAGCGAGTTGGTTACCACGTGCACCGGCCGGCCCACTAAGCGCCGCGCCAACTCGTACGTCGTGGTCCCGCCGTCCAAAAGTACCGTATCGCCATCCTGCACCAATTGCGCGGCACGCCGGGCGATGGCCCGCTTCTGCTCCCACTGGACCGCCTGGCGCGCGTCGAAGTGCGGCAGCTTGGGCGATACCCCCGCATACAGCACGCCTCCATGGATCCGGCTGGCCTGGCCCTGTTCCTCCAAGTACTCCACGTCCCGACGGATTGTGGACTCCGAAACCTCCAGAGCCCGGGCCAGTTCAGGCAGCGAAGCAAACCCCCGCGCCCGCACCAAATCCAACAGTTGGTTGCGCCGGTGTTGCGCCAACATGGTAATGGTAATGTACGTTACGGAGGGCACGCACGCTTTTTTCCAAGTATGCGTTGAGTGTTGACGAAAATCAAGCACCTTCTGAACGAATTCTTCCATCGCGCTGGCCAGCTTCTTGCACCCTGTGCCCGCCAAGCGGGTAACCCACCGGCTTTGCCTGCTATGTATGCGCACTCTGGAGGGTCTGCCCTCCCCATGTGCATGGCATTTCGCCAGGCTTACCCCCCTGTGGACTTGTGTGCGGCGAAGTCGGCTAGTGCCGGCGTTAGCAAGGGGTTAGAATGAACTTTAGTTTCGCTTAGCGCTCTTTGGTCCGCGAGCCCATCGATGAAGGTTCTGTTAACGGAATATCAATTGCGCCAAGGTATTGCGCAATTGGCTGAGAAAATCCGCAATCACTACGCAGGCCGCCCGTTGACGATCGTGGGCGTGTTGATCGGCAGTATCGTGTTGTTGGCCGATCTGATCCGCCTGCTGGACATCCCGCTGCGGGTCGAGTTGGTCCAGGCCCGAATGCCCCAAGGGAACAATCGCCGGGGCCCATTGGTCATCAATCTGGACCTGTTGTCCAGCGATGTTCGCGGCCGCGACGTGCTGTTGGTAGACGACATTTTCGACACCGGCAACACGCTATGGGAACTGGTCCCGCAGTTGGACGAACTGGGACCGGCTACGGTCCGCACGGCAGTGCTTTTGCGCAAGCAGGGCCGGTGCCAAGTGCCCATGCAACCCGACTTTGTGGCCTTCGACATCCCCGATGCGTTTGTCGTGGGTTACGGGCTCGACTACCGCGACATGTACCGCAATCTCCCCTATGTGGCCATATTGGAACCCCATGAACTGGGAGAGGGGAATGGATAGTGCGGCCGCTGCGGGTGGTGTTGGTAGCAAATCGCTTCTGGCCGCTGGTGGGCGGGAGGGAAAAGAACCTCGCGCAGTTGAGCGCTGAGCTGGCAGTCCGGCAGCACCAGGTAACGGTCTGGACCGCGTGCTGGCAGAAGAACTGGCCTCGGCAGGTGGTCTACCGTGGGGTGCGTGTGGTTCGCGAGGCCGACGCGCCCGGCAACCGCTGGAGCACGATTCGCTATCTCCGCCAACTGGGACGCTGGTTGCGGGGCCGGCGCCACGCTGTGGATGTGGTGTGCATTTCGGGGTTGCGGGAGGAAGCGTACACCGCAGTGCAGTCTTTAGCCGGACATACCCCTTTGGTGCTGCGTGCGGATCCCGCAGCGCCCCTTCGAGCTGCCGACGACGCCAATTCTGGTGCCAAGGACCGCTGTTCATGGCGCCTGCACCGCCGCTGCCGCCAGGCGGACGCGGTGGTCGCCCCTTTTGCCACCGTCGCGCGCCAGTTGCTGGCCGAGGGGTTTTCCCCTCAGCAGGTGTGCCACATTCCGCCGGGCGTGCACATCCCAAGCCCCCGCACTGCTGAGACCCGTCGGGCAGCCCGCCGCACATTGGCCGAGGCCGCTCCCTCACTTCAACTCGCCGACGATTCCCCCCTGGCTGTGTACTTGGGACGGCTGGCTCCCCAGGCGGCGCTTGGCCAACTGGTCAGCGCCTGGGCTTCTGTGGCCCGAGAAATTCCCGATGCCCGGCTATGGCTGGTCGGTTACGGGGCGGCGCAACGGGCGTTGGAAGACCAGATCGAGCGTCAGGGCTTGGCCGGTCGGGTCATCCTAGGGGGGACGTTCGACCAAGTGGACGACATCCTGGCGGCTGCCGATTGGCTGGTCCAGCCGATAGCCAAACCCGGGCTGGGCCTGGCCATATTGGAAGCGATGGCCGCGGGCTTGCCCGTGGTCGCCTCCGATACCCCAGAACACCGTGAACTGCTAGGCGACGGGGACTGTGGGGTATTGGTCCCGCCGGCCGATGTCGGTGCGATGGCCGCCGCCATGCTCCGGCTGGCCGCCGACCACGCACTTTGTTACCGTCTTGGCACGATGGGAAGGCAACGGGCGATGGCCTGCTTCTCACTGCAACGACAAACCGAAGCGTACCTGATGCTGTTTTACCGCCTGATTGGCCTGCGCGAGAAATAGAGGGGCGCTTCTGTCGGCTGCTCGGGGCCGATGTACCCGGCGGCTCCGGCCGGCCCCAGTCCCGGTTTCTCCCAGTGCCAGAGCATCCGCTCCAAACGCTCAAACAGCCGATTGTCCTAAGCCGATTGTCCTGACTCGCTGCAATGCCGCGAAAACGCATCCTGCAAATCATTCCCACGCTGGACAGGGCCGGGGCCGAAAAACAACTGCTGCTCTTAGCGACGGGCCTGCCCCGGGACGAGTTCGAGGTGCACGTCTGCGTGCTGACGCGCCTGGGGCCGCTGTGGCCGGAGTTCCAGGCCGCGGGCATCCCGGTAAAGGTGGTGGGCAAACCCTGGAAGTTCGACCCGCTGGCGCTGGTGCGTCTTGCGCGCCTGGTTCGGCGGGTGCGGCCCCACGTGGTGCACACGTGGCTTTTCGCGGCCAATGCGTACGGCCGGGTGGCAGCCCGGCTGGCCGGTGTCCCCCGCGTCGTAGCCGGCGAGCGGTGCGTCGACCTGTGGAAAGGATGGCTGGAGCTGGCCATCGACCGCTGGCTTGCCCGCCACACCGCCTGCATCGTCGCCAATAGCCCGGCGGTCCGCGATTTTTATGCGGACCGGGGCCTGCCAGCCCACAAATTCGCGGTCATTTACAACGGGGTCCCGCCCTTTTGCGCCCAGCGGATGCCCCGAGAACAGGTCCTGGCCGAATTGGGACTCCCTCGAACCGCCCGACTGATTGCCCTGGTGGGTCGGCTATGGCCCCAAAAAAGGGTGCAGGATGCGATTTGGGCGATGGACCTGTTGCGGGTGTACCCCTATGACTTGCATCTGTTGGTGATTGGCGATGGCCCGCAGCGGCGCCAGCTCGAACGCCTCAGTGCCCAGGTGGACCGGCGGGATCACATTCATTTCTTAGGCCAAAGGACCGATGTACTCCGCCTGCTGCCACACTGCGAAATGCTGTGGTCGCCCAGCGCCTTCGAGGGGCAATCCAACGCGATTCTGGAAGCGATGGCAGCGGGGCTGCCCGTGGTGGCTACCGATATCCCCGGCACACGGGACCTGGTGGTGGACGGCCAGACGGGCTTTCTCATCCCCACCCCGCCGCGGGCCGCCCAAATGCCAACGATCAACGACGTGGTGGTTCGAGGATTGTGTCGCCACACGCGGCGCTTGATGGAAGACCCCGACCTGGCGCGCCGCCTGGGCGCCGCCGGCCAACGGCGCGTGCAGACCGACTTCAGTGTCGAGCGCATGGTGCAGCAATACGCAGCCCTGTACCGCCGCTTGCTGGATGGCACCGAAAAGTAGGCACCGCCCCTGTCACCCGTCCCCTGTCACCCGTCCCCTGTTACCCGTCCCCTGTTACCCGTCCCCTGTTACCCGTCCCCTGTTACCCGTCCCGTGTCACCCGTCCCCTGTCACCCAAATCTCCGCTGCCGGCAGTGCGAAATCCGCCGTTGACGGCGATGACTTGGCCGGTGATGAAGTCGGCTTCGGACGAGACCAAGAACCGGGCCAATCGCGCCACATCTTCCGGAGTACCCCAGCGCCCGCGGAGGCTTTCACCCCGGGCCCGTCGGTCCCAATACTCCGAGGCCCGCTCTCCCCACGAGGTGCGAATCCACCCCGGCGCCAGGCAATTGACCCGCACCTCGGGTGCCAGCGATTGGGCCAAGCTCCGCGTAAACGCCATCACCGCCCCTTTGGCCGCGCTGAACAGTTCGCCGCTGGCGCCGCCCATGCCGCGTTCCGCCCCATCCCAACCCATATTGAGAATGACCCCTTGGCCGGCCTCTTTCATCCGGTGACCCACCAGGCGCGAAAGGCGGATCGTGGCCAGCACATCGACGCGCCATAGCGTCTCCAGCTTCTCCTCGAAGCTCCACCGGGCCGCCTCGCCTGTCAGCACATCCGCTCCAGCATTATTCACCCAAATGTGGACCTGCCCGCGCCACGCCCACGCCCGCTGGACCAGAGGTTCGTGAGACGCGCAATCCGCAAGGTCGCACACCAGCACCTCGGCCTCAGCGCCCAACGCGCGCACTTCGTCGGCCACTTGTTTTGCGCCCGACACATTGCGCCGCGCATGCACCACCACCGAGGCGCCGGCCCGCGCAAGCTCGATGGCGATAGCGCGACCGATGCCGCTCGAAGAACCCGTTACCACCGCTGTCTGCCAATCCAGCCCTTCCACCGCGCCTTGAGAACCCCCATTGCAGGCCGCTGCTTAACCAGACGGAACGAACCTTCCGATTGCATCCGGCTTCCCACGGCGCTTACAACATTTTCACCGCAAGAAGCATCGAATCCCAGTATCGGTTAGCCCTTTCCGCACCGGTTTTCCCACAGTTCGTACGGACCGAACTTGCTGCAGGTGACACGCAGTATATCACGGCGGGGCGGGGCAACAAGCCAGCACACCCGAAAGGGTGCCGCGTGCTAGCGCTTCGCAAGAACCCGTGTGCCACTGCTTGAACGCGCAAGCGTTCAAGCAGTGCAGGGTGGGACCGTATTGGAACTCGGCGGGGTCCTTGGGAACACTGCTTGCCGGCTCACGCCAGCAAGCAGTGGCACACGAGCACACCGACCTCCCCGTGTGCCACTGCTTGAACGCGCAAGCGTTCAAGCAGTGCAGGGTGGGACCGTATTGGAACTCGACGCGGTCCTTGGGAACACTGCTTGCCGGCTCACGCCAGCAAGCAGTGGCACACGAGCACACCCACCTCCCTGTGTGCCACTGCTTGAACGCGCAAGCGCTCAAGCAGTGCAGCGTGGGACCGTATTGGAACTCGACGCGGTCCTTGGGAACACTGCTTGCCGGCTCACGCCGGCAAGCAGTGGCACACGAGCACACCCACCTCCCTGTGTGCCACTGCTTGAACGCGCAAGCGCTCAAGCAGTGCAGGGTGGGACCGTATTGGAACTCGACGCGGTCCTTGGGAACACTGCTTGCCGGCTCACGCCGGCAAGCAGTGGCACACGAGCACACCGACCTC
>Ga0315298_1002955_pt1 | contig 27714 bp, 18 predicted proteins | sample WHS_1_MG_FD_203077 | JGI IMG/M metagenome (GOLD analysis project Ga0315298, IMG submission 203077) | Extremophilic microbial mat communities from Washburn Hot Springs, YNP, Wyoming, USA - WHS_1_MG | ecosystem: Environmental > Aquatic > Thermal springs > Hot (42-90C) | place: USA: Wyoming... | reverse complement strand
CGTCCCCGGGCGGTCAAGATCGGAGCCGCAAGAAAGTAAGAATACGGCGATCCCATTCTTTCGTATTATTTCGTTCTTTGCGGCTAACCGCACGAAGGCCAAGTGGTTTCTTGGTGATAGCCGGAAAGAGCAGAAAGAGGCGAAAGGGTGAATGGCAGAAAAATGGATGGCAGAAAAATGGGGTGGTGAGAGATTGCGGAGGTTGTCCAACCGCGTTCGAGAAGCAATCGCTGTCGGGAGCGCGCCCGTCATTGGGCGCATCAAGCTGACGACCGATGTTACACCGGTTTAGATAACGCAAAACCGGCGACCGAATGTTTGGCGGTTGCGGGCGGCCAGGAATTGTCACGCTCCAGACAAGTCTGGTATGTGCCCGTTTGCCTGTCAGGAGGACTCTTGCGTTGGGCACCGCACTGTTCCACACTGGACCGAAAAATGACAGGATCGACAGAGAATGTTCGAACACAGTTTTTTGAGTACGACAATCCGAAGCGACCGCTTAAGTTGCGTGTAGGACCGGTTTTGCCGCGGTTCACACTTGCCTATGAGATGTATGGCAAGATGAACTCGGACAAGTCGAACGTCATACTCGTGTATCACGCAATGACTGGCAGTCAACACGCAGCCGGGATCAACCCGCACGTCCCGGGTGTGAATGGGCGATGGACAAATGAAATGAAAGTGGGGTGGTGGAATGATTTCATCGGACCGGGCAAGGCGCTGGACACGCGGAAGTTCTGTGTGATTTGCGCAAACTATCTCGGGGGCTGCTATGGATCAACCGGGCCGGCTTCGATCAATCCAGCAACTGGCAGGCGATGGGGACCGTCATTTCCGGTTCTTCGGATGATCGATATTGTCAATTCTCAGATGCTTTTGCTGGATTGGCTGGGCGTGAAGCAGTTGCACGCGGTTGTCGGAGCCTCGATAGGCGGTTTCCTTTGTTTGCTCACAGCCACGAAATACCCTGACCGAGTGCGCATAGTGGTTCCGATTGGCAGCGGGGTGGAAACTACGGTGTACCAGCGCATTTTGAACTTCGAACAGGTGACGGCCATCGAAGCGGATCCGAACTTCAAAGGCGGCGATTACTATGACGGTCCGAGGCCTGACATCGGCCTCGCACTGGCGCGGCGCATTGCGCACAAGACTTTCGTCTCGCTCGACGCCTTGAAAGAGCGCGCCAGAGACCAGGTCGTCAGCCACAAGCCGCCTCACGGTTGGTATGAAATGAACCACCCGATTGAGTCTTACATGCTGCATCAAGGAGAGAAATTCGTGAAACGGTTTGATGCGAACACGTATCTCAGGATCATTGATGCGTGGCAGTGGTTCGATTTGGTGGCTGAAGCGGGTGCGCGCGGGTACCTGTCGCTTTTTGCGAGGTGCAGGAAACAGGAGTTCCTTGTGTTCAGCATAGACTCTGACCTGTCGTTTGAACCGGTAGAACAGGCGAAGCTTGTCCAGTTGCTAAAGCGGGCCAGGGTCAATGTCATGTGGATCACAGTTCACTCTGACAAGGGACATGATTCCTTTCTGCTCGAACCCAAGCTTTTCACGCCGCATCTTGCGCAGGTTTTGGAGCGTTAAACAGGCGGCGGCAAAGCCACATCCATGTTTCAGCGAACACCCTGCGACGATTAATTGATGACCGTGGGCTGCTCACCGCATATGAAAAAGCTGGTTTCGTTGGCCGGGAAGACTGCTCTTGGCGCGCTCTTGCTTATCCTGTTGCTGGCAATTGTCGCTCTGGCGCCCGTGGATTATTCCGCATGGACAGACAGCGTGCTGAGGCAGGAGCTGGATTCGGCATTGAAAGCAATTTGGATGCAAACGAACGTCGTCGCGGGGCAATTGCGGGCGGGTTTTGGCCGGGCGAAACTGACGCCCTGTCTCGGTGCAACTGCCAACGATCCGGACCAAGGGCATTTTCAAGCGTTGCCCCTGGCGGGGTACGGCGCACGCAAAGGGCAACCTGCAACGGGTGTTCATGACGATCTTTGGGCAAAAGCTGTCGCGCTGGCCGTGAACGGTCGCACGGGTATCATGGTCAGTGCTGATGCGCTGATCATTCCGCGGGAAGTGGCCGAGATGGCCGTTGAAAGGTTAAAGGGGCGCGGCATCCAACGCAGCAATCTTTACTTCGGTGCCACGCATGCGCATTCGAGTATCGGCGGATGGGGCAGGGGACTGGTCTCGGAAGCCTTTGCGGGCAAGTTCGTACCGGAGTCGCGAGCATGGTTTGCACGGCAACTTGCTGCTGCTGCTGAAGCGGCACTCGGCGATTTAAGTCCGGCGCGCGCAGGCGCGGCTTTCTTTACAAGCACCAACCATGTAAGGAACAGGCTTGTGGGTGACGGCGGCACTGTCGATCCCGGCTTCAGAATCTTGAAGATTGTTCAGGACGATGGCGACCATGCAGTGATTGGCAGTTACAGTGCGCATGCCACTGTGTTACCAGCAAGCGTCATGGAATTCAGTGGCGATTACCCGGGTGCGTGGGCCGCCACGATGGAGAAGAACGGATGCGCGATCGCTTTGTTTTTCGCCGGCGGCGTTGGCAGCCATTCACCCCGTGCGGGCGGGCCGGGATGGGAAGGCGTCGAGCGGATGGGCGCCGAACTTGCCATGCTTACCGAGACGGCATTGAAACAGATCGAACTTACGAATCACCTTGCGTTTGGGCTGGTCACTCTGGATTTGCGTCTGCCTGAGCTTCAGGTGCGCGTCAGTGACAGAGTTCGGTTACGTCCGTGGCTTGCCGGCCTTCTCTTGCCGGTCGAGAAACAGACAATTGTCCAAGCATTGAGATTGGGTGAATCGACGTGGCTGTCAACACCATGCGATTTCAGCGGCGAGCTTGCGATGTCTCTTCCAATTCCACCGGAACGCAAGCGTTTTACAGCGGTAACAAGTTTTAATGGTGATTACGTTGGCTATGTGATCCCAAGCAGGTACTACCACATGGCCGGGTACGAGCCGCGAACAATGTCATTCTTCGGCCCGCAAATGCCAGATTACATGGCCGCTGCGCTGCAAGGTCTCTATGAGGCCGTTTGGCGATAGCCGAAGGAAGCGAAAAAAAGACAAGAGAACACACAGCAGCGCAGCCGCAGCCAACGAGGGCGTTTTTCTCACTGCGATCGTTCGGTTGCGGCTGCGCCGCGCTGAGCTATTTCCCCATGAGGTGTTCGAGGACCAACTGATCAAGTGCGGCGTAATTGCGGTCTGCAATGAGTTTTTGCGCTTCGGCCTCGGGGAATGTGCGGGCTTTTTCGACGAGCCTGAGGAACGTGCGCCGGCTGTTCTCGAGGTGCAATGTCCAGTGCTCAACCTTTGTTGTCCTGAACGGGTGGACGTCAAAGGCAACGTACTCGCCTTTCTTGCCGTATCCATTGCGTTCGAGGGCGCGGACCTGGTTGAACGCGACGCGCAGATTGACGCTTCCGAAAGGTTTGTCCTGATCGAACTTCAGCCCGTTTTGGTCGTTGAGATGAATTGACCACAGCTTGCCAAAGGCGCATGCGAAATCGATTTCGTCCGCAGGATCGAGTCCGGCGAGGATGGCGTGTGCCGTTTCGATGAGGCAGCCGACGCGTTTTGGATCGGACGTCAGGTTCGCCAGAGCCAATGCATGACCGATCGTTGGGATGTAAGCCACGTCCATCGGTTCATTTGGTTTTGGTTCGATGGCGATGCGTATCCGCGGATCGTGTTCGAGCATCTTGTTGATTGCGGTTACGAGCATGTCGATGCATTTGCGGGCGTTTTTGCTTTCGCGAATGTATGACCCTTCGCGCGCGAGCCAGAGAACGATCACCTTGCTGCCGAGAATGTTTGCGATGTCAATGCAACGCAGCGAACGCGTGATTGCGTATTGGCGGCATTTGGGGTCGTTGCTTGTGTAAGCACCGTCGATTGTCTGCGGGGCGAACCAGAGTCTGGGCGCGACAATTTCTGCTGCGACACCGGCGTCGTCGAGCTTGCGTCGCAGCTCTTTGGCTTCGGCGCGGATCTGGGCATCAGATTTCTCATCGATATTTGGCACCGCGTCGTCGTCGTGAAACATCATGGCGTCAAACCCGAGCTCGGCCAATTTGGCAAGTTTCCAATCGAAGGTTTGTGGCGGACGTGTTGGTGGGCCGTAAGGGTCCTGCCCTTCGCTGATATTCCATGGTCCGAAACAGAACTTGTAAGTATGAGATGTTGCCATAAGCGTATCGATGCGTTTTCCGGGAATGTAACCGACATGCTTTTGGAATGGAAGCTTGTTGTTTGAGCTTGCTGCAAAGGTTCGGCTGTGGTATTCTGGCGGTGATATGAGCCTGAGGACAAAATGCACTTTGTTGCTCTGTCTGACAGGGCTGGTTTTCACGTCCTCGACAACCGAGGCGCAGATTATCATTGTTCCTAGAAGCGCAAGGGTTCAGCCGCGGCGTATGTACGGGCAGTACATGTCGCCCCGCCAATACATGCGGCGGCTCGGGCCAAACATGCCACAGCCAACACCTCCGCCCCGGCCCCCTGCACCTGCTCAAACTCCAGCTCAAGCTGGCAACCCCACGGGGAGCCAGAACAGTCCCGCCGTTGCGCCGCAACCTGTTCCACCCCCTCTGGCCGCTCCGAAGATTGACCCGGAAAAGGAACGGCAGCGAAAAGAAGCTGCGCTCAAGAATGCGATCGAGTTTCTGAAAAAGCGCGCAGAAGCAGGATCACCCTCCGCACAGTACGAGCTGGGAAAGCGTTACATGACCGGTGACGGCGTCGAGAAGGACCTTGCACTGGCCCGCAAATGGCTTGAAGCCTCGGCAAAACAGGGCGACGAAAACGCCAAACTCAAGTTGTCAGAGTTGGACAAGCTTGAAGGCGGCCAATAGCAGCCCGGCAAACCGAGCAGGGCAGGGGACCGGCGCGAAGCTTGGGGTTACTTGCGAGCTTGGACCTGAGTTGCCAGTGGCGCCAAGGATGCGGACAGGCACGCCGTTTGGGTGACCGGGGTTTCGACACGGACCTGCGCAAGCATCTGCCGGGCGGTCGAGACCGGCTGCGGGCCTGTCGTCCTGCTGTGAGGAGAAACACAACAATCAAGGTTGTTGTGATGAGACTGCTCAGCGCGGCGCAGCCGCAGCCGAATGATTTGGGCGAGGTAAAGGCGTTCCTTCGAAGCTGGGCGCTCTGTCGCGCCGCGCTGAGGAAGACCTTGGTTGCAAACACTTTCTGCCGCGTGATTGAAAGACAGCCGAATTGTTTTGCATCTGAAGGGCAGTATGTATAGAAGGACAGCCGTTTTGTACTGGAGCCGGATTGCGGTTCTGAAGACGGCTTCGGTTTGAACCGACGGTTGCAACAGCAAGACGCACCTGAGACAGCGTGGCGCAGCCACGGTCGAATGACCACGGCGAGACGAAAGCGGTCTGCAGGTTCGATGTTCCGCTGTGCTGGAATGGCGCGGGGCGACTTCGGTCGCCTGCGACGAAGACAGTGTTTGGTCAGAAACGCAGCGATTGAAGGCAAAAGTCCGGTTCGATGAGAGAGTTCGCAGTAACTGCGAATATTTTCCGAAATAACATTAGACAACAATGCCCAGACGAAATGACATCCACAAGGTCCTGATCATAGGCTCGGGACCAATCGTGATCGGCCAGGCCTGCGAGTTTGACTATTCGGGGACGCAAGCGTGCAAAGCCCTGCGGAGCCTCGGGTATGAGATTGTCCTGGTGAACTCGAATCCGGCGACCATCATGACGGACCCGGGGATGGCGGATGCGACATACATCGAGCCGCTGACGGTGCAATCGCTGACACAGATCATCGAGAAAGAACGGCCCGACGCGTTGTTGCCGAACCTTGGGGGGCAGACCGGATTGAATCTGTCGGCTCAACTGTCGCGCGCCGGGGTGTTGGCAAAGTATGGCGTGCGCATTATCGGGGTGGAAGCTGACGCAATCGAAAAGGGCGAAGACCGGATAGTGTTCAAGGAGACAATGCGGCGGTTGGGGATCGAAATGCCGCGGAGCGCACCGGCATTCAGCGTTGAGGAAGCCGAAAAAGTTGCGAGCCAGCTTGGATACCCGGTTGTGATTCGGCCAGCCTACACATTGGGTGGGACGGGCGGCGGACACGTTTACAACGTTGAAGAACTGCGCGCGGTGGCGAGCCGCGGTCTGGCTGCGAGCATGGTCGGCCAGATACTGGTTGAGGAATCTGTTCTTGGGTGGGAGGAACTCGAACTTGAAGTTGTGCGGGATGCCAAGAACCAGATGATCACGGTTTGCTTTATTGAGAACGTGGACGCGATGGGCGTGCACACTGGTGATTCGTACTGTGTGGCGCCGATGCTGACGATCGACCCCAAACTGCAGGCGAAACTGCAGGAGTATTCATATCGCATTGTCGAGTCGATTGGCGTGATTGGTGGCACGAACATTCAATTCGCGCACGATCCGAAAACAGGCCGGGTGGTTGTTATCGAGATCAACCCGCGCACGTCGCGTTCTTCGGCTTTGGCGTCCAAGGCAACGGGTTTTCCGATTGCGTTGATCTCGGCCAAGCTGGCCGGCGGGTTGACGTTGGACGAGATTCCGTACTGGCGGGACGGAACGTTGGACAAGTACACGCCCTCGGGTGATTACGTGGTGGTGAAGTTTTCGCGGTTCGCCTTCGAGAAGTTCAGAGGCGCCAAAGACGTGCTTGGAACGCAGATGAAAGCCGTTGGCGAAGTGATGAGCATCGGAAAGACCTACAAGGAAGCGTTCCAGAAGGCAATCAGGTCGCTCGAGAACGGGCGGTACGGTCTCGGTTTTGCCAAGGATTTCAATCGCCGATCTCTTGAGGAACTTCTTCGGGCGCTTAATGAGCCGAGCAGTGAACGTCAATGGTTGATGTACGAAGCGCTGCGGAAGGGTGCGACAGTCGAGGATTTGTATGCGCGCACGTATATCAAGCCGTGGTTCATTCAGCAGATGAAGGAGTTGGTCGAGCTCGAGGAGCGCATTTTGCAGTTCAAGGGCAGGGAACTGCCGGATGATCTGCTCATCCAGGCCAAGAAAGACGGCTTTTCGGACAAGTACCTGTCGCAACTTCTCAATGTTCCGGAATCGGCTTTGCGGGGGCGGCGGCTGGCGTTGAACCTGCATCAGCGTTGGGATGCCGTGCCGGTCAGCGGTGTCGAAAATGCGGCATATTATTACTCTACCTACAATGGTCCGGACCGCGTGCCGGTCAGTGACAGGCCCAAGGTGATGGTTCTCGGCGGCGGGCCGAATCGGATCGGGCAGGGGATCGAGTTTGACTATTGCTGTGTGCATGCGGCGTTTGCCCTGCGCGAAGCCGGTTACGAGACGATAATGGTGAACTGCAATCCTGAAACTGTTTCGACCGACTACGACACGTCCGACAAGCTCTATTTCGAGCCGCTGACAGTCGAAGATGTTCTGAGCATTTATCAGAAGGAAAAGCCGATTGGCGTTGTGGTGCAATTCGGCGGTCAGACCCCGCTGAATATCGCAAAGGAGCTCGAAGCGGCGGGCGTGCGGGTCTTGGGGACTTCGCCCGACACGATTGATCTGGCTGAGGACCGGGATCGATTCCGCAAGATGATGGACAAGATGGGGATTCCGATGCCGACTTCAGGTATGGCATCCAATTTCGAGGAAGCCAAAGCCGTCGCTGAGCGGATCGGATACCCGCTCATGGTTAGACCGTCATTTGTCCTTGGCGGACGCGCCATGGAAATTGTCTATGACGAGGAGATGCTCAGGGAGTACGTTGCCAGGGCGGTTGACGTCTCGCCGGAGCGACCGATATTGATCGACCGGTTTCTCGAGGATGCGATTGAGGCCGAAGCTGATGCACTGGCTGACGGTGAGGACGCATTTGTGCCGGCGATAATGGAACACATTGAACTTGCGGGCATTCATTCGGGTGATTCTGCGTGTGTGATACCGCCGGTGACGCTGCCCCAGCGGCATATTGATACCATCGAGGCGTACACACTCCGGATCGGGCGTGAGCTGGGGGTCTGCGGAGTGATGAATATTCAGTATGCAATTTGCAAGGACAAGGTGTATGTGCTCGAGGCCAACCCGCGCGCTTCCCGGACAGTGCCGCTGGTTTCGAAAGTCTGCGCAATTCAAATGGCGCGGATAGCGACCAAATTGATGCTTGGGGCGAAGATTCGCGACCTTGGCCTTGTGCGGCGACCGATACCGCATGTTGGTGTGAAAGAGGTTGTTTTGCCGTTCAACATGTTCCCGGAGGTGGACCCGGTTCTCGGACCTGAAATGCGATCAACTGGTGAAGTGCTCGGGTTGGCCCCGTCATTTGGCCTTGCATACTTCAAGGCGGAGGAAGCTGCCGGTCCGCCGCTGCCGTTGCACGGCACGGTGTTCATCTCTGTGGCTGACAGAGACAAGCCGGGAGTTGTGGGGGTTGCGCGTCGCTTCCTCGAGATGGGGTTCAAGATCAAAGCGACCGTGGGTACCATGGCGATGTTGCAGCAGCACGGGATAGCCTGCGAGCGGAGCTACAAGTTCCATGAACCGCAACGACCGAACGTCGTTGATGAGATCAAGAGTCATGCGATTGATCTTGTGATCAACACGCCGAGCGGGAAGGCAGGTGCAACCGACGACGCCTACATCAGGCAGGCTGCGATCAAGTACAAGGTGCCGTATGTTACGACCATTGCGGCGGCCAATGCCGCGGCGGTTGGCATAGCAGCAGCGCGCGGCGGCCATTCAACCGTGAAATCGCTGCAAGCGTATCACAAGGATATTACCGGCTGAGGATTGTTTGTGCTGGCGCATTGCACACGGCGTCAGCACAACAGATTGCGAATGCGCCGGAACTCCTCAGAGCGGCGCAGCCGCAGCCGAATGATCGCTAATCTGCGATTTCCGCGCAGATTATCCAATGTTATGTTCCAAAGGCCGCACTGTTGTGACCGCACTGCTCGCTGCCAGAGAAGCAGATACTGACAAATTGAGCAAACTCGCAGTCTGAGAATCTTGGCAAATATGATCGATTTGTGAGGATAACCATGTGGGTGTTCTGTTGTGCCTTGCGCAGCTGATTAGTTGTGCGTATGCTTTCAGCGTTATTGAAACAGCAAATGAACAGCGAAATGACCCAATCTTTCCAGGATCATTGTAATACTATCCTGGAAAATCTGCGCGGAAATTGCAGATTAGCGGATCGTTCGAGACTTTTGGGCGCAGACTGTTCAACCACTGATTCGAACCTCATCTGCGCCGTGGGCGACAAAGTCGCCCCGGGCGGCGCGGCGCGGCAGAGCGGCGAGCCTGCACCAACGCCTTTATCTCGCCGCGATGATTCGGTTGCGGCTGCGTCGCGCTGCGAGGACTCCGGGATTGCCTGGCGGGCCGCGGAAGAGGCGGGCATAGACATTTGCCTGCTTGAACAGAGTCTTGATTTGACGCCATGGGAGCGGCTGAAGGAAAACCAACGCGCCCTGCGGCTTCTTATGACTCTCGAAAAGGCAGGAAAACAACTCCGTGAACGACCTGCTGGACCTTCTTGAAAGGCTGATCCGACATCGTGTTGAATTTGTGCTCGTTGGCGGCCAAGCTGCCATCGTGCACGGTGCCACTTTGGTCACACGGGACCTGGACATATGCATGGAGTTCACGCCGGATAACCTCGCCCGGCTCGAGTCGGCGCTCGCTGACCTTCACCCGGTACATCGAATGACACCCCGGAAAATCGCATTTCGACTCGCAGACATCGATCAGCGTTCGATCAAGAATCTGTACCTGCAGACCGACTACGGCGTTTTGGATTGTCTAAGCGAAATAGCAGGCGTGGGAAAGTTCGTCACGGTGGCCGAGCGCAGCGTGGCGATCGATCTGCCGATTGGCCGCTGCCGGGTACTGTCCCTCTCGGCTCTCATCGATGCCAAGACAGCCATGAATCGAATTCAAGACAAACTTGCTTTGATACAACTCAAGGCCATCCTGGACAAGACCCGATCAGAGAGCCCTGAAAGATGACCAAATGGTCCTGTCCAGAAATCTCCGGCCCAGTATATCGTGCCAGGCTCCCAAACTTTGTGATATTTCGATGCTCTTGTCCCACAGGGATTCATTCATCCCAACCTCATTTCCCCTGTGGGCGACGAAGCCGCTTTGGTCAGCGCGGTGCGACAGAGGGCCGGTCTTGCAACGAACGCCTTTGTCCCACCGCGATCATTCGGTTGCGGCTGCGCCGCGCTGGGAAATATCCGGGTTCAGCGTGCGGAGCGCAGAGTAGCGAAATGGTTTCTTGACCGCGGTGACAAAGGACAGCAATTTCAGTCTTGCTAAAACCGGACTGCGAGTCTGTGACAGCCGAGTTGTTTGATGCTGTGGCACAAACGCCCGCGTGGCATGCCCTTGCTGCAAGCGTGGCGAAGGGGGGCGTGTTGTCGTGCGCGGGCGTCGCGGAACACGCTCAACCGTTCGCCGTTGCACTTCTACGTCGGCTGTTGCCGGACAGGATGATTTTGGTGGTGACCGAAGACCCTGCCGCTCAAGAGAGATTTTACCACGATCTTACGACATGGCTTATCCCTGGTCCCGAAGGGACGCGGGGTCGGCATGCCGATCAGGGTTCGCTGCAGGCCACCGCTGCTGTACCCGGCATGTTTTGTTATCCTGAATGGGAAGTGGCGCCAAACGAATCGCGTTTGCCGACGGCGGATACATTAAGTGACAGGCTCAAGACGTTGATGGCGCTCGGCGTGGTGAGGCCGGCGAGGCCGCAGCCGCCGCTGGTCATAGCAACGGCAACGGCTATCATCGAACGCACCTTCAGTCCGGAGGAACTCGCATCGCGCTGCCGTGTTCTGCGGCGCGGCGATGACATTGATCCGCTGGATTTGATCGAGTGGCTCGAGGAGCAGGCATACGAGCCCGAGGCTCAGGTGACGCAAAAGGGCGAGCTGGCAATGCGGGGCGGCATTGTCGATGTGTTTCCGCTTGCGAGTGATTGGCCGGTGCGAATCGAGTTTTTCGGGAACACAATTGATTCGATCCGGTTTTTTGATCCGCAGACGCAAATCTCGCGCGAGCGAGCCGATGAGGTGTGGATCAGCCCCGGGGGTGAACTGGGGATTCTGCGGCGACTGGTGGCCGGGCAGAAAAACGCAGACATCGGGCCTGAGGGTTTGGAGCATGTGGATGGCGGTGGAACCGGGAGCACGGGGAATCGAGTTGCGGCATCTGAAGGGTCCGGCGGGCCTGCGGGTGCGCGCGTTGGGACGTTGGCGGCGTATTTGGCCGCTGGCAGCATTGTCATCCTGTGTGAACCTCAGCGATTGGTTGACCGAATACGCGGCGGGCCAACTGCGAATGCGACCAACCCTTTGATTGCTGATTGGGATGCGGTCATGGCCGAGTTAGGTTTGCGTGGTATTGTGCGGCTCGAGTTTTCGCAAACCGGGTCGTTTGGCGAGCCGGCGCTGGATTTGGGGCTCGAAAGCATCGAAGTGTTCCGCCCGGACACAGATCGTCAACCGGACCCGGTGTTGGCCGAGGCGCAGCGCCGTGAGTTCCTCTCACAAATTCACAGGTGGCTGCGGCAGGGTCATGCTGTTCACGCATTCTTCAACAACCCGGGTGAGCAGCAACAGTTCGTTGAAATGTGGCGTGATGCGGGCTTTGACCGGGGCGCGAACACGGGTTCAGAGCAGTCAATGGTGGCGGTTGGTTCGGGTTTGGCGGAAGCGGGTTTGCGTCTCCACGCCGGTTCTCTAGGCGGGGGGTTTGCGTGCAGCGAGGGTCATGTTGTTGTGGTAACGGATGGTGAGGTGTTCGGTCGGTACAAGGTTCATCGTCCGCGTCGGCTCAAGACGCGCGCGGTTACGTCGGGCAGCCGGATGATTGAAACGAGCGTTTCAGACCTCGAAGAGGGCGATTACGTTGTCCATGTTCAGCACGGGATAGGCCGGTTTGTCGGGCTGGAAAGAATCAGCTCGTGGTCATCGGTGAACCACTTGGCTGACCGGGTTGCGGGGGAGGAATGTCTGGTGATCGAGTACGCGCCGCGCAGAGAAGGCGAACCGCCGCCGCGTCTGCACGTTCCGGTGTCCCAGATTCATCTTGTGACGAAATACATTGGGGCGGGCAAGGGACGGCCTCCGCTCAACAAGCTTGGGGGAACACGCTGGCGCAGAGCCAAAGATGCAGCAATGAACGCTGCGCGCGATTTGGCTGCGGACCTGCTTGCCGTTCAGGCGGCGCGCGCTTCGCAACCCGGCTTTGCGTATCCTGCCGATTGTCCGTGGCAACGCGATTTTGAGAACGCGTTTCCATTCGAGGAAACGCCGGACCAGTTGCGCGCAATTGATGAAACGAAGCAGGACATGTGCACGCCCCGGCCCATGGACAGATTGATTTGCGGTGATGCCGGGTTCGGGAAGACCGAAGTTGCGATTCGGGCTGCGTTCAAGGCTGTCTTGGCGGGGAAACAGGTTGCCGTTCTGGTGCCGACAACAGTTCTTGCCCACCAGCATTTCAACACCTTCAGTTCGCGGATGTCCGGTTATCCGGTTCGAATCGAGCTGCTCTCGCGGTTTCGCAGTCGCGCCGAACAGCAGCGCGTATTACGCGACCTTGCCGCCGGAAGCGTGGACATTGTGATCGGAACGCATCGTCTTCTGCAGCGCGACGTTGTTTTCAAGGATCTCGGGCTTGTGGTGATTGACGAGGAACAACGGTTTGGCGTTACCCACAAGGAACGGCTCAAACAACTCAGGCATTTGGTTGATGTGCTCACGCTCACGGCAACGCCGATTCCGCGCACGCTTTATCTGGCGCTTGCGGGCGTGCGCGACATGAGCAGCATCGAAACCCCGCCACAGGACCGGCTGCCGGTCGAGACGATTGTGGCGCCATACAGTGACCAACTGGTTCGCGACGCCATCGTTCGCGAAATGCGGCGGGGCGGCCAGGTGTTCTATCTTCACAATCGAATCCAGGACATCGAGTCGGTCGCGCTGAGACTTCGGATGCTTGTGCCCGAGGCGAAGATCGGTGTCGGCCACGGCCAAATGAGCAGCGCACAGTTGGAACGGACAATGACGCGGTTTGTCAGTGGCGAGATCGACGTTTTGCTTTCCACGACAATTGTCGAAAGCGGCATCGACATCCCGAACGCCAACACGATCATTATAGATCGCGCCGACCGATTCGGTCTGAGTGATTTGTACCAACTGCGGGGGCGTGTGGGGCGTTACAAGCACCAGGCGTACGCTTACCTGTTGATTCCGCGCCATGCCGCCCTGCTCGAAGATGCCCGCAAACGGATCGCAGCAATCAAGCAATTCACCAAGCCCGGCAGCGGGTTCAAGATTGCCATGCGCGATCTCGAGATTCGCGGGGCAGGTAACATTCTCGGGCCTGAACAAAGCGGCCACATCACCGCCGTCGGATTCGAGTTGTACTGTCAGTTGCTCAAACAAAGCATCGCCGCCCTCAAGGGCGAGCAGCCGGCCCACCGAATCGATGTTAACCTCCGACTCGACTTTCTCGATGCAGCGCCGTCGGCGGCGTCTCCGGTTGCGGCGAAAAGACGGCGCAGCGCCCGGCAGGACGAATTCGAGATTCCACCCGATCTCGGAGTTGAAGTGCCGCGTGACACTGCTGTTTGGATCGAACGTTATGAGACTGTGCCAGACCTTGGCGATGATGAACCTTCAGTTCCCGTGCGCCGTGCGGCGGCAACGTTGCCGCTGAGCTATGTCTCGGAACCCAAACACCGGCTCGAGTTTTACCGGAAGCTCGCTCAGGCAACGACGGAAGCCGAAATTGATGCACTCCGCGCCGAGCTGAGAGACAGATTCGGGCCATTGCCGCCCGCATGCGATCTTTTGCTTCTTTCAGCCGCGCTCAAGCCTCTGGCCGCAAAGGCCGGCGTTTCATCCGTCGAAACGCGAGGTGACCGTCTGATGTTGCTGCGTGGAAATGATTACATCATGATCGACGGGCGTCTTCCGCGTTTGACGCGGCGCAGCCCAAAAGCGCGTTTGAACGAAATAAGGAAATACCTGATCTCCATTGCCCGGAGTAGCGCAGATAACCTGACGGCAGATGGCGAAAAGCAGACCTCGCCTTTCGCCGTCGGCAAATCCGGACAAAAAACCATCGCTTCAAAACGCAACCGCCGGAATCAAGACTAACAGAGCCGGACTAACAGAGCCGGACTAACAGAGCCGTACAGTTTTCACCCTGCATCTGGAAAGCCATGTCAACAGAAGACACAAAACCACCGAAAACCAGGGCCGATCCGGCTCGAATGCATGTTCTCGTCGAAGAATTTCTCCAGCACGTGCGCCACGAGCGGGGGCAGTCCGAGCACACACAACGCACATACGCGGCGCAACTGAACAGGTTTGTTGATTGGGCTGCGGCGCAAGGAATTGACAACTGGCACTCGGTCGAATTGAAGCATTTGATGGCGTTCCTCCAACATGAACGCGAACGCGCTCTCGCCAGAAAATCAGGAGAAGGCGATTCACAGCGGCGGTTGAGTTCCGAAAGCCTGTACCTTGCGATCGCCGCCCTGCGTGCTTTCTACAAGTATTGCGAATCGGAGAAGCTGTTGCCCGTGGACGTGGCTGAGCAACTGAGCCTGCCACGGCGTTGGAAACGACTCCCAAAGTCCCTGTCGAAAGACGAGATCGAGCAGTTGCTCGCTCCGTTGCCTTCTGAGGAACCCCGGGACTTGTGTGACCAGGCCGTTCTGGAACTGGCATACGCATCCGGTTTGCGCCTTGCCGAACTGAGACGCCTTCGGCTTGAACAACTGCATCTGGATGCGGGTTTTGTAACAGTAATCGGCAAGGGCAACAAAGAGCGTGTTGTGCCGGTGGGCAGACCGGCGATCGCCGCGCTGCAAAGGTATCTCGAGTGCGGTCGGCCACAGCTTGTCAAACCGCGTTCGCCTGCGAATGTTTTCCTGACCAAACGGGGTACGCCATTTGCCGCGGTTACAATGTGGCTGCGAATCAAGAAACGAGCGAAGCGCGCAGGCATCAAGAAAAACATTACTCCGCACATGCTTCGACACAGTTTCGCCACGCACCTGCTTGAACACGGGGCCGATTTGCGCGTGATACAAGAGCTGCTCGGTCATGCGAACATTGGCACCACCGAGATTTACACGCATGTGGGCGGCCAACGGCTGCGGCACGTCCATGAACAATACCATCCACGAAGCTCTGTGTGACCGTCGCAGGGTAGGGCGCGGTGTTCGGAGAGGGGAAACGCTCAACTTTCAACGCTCAACGCTCAACGCTCAACGTTCAACGCTCAACGTGCAACGTTCAATCTCGCGGCGGCTGATTGGTTGCGGGGCCGGTTCGGCGGGTGAGATCGGCTCGCATGCAAAATAATTTGAAAATCATGCCAAACGACCTGCAGAATACCGATGTCCAATTGATCCGTATGAACAGGTTGTCATCTGGTTTGATGGCAGTGCGGAGCCGGAATTGCAGCCCACGGTTTGCCGGCATCGCAATGCTGTGGTTTTGCGCCATGACAGCATTTGGCGGGCAGCTAACGGCTGTGATCGAGCCGGATGAGATTCTCATGGGCGAGAGCGCGCGGCTGACGTTGAATTTCGAGAATGTACGACCGACCGAGCTGCCTGCAATTCCCGAGATCCCGAATTTGCAGATTAGCTATGTTGGCTCAGGCCAGACCTTTCAGTTCGTCAATGGACGGCAGACCACGATAGTGTCGCTGAACTATGTCATAGTACCCGGCCAACCCGGTGAATACACGATACCGACCATTCGGGCAAAGGTTGGAAATGAGACGTTATCGTCTTCGCCGGTAAAACTGAAGGTTTTGAAGGAAGGCGATTCCGGCGGTGACACAGAAGCGCGTGGGAGGCTGGCGTTCATGAAGCTGGTGCCGGCAAAGACGAATGTATATGTGGGAGAAGTGCTTCCTCTGGAGATACAACTTTACCATGCTGTGCCGGCCCAGGATCTGCAGCTTCAGCCATTTAGCGGCGAGGGGTTCACTTTCGGAAAGAACAGAGAATTGCCGCAGCGACGCGTGCGCATCGGCAACACAACGTATTTTTTGCGTCAGGTCCAGAGCACGGCGATCGCGAACAAGATCGGCGATCTGACCCTGGGCGAAGTTGAATGCACGGGACGACTCGAGGTTCCGATTGTGCGACGACGGACTGGTGGTGTTTTCGATGAGTTTTTCAATGACCCGTTTTTTGGTCCGCGGTACGAGCTTCGTGCGATGAAAATCAAGAGTGATCCGGTGGCTGTTCGTGCAATGCAGATTCCCAGCGACGGGCGCCCGCCGAGTTTCACGGGTGCAGTTGGGCAATTCACCATGACCGTTGCGGCCAGCCCGACCAATGTCGCCGTCGGTGAACCGATCCGCGTAAAGTTGCGGATAGAAGGTAAAGGCGCTCTGGAAAACATCAACCCGCCTTCACTCGAGTCGTGGGCCGATTTCACAACGTATCCGCCTGTGAGCGAAGTCGAGAGCACGGACCCTCTGGGCGTTGAAGGTGCGCGTGTGTTTCAGTACGACGTTGTGCCTCAGAAACTTTCGATTCGCGCTTTGCCGGAGATTGAGTTCAGTTACTTTGATCCGGACGATCGCACATACCATGTACTGAAGCATGCGGCGGTCCCGATTGTTGTGCGGCCGGTCAGGTCCGGTCAGACGCTCGCGGCTGCCGCTGACGGCGCCAATCAGACCGAGCCGGGTCGGGACATAGTGCACTTGAAAGCCCGGATTGGGGTTTGCAGCCTGATTGGGCCGCCGCTGATACTCAGGCCATGGTTCATGGCGGTTCAGGCCGCGCCGCTTATTCTGTGGCTGGGCGCTTACGGTTGGAGAAAACGCAGGGAACATCTGGCACGCAATCCGCATCTTGTTCGCCGACAGGAGGTCAGCCGCACGGTGCGCCGCGGTCTCAGGCAGCTTTCGCGGTTTGCAAGCGAGGGGGACAGCGAGCAATTCTTTGCGCTTGCATTTCGTCTTTTGCAGGAACAGATCGGTGAGAGACTTGGCTTGCCGGCGGCGGCCATAACAGATGCCGTGGTCGAGGAACAACTCAAACCGCGCGGTGCGCCTCCTGAGTTGCTGGATTCGCTTACCGAGCTTTTTCATGCCTGCAATCAACATCGGTATGCGCCTTCAGCGTCGAGTGCGGACCTCGAGGGGCTTTTGGCCAAAATGCATGCGGCTTTGAAGCAGGTTCATTCCCTCAAGCTGACATCGAATTGACCTGGCATGCGCTTTTTCATCAGGAGAAAATCGGTGAGCAAACCCATGCTTTGGGGGTGTTTGGATGCTGTGGGCGCAGGCATTTTGGCGTGCAGGGTCCATTGCTTGCATGCATTGCTGCTGGTGTTTCTGTGCTGTTCGGGTTCGGTGCCGGCAACCGTCGCAGCAGGGCAAACAGAGTCGGCGTTGGCAGCCTTTGAAGAGGCGAATCGCCTCTATGAACAAGCAAAATATGAAGAAGCGGCGGCTGCGTATCTGAAGATTCTGGACAGCGGGGTGGTGTCGCCGGCGGTTTATTTCAACCTTGGCAATGCATATTTCAAGTCGGGGCAACTTGGGATGGCGATTGTCAGTTACAGAAAAGCCCAACAACTTGCGCCGCGTGATCCTGACATTAGGGCGAATTTGCAATTTGTGCGCGCGACAGTCGGCGGTGGCACGGCGCCGGCGCAGCCTTTCTGGCGGCGATTGGTTACAAGGTTTAATTTGGACGAGTGGGCAATTTTGACAGCGGGTGCGTTGTGGTTGTTTGGGGGGCTGCAAGCTCTGCGGCAATTGGTTCAATCTCCATTTTTCGAGAGGCGGCTGTTAACGATCGTGCCCTTGTTGCTGGTTTTGTTTTGTTTGGTGGGGTTGGGTTGTGCATGGCATTTGGCTGCGGAGCCGTGTGCCGTGGTTGTCAAACCCGACACTGTTTTGCACCATGGACCGTTGGAAGAATCGCCACGCGTGCAGGTGTTGCAGGATGGCCAGGAATTAGTCGTGGTGGACAAGAAAGACGATTGGGTACAGGTGGAGGGAGCTGCGCGTGGGATTGGCTGGTTGCACAGAAGCAACGTTGCTTTGATGCCTTGACCTTCAGAGCTTGGACCTTAAACTCTCGCATGACCACAGCGGCGTCGGATGGTCCGGTGACCGTGGGTCGAAGACTCAACACATCAAAACCAAAACGCACATGATAGCTCGATACATCGGATTGGGATTACTGGTTGGCGCAACCTTGTTCGGCGCTTGCGCACAAGGGAACCTCGCGGAACTGGTCGATGAAGCCAACGCTTCGTGGATGCTCGGGAAATGGGAGGCAGAAATTGATTCTGGCAAGATAACACTCGAGTTTTCCTGGGACCTTGACAAGCATGTTGTGGTGCTGCACGGGAAAACCCCTGAGATGGAATTCAAGGGATACACCGCGCGTGAACCGGGCTCGATGACGGAGGTGAATTACTACGGGTTCGACAACCGTGGTTCGCTCTCCAAAGGTTCGTGGACGCTCGAAGGCGGCGAGCTTGTGCTGCGAGTTGAAACTCGTTCTGCAACGCGAAACATGAAGCTCGGCGTTGTGTTTGGCGGTAGCGCAAGCGAAGGATTGACTCTGCGCCTCCATGGGTTGGACAGCTCAGACTCTCTTGTCACTCCTGCCCGTGCCGAGGTGAAATTCAAGAAGGTGAAGTAAGTCAGCGTTGTGCATCGGCGCGGCACAGCCGCAACCTGATGGTCCCGGCGTGCTGAAGGCGTTCGTTTCAATATCAGCGCTGTGTCGCGCCGCGCTGAAGGGGGTGACTTCGTTGCCCACGATGGAAGATGCGAGTAAGGCCAGCGGAGAAAAAGTCCGAAGACAAATCTCGAACGCCCCGGTAATCTGCGGTTTTCACGCAGATTAACCGGTATAATAGTGAGAAGGCCGCACTGTGGTGACGGCACTACTCACAGCCAGAAAAGCAGATACCGACAACTCGAGCAAACTCGGGTTGTTTCGGACAGACAATCTGGCGAGGTTTGCGGGTTAGCCGCCACAACTGCACTCGGGACCGCATGACCCGAAGTCTTCGGGCCCGGGCACACGACCGAGTTCGAAGGTTTTATTGATGTAACGCGTTACGTTTTGCTGGACGCGGTTCAATTGCTGTTGTGCCTCGATGAACGCGCGTGCGACGTTGTTGCGCAGGAGGTTTTCGCGCTGCTGTTCAAAGCTGCTGATATCTTCGAGGGTAAGCCCTGCACCGCTCTGTTGTTTGAATGACAACTCCTGACCTTTTTCGGCTACATCGCGGTACAGTTGCATTGCTTCATTATCTCCCATGAAAGTGTCGATGTCGCGTCGCAAGGCGGCAAAAGCTGGCTGGCTGACGATTGCTTCGCACAGTTCAATGGTTTTTTCCAACACCGGCCCGGATTCTAGTCCCGTATCCATGATTTCTTTCTACTATGTTTGTTCGAGGCGCAATTTAGCGCATGTGCATATTTTCACAAGCTAATTTCTTCAGTTTTGGTTGGAAGCGCTGGCTGTGCTACTAATAGAGCGTGCGTGTGCGGAAGAAAATTGTGTTCATCGAGCATGGTTCAATCGCCGTCCATGGCGCGCGCGAGCACAATTTGAAGGGCATCTCGGTCGAGATACCGCGCAACCGGTTCGTCGTGATCACCGGGGTGAGCGGTTCTGGCAAGAGCACCCTGGCGTTTGACATACTGTTCGCAGAAGGCCAGCGGCGGTTTCTGGACTCGATGAATGCCTACGCGCGTCAGTTTGTCGAGCAATTGCCCCGGCCGGACGTGGATTTGATCGACGGTCTTCCGCCGACTGTGAGCATTGAACAGCGCAATTCCCGGGGCGGCGGAAAGAGCACTGTTGCAACGGTTACCGAGATTCACCATTTTGTTCGCCTTTTGTTTGCGCGGCTGGGAACGATCTATTGTCCAGATTGCGAATTGCCCGTGGGAATAACCTCGGCGGGGGAGGTGGCGAATCGAATCCGCGAAAAGCTTGGGAAAGGCCGTGAATTGAAGCTGCTGGCGCCGGTTGTGCGCGGGCGCAAAGGGTTTCACAACAGGATTGCGCAATGGGCAGCCCGACATGGGTACAAGCAAATTCGGGCTGACGGTCGGTTTTTCGCGACGGATGAGCCGCTGCGCCTTGACCGGTTTCGGGAGCACAACGTCGAAATCGTGACCGGTGTTTTGTCCGGAGGCCGGGGACAGAAAGCGGGCGCCGGCCATGCGCAATCGATCGAAAGACTCGTCGAGGAAACCCTTGGTTTGGGGGGTGGCACAATGTTGACGCTCGATGAGGATGGTCAATCGGATGTTTATTCAAGCGAGCGCACGTGCGTGCGTTGCGGGCGTTCGTTTCCGCCTCCGGATCCCAAACTGTTCAGTTACAATTCACCGGTGGGGTGGTGTCCGCGTTGCCGTGGGTTTGGTGAGATGTTTTACATGCCGGAGGGTGTTGACAGAGGCGCCCGTGCCGAGGCGATCGAGGAGTCATGGTTTGAATGGATGGAAGGGCAAAGGGTTGTTTGTCCCGAGTGCAATGGTGCGCGACTGAATGACGTTGCGAGGGCTGTCAGGTTGGAGTGTGGACACGCAGAGCTGATTGTCGGTGGCGAATCTGGCATGCCGGCGGTCAGGACTGCAAGACCAACCATTGTGGATGTTGGCGCTGCGAGTGTTGGGTCGGCCCTTGCGTGGGTCCGCGGGCTCAGATTCACTGGGTGGACGGCGCAAATCGCGCGGGACATCGTGCCAGAGATTCGAGAGCGTTTGACGTTCCTTGAACAGGTTGGGCTGGGCTATTTGCAGCTTGGCCGGAGTGTGCCGAGCCTTTCGGGGGGCGAAGCACAGAGAATCCGGTTGGCCGCGCAGCTTGGATCGAACCTGAGCGGAGTGCTGTATGTGTTGGATGAACCGACGATTGGATTGCATCCGCGTGATAATGAGCGGTTGCTGGGGATTTGCGCGCGGCTGGTGGCGAAGGGGAACTCGTTGGTGGTGGTGGAACACGACGATGCCACAATGCGTCGGGCTGATCACATCATTGACCTTGGGCCGGGGGCCGGTGTCAATGGCGGTCAGGTTGTCGCCAGCGGTTCGCTGCGCGATCTTCTGAAGAACCCGAGGTCGATCACAGGGCTCTGTTTGCGCGAAGCGAGGCGATACCCGACGCGCGGTTCTCGGCGCCCGGTGGCGGAAGTTCCAAACGGGGCTGGTGAACTTTGCGATGGTAGCGGAAGCGGGTTGGAGTGGCTTGTCCTGGAAGGAGCTTCGGTGCATAACCTGAAGAATCTGACTGTGCGGTTCCCGCTTGGGCGGTTGATACTTGTGACCGGCGTGAGCGGGTCGGGCAAGAGCAGTTTGGTCCGGGAATGCCTGATGCCGGCGCTGGCGGCGAAGCTCGGAGTTGGACATGGGGTTGGGGCCAAGCAGCGTGGATCGACAGGTGCGATTACTGCGGGGCATGAGAAGCTCCGAGCCGTGTACGAGGTTGATCAGTCGCCCATTGGGCGCACACCACGGTCTGTCCCGGCAACGTATGTGGGTTTTTTTGACGACATCAGACGGTTGTTTGCGGGAGTGCCGGAGGCGCGGTTGCGCGGGTATGGTCCAGGTCGGTTTTCGTTTAACAACGCCGAAGGCCGATGTCCGGAATGCGAAGGCGCCGGTGTGGTGAAACTCGAGATGAGTTTCATGCCGACGGCCTATGTGCCGTGCAACACGTGCCGCGGGTTGCGGTTCAATCCGGGCACGCTCGAGATAGAGTTTCATGGACACAACATCGCACAGGTGCTCGACATGAGTGTGGGGCAAGCGCTGACGCTTTTCGGCGCGTTTCCGCGGATTCGACGCGCACTTGAAGCGCTGCGTGACACCGGCCTTGACTATCTGAAACTTGGGCAAACCAGCTCGACTCTCAGCGGCGGTGAAGCACAGCGCGTGAAGCTCGTCACGCATTTGTTGACCGGGTTCAGTGATCAAACCCAGATGCGCGAGCAAAAGCGCAAGTTCAATCTCTTTGTCTTGGAAGAGCCGACCATTGGGCTTCACATGGCCGACGTGAAACGATTGGTGGAAGTATTGCAACGGCTCGTTGATGCCGGCCACACTGTGATCGTCATCGAGCACAATCTCGATTTGATTGCAGAGGCGGACTGGGTTATTGACCTTGGTCCTGAAGGAGGAGAGGCGGGAGGCAGAATCGTTGCTCAGGGAACCCCCGAGGAAATAGCGCGCAATAAAAGCTCGCATACAGGCCGCTTCCTGCATAAGGTTTTGTCAGGCACATGAGCTGGCCATACGAAGAAATCCTCTCTGGCGAGGTCTGGATTCGTTTCCCACCGGGCAAGCGACACGAAACAATTTGCGCGCGTCTGCATCATGAGATTCAGAGATGCCTGACATCTTCGGTTCGTTTGTTACCGGCCCGCGAGGTCGTTCAAGTCCGGTCCGGGACGATGGTCAGACCTGACCTTTCGCTCATCGATGTCGAGAGTGGCAAGCTCTGGCTCGCTGTCGAGGTTGTCAATTCGGAAGATCACAGGCCCGATACGGTGATCAAGAAGACCCTTTACGAGGAAATTGGGCTTCCGCGGCTCTGGATCGTCGATCCGCGTTACAATAATGTCGAGGTCTATGAAACTGGCGAGTACGGGCTGACGTTGAAGGCGATTCTCGGCAACAACGAATTCCTTACCGATGATGGTTTGCCGCTGCTTCAGATGAGAATCGCAGACCTGTTCTGTGAATGACGCAGTGTAGCGCTGCTCTGGCAGCGATGGAGTGTTCCACTCATCAAACTACGCCCCGCCCGCGGTGGTTAGAGTCCCGCCTTTAGGCGGAACAGTTTCGTGAAACGAAACGTGAGCACTGTTCAATGAACTGCCTGTGTTCCGCGTAAACGCGGTACTCTAACGGCGATGGGTTGTCCCGCGCAATTGGCGATGCCTCGCCCGCGGCCGTTAGAGTCGCGCCTTTGGGCCGAATGGTTGAGGGCGGGTTCTCGGTGAGCCATGCGTGGGACATTATAGACCATGGACCATAGACCATAGACCATAGACCTCAGCGCGGCGCAGCAGGAACCAAATGCTCGAGGCAGAACAACTGTACCGGTTGCAGGAATACCGCTGTGGCACGCCGCGCTGAGAATGCGTGATGCTTGAAACGTGGCGCGCCCGCGGTGTGGTTAGAGTCCCGCCTTCAGGCGGAACAGTTTCGTGAAACGAAACGGGAGCATTGTTCAATGAACTGCCTGTGTTCCGCGTAAACGCGGTACTCTAACGGCGACGGGTTGTCCCGCGCATCGGGCGATGCCACGCCCGCGGCTGTTAGAGTCCCGCCTTTAGGCGGAACAGTTTCGTGAAACGAAACGTGAGCGCTGTTCAATGAACTGCCTGTGTTCCGCGTAAACGCGGTACTCTAACGGCGACGGGTTGTCCCGCGCATCGGGCGAGGCCTCGCCCGCGGCCGTTAGAGTCCCGCCTTTAGGCGGAACAGTTTCATGAAACGAAACGGGAGCATTGTTCAGTGAACTGCCTGTGTTCCGCGTAAACGCGGTACTCTAACGGCGATGGGTTGTCCCGCGCAATAGGCGATGCCTCGCCCGCGGTGGTTAGAGTCCCGCCTTTGGGCCGAATGGTTCAGGGCGGGTTCTCGGTGAGCCATGCGTGGGACATTATAGACCATGGACCATAGACCATAGACCATAGACCTCAGCGCGGCGCAGCAGGAACCAAATGCTCGAGGCAGAACAACTGTACCGGTTGCAGGAATACCGCTGTGGCACGCCGCGCTGAGAATGCGTGATGCTTGAAACGTGGCGCGCCCGCGGTGTGGTAGAGTCCCGCCTTCAGGCGGAACAGTTTCGTGAAACGAAACGTGAGCGCTGTTCAATGAACTGCCTGTGTTCCGCGTAAACGCGGTACTCTAACGGCGACGGGTTGTCCCGCGCAATAGGCGATGCCACGCCCGCGGCTGTTAGAGTCCCGCCTTCAGGCGGAACAGTTTCATGAAACGAAACGTGAGCACTGTTCAGTGAACTGCCTGTGTTCCGCGTAAACGCGGTACTCTAACGGCGATGGGTTGTCCCGCGCAATTGGCGATGCCTCGCCCGCGGCCGTTAGAGTCCCGCCTTCAGGCGGAACAGTTTCATGAAACCAAACATGAGACAGCTTCCTGAAAACCTGCCTCGGATGCTCGCCGTTCTCTGTTCTGGAAATCTCACTGACCCACAAATACTCACTTGCATCAAAGCAGCCAGCCGGGTCGGGCTGGTGGGTGGACCAGCGCTTGAGCCGCTGCAGAGCCGGCGAGTTTCATGGTCTTGGTATCCCAGCGGATGCGTTCGCCGGTTCGAACCGCAATGTTCCCGAGCAAAAGGGCTTCGGTGACCGCAGCCGAGTGGACAAACTCGGCACCGGGCTGGTTCTTTCCACCTTTACAGGCGTCAAGCCACTCGCGTTCGTTGCCTGGCGATCGCGGCAGGGTTTTTGGCGGTTCTTTGAAACTCTGCATTTTTGCTTTTGGAATAAGCCGCATTTGACCGCCGGTAAAGCCGCAATGCAAGATCCCATCTTCGCCTATGAACAACATGCCTTCGGCGGGCATGGGGTCGTCTTCTTCCCAGCCTGGCGGTCGTTCCGGAAGCAGGCCGCCGTCGTACCAATGCAACCTCACCGGGGGCATGTTTTCGCGCGCTGCGAATTCGAGATGGATGGCGCACGCTTTGGGGAAACTGTCTGGAAACCGCTCAGACGAACTGCCTTCTGCGGCGATTGGCGGACTCAGTTTGAGCGCCCGATAGATGATATCGATGCTGTAGCATCCCATGTCACCGATCGCCCCGCAGCCAAAATCGCACCAACCCCGCCACACGAACGGCAAATAACAATGATGGTAGGGTCTTTCTGGTGCCGGTCCGAGCCAGAGATCCCAGTCCAATCCTTCCGGGACCGGTTCGCCTTTGGTTGGGGTTGGCAATCCTTGCGGCCAAACCGGGCGGTTCGACCAGTTAACAACTTCGCGTACTTTACCCACGGCACCTGCGGCGATCCATTCGCACAATCGACGCGTATCTTCGGTTGCCTGTGTGCCGACGGCGACCTGGGTTGCGACTCCGGCTTGACGGGCCAGTTCTGCCATGCGTCTGGCTGCGTGGATCGAATGCGCCATCGGTTTCTGGCAATAGACGTGCTTTTTCCTGAGCATTGCGGCAATTGCCACGGGCGCATGCAGAACATCGGTGGTGCCTATGACAACGGCGTCGATGTCGCGCTCCTTTTCAAGAAGTTCTCGATAATCGGCGTAGGCCGAACACCCGAGGTAAGATGACGCTCCGATCCGCTTGGCGTTCCACGCGTTGACTATCTTCTGGCATGGCTCGCGACCGGCCACGCCGGCAGGCACACTTTGCGTCGGAGTGAGCTGGATCATCGGTGAATTCGGGCTGAGCCATTCCCAGCCTGAATTGACGCCCAGCAGCCTGTGAACAGCGTTGGCAAACTCGCTCCGGCCCCACTGCGGATAATCCGCAGCACTGCGCACCGGATCGCACACTGCGACGCCCTGTACATCCGGTTGTTTCAGAAACTCGATCATCACCCGCAGGCCCTGCGATCCCACACCGACAAATGCAATGTTCAACCTGCTGTTCGGGGATGTTTCGCCGCCACGGCCCAGAACGGCTGCAGGCACAACGCTTGCAACCACAGCGCATGTGCTCCCAACGGCGAGGAATTGTCTCCGGGTGATGCAAGACCTGACGGAATCATGAGGACCAAAAGATGCTTTCATCGGGTCGATGCTGTGCGGTAGTTCCCAAAAGCCTCAAGCACAAAATCACAGGGTGGCGCAGTCACACCCGGTTTTCACTCAGTTCAGCGCGGCGCAGCTACAACCGTAGGACCGCCGTGAGATCGTTGACACGGCATGCGATGCTGTGATTACCTGCGGGGCAGAGGCTGCCTCGAGGCGCCACTGGAATACGAAATGACATACGCCGAAGCGATTCAGTTCTTATACGACCTGCAACTTTTCGGAGTTAAGCTGGGGTTGGAAAACACGCGTCGTCTTGCCGGGTTCGTCGGCAACCCGCAGGATCGGCTCAGGTTCATTCATGTCGCCGGGACGAACGGCAAAGGTTCGACCTGTGCAATGCTCGAGAGCATCTACCGCGCTGCCGGATTGCGGGTTGGATTGTTCACATCACCGCATCTGGTCAGGTTCAGCGAGCGAATCCAGGTTAACAGACAGCCGATCCCGGACGGCGATGTGGTGCGGTTGGTTGAAGGAATGCGCCTCTTGTTGGACCGTTTTCCTCGCGATTACCGGCCAACGTTTTTCGAGGTCGTAACAGTGATGGCGCTGCAATATTTTGCCGAAAACAAGTGCGATCTTGTTGTCTGGGAAACGGGCCTTGGCGGAAGACTCGACGCGACGAACATCGTCACTCCACTCGCCAGCGTGATAACCAATGTGCAAATGGATCACCAGCAGTATTTGGGTAATACGCTCGCCCGAATCGCCGCTGAAAAAGCAGGTATTATCAAGCATCGGGTGCCCGTGATCACCGCAGCAGACGCAACTGATGCACTTAATGTCATACGCGCTGCAGCAGCCCTGGCGGAATCCCCTCTGACCGAGGTCGGCCCCGGAGACACGACACGATCGCCACTGGACAAGTTGCAGTTGCCGTTAATGGGCGCACACCAGCGCATAAACGCCGCTGTCGCTCTTGCCACGGTTCGGGTTCTCCAGGGAACAATACCCGTCTCCGAACAGAACATCGCCGACGGCCTGGCCCGGGTGGAATGGGCCGGACGACTGCAGGTGATCAGGTCCCCTTCGGGTCGGACAACGCTCGTGGATGGGGCACATAATCCGGGTGCAATGGAAGCTTTGGACCGCGCTTTGCGCCAGTATTACCCCGGACAACGCCCGGTCGTCATATTGGGCATTTTGCGTGACAAAGATTGGCGTGCGATGTGCGACGTTTTGCTACCGTCGGCAAAGTCGGTTTGCCTGGTGCCCGTCGCCAGCGCACGAACAGCCCAGCCGGAAGAATTGCGCGCTTATTGCAGCAGCCGACATCCGACCGTTCCAACCAACGTTAGCCATGCTCTGAGCGAAGCGCTTCGTCTGACAGATGCAGAACCGTTCCGGCTTATCACCGGTTCTTTGTACCTTGTCGGCGAAGCGCTGGACCTTCTTGGTGCGATCAATGGGAAAGGCATGGGCGAGCAAAAGCTGAATGAGTATCGCACTCCCGGCATGGAAGGTTTACCCGGGCCACGCAAAACATAAGATCATTGAATGCCCTTGACAGTTTGTAGTCCCGCCTTTAGGCGGAGGCAGACTAAAGCCTGCACTACAAACCGTCGCGGTTCGTAGTCCCGTCTTCAGGCGGAGGCAGGCTAAAGCCTGCACCACGAGCAGCCTCGGTTCGTAGTCCCGCCTTCAGGCGGAGGCAGGCTGAAGCCTGCACTACGAGCCGTCGTAGTTCGCAGTCCCGCCTTTAGGCGGCTCAGGCTGAAGCCTGCACTACGAGCCGTCGTAGTTCGCAGTCCCGCCTTTAGGCGGCTCAGGCTAAAGCCTGCACTAGTGCGCCTGCGAAGGCGCCCACACAGCGGGGTGGAAGTCCCCGCCAGGCCGAGCGTTCACCGGCCTGTAACCGAAGGCTACTGCGTCG
>Ga0315298_1002954_pt1 | contig 27714 bp, 20 predicted proteins | sample WHS_1_MG_FD_203077 | JGI IMG/M metagenome (GOLD analysis project Ga0315298, IMG submission 203077) | Extremophilic microbial mat communities from Washburn Hot Springs, YNP, Wyoming, USA - WHS_1_MG | ecosystem: Environmental > Aquatic > Thermal springs > Hot (42-90C) | place: USA: Wyoming... | reverse complement strand
TCAAATTTTTATTAAAATCTCAAAGAATTAACATCTTTCCGACCGATCTAATCTAATTAATAATTTTTTAATATTATATATTTATATTATAACAAAAAATATAAAAATTTTTATAAAATTTAATATAATTAAAATAATGATCGATAATTTATGGAACAAATTTATAAGTATAGAAAATTTAAAATTAGCATGGAATAAAGTAATGAGTAATATGGGTAATCCCGGAATTGATAAATTTACTATTAATGATTTTCAAATAAATATAGATGATAATTTAAATATTTTAAGAAAATTATTAGAAGATCAAAATTATGAGCCTTTACCATTATTAAAAATTACAATTCCAAAAGAAAATCAAAAAGAAAGGAATATATTAATACCAACAGTAAGAGATAGAATAGTACAAACAGCCATTTTAAATATTTTAGAACCTATTTTTGAAAAAAATTTTCTTGATACGAGTTATGGTTATAGAAAAGGCAGATCAGCAAATATGGCTTTAAATAAAATTCAAAAGTATATAAAGAATGAAAATAATTGGATTTTTATAGGGGATATAGAATCTTTTTTTGATAATGTAAATTTAGAAATATTATTTAATTTAATTAAAAATGAGATAAATGATAAAAATATGTTAAATTTAATATTTAAAATTATTAAATCAGGTGAACAATTTAATAACAAAGGAATTCCACAAGGTTCAGTTATTTCTCCTATTTTTGCAAATATATATCTCAATGAATTTGATAAATTAATATATTCAAAATATAATCTTATAAGATATGTTGATGATTTTTTATAACGAAACGACTATATCACCAAAAAGGAAGAGAATAAAAGGAATTATTAATGGTTGGAAAGGTTACTATAATATTGATGACCTAACCTTAAAGGAAATTAAACAAAAGTTAGAATTGCTTGAAAAAAAAGATAATTCACCTATATTAAAAATAATTTTGTTAGCAACTTTGATTGAACTTGATGATAGAGAATTAGCAAAAGAAAAGATTTTAAATTATGAGGTAATATCTGAAGATCCAAAAATACATAAAGATTTTGGTTTAATTGCTATGGAATTAAAATTAATAAGAATTGCTTATGAAGAATTTTTAAAATCTTTTAAATTAAAATCAGATGATCCAGAAACTCTCTATTATTTAGGTTTAATATACCTTGATAACAACAAAATAGAAACTTCAATTAAATTTTTTCAAAAAGCATTAGATTTTGATAGTAATTTTTCAAAAGCAAGATATGCATTGAGTATTGCATATAAAAAATTGAATTTAAATAGTTTGTCAAATAGTATCCTTAAAAATGAAATAAAAATTGATTCAGATGTATTAAAGAAAAAGATGTATTATCTCATTTAAAAGGAGAAATAACATTAGGTATATATGTTTCAAGACTTGATAACACTGTTAAGTTTTCAATTATTGATATTGATATAAAAAGAAGTTTTTTAGGTAAAGAGATTAATCAGGAAGGTCTAAATATATTAGAAAATAAACTCAATGATTTTTCTTTAAGAATAAAAAATTATGCACAAAGTATTAATATACCTTTATATATAGAAAATAGCGGTGGTAGGGGAAGACATTGTTGGATTTTCTTTTGTGAACCAGTGAAATCTAAAGATGCAATAAAATTATGTAAATTATTGATAAGTAATATTGGTGAAATTCCTAAAGAATTAAGTATTGAAATTTTCCCTAAAACTGAAAGTAGTCAGAGATAACAAATGAAATTAAAATATTAATTAATAAATGTAATGTTATTAAATATCTTGCTGAGAAAAAGAGAATTAAAAGGTGACAATTATAAACCTTTCTTAATGAAATAATGTTTATAATAATTTCATATGATATTAAAGATGATAAAAGAAGAAATAAAGTTTGCAACTTATTAAAAAATTATGGGAGTAGAGTTCAATATAGTGTTTTTGAATGTAATATTGATGAAAAATCATATAAGAATATGTTAAAAAAAATTCTTCTTTATATAAATAATGATGAAGATAGTTTAAGAATCTACTTTTTATGTAAAGAGTGTAAAAACAAAGTAGTTTTTTATGGGATAGGTAAAATTCAAGATGATGATATTTTTATTTTTTAAATATATATTTTAATGATATAAAATTAATATAATGAAAAAATTTTTAGATAAAATTTCAATTAATATTTATGACAATGCGAAAAATAAATTTTTCATAAAAACTTATAAAATAGTTTGTATAGTAAAAAATGAAATAATTTTGCCTGAATATTGGGGTTCAATATTAAGAGGTGCATTTGGTAGAAATTTAAAAAGAGTTTCATGTCTAAATAAAAAAGAAAGAAATTGTTTTGAATGTAAGTTTAGAAATATATGTGTATATTTTTATACATTTGAAAGTTCTTTTGAAAATAATAAACCTGATTTCTTGAAAAATGTAGAGTATATACCTCACCCTTTTATTTTAGAACCATCTTTTAATAAAAAAAATATTTATTTGAAAAATGAAAAATTTGAATTTAATCTTATTTTAATTGGTTTAAAAACAAATTATTATTTACCTTTTTATGTATCAGCAATAATTAAAATGGGCCAATTTGGACTTTTTAACAATGAAAATAGTAGATTTATATTAGAAAAAATTGAAACCATTGATCTAAAAAATGTATATTCTATAAATGAAGGATTTAAATTTGATTTTAAATTTGAGAATGATATTAAAATAATAAATGAAGAGGTTCCAAAAAATTCAATAAAAGAGATAACTATAAATTTTCTAACTCCGACAAGAATTGTAAATAATGGTAAATATATTTCTGAACCATCTTTTTATATATATTTTAAATCAATTTTGTCAAGATTTATATCTCTTAGTTATATATATAATGAATTGATAATTGAAAAACCTAAAGATTTAATTATTCATTCTAAAAATATAAAAATAAAAAAATCTAAATTATATTGGTATGATTGGGAAACATTCTCAGGAAGACAAAAAAATATTATAAAACTTGGTGGAATTATTGGCAATATCATTTATGAAGGAGACATAAAACCATTTTTACCATTTATAATTATAGGAAAATATATTCATATTGGTAAAAATACAACATATGGTTTAGGTAAATATAATTTTTTGTTATAATATAAATATATAATATTAAAAAATTATTAATTAGATTAGATCGGTCGGAAAGATTTTAATTCTTTGAGATTTTAATAAAAATTTGATAATAGGAAAGAACCTTGAAAATTAGTAAATATTTTTAAGGTTAAATTCTAAAATAGGATATTAAAATTAGATATTTTAATCTAATAAAAATTTAGAAAATTTTAATATATTCAAACATCCGAAAAAATCACCGGCATCTAATCTTATAATTTTATATATGGGGTTAGAATAAGTGACTTGATTAAAAAAGGATTGAGACAGTAGGCTTCCCTCAAGCACCTCCCTTCCTTTATATATGTTAGAATAAGTGACTTGATTAAAAAAGGATTGAGACAGTAACCCCAACTTCAGCAGCTTCTTCAGAATATAAGAGTTAGAATAAGTGACTTGATTAAAAAAGGATTGAGACCCTCCGATGGCACACCCGACGAGAGTGTACCATAGAATGTTAGAATAAGTGACTTGATTAAAAAAGGATTGAGACTTGAGTTAGTTGCTTTTATATTTATATGAACTATCTCTATGTTAGAATCAGTGACTTGATTAAAAAAGGATTGAGACATTTCTATCTTTGAAAGGTTGATTAAGGCTTCCAATAAGTTAGAATCAGTGACTTGATTAAAAAAGGATTGAGACATAAACCTTGTCTTGCCACCGTTTCTTTTTACCGTGTGTTAGAATCAGTGACTTGATTAAAAAAGGATTGAGACCTTTCAAAACTACAAGTGAGCTCCCAGCTACCCAACCGTTAGAATAAGTGACTTGATTAAAAAAGGTTAAAGTAGTAATTAATAACTTATAAAGCAAAAATTATGATTTTTTAAAATTTTATACACAATAAATATTATTTATTAAATAAAATTTACTTTTTCTTTGAGATTTTGAAAAATTAAATTTATAATGAATTAAATGAAAAATAATAATTTAAAAAAATCGGAGAAAACAAAGTTTGAATCTTATATTGAAATTTTAATAAATATATTATGCATATACACAATTTTTGGTATTTTACTATCAAAATCTATCATATATTTGAATAAATTAGTAATTTGGATGCTTTTAATATTGATTATCTTTCTATTATTAATTAAAAATATTGATGAAATAGTAAGAATATTTATTTCTTTTATTGCACTATATTTATTTTTCTCAGATCTATATAAAATTTTTCCGCTTTTAATAAATTCTATATTAACTTTATTAATTGTCTATATTGGTATATATATGATGATAAGGAGAAGATTTAATTTAGAACTCATTTCTAATTCATTATCAATTGCTACTTTAATAAAATTATTATACCAATATTGGCAAATATTAAATATTTATAATCTAAGTCTAAATACAATTTTTTATATTTTTTTATTTATAATCTTATTATTAATAATTCCAATTATTGAAGATTTAATAAGATTTTTAATATCTTTCATTTCAGTTATTGGATTAATATTCTCTTTAATTGATAAAATTATATTTATTGATTTTATAATACTATTAATATTTATTTTATTTTATGCATCTTATGCTTTTAAATTAAGAAATATTTAATTAAAATTTTTTATAATTATATTATGGATATTAATAATAAGGAAGAAATTAATTATCTTAATAAAATTAAATTAGTTATTATATCTGTTGGTGGAACACCATCACCAATTATATATTTATTAAATTTTATAAAACCAAAATATATAATTTTTTTTGCATCTATCCAAAGTAATAAAACTTTATCACAAGATATTTTAGATAAACTCGAGTTTAAACCTGAATATATTGATTTGATAATTACTCAATCTTCAGAAGATCTATTAATCTGTTACAAAAAATTACAAGAAGAACTCTTTGAAAAATTAAATAAAATAAAATTGTTTGATAATAATATAAATCCGAAAGAAATAGTAGTTGATTATACTGGCGGGACAAAGACTATGTCAGTTGCATTGTCTTTAGCAACTATTGATTATGGCTTTAATTACACCTATATTGGAGGATTAGAAAGAGCAAAAGGAGGGCTTGGTGTTGTTATTGATGGTAAAGAAAGATTAATTTACATTAATAACCCATATGAAATTTATGGAGTTAATATTGATTGAGAAATTGAAATTAATTTTAATAATTTAAGATTTAACAATGTTTTAAATTTAATAAATGAAAATATAAATAAATTAACAGATTACAAAAAAATTTTATATACAATCATACATACAATTACTATTGGTTATAAAAATTGGGATAATTTCAAGCATCAAAATGGAAGAATAAATATTGAAAAAGGATTTAACGATTTTAAAAAATATTGTGCAAAAGATTCCAGATATAAAACCTTTTTAGAATCAATTGAAAGAAATTTGATATTTTTAAGAAATTTAGAATCTAATAAAGATGAATATAAAATATATGATTTAATTGGGAATGCAATGAGAAGATCATATATAGAGTGTAGATATGATGATGCTTTAGCAAGAATTTATAGAGCATTTGAAAAAAAGGCACAAATTGAAATATATAATGAATTAAAATTTAGAAATTCAAAAATTCCTATAGATAGATTTGATAAAATTGAGTTAATTTCTAATGAAATTAAAGAAAAATTCAAGAAAAAATATATTGATGAAAAAGAAGATGCATTAAAATTACCATTATACGCATCTTATGAATTGCTTTATTATTTAAACAATGATTATGGTGTTAGATTTATAAATAATTATGATGAAATACATAAAATATTAAATAGAAGGAATATGTCGATTTTAGCCCATGGAGAAGAACCAATAGATGAAAATGTTTTCAATGATGCTTTGAATTTTATTATAAAATTTCTAAATATAGATAGATCTATTATTCCTGAGTTTCCAAAATTAGAAATTTATTTTTAGGAGGTTTTAAATGATTGATTATGCAATAAAAGAATTAGATAAAGATTCAATTTTTTATGAAGTAGGACAAGATATAACATATTGGGTCTATAAAGAAAATTTTCAAACAGAAACATTGAGAATGAAAGAACTAAATATGATAATTGAAGTTTTAGGTAGAAGAACAAAAAGAAATCCACTTCTTATTGGCGAACCTGGTGTTGGTAAATCATTTCTAATAAAGCAATTAGCAAAATTAGTTATTGATGAAAAAGTTCCTTTTTGGATTAAGGATAATAAAATTATTAAAACAAGTTTCAATGATATTATGGCAAGTTTAAAAAATAGAGATTATTCATGGCCTGAATATGTATCAAAATTAAACAGATTACTTAATGAGGCTTCAACTAAGAATATAGTTTTGTTTATGGATGAAATTCACTATATTGGTTTAGGATATCCAATGAGTATGAATATAATAAAACCCTATCTTGCAGAAGGAAAGATAAAATTAATTGGCGCAACAACACCAAATGAATATAGAATGTATTTGGAAAAAGAAACTGCTTTTACAAGGAGATTTCAAATAATAAAAATATCTGAGCCAGACAAAGATGAATTAATAAAAATATTAAATAGCGAAATATCAAATTTAGAAAAATATTATAATGGTTTGGAAATGGAAAAAGATTATGTAGATTTTATAATAAAATTATCAGAGGAATATATACCATACAGATCTCAACCAGATAAATCTATTGATATACTTGAACAAACATTTATAAATTGTGTTATGAAAGGAAAAGAGACTATTGAAAAGAGAGATATTTATGAAACAGTCTCTAAAATTACCGGAATACCAATTGATATAATTGAGGATGAAAAAAATAGAATTTTTGGTTTAGAAAGTGTTTTAAATAGAAGAGTATTAGGTCAGGAAGAGGGAATAAGAAAAATTTGTGAGAGATTAAAAATAACTACAAGTAAAGTTCAAATAAATAAAAATAGACCTCTTGGAATCTTTTTGATTAGCGGTCCAAGTGGTGTAGGAAAAACTGAATTTGCAAAATCGCTTGCTTTATATTTTACTGGTGATGAGAATAATTTAATTTATATTGATATGTCAATTTATAAAACAGTATATTCATTAGAACATTTATTAGGTATAACTTTTAGAAGAGATGAATATTTTGAAGATCCATATCTAACTAAAAAAATAAAACAAAATCCATATTCTGTTCTTCTACTTGATGAGATTGATAAGGCAGAGCCAGATGTTTTATCTATTTTTTTACAAGCATTTGATCAAGGTAAATTAACAGATTATGCAGGAAATGAAATATATTTAAATAATCTTATAATTCTTATGACATGCAATATAGGATTTGAAAGAAAAAATGTTATTAAAATAAAAGATGAAGATTTTGATGAAGAAAAAAAGGATATAATAAAATCTATAGAAAATTATTTTACCAAAGAATTTTTAGGTAGAGTTGATGAAATTATCATCTTCAATAAATTAACAGATAAAATAATTGACGGATTTATTAACCAGAAATTAAATAAATTAATTGAATTTAATAAGAAAGATATTAGAATAGGCGATAAATTACGTAATTTAATAAAAGAATATGGATTTAGCAATGAATATGGAGCAAGAAGATTAAATAATATTATAGATAAATATATTGGAAAAGTTTTGGCAGAAATTAAATATAAAGAAAAATGGGATGAAATAAAAAATATATTTATAGATATAGATGAAAATAATAATTTAATCTATGAAATAAATTAAGAATTATGATGATTCGGAGAAAAATTATATATTATAACTAAATAAATAACTATTAATAATTAAATAAAATCTATTGTTAATGTAAAATATTATATTATTATTAAAATCAATTAAATCGTCTAATTTTATTTCAAAAATAGAATCAATTTTATTTATTTTGACATCTATTTTATAAATTTTTAATCTATTATTACTTTCTTCATATATTATTAATAAATTTTCAATTATTTTTGAATAAAATGAATAAAAAAATTTATCTAGTATGATTCTTATGCTAAATAAAATATTATTTCTAATACAATCAATGCAATATATAAAATCATAATCAGAGAAAAATATATAATTTATTGAATTTCCTATGTAAGTATAATCTTTATTTTTATCTATACTTAATTCATAACTATTTATAATTGATTTATTATTTAGGTCATAGATTTCATAAATATATTTTGTTTTTAAATAATTAGTATCTTTAATATTCAAATAATAATAAATTTCCTTTAATAAAATCAACTTATTATCAATTATATTTAATATAAAATATCCCTCACTAAAGTCAGATTTTTTAATCCAATTAAAGTTATTTAAATTCCCATTAAATGATACAAGAAGATCATAATTATTCTCAGGATCTTCAGAAACTGAATTCTTCTTAATACAAGTATATGTTAAATATAAATTTTCATTATATAAAAATGTTGATTGTAGATAAGTAATATAATCATTTTCTTTATTTGGTAGTTGTATTTTCTTAATTAATTCTCCATTTATACTAAAAGTATAAATATATGGAAGCGAGATAACATATATTTTATCATTAATAATAAATGGATCACTAATATATTGTAATTTTTCGAAGTTATAATCCCAAACCTTTTGACCATTATTAATGTTTAAACAAATTAATTTTGATATAAAAAAATACCATTTGTATTTTTCATATGTTTGATAATCACCTATTGTTAAATAAATATAATTTGAAAATTTAATGATTTTTGAAATACGCTTTTGAAAACCTAAATTATAATACCATAATACATTTAAATTATTTTCATCATAACATATCAAATAATTATTATAAGCATTAGAATATGAACCAGTATCTATTTCATATTGATATAAAAATTTTTTTATAATAAAAATTTTATTATCTATTTTTCCATAAAATTCATATTTAACATCATCTTTTAAAAAATAAATTGCATTTTCATCAGTAAAATTTGGTATAACTACTTTTTCAGAGGGTTTTTGAATATTTAAAAGGTCTAAATTTATTTTATAAAAAAATTTTGGTTTTATTTTCTCTTCTCTGTAAATAATTACTTCTTTTTTTAAATCATTCCAATCAACAATACAATCAAGATTTTCAGCAATAAATCTAATCGGAAGCATTGTTCTTCCATTATAAATTATTGGTGTAACTTTCAAATTATTTTTATCAATATATTTAAATTCATTATTAACTTTTGCTATATTTTTGTTTATCCATAACTCTATATTTATATCTTTTAAAATAATTGTTACTTTTTTTTCACTCTGATACCAATCAACATTAGCATTAAATGCTTCAGCAATATATCTAATTGGCAAATAAGTTCTATTTTGATAGATTATTGGTGGAGTGTCTAAATTAATCTTATTATCGTTAACATACATTATATTACTACCAACTTTTAGAATTATTTTAATAAAGATATTATAATTTGTAGAATTAACGTTTATAATATTTAAAAATGAAAAAACTAATAAAATAATTATTAATTTTAATAAAATTTCTTTTATATATTTCATTTATATCTTTACTCCTTATAAATATTATATAAAAATTTTTATATTTTTTGTTATAATATAAATATATAATATTAAAAAATTATTAATTAGATTAGATCGGTCGGAAAGATGTTAATTCTTTGAGATTTTAATAAAAATTTGACAATCGGAAAGAACCTTGAAAATTAGTAAATATTTTTAAGGTTAAATTCTAAAATAGGATATTAAAATTAGATATTTTAATCTAATAAAAATTTAGAAAATTTTAATATATTCAAACATCCGAAAAAACCACCGGCATCTAATCTTATATTTTTATATATGGGGTTAGAATCAGTGACTTGATTAAAAAAGGATTGAGACAAAAATATCTTCATACTAACTACCTCCTTTCATCCCTAGTTAGAATCAGTGACTTGATTAAAAAAGGATTGAGACACCTATAAGAGGGATCATCCCTCCTCAGGATTATCCCGTTAGAATCAGTGACTTGATTAAAAAAGGATTGAGACCTCTTCCCATTTATCTTTCGTGTTCTCTGGGGGGGAAGGAAGTTAGAATCAGTGACTTGATTAAAAAAGGATTGAGACCAAATAACCACCTCCAGTTCCCTCCCGTACCTCTTTCAAAAGTTAGAATCAGTGACTTGATTAAAAAAGGATTGAGACATAGTTATTACTCCCCTCTTTGGGATATAATATTCAATGTTAGAATCAGTGACTTGATTAAAAAAGGATTGAGACCTCTTAACTCCCTCCCAATAAAAAATGTCTTCATAATGTTAGAATAAGTGACTTGATTAAAAAAGGATTGAGACACCAAATCGACCAAATACCACTTCCCCATTTTTCTCAAGTTAGAATCAGTGACTTGATTAAAAAAGGATTGAGACGTGATGATAATAAATTTTTTCAAGGTGCACCTCCTTTCGTTAGAATGAGTGACTTGACTAAAAAAGGATTGAGACCTTTCATTCGCTCTTTCCATACTTCACCTCCATTTTTAAGTTAGAATCAGTAACTTGTTTAAAAAAGTATTGAGACATAATTAAAAGCAAAATTAAAATTATTTTCATTTTTCCTGTTAGAATAAGTGACTTGATTAAAAAAGGATTGAGACTTGTTCTTTAATACTTGTCCAGTTTAAGATTATATCATGTTAGAATCAGTGACTTGATTAAAAAAGGATTGAGATATAGATCAGGAAAACAGCCACATAGGTAAACAGAAACTTGTTAGAATCAGTGACTTGATTAAAAAAGGATTGAGACCTTAATCAAACTTTCTTCTTCATTTTTTAGCCATTGCTCGTTAGAATCAGTGATTTGATTAAAAAAGGATTGAGACTTTCTGAATTATACTCATAACGTGTAGCCTCTCAGGAAGTTAGAATCAGTGACTTGATTAAAAAAGGATTGAGACACAAACAAAACTTCCTTTTCAGTACCCAGGCTAAGAATGTTAGAATCAGTGACTTGATTAAAAAAGGATTGAGACCTTTTCCGTTAAATATTTCTCCTCCCCAAGGATAAGGCCTGTTAGAATCAATGACTTGATTAAAAAAAGATTGAGACATTTCACTTCTTTTCCAATCAAATAAAATTTTTTCATGTTAGAATAAGTGACTTGATTAAAAAAGTATTGAGACTCGTTTTCTGCTTCTTCATAAGGATAATCATCAATTAGTTAGAATAAGTGACTTGATTAAAAAAGGATTGAGACTGTAGGTCTATTGTTTTATCTCTTACTTACTTAATTATGTTAGAATAAGTGACTTGTTTTTAAAGGATTATAATTCAATAATTCATTTTTATTTCATTAATTAATAATTTTTAGAGTCTGTTATTTATATATTAAAGTATTTAAAATTGAAACAAAATTTTACTCATCGAGAAATTAATAGTAAATTAAAGTTAATGATTTATCATTAAATTGTTGATATTCATTTTAATATTTTTATTTAAATTTTAATAGAAAATACATTAAAAATGTTCTTAAATTTTTTTAGTTTATAATTTAATATAAAATTTGATAAAATAATTATTAATAAATCAATTTAATGAAAAACTATGAATAATAAAAATATTAGAATTAAGGAAATAATTAATAATCTAAAGGAGATATTAAAAAAAGATGATTTGAAAAATGTTCAAGAGATTTTAAACAATTTTGTACAAGCATTAGAATTTAATGATATTAAATCTATAAACTTATTAAAAGAGCAAATTTTTGATTTGGAAAAGAATTATATTCCTCAAATTCCTGAAAATAAAACAATTTCAGAAAAATTAAAATCGAATGTTTTAATATCTACAGTTGGCTTTCAGTCAGAACCTGTTATTTTAACAATATTAATTTTAAAACCATCTATTGTTTACTTACTTCATTCAAATGATAGTTTAAGTTTTGCGGAAAAGATTATAAATGATAAGGAAATAAAAATTTCAAATATTGAATTTAAATTTAAAGAAATTTTTGAATACAATTCAGTAGAAAATTATAAAATAATTAAAAATATTTTAGATGAAATTTCTAAAGATAAAAAAATTGCAATTGATCTTACAGGTGGGGGAAAAATGATGGTATCTTCAATTTCTCTTGCAGCATTTTATTTCCATTTACCAATGGTTTATTTACAGAGTATGAAAATAGGTGGATTAGTTATTCCTTTTAGTGAAAAATTAAAATTAATTGAAAATCCATTTGATTATTTTGGTGATGTTGATTTAAAATTAGTTGAAGAACTTTTTAATTCACATTTTTATGATGCCGCAATAAAAACTTGTAAAAATATGGAGAATTATATTAAAGATCTTGCAACATTAAAAAAGATAGAACTTTTAAAAGAGTTAATATCTGTTTATAGAGAATGGGATGCTTTTATGCATAGTAAATATTGTGAAAATTTTAAAAGAGAAAAACCTTTATTAAGTGAAAGATTAAAATTAATTGTTAATAAATTTAAAAAATTAAATTTAGTAAATTGTTTACCTGAAAATATTGAAAATAACATTATTTTTCTTGAAAATTTAGATAAAAGTTTTAAAAATTCATTAAATATAGTTGATGAATACAGAATTGTTGATATATATTTATGTGCTCTTAGAAAAGGAACAGAAAAGCAGGCTAAATATGATGACGGTATAGCAAGATTATATAGATGTATTGAAATGTGCTTTACATATAAACTTAAAAGTTTAGGTCTTAATGATGTTTCAAATCCTGATTATTTGGAATTATGTAAAAAGTTGAATATTAATTTAAATGATCTTAAAAATAAATTTAAAGAATTTTCTAAGAAAGAGTTAATAACTGGTGAACCACTTGCACTTGATAATCAGATTTATTTATTAAAATCAATTAATCAAGATGATAAAATGGTTAAAATTTATGAAGATATTAAAGAAGAGATAAAAATGAGAAATCGCTCTATACTTGCTCATGGTACAAGACCATCAACTGAAGAAGATTGGGAAAAATTTAAAAAGAAAACTATTCAAATAATAAAATTTACTATTGGTGAAGAAAGATTTTAAAGAACTTGCAGGTGAAAAAACAGGTTTAGGTTGGCACGGAAAAATTAACTTAAAATAAATTTTATAAAATTTTAAATTTTTTCACCATTATATTTATATATAAATCTAAGTTTTTTTCCTTTCAAGAATTTTTTTACTTCATCATTTTCATAATCTTTACTGATTTCATTTCTAATTATTTTCTTAGGTTCGTTAAACATTTGCTCTAATTCTAATAAATTAACTCCTTTTAAATTTTTACTTATTAAATCTATTAAATCCTTTTTATATGCATCAAAATTTTTATTTTTATAATAATCTATTATTATTTCATGACAACTATTATTTACTTGATATGTTATCCTTGGCGATTCAAAATAAAGATGTTTAAAGAAATGCTTTAATTGTTCAGTTTTAAAATAAATCTTGAATTTATTTTCTAAAAAAGAAAAAGAAAGGTAATTATTAAAATTCAATCTATCCAAATCACTCCTTGGATTATAACTATTATCTTTTCTTGAATTAATTATCTTATTATATATATTATTCAATTCATTTAATAAACACTTATCATTATATTCATCCTTTTTATTTAATTCATAAATATCTTTCATAATTCTTTCTAATCTACTTTCTTCACTTTCAATATCAGAAATAAAAGTTAAAAATTTAAACTTTAATTCTTCTTCACTTCCTATTCTTAAATATTGAGTATCTAAACTATCAATAACCCTAAATAGAGATGTTATGAATAATAAATCAATACCAATGTCATTCAATTTTTTTCCTTCAAATTTTAAACAATTAATTTTATCTTCTAATGGTTTATATTCATTATTATTTTCAAGATAAAATTTAAAATTTTTATCACCGTTACTTTTCAAAGGCATATTATTTCTATGATATAAACAAACATGTCCTATAATATTTAGATAATTATTAAACATATCATCTTTATCATTTCCCCATTTTAAATCATTATATAATTCATCTAAATTATTTTTAATTCTTTGATAACTTAATATATGATGAAAATCTCTTATTTCATATGGCAAAAGAGGTATTTTATTATTATTTTTGTCAATGTAATAAGATATTACATGACCCCAATCATGGAAATATATTGATGATAAAAGAATAAACAACTCTTCAGGTTTTAAAAAATCATTGTTTTTACTAAAAAGGTAAGTTAATATAATATCAGTTATTTCAAAAAGGTTATTATGATGATATAGAGCATGATCTACCATTTCAGGTAATTTATCACCAATCCAAAATTTAGACCCTATTTCAATGAGATTTTTGTAATATTTAAGAAGATCAGGCTTATCGTTATCTCTTTTTAGTTTTTCTAATATAAAAATATTAGATGCTTGTATATCTAACTTTGATTTGTGTTCTAATTCTAAATATAGATCATTTATAATTAATTCGCCAAATGTATTCAATTCATAATTACCATTTTTTACATTTAAAAGGTTTTTGATTGTATTTGATTTTATAAAATCATCAATATTTGGAAAATTTTTTATAGATAATATTGTGCGAATTTTTTGATAATTTGGTTTTATTTCATAAATATTTATTCCAATTGGTAAAATTGGTAAATCTAATAAAACATCAGATTCTTCATATATATAATTTATATGAATTGGATTTTCTGGCTTATTGAATAAAATTCCTAATAGAACCATATAAGGAATTAAAGCCTTATATCCACCAGTTGGTAGAATATAGATTTTGTATTCATCAATATGTTTTTTTATTATATTTGTTAAATTGGATAAAAATTCAGGTAAACCTTTTTCAGCAAAATTTCTATCATTTGCTTGTTTTAATAATTTAGTTATTACTATAAATATATTTATATTAAAATTCTCTTTTATAAAATCTGCTATAAGTAAAGAACATAATATGCTTTTTTTTGTGTTAGTAGGGAAAAGATAAATTAAATCACCTTCATTAATTTTTTCTTTTTCATTTAATTTAAAAATAGTTTTTAATTCTGCCGATAATTCAGATATTTTTTCAATAGAATTGTTGAATAGACGTTGTAAAATACCATTTATCTTATTATAATATCCTTCTCCTATTCTTTTTTTTAAATTTTCTTTTAATTCATCATTATATATATTTTTTTCATTATCTATATTTTCATCATCATTAAATAAATGTACATCTAATTCATTCAAATTAAAATTTATATTTTCCCTGTAAATTTTTGCAATGTTTTCAATTAATGAAGTGCCAATTGATACAATAATACATTTATTATTTTTCATTTTTTTCTATAATTTCAAACAAGCCATACCCTAAAGAGGTTTTTGCTCCTACTCCTATATTCTCCAATGCTCCTTTTAGATAATTAATAACTTTATCACCCAAATTCTTATCTTTTGTAGCAAAATTAAATTCAAATTTAACTTTTTCTTTTATTGTAATAAATAGAATTGGATTTGGTTTTAGATAATCACCAGGCGATTTTCCTTTTGTATAATATTCATCAAAATGAGGTGTCATAACATCAATTGTTAATAATTTTTTATCTTCGCATGGAAGAGCATCAAAAAATATTACTGATCCCTTTTTTTGTTGTGAACCAAAAATTTTTATATATTCTTTATCTTCTTTGTTTTTGTTTTCATAAAAAATTAAATAATCTGAAACAATTCCTTTTATTGTTGTGGAAGAAATATAAGGGAAACCATATAAAAAATGAAGATTTATACCAGTTTCAAGTGAATTTATATATCCCATTCCAGGAATACATTTTGATTTTAATTCCCCTAATATCGTATAAACATTAAAACTTTCTTTTCTAAGTTGATTTATAATCTCATCAATTCTTATTTTATATTCATTAATACAAGGAAAAGAAAGTTCTTTAAATTTATTTAAAAATTCTTTTCTTTTATTGCCTTTTAATTTTACACCATTAGCAAAATAATAATAAAGAAGTCTTGGATTTGATCTAATAATTTTATCATCGCTAACATTGTCATTTATATACTTTAATTTTAAGAATAATGAATTTTCCATAAACTACTCCTTTTCTAATATTGAAGCAAATCTTTTAACCCAAGTTAAAAATTTAAGAGACTCTTTTTGAATAATTAAATATTCTTTAAAATCATCAATTTCAAGTAAATAACTAAGTAGAGTATTACAATTTTGATTTAATTCTATCATTCTTATTTCTTTTAACCATTCAGTTAATATATTACAAACTTCTTTACCCTTTTCTTTATCAGAATAAAATGAAACTGCTTGTAATAATCCACATGTTGATATCATAGTAGGAAATTTAGATGCCCATGATTTAAACTCTTTTTTCATCATTTTCTTTGCATTTTCATCTCCATGAAAACTATCAAAAAAATTTTTAATTTTATCATAAGCAAATTTTGCTCTTTTATGTTCAATAGAAATCATTCATTACCTCCTTATAAATTATAAAAATTTATAAAAACAAAACCTCTTCCAATAGTTTTATGTCCTCCAATTTGCACCCTCTTTTTATCTAAATTTTCACGCAGAAAATCTAAACCCTCCTTATGATCTTTTATTATTTCATTTTTTTTATAGGGATCTATAACAAATAATCCAGAATATAAAATAGTATCTGATGGTAAATTCTCTTCATCCCATAATCCACCCTCTTTTTCATCAACAACACCTGTTTCATCATTTATTCTATTTCTTGTAACAACCTCTGTTGATAGATTTACCAAATCTTTAAACATGTTATCTGATACAATAATTGTCCTTTTAGGAAAATTATCTTTCCAGTATTTATATTCTTCATTATTTGGAAATATTATATTTTTAAAAAATTCAAAAATATCTTTATCATTTACTTTAATATCTTTTTGCTGAACATTAAAAACAAATTCACCTAAATAAACTTTATTATTATTTGTAATAATTGAATTAATATTTGTAATGTAACATGTATCATATTGTAGTATTTCATTTAAACTAAAATTTATTTTTTCATCTATAAAATGAAGAAGTCTAAAAAATTCATTTAAAACTAAAGGTGAGGTTATATAGGCAAATATACCATAAATAGATTTTACAGGGAAAAATAGAATTTTTGCCTCTGTAAATGAAATACAACTACTATATTCATCACCTTTTTCTTCTGGACCAAATAAAATTTCTGTTTTTTGTTTTAAATTAAGATAATTGGTTAAATAATCTCTTAAAGGACCTTTTATTTCAGATGGTTGTATAATTGGTATCTCTTTTACAACATCTCTTTGAAGGGGTAAATCAACATGTCCAACGCTTTCACCAGCACCTGCATGAACAGGTGTTTCAGTTAAAATAAAAAAAAGTGATTTACTTTTAAACATTACCAACCTCCTATTAAAATTTGTCCAAATCCTTCTTTTTTTAAATTTTCTAAAAATATATAATCTTTATTATCTTTATTATAAAATTCATAAATAGTTTTAAAATTTAGATTTTTTAAAATTTCTTTCCAATTATTATTATTATTATCAGCATTTATTATTTCAAAATAATAAACACTCCCCTCAGGCACATATTTTGAAATAGATTTCGGAGATTTTTTATATAAATCAAAACCTCCTATTGATTTTGGTTTTCCCAATATACAACCTTTCAATTTAATTTTATAAGACAAAAAATCACCAATCAATTCATTACTTTCATTTTTTAAAAAATCTGGATACCATCCATTCTTAAAAAGAGCAGGAGTTAACAATATAATTTTGAATTTGTTATTATTTAAAGAATTAAATGATATATTCTTAATATTTTCAATAATTTGATTTATTTTCTCAGTTACATCTTCAAAGTATACTATTCTTGTTTCACCACCTAATCTAAAAATATTTTCTTTTGTTTCAAAATAATTTTCTTCGTTATTTACTCCAATTAAAAATCCAAAATTTTCTTTAAATCTTAAATGTTTTGTTGTATAAATTTTCGATTCTTCAACTGTACCAGTTGTTTTATCTATACTTATACCAACTTTATATTCAAATTCATATAAATTTTTACTATTTAATCCATTTCTTAAATTATCTGTATCATTATTAATATAAGAAATTAAAAAATTATCTTTTAAAAAATCATCATATTCTTCAATTTCTATAATATTTTCAGGCAACACTAAATCTAATTTATAATCTAAATTATAATTAACATTTTCTGAATCTTTTGGTTTTAGAATGAAACAGTTTCTATTCTTCATCCATAAATTTTTTTCTACAAAAATATCTCTCGGACTTTTAAAATATATATTATTAAAGTAATAATCATAAATAAAGGGACCATAAATTTCCAAATCACCAAAACTATTCTCATCTCCAACTATACTTTTTAATTTTGCATCATTTCTGTAATCAATTAAATTAGAATTGTTTAATATAATATATGATCTTAAAGATCCATAAAATGTTCTTGGAGAAGGAGGGAAAATTGAATCTGAAATTGTTTCATCACCTCTCCAGAAAGGTTTTCCATCTCTAAAGAAAAAAGTGTCTAAGGATTTAATAAATAACCATTTCATTTTAATCCTCCCTTGATAAAAATTCGCAAATAGACATACTATTTAAAAATATTTCAATTAATTCTTTATTTTCTTTAAGTGAAATCTGTGCAGGTAAAGTGTCTATAAATTTTTCTATTAAATCATTTATATTTGAAGATTTTAATTTTAACTTTCTATTAATTAATCTTTTAACTTCAAGTTTTAATAATTCTTTATCTAATATTAAATCGCCTCTATCTTCATATTGGAAACTATCTTTATAATTTATTAAATTTCTCCACCATCTTTTGGAAATATAACCTTTTTTATAAATATCGACAATATCTTTAAAATATTTTATTCTTATATCTTCATTAAATTTCATGTTAAATATTAATTTTATTTTTTCACCTGATCTCTTTAAGATAGTTATTCCAATGGAATTTTTTAAATACGAATAATTTTTTGCTTCTTTTAATAATTCTCTTGAAGTTTCAATTATATTTCTTAATGGATGAGTATAATGCGCTATAACTAAACTAAAAGTTAAAGTTAAATTTAATGTTTTAAATAATTCATCTAATTTAATAATTAAATCAAGTGCATCACTAATTGAACTGAAAATTAAACCTTCATCACCTCCTGCATAAACAACTTTACATAAGTAATAATTTTCTAAGTCGAGAACTTTTTCTGTAAAACTTGAAATATATTCACTGAAGTCTCTATGCTCATTAATACTTTCTTTCTCACTCAACTTTTTTCCAATATCATCACCATCATATTGAATTACTGCAAAGTATTTACTTGATACAGTTTTTATTTGTTCATAGATATCCTTTAAAGAATCTTTTATATTGTTTATTGAATTTTCAATATTTTTTTTAGAATCATTATTAATATTATTATCTTTTTTAATTTCTGTTAAAAAATTATCATATGTTTCTATATAAAACATTTCACCTTCTAAATTAAATATATCCTTTATATCATCGTCTAATTTTTTTGAATCTTTTAAAATTTTTGGTAACATATTCCCTTCTATTGGTTCATTAAGAAAGTTTAATAAGAAATCTTTTATGCTATTTATATACTTTTGAAATTTTGATAAGATAACTTTAACAGATTCGTTATTTTCAATTAATTTTTTAATAAAATTGGATGCTGCAAATACACTTGTTGAAGGAAAACCATAATTTTTTTCATATAATCTTTTTAAAAAACAGACAAAACATAAATGTTCATTTTTTTTAAATAAAAACTTAAAATTACTATCTTCTCTGATTTTGTTCCATTCATTTTTTATTGCGCTTCTATCGAGTGGATTATTTGAAATTGTTTCTCTTTCTCCACAAAGTGTACATTTGAAACCATTTTCTTCAAAATAATTAAAATTTCTTATTGATTTTCTTCCATTAAATATAGTTTCAGCATATCTATAACTATATGAATAGTTATTTTCATTAAATGGAGCAATTATCCAATATATCTCTAAAAAATTAGAAATTTGTCTATCAAAAAGAGTATCCAAATTATTAAATAAATTTTTACCATTTATTTTAATTTTTTTGAGATTATCGAAATCATTAATAATGAGATTTTTAAAATTATTTTTAACTTCCTCTTCTGCTTCTTTAAATTTATCTTCTAATTTTTCTTGATTATTATAGATAACGACGAATCTATTTGGAAATACTGAAATTTTTTTATCATATAATAATTTTTTTAATTCTTTATATTTTTGATTTGAAGGATAAACTAAATAATCAGAACCTATTTTATCGATTGCTATAGAAATTAATTTAGAAAGAATATAAGAAGATGCCCAAAAATCTTTTGTTTTTCTTGATGTTTTAATAAAATCCTGAACAGGTCCTATTTGAAATATACCAAAGTAATTTTTATTATTATTATTATTCTCTTCCATTCATAACCTCCTATTCACAAGATATTAATAAAGTTTTCGATTACATTTTTATCTGGTTGATTAATTTCATGTCTTCTAAAATCATTTTCGATTGATATTCCAACATTATCTGGTAAAAATTTAGACCAAAATAAAGTGATTACTCCAAAATATTTATTTTTGTATTCACCGATTTTAATAAACATAGGTGATGCTCTCCTTTCATAATCTCCATATGATGGTTTTGCAATTAATGTAAGCGTTTTATTTAGTATTTTATTTAATTCTTTTATTTCATAATAATTAAATCCAAGTTCATTAAAATTTTTGGATAAATTTTCTCGGTTTTGTAATAATCTATTAAATTTTACTCTTAAATTGTTGCTCATATTATTTAAAATATAATTTTTAATTTTATCTGGTAAATCATTAATATTTCTTGGTGGTTTAAATTTATAATTTATTGGAAGTCCAAAAGCAACTCTTTTAATTGGTGATGTTGGTCGATTATTATTTATTAAAAAATTATGTAAAGCACTTGATTCATCCTTAAAATTCTTCCTATAATCTCTAAAATTCTTATAGGCATTACCAATATGATCTAAAACATCAAATGAATTTTTAAAATCTTTGTCAATAATTTTAATTTTGAAATTGCCATTTGAAATTCTTGTAAATTCATCTAAATTTGTTGATTTCTGAATAATATTTATTTTTTCATTATAAAAATTTTTTATATTAAATTGTTTATTATTTTCTTCCATATAAAGAAATTTTGGTAATTCTGAATTCGATATCTCTAAATCATTCAAACCTTTAATATCTATAATTTTAAAAGAGCCAGCGCCTCTTCTTGATCTTGCACCTATACCACCAAAATTTTCTAATGCCCATAAAGCTTTTAATACTTCTTTTATATTATTTTCATTTTTAAAAATAAATTCTATTTTATATTGACTATTAGTTGTAATAAAAAATTTATTCTCTATCTTTTTTTGTTGATATAGTGAGAAAAATAGATATTTGATTCCATCTTTAATTTCTTTACTTTTTGAATCTTTCATATTTTCGAAATCTTTATTTTGTTTTTGCAGTGAATTATTATCTAAACTATAAATTCTTATATCAAACGATGATCTATTCTTCTGCCCACCAAAAATTTCTTCCTCTTTTATTTTCATCTCATTAAGATTTAAATTATCGCTACATAATGCTCTCCACCAATATCTTAATAAACCCTTTAATGAAGCAGATCTTAATTCTGAAAATTCATTATTATCTGCTCCTCCAATAAATGCTGGTGTAATAAATTTAATCTTAACTGAAATTTTTTTCATTTTATATAATTCTCCTTTTGATATCTTCATATTTTTCTATTTCTTTATAAATAATGCATTTCATTAATTTTAATAAATCTTTTTCCTCAACTAATTTTTCTTTATTTTTTAATTCATTATCAATATCAGTTAAATATTTTGTTAAATTTCCTAAATGTTCTTCTATTTTATCTTTATCATTAAGTTTAGAAACAAATTCAGAATAATTTTTATCTAAAAAATCTTTAAATTTATCTTTTAATTCACCATTTTTCAAGAATTGTAATATTTCTATAAAATTATTTCCTATTTCAATCTGTTCTGTTAATTTATCTTTAAAATCAAAATAGTAATTATTTTTTGCTGGATCATATTTAATCCATTTTAACAAAATTGCATAAGTTAATTTTATAAATGTTTCTATATCAATAAAACTATCAACTATTTTATAGTTAATTAATCCATAATCTTCGCCTGGATAATTTCTAAAATAATTTTTATAATCTTCTTCTAAGATAGAGACATTTTTTTCTTCCATAAATATGTGTAAATGTTTATTTTTATTTAATTCTCTATATACATCATAAGATTCTACAATATTCACTATGTTAATGTAAGGTATATAATTATAAATCTTATATTGAATCAATTCGTTAGAAAATTCTGGTTTATCTTGATTATTTTTATCTCTATTTTTTTCTAAAAATTTATCAGCCAATTCTTTACCAGGTTCACTAATTGAGAAACTGCTTAAATTATATACAATTTTTTCAATACTTCTTAAATTATTTGAATTTATATTTGGTCTAACACTCTCATTTAAAATTAACATAACATTTGATTTTGAATTTAAATTATTATTAATATCATCTAAATTTATGTTTTTTAATTTAAAAATATCAAATATGTTTAATTTATTTAATGAACTTAAACTACCTAATTCAAGATAGTTATTTACAAAATTATAATTCCATTTAATTGGTTCATTTTCCAATTCGCTTAATGATGGAGAAAATTCACTTGGTAAATAACAATTTAACTTATCTCCATCAAATTTCCATTTAAAATATCCATTCATTGAATTAATTAAATCTTTAAAAACTATTTGAGGTAGTTTATTATTATCTTTAATAATTTTCTCTATATCATTAAGAGGAGTTGATTCTTTTTTAATTAAATCATATAATCTTTCCTCTATTTTATCGTTCGGTTCAGTTACAAAAGACCATATTTTAACTCTTCTTTTACTTATTCTATATCTTATTAATTCCTCTTCAGATTCAATAATTTTATCTCTACCCTTGGAAAAAGTTTCTTTCCAATTATTTATTTGATTTTTTATATCCTCTATTACTTTAATATAACCATTTATTGTTTCATTAATTTTTAAAATTGTTTTTTGATGTTGAGTTAAATCGAATAATCTTTTTTTTGTTTCAACATAAGATTGACTTTTTTGTCTCTTTTTAAAATCACTATTTTGCTTGTTATATTTCGAAATTTGTGCTTCAATATCTAAAACCATAATTTGATCATTAAAAGATTCTAAGATCTTATTGTATGTTTTTATTAATTCATCTAAGAAATAGAGAGTATAGACTAAACACCCCTTTCTTTCTTCTCTATTTAATATATCTAATAAATAATTTTTTAATGCAATACTGAACATTTCAATATGTTTATCTCTATAATAGTTTAAATATCCATATGTTGTTAAACTACCACCTTTAGGGTTTGATAAATCATCTTCCTTACCCATTAATAAATCATATCTTGAATCTATTTTTCTTTGAATCTCTATAAAAGGTGTTCTTTTTATTATAGAACCATAATCAATATCATCAATTTTCATCTCTGGAAACCTTGGTAAATCTAAAGAAGTGTCATTAAATTTTATATAGTTCAACAAACTATTTAATTTTAAAGGGACTGAACCTGGTTGTTCAATAATTTTATAAAGAAAATTTCTATGGAAAAAAGGTAAAGATACATTAATGAAAAAACTTTGAACATCAGATGAAGAGACATAAACTTCTTTATCGATAAAATAATATAAAATTTCTTTTGATAATTTATGTGCGAAACTTAATTTTATATCTTCTAATTCAAAGATATATTTATGTAATCCAAAAGTAAAATAAATAGGAATATCAACTCTACCTTTAAACTCAATAATTTGTGGTCTTATTTTATCAAGAAGTACATTTGGTGAAGTTGTCGTTTGAATGTAATTACCAAGATATAAATAAATTAACTCTGAAATTGATGGGCAAACTCCTTCATAATGTTTAACAATTTCGCCTTTATCCCCAATTATTGATGAACCATCAACAAAATATAAAAAATCAAATAGATGTTGATTTTTTATTTCAAGTTTTATGTTTCCATATTTTATTTCATGATCTAAAAAAGTCATATATCTATGGATTTCTCTATAAGCAGAATAACAGTTTGCTTTAAAAGTTTTCATATCTTCATCTCTTCTTTTAATTCCTTTAAATGCTGTTGGTAATACTATAAATCCTATTGTATGATAAGATAAATTATTAAATCCAGTGGTTTTTAGAAGATGGTATATTAATAAAGTAAAATCAATTAATGTTCCACAACCTGTTCCACCTGCGATTGAAGATACGACAAATATATATAATGTTTGATTATTTGAATTTGCTAATGCTGCGAGATTGTGAATTTTATCATATAATTTAGAAATAATATCATTTATATCAAAAAAATAAGATAGTCTACTTAATGCCCTTATTTGACCAGCACCCTCTTTTGAACTTATTTGACCTTCAAAATATTCTGCATCACTCTTATTAAACCAACTTAAAATAGATTCATCTTGATACTCACCCTCTTTTATTTTTTGAATATTCTCAGTCAAATTAGAACTAAAATCATGAAATTCTTTAGAAGTGGGTTCAAAATCTAATTTTTGAACTTCTAATTTTCCATTAACAAAATTGTAATTCGGTATCTCTACCTTTGGTTCTTCATCTGCAGTTAAATCAAATGAAATGTAATCAATTTCATCAGGTATTTTTCCACCATTTTTATCTAATATTAATTTTTTTAAATAAGTTATAACCCATTTTCCAGTTCCACCTATACCTACTATTAATGATGGGTTCATTTTTAAACCTCCTTCTTTATATTATTTATATTTTTTTAAATTTTATATTTTTATCAATTATAGTTATAATCCATCCATCTGTAAGAATCTCTTCCATATCAAAATTTTTACTATCAATTGAAGATTTATATTTAATTATAATCTCCTTTTCTTTACTTTTTTCATCAATTGATTTAACATATCTTCCATATATAATCGCTAATGGACCATTAATATTTTCAAAAACATTAATATCAGATCCTTTTCCACCTAAAGTCATTTTATAACCCTTTAAACTATGACTATTTCCATCAATAATTAACTCTCCCTCTAATTTCGCTCTTTTACTTGTGAAAATTATATAATAAATAAAATATGAAATCAATATAAGTAAAACCAAAACAAACCAATACAATTTTAATAAATCTATAATAGATGGTTTTAATGTAAACATTGTTGTTACTGTATCTTTATATATTTCCTTTGTTTGATTGATTTTTCCATCTAATTCTACTTTCAATATATAATTACCTTTCTGATTTAATTTCTCTGGGATATATTCATAAAATTTTGCTTTATTATCTTCTGATTGTTTAAGAGGAATAACTATTTTAGATTTTTTATTATTAGGCATAAAAACTATTTGTGCCCAAATTAATGTATTTGGATCGTTATCAAAAAATTTATTTGGATCTATTAGATCTTTTCCATAATATAGACTTGCTTCTACCTTTAAATTATTTTTATAACCTTTAATAACAGAATTATTTAATGGATAATTAACTACTATATATGGTGCTTTTATTATGGTAATTATATATTCATTAGTTATTTCAAATCCTTCTCTTCCTGTTGCATTCAAAATTATTTTGTAATTTCCTTCCAATTGCGGTTCATAATCTTTTTTACTTCTATATATTCCTTTATCTTCTTTTATAAATTCTATTTTTTCAACTTCACCCTTTGGTGATATTAATTTACCACTAAATATTAAGGGATAATCTGGTAAAAGTTTTATTTCAGTTTGATCTTCTTTTAAGAATGCGAAAACAATATTAAATTTACGACCTAATATCTCTTTATTTTGAGGTGTGATTAAACTCATTTTATTTGGTATTAAAGTTTTATAGATTTTTACCTTACCTTCTCCCTTTACTATTTCATATTTCCATTTACCAGGTATAGGATTAGAAATCATTATAGTTCTATATGTGGGATAGTCTTTTATAAAAACATTTGGATCATTTTCTGTAATTTTTTTACCCTCAGCATCTGTTATTTCTAAAGAAATATTTTTCGTTTCAGGATAGATATCAAATTGTATTTTATCAAGATATGGTTGAACATCAAAATCTAAACTTTTTACTATTATATCAGGAGTTGTTGTAGGTAAGTAAAAAATTTTTTGAATAATTTCATTATATTTTTGATTTAATTCTTCTATATCAGAGATCTTAAAAATATGATTTTTATCTATTATTTCTTCCCAATAAGGTATTGTTTTATTCCAAACATTACCTATTTTATCAATTCCTATTAAATATATTTCACATCCTATCTTATTTAAATATTTATTATAAAAATTTTTAATTTCATTAAAATATTCTTTTAATGAATATCCTCTTTCATCATCAGGTTCTCCGTCAGTAAAAAGAACGATTATAGGTTTTCTATTATTTTCAATAGTTTTATTTTTAATAAAAAGTTCATATGCTGAATTAAATGCTCTAATAAAACTTGTATATCCAAGTGATAATGGTTTAAGAGAATTTATAATTTTTTCAACACCTGTATCATCTGATTTTGATGTTATTGTAGTTAAGTCAATTATATATTCTTTTGGAACATTTGTTCCAAAATTTATAACACCAACTTTTAAATAAGGTTCATATTCTGATCTTCTACTTAAATTATTTATAAAATATTTGCTCGCCTCTATTCTTAAATTATTAGGGTCAGTTGCTGGAAAATTTGTATATCCTTTCATACTGTCTGAATGATCGAGAATTAAAATAATATCAATTGGAGTTCCAAAATTAACTATAAAACTAATTTCTTCTTTTCTCGTATATGTTATTGATTCCTCAGGTTTTTTCTTACAACCATTAAAATTATAAAAAGAAATAAATAAAAATATTAAGATAAATAAATATATAAATTTGTTTTTTTTAAAAATTCCCATAATTCCCATTTCATTTTCCTCCTTTTCTTTGTTTATATTATTTATTATTATAACAAAAAAATTTATATATTAAATATTAAAGTTATAACTATATAAATAATTATATAATATAAAAATATAAAATTTAAATTTTAAAAAATAAACCCTTTTTAACAAAAGATATTACATTTAAAGGAAGATTAAACTATCTAAGATGATTTAGGATATAAAAGAAAGTTTTTATTCTTTAACATATAAGTCAATAATTTCAATTTTTCTAATAGTTTATCCATCTTTTAAAAGACAGGTCACTTATTTTAACCCTTATTAAAATAGAGTAACCCAGACTTGAGGTGAGAGTGTCTCAATTCTTTTCGAGTCAAGCTACTGATTCTAACAGAAAGAAGAGAAGATTATAGAGACAATTTCTTTTAGGATGTCTCAATCCTTTTAATGTCAAGTCACTGATTCTAACTTATGACAAAAGAAGAGGCGTTATATGAAGGTCTTGAAGAGTCTCAATCCTTTTTTAATCAAGTCACTGATTCTAACTAATTGGACATCTTTTGATGAACCCGATCAAAAATTGTCTCAATCCTTTTTTAATCAAGTC
>Ga0315298_1002953_pt1 | contig 27719 bp, 26 predicted proteins | sample WHS_1_MG_FD_203077 | JGI IMG/M metagenome (GOLD analysis project Ga0315298, IMG submission 203077) | Extremophilic microbial mat communities from Washburn Hot Springs, YNP, Wyoming, USA - WHS_1_MG | ecosystem: Environmental > Aquatic > Thermal springs > Hot (42-90C) | place: USA: Wyoming... | reverse complement strand
GTTCGCCTCCTTTTCCCAAAAGCCCTTCGGGGAATCCGCTGCCTCGATGGGCTTTTTTCTTGACAGACCAGGCAGTCGTGTCCTAAAGTTAGGCCAAACCAATCCGCACCTTGCGGTACTTCGACGAAGGGGTGAGACCATGGGGCGAAGACGTTTTGTCGATTTGAGCATCACTATTGAGCGCGATCTTCCGAGCGACCCGGCGATGATGATCCCCAAGATTGACTATGTGGATCACGCGCAGGGAGCGGAGCAGATGAAGGATTTTTTCCCTGGCGTCAAGAAGGAACAGTTGCCGGCTGGCTTGGGATGGGCTCTCGAATTCGTTTCGTTGACCACCCACTCGGGAACCCATCTCGACGCACCTTTTCATTACCATCCGACCATGGACGGAGGAGTCCCCTCCCTTACGATTGACGAGATCCCTCTTGAATGGTGTTTCGGTGATGGGGTCTTACTCGATTTCCGTCACAAGGGGGATGGTGAGCGGATCACAGTAAGGGATTTGGAAAAAGAGCTTGATCGGATCGGCTACCAGATCAAGCCCCTCGATATCGTTCTCATCCAAACGGGTGCGGATTCGGCCTGGGGGACTTCAGAGTACTTGGTCAAAGGGGCAGGGATGGATCGAGAAAGCACCCTCTATTTGACGGAAAGAGGAGTGAAGGTGATGGGGATTGATGCCTGGAGCTGGGATCGTCCCTTGCCTTTTTTGGCAAAAGAATTTAAGGAAACCCAAGACCCTCGCGTCATCTGGGAGGCTCACTTTGCCGGCATTGAAAGAGGATACTGCCATCTGGAGAAACTGGCCAATCTCTCGGCCATCGGCCGTCCCTACGGCTTTACGGTGTGCTGTTTTCCCATCAAGATCAAGGGAGCGAGTGCTGGGTGGGCAAGGCCTGTGGCGATTGTGGATGAATGATCCGGCCGTAGGTTGGTTTTTTCGCCGTGTGCCAGGAGAAAGGATTTCGGATTCAGGAGGATAGCCATGGAGAAGGTGATTATTACAGCGGCGATCACAGGTGCGGCTACGGTGCCGAGCCTGACGCCCTATCTTCCCCTTACGCCCGAGCAGATCGCGGAATCGGCGATCGATGCGGTGAAGGCAGGAGCAGCCATCGTTCACATCCATGCCCGCCATCCGGATGATGGTTCACCCTCTGCTCGCCCCGAGCACTTTCGACCGATCCTTGCCCGGATCAAGGCGGCAACGGATGCGGTCATCTGCATCACGACCGGAGGCTCTCCCACAATGACGGTTCAGGAGCGGGCCGCAAACGTACCGGAATTCAAACCCGAGATGTGTTCCTTTAACCTGGGTTCGATGAACTTCGCCCTCCACACCGCCCTCAAACGCCACAGTCGGTGGAAATATCCCTGGGAGCCGAAGTACCTGGAGATGAGCAAGGACTTTGTCTTCAAGAACACGTTTCTTGACTTCGAGCATCTTTGTCGGGTCACTCGAGAAAACGGCGTAAAGCCTGAGCTCGAGGTTTACGATGTGGGCCATCTTTACAACCTTGCTTTTCTCGTGCAAGAGAGGTTGATCGAGCCTCCCTTGCATCTCCAGTTCGTCATGGGTGTTCTGGGAGGGATCGGCACGATGCCCGAGGATTTGACCTTTTTGAAACACAAGGCCGACCTCCTCTTCGGGCCGAAGCAATTTACCTGGAGCGTGGTCGGTGTGGGCGTTGCCCAGTTTCATCTCGGAGCGATCTCCCTTCAAATGGGAGGCCATATTCGGGTGGGACTGGAAGACAACATTTACATCCGAAAGGGCGTTCTCGCCAAATCGAATGCGGAGTTGGTGGAGAGGGCGGTTCGGCTGGCCTCGGAGTTCGACCGTGAGCCCGCTACGCCGGACGAAGCTCGACGCATCCTGGGGCTCAAGGGAAAGGAGAAGGTCAACTTTTGAAAAAGATCACGGGCCCACGGCCCTTGAAAATACGATATCCTAAGGAGGGACGGACGATGAAGAGGAGCACGAAGGGTTTTTGGACGTTGGTAGTGATCGTCGCGTTAAGCTGGATTCAGGCGGGAACGACCTTGGCTGCGGAGAAGCCGATCTTGATCGGAGGCTCCCTTCCCCTGACGGGCACCTTTTCCGCCACGGGAAAATGGGTAGAGAAAGGGTACCAGTTCTGGGCTGAAGAGGTCAACGGCAAAGGAGGGATTTTGGGAAGGCCGGTCAAACTAATCATCTACGACGACAAGAGCGACGCCAAGGAGGCGGTCAACTTGATCGAGAAAGCGATCACGGTCGACAAGGTCGATCTCCTTCTGGGCGGCTATCCTGGAACGGCTTGCACAGCCGTCATGCCCGTGGCTGAGAAGTACAAGATGGTCTACGTCTCCATGGGCGGCCATATGAAATCTTTTTCTCAAGGTTATACCTATTCCTTCGGAAGCCCTCCTCTGATGGGGGAATGGTGGTATCTTGGATTTTTTCAATGGATGAAAACGGTTCCCGCAGACCAGCGGCCGAAAAGAGCAGCCATTTTTACGATGAACAATCCGATCGGCGTCTCCCTGATGGATAGCGTCTATAAAGGTTGTAAGGATTTGGGCATCGAGATCTTGATCGACGAAAAGTACAATCTTCCCTTGACGACGGCGGACGCCATGATCGCAAAGGCCAAGCAGATGAAGACCGATCTCCTCTTCGCCAATGGCATGTTTCCCGACGGGGTCATGACCCTTCGGGCCTGCAAATCCCTCGACTACAATCCGAAAGCAATTCTCCAAGGCATTGGAAGTGTGATTCCGGAATGGACCCGGGAATTGGGAAAGGACGGAGACTATGTCTTCTCGGGGACGAGCTGGCATTACAAGTTGAAATACCCCGGAAACGACAAGATCGTTAAGGTGGCCAGAGAACGGTTCAAGGAGGAAGAGCCGCCTCTCTACTTTGGGTTCGGCTATGCCTGGATGCAGACGCTGCAGCAGGCCGTTGAAGGGGCGAAATCCCTCGATCAGACAAAACTTCGTGATTGGTTGAGGAAAAACGAGGTGAAGACGATCGCCGGGAATTTCCAATTCGACGAGAAGGGATTGCCGAAACCGTTTGTCTATCTCACCCAGGTCATCCGGGGCACGGTGGAGCTCATCTGGCCTCCCGAGATGCGGAGCCACGAGCCGGTCTATCCTAAACCGCCCTGGAAATGAGGTCCATGCCCGTTTCGTGAGAGGTTGGAAAGGGAGATGTGGAATCTTGTCGTCATTCTCCAGTCGGCCTTGAGCGGCCTTCTCCTGGGAGGCGTTTTTGCACTCCTTGGGGTGGGGTTCAGCCTGAGCTGGGGCGTCATGAAGGTCATCAATATTTCCCATGCGGCCTTCGGCATCCTCGCGGCCTACATCGCCTACTGGGGGCTGACCCTTTATGGCTGGGACCCCATGCTTTCTCTCCTCGTGAGCATTCCCCTTCTCTTTTTCAGCGGTTTGGTCCTCCACCGCTTTCTGATTCAGAAGGTGACCCGTGCCCGGGAGATCGTGGTGGCCTCGATGATTCTGACCTTTGGTTTGGCCATCGTCCTCGAAAACGCGATGCTCTTTGCATGGGCACCCGATGAGCGTCTCATCACCACGGCTTATTCAAGTCGGGCGCTGTTTCTGGGCGAGGTCATTCTCAAGGTCTCGAACTTGATCGGCTTTGGTCTATCGATGGCGGGGATCGGAGGGATTTATTTCTTCCTCTATCATACGCACACGGGCAAGGCGGTCCGTGCCACCTGGCAGGATCCCGAAGGGGCCGCCCTGCAGGGCATCCCTCTCAACCGAGTATCGATGATCGCCTTTGGCCTGGCGATCGCCTCCGCGGGGGCCGGAGGCGTCGCCATGGCCTATATGTATTCTTTCAACCCTCCCGCTCACAATCACTGGCTGATCTTTCTGTTTCTCGTCGTGATCGTGGGAGGGGTTGGGAGCGTGATCGGGACGGCGGTGGCCGGGCTGATGATCGGTTTGATCACCGGCCTCAGCGGCGCCTTTCTCCCCTTTCAATGGATCAATGTCTTTCTCTTCGGCCTCTTGATGGTAATTCTTCTCATCAAGCCCGAAGGGCTATTCCGGAAGTGACAGGGGCCCAATCCCTTCCATCGTGATGAGGGGAGACGCCGTGAAAGCTCGACGCAAAGGATTTTATGGCAAAGACGACGAAACTCTCTTTGATCGGATTGGTCTTCCTTTTGGCCCTTTTCCCTCTGTTTCAACCGCCCATTCATACTCTTTCCTTTCTCTTTTTGGTCTTCCTCTACATCATCCTTGCTGAAAGTTGGAATTTGATCGGCGGGTTTGGGGGATATTTGAGCTTTGGTCACGTGGCCTTCTTCGGGATCGGGACCTACACCTCGGCTCTCCTCTTTCAGAAGCTGGGCCTTTCGCCTTTCGTGGGTGCCTTTCCAGCGGGAATGATGGCGGCGGCTGTGGCGGCCATGATCGGCTACCCCTGTCTGAGGCTTCGAGGACCCTATTTTGCGGTAGTGACCCTCTGCTTTGCCTTCATCATGGATTTGATCGTGAAGAACTGGTGGTTCTTGGGAGGCTCGGAAGGGATCCACCTGAAGCTGGTGGAGATGGAGATTCGCCTCTCCCGATCGATCTTCTACGAGATCTATCTTGGACTGGCTGCCGTCACGGTGATTTTTGTCCGCTGGGTGGAGCACTCGAAGATGGGCCTGGGGCTCTCCGCCATTCGAGAGGATGAGGAGGTGGCCCAAACGCTCTGCATCCCCACGGCGCGACTGAAGCTTCAAGCCTTCGTGCTGAGCGCTTTCTTCCCGGGGGTGGCGGGAGGACTCTATGCCTATTACATCTCTTACGTCCATCCCGATGTCGTTTTTGACATCAGCGTTTCCATTCTGATCGTTCTCATGGCCCTCTTTGGCGGAGGAACTTCCTGGGCCGGTCCGCTCGTCGGCGCTGCCCTTCTTTCAATCATCAACGAACTGCTTTCTACCTATATCAAGCCGGAAATCGCCCGGATGATCTATGGAGCCATGTTTGTAGCGGTGATCCTCTTTATGCCTGACGGAATCGTCGCTTTCGTGAAGAGAAAAAGAGGATATGCATAGTTGAACCCTAAAATTTCGTGAGGCGGACCGAGACGGAAACGCCTCTGAGAAAACCGAGGCCGAGCGGGTATGTTGAAAGGAACCGGCATCACAAAACGATTTGGAGGGCTGGTGGCCCTGGCGAGTGTTGATTTCGAGGTGGCTCAAGGGAGCATTGTCGGTCTGATCGGTCCAAACGGTTCGGGCAAGACAACCCTTTTCAACCTGATCTCGGGCTTCTTGAAGCCCGAAGAGGGTCAAATCTTTTTTCAGGGTGAAGCGATCACGAGGCTCAAACCCTACGAAATCGCAACGCTTGGCATTGCCCGAACCTTTCAGATCGTGAGGCCCCTTAAGGAGATGACGGCTCTCGAGAACGTCGCGGCCGGAGTACTCTACGGAAGAAAAAAAGGGGATATCGCCGAGGCCAAACGAGAGGCCCTCGAGCTTCTTCGATTCACGGGTCTTGACTCAAAAAAGGAGGTTCGAGCAGGGCTTCTCAAACTGGCGGACCGAAAGCGACTCGAGGTGACCCGGGCCCTCGCCATAGGCCCCAAGCTTCTCCTTCTCGATGAGGTCTTCGCGGGCCTCAATCAGAGAGAGATCGACGAAGCCATCGAGCTCATCTTTCGGATTCGAAAGGAAATGGGAATCACCATCTTCATGATCGAACATGTCATGAAGGCCATCATGAGAACCTGTGACCGCATCCTCGCGCTCCACTTCGGAACGAAGGTGGCCGATGGACCGCCCCTGGAGGTGGCCCATTCGCCCAAAGTGATCGAGGCTTATCTGGGAACCGCCTATGCTGAAGACCGAAACGTTGAACGTCTTCTACGATGAACTTCAGGCCCTTTCGGATGTGTCGATCGATGTGATGGAGGACGAATTCGTCTCCCTGATCGGATCCAATGGTGCGGGGAAGACCACCCTACTGAGAGCGGTCTCGGGTTTGCTTCGTCCGCGGGAGGGAAGGATTTTCTTTCGAGGCGAACCGATCGACCATCAGACGACGGATCAGATCTGTAGGCTCGGGATCATCCAGGTTCCAGAGGGGCGAAGACTCTTTCCTCAAATGACGGTAAGAGAAAACCTCGAAATGGGGGCCTATTTACCCAACGCCAAGGCCAAGGCGGGTGAGACGCTGCGAAGAATTTTTCAGATCTTCCCTGTCATTGGCGTTCGACAAAGACAACTGGCCGGGACCCTCAGCGGAGGCGAGCAACAGATGCTCGCCATCGGCCGAGCCCTGATGGCACAGCCGAAGCTTCTCATGCTGGACGAGCCCACCCTCGGTTTGGCTCCCAAGATCGCGTCCGAGATCTATACGATCCTAAGAGAGCTCCACGCAGGGGGCCTTACGATCCTTCTTGTCTCCCAGGATGTCCTTCAAGCGCTGATGATTGCGGATCGGGCCTATGTCCTTGAGAACGGTCGAATGGTGATGGAGGGGAAAGGAGAGTCCCTCTTAAGGGATCCGAAGGTGAAGGAGGCCTACTTGGGGATTTGATATGTTTCCTCTTCCACCGATGGGAAAAATCCTCCTCAACCATTTAGGACTTTTGGGAGACCTTACTACCACACCGAAAGCGGCGGTCTCTTTCGGCAACGTCGTACTTCGGGGGGACTGAGAATCGTGAAAAAAAGATCCTTCTTCCTTCCGCTCCTTTTATGCTTTGTTCTTCTCACGGGTCCTTCGGTCGGGTTTGCGGTCCTTTCCCTCGATCTTCAGGAAGAGCTTGGGAAGCTCCGGCCTCATGAGGAGGTCTCGGTCATCGTGACTTTTTCGGATAGGATTCCGTCGGGAGATTGGAGCAGAATGCCAAAAAGGGATCGTCGGGCCAGTTTGATCAAGGCCCTGAGGGAAAAGGCTGATTCCACCCAAAGGCCTTTCCAGGCCTTTTTGGAAAGGAGGGGCGTTAAGCGGAGGATCTCTCTCTGGATGATCAATGGGATGGCCTTGACCGCTTCGAGAGAGGTGATCGAAGAACTGGCGAGATTTCCGGGCATCGAGGAAATCAGGAGGGAGGAGGTCTTTGCGATTCCACCGACAGGGCATGGCCTTTCAGACTCAGCCGAGTGGAACCTCGCGATGATTCGGGCTCCAGAACTCTGGGCCATGGGCTATAAAGGGCAGGGGGTGGTGGTCGCAAATCTGGATAGTGGGGTGGACAAGAGCCATCCCGACCTGGAGAGACGATGGCGGGGAGGAACGAATAGCTGGTACGATCCCTATGGAGAGCATGAGAGTCCTCACGATCCGGACGGCCATGGAACGATGACGATGGGGATTCTTGTGGGAGGGAGCGAGGGGGGAACGGCCATTGGCGTAGCTCCGGATGCGAAATGGATCGCTGTCAAGATCTTCAACGATGGGGGATGGGCTTTTGAGAGCGCTGTGCATCAGGGATTCCAATGGCTTCTCGATCCGGATGGCAACCCAGACACCGATGATGCTCCCGACGTGGTGAACAATTCCTGGGGTTTTGAGAACGGGACCAACCAGTGTTTCCAGAACTTCCAGCCCGACATCGAAGTCTTAAAGGCCGCTGGCATTGCTGTGGTCTTTTCAGGAGGAAATGATGGACCCAGGGAGGCCACGAGCGTCAGCCCAGGGAACAATGTGGATGCCTTTGCAATCGGTGCCGTGGATCGGTGGAGGAACGTAGGGTGGTTCAGTAGCCGTGGACCTTCCCCATGCGATGGAAGGGTCTATCCGGATGTCGTTGCGCCCGGAGTGAACGTTCGGAGCGCCGTTCCTGGAGGTTCCTATAAAACGGCATCAGGGACTTCCTTCGCTGCGCCTCACGTCGCCGGAGCCATGGCCCTTCTGCTCAGCGCCTTTCCTGACCTGACGCCAGCACAGTTGGAGTGGTCTCTCAAGGAGACGGCTCAAGACCTGGGAGAAGAAGGACCCGACCACACCTATGGTCACGGGTTGATCGACGTGCTGGCCGCCTACCAAAACCTGGCCACCTCGTCGGTGGTGGTTCGGACGATCCCGTCGAGAAGGGCGGAGCACGGCTGGGTGAAGGAATCGGCTCCATTATCCGGGGTGGGGGGGAGGAAGGGCTCGTCAAGCATCATCGTGGGCGAGGACAAGAAGGGAAGGCGCCTGAGAGGGATTCTCTCCTTCGATACCTCTGAGATTCCCGCCGGAGCCACGATCAAATCAGCGACCCTCAGGCTGAAACGCCGTTCCCAGAGCGGGTTTAACCCCCTTGTCGTCCAAGGTCCATGTCAGGTCGATGTCATCCAAGGGACTTTTGGGAGGGCCAAGTTGGAAAAGTCCGATTTCGAAAGCCCTGCGACTCGAGAAGGGGTAGCCGTCCTGACGTATGTGACCGTGGACAATGGGTATTCGATCGCAACGTTTAGCAATGAAGGGTTGGACGCCATCAACAAGGGTGGCATTACTCAGGTGCGTCTCTCCTGTACCAATCCACCTTCGGATAAGGCCCTCAGAGGTTTCATGAAATTCTACGGAGGAGAGAAGCGGCCCTCCGAAAACAGTCCTACCCTTGAAGTGGTTTACATGCCATAAGGCAAAAAGGATCGGGCGATCGAAACTATTGAGTGATCATCGGGATGAGGACCGGTGCTTCCCGGTACCCCTGAACGATGCGGCCGTCCGGCATGATCAGGGCAGGCGTACCTCCAAGCCCAAGTTTTTGGGCCTGCTTGATGTGTTCATCGACCAGGTTTGTTTCGCAGCTTGGTTTCGGCAGGGGTTTCTTGTCGTGGGCGTCCGAAAGCAAGGCGATCGACTTTTCGCATAGAATCGCCTTGGCTTTGTCATAGGCCTGGGGGTGGATCTTGAGGGGGAACATCTTGATGTAGAAAGCGATATCCTTCCGCTCTGCAACGATCTTCTTCATCTCCTGATGAAGTTTGGCACAGTAGGGGCACTCCGGATCGTCGAAGACGATCACTTTATATTTAGCCGCCTTCTCTCCCATGACCAGGGCGTCGTCGAGGGGAATCTGAGAAAGGTCGGCTCGGTTGAGCTCGTTAAAGCGCTCCTGCGTGAAATTCCTCCTGTCCGCGATGGAGATCAAGGAGCCGGAGAAGATGAACTTCTTACCAAAATCGATATAGATCAAGCCCTTTCGGCCTCCAGATTCGAAGAAGACCTCCCAGAGACCTTTTACAGGGCTCATACCGATCTGGTGAACCTTCATGTCGGGAATGACGTGTTTGAGGAGGTTCTTGGCGTCGTCCTGGCCAAGGGTATGACATTTGGCGCAATCCTGCCCTCGGCTTTCGAAGCCGTAGGTGCGTACCCCTCCAATGAAACCGCAGACCAACACGACAGTAAATATCAAGGTTTTTGGGCGCATAGTTCCTTCTAACATAGTCTTGAATTTATTGCAATGCCCAGAGAAAAGATTCTCGATCGGGCTGGGAAGCCGCTCTATGGACAGGGCTTTTCGATTTCGGTTATATAAAATCTATTTGGGAACGAGTGGGATTTCCTCCCCTCTCTTTTCTCCCATGAAGAGGGGGATGGGTTTTCGGTGGAACGGGTTTTATGGAAGCAGTGATGGAAACGAAGGAGGGTGAAGAGCGAAAGGTCATCTGGGCCATCGGAGGTGGGAAGGGCGGCAGCGGGAAGAGCTTTATCACCACCAATATCGGCATTTGCCTTTCCAGGCTGGGCGGCCGAGTGATTCTGGTCGACGCCGATCTGGGAGGGGCGAACCTTCACACCTTCTTGGGTATTCTGCCTCCGGCCCTTTCCCTTTCCGACTTCATCAAGAGGCGAGTCGCCGACCTAAGGGAAGTGCTCATTTCGACGGTCGTGCCCAACCTTCGGCTTCTCAGCGGAGCTCAAGATCTTCTTACTGCTACCGATACGAAAAGTGTCCAGAAACAGAGGCTTCTGCGGTCGATCCAGAAACTGGACGCCGACTACGTCTTGGTTGACCTTGGGGCTGGAAACGGCCTTCATGTCCTGGATTTCTTTCTCATGTCCGACGGCGGGATCTTGGTCGTGACGCCTGAACCCACTTCGATTGAAAACGCCTATCGGTTCTTGAAGAGCGCTTTTTATCGAAGGCTGCGACATCTGCCCATCTCCCAGGAGGCCAAACGCCTGATCGATGAAGCTATGGATCATAAGAACGAGCTCGGGATCGAAAACCCCTTCGATCTCTTACGGGAGATCGGGAAGGTAAACGAGGCCGACGCCCTTCGGCTTACGGAGGAGGCGGAGCGCTTTCATCCCAATCTCATTCTCAACCAGGTTCGAACGAAAAAGGATGTGGAGATCGGCTTTGCTATTCGAAGGGCCTGCAAGAAGTATTTCGGCATTCACGTCCACTATCTCGGTTATATTGTTTATGACCAGGAAGTGGGTCAATCGGTTCGAAAGCGGAGCCCCCTTTTGATCGAAAATCCTCAATCGAAGGCGGCTCAGTGCATCGCAGAGATCGCCTCGAAATTGGCCGACGGCCAATCCTTTTTTGTGGAAGGAACACGCCGATGAAGCGCGTGGAAGACCAAACCTATTATGAACTGCTTGAGATTTCGCCTGACGCAACGCCCCAGGAGATTCAGAAGGCCTACGAGCAGGCGAAAGAGACGTTTCATCAGGATTCCTTGGCAGTCTATTCCCTTTTTTCGGAATCCGAGGTCGAGAAGATCCGGACCTTGGTCGACGAGGCCTATCGGGTTCTGATGGACGAGACCTTGCGAAAAGAGTACGACCAATCCCACCTTCAGGTGATCGCGTCTCAGAAACGGGAAAAACCTTTGGAGGTCGAGCTGAGTGTGAAAGAGAAGAAGACACCTTCCCTCATCTTTACCGAGCTTTCTGCCGACACGAGCGGAGGAGAATATCGAGGAAAAGGGCTGAAGCTGATTCGGGAGAGGATGGGGATCGATCTCAAGAGCGTTTCCCAAGAGACCAAGATCAGCGTTCAAACCCTTCAGTATATTGAAGAGGAGGTAATCGAGAAACTTCCTCCCCTCGTCTATCTGAAAGGTTTTTTGAAGGCCTATGCCCAATGTCTGGGGTTGGATCCTCCAAAGGTGGTGGAAGAGTATTTGAAGGCCTTGGGACCGATCAAAAAAAAGTGATCCAATCTTTAAGGCCTGGCTTTGAGCAATTCCTCGATTTGTCCGTTGAGCCGGTTGGCGATGGCGCTGCTGAAGCCCACCATCTTCTCTCGAATCGTTCCTTTCTTATCGATCAGGACGGTGGTGGGAAGACTCGTCACTCCGTATTTTTTGACGACCTCTTCCGGTGCCAAGGCTATGGGGTAGGGGATCCCCATGGATTGGACGAATTTTCGCACCACGCTCCCATCCCCTTTGTCCACGCTCAAGCCGATCACCTGGAGGCCCTCCGGCTGGTAGTTCTTGTAGAGGGCCACAAGATGGGGAATCGACTCCCGACAGGGACCACACCAGGTAGCCCAGAAGTCAAGAAGGACGACTTGCCCCCTCAGATCGGAGAGGCGGATTTCTTGGTTTTCGAGGGTCATGAGGGAAAACTCTGGAGCTTCGCCCTCGGCTCCTCTCCTTTCGCCTCCACAATGGGAAAGAAGAAGGAGGGCGACAAAATAGACGATACCAGCCCGCAGATTCTTTTTCAGGAAACCCTTCAACGGCCTTTCTCCCCCATTTCTATCCTACTCCGCTTTCAGAGCGCCTTCTCCACCATGGCCACCAGCCGGGCCTTTGGAACCGCTCCCACGATCTGATCGAAGACCTTCCCTCCCTTGAAAAGGATGAGGGTGGGAATCCCTCGGATGCCGTACTGGCCGGGGGTTGCGGGGTTCTCATCGACGTTCAGCTTTGCCACTTTCAGCCTGCCCATAAACTCCTTGGCAAGGTCTTCGACCACGGGAGCGATGCTTCGACACGGGCCGCACCAAACCGCCCAGAAGTCGACAAGAACCGGGATGTCCGCTTGAAGAACCTCCTGAGCAAAATTCTGGTCGGTTACCTGAATCAAGTTCTCGGTATTCGCCATAACAGACTCCTTTCTCAAAAATTGACAAAATCTCGGAGGCTCTCCTCAGAGCCTTCTTTGGACCACAAAATCGGCAAGGGCGACAAGAGCCGCCTTCTCGTGTGAATCCGGGAAGATATCGAGGCGACGTTTCGCTGATTCAACATAGGCCATGGCCTTTTCTATTGTGTATCGGATTCCCTGATGGCGGTCGATGATTTGTACGACACGTAAGAATTGTTCTTTGGTAAGGGGATCGGCATCGACCGCCTCCTCGACGATCTTCCTCTCCTCCCGGTTGCAACGACTCAGGGCCAAGATCAAGGGAAGGGTAATCTTTCCGTCCCGGAGATCGATCCCGATCTTCTTTCCGAATTCCTCCTCCCTGGAGGTATAGTCCAGATTGTCGTCAACGAGTTGAAAGGCCATTCCGACGTCCATGCCAAAGTCGGCAAGGGCCTTCTCCTCCTCTGCCGAGACCCCCCCAAGGATGGCTCCGATCTGGGCTGCAGAGGAGATGAGGGATGCGGTCTTTCGAGCGACGATCGACAGGTAGTCCTCCTCCGTCAGGTTGAGGTCGTCTGTCTTCGTCAGCTCGAGCAACTCGCCCTCGGCCATGAGCGTCGTCGCTCGGCTGATCGTCCGAAGGATCTTCCAGTTTGCGATTTCGACCAGGATGGAAAAAGACTTGGTAAAGAGAAAATCTCCCATGAGGACACTGGCCTCATTACCCCAGGTGGAATTGACGGAGCGACTTCCTCTTCTCAGCTCGGCTCCGTCCACCACATCATCGTGGAGCAGGGTCGCCGTGTGAATGAATTCGATCAGGCTTGCCATGGAGATGTGTTGGCGCCCCTCATAGCCGCAAAGTTTTGCCGAAAGAAGGAGGAGGATCGGGCGAAACCGTTTGCCTCCACTCAACAAGAGGTGCTCGCCGATCACCGAGATGATGGGAACCTGGGATTGGAAGTTTCGGCGAAACTCCTTGTCCACTTCTTCCAATTCTTCGGCCACCATCCGGAGGACCCAGTCCATAGGCAACGGTTCGGAGCTTGCGCGGAAAAGCGCAGGGTTCGAAACGATCATGGAAATAACAATACCCTATCGTACTCTCATTGTCAAAACCCTCGGGCCCCTTTCTGGATCAAAGCTTGGGATTCCGCGGGACATCGCCTTGGGGCTTTTCAGGCCGTAAAAAGAGGGGTGGGATGACGTGAAGCTCGACGCCGGAGGCTTTGAGGGCCTCGACGAGTACCCAGCGAGCCTCCCGATCAGGACGAGGGTGAACCCATCTTACCCGCTTCGGTTCGAGCTGGTTTTTCCTCAAGACGACCATCAGATCGATAGCTCTTGAGGCCGGGTAGATCAGATAGGACCTCCCTTTCGAGGCAAGGAGAAAGGAGGTTACCCAGATCAGATCGTCGAGGGTCGCCTCGATTTCGTGACGGGCAATGGCCTTCTCCATCGAGGGGTTCGTTCTGCCACTGAAACGCCTTCGGTAGGGAGGGTTTGAGAAAGCGACATTGAAGGTCCCTGGAGGGAACTCGGTGGGGAGATTCCTCAAATCCTGATGAAGAATGGCGATACGGTTTTCGAGATGATTGAGCGCCACATTTCTTTTTGCCAGCGCCACCAAATCCTTCTGGATCTCCACTCCGACAAAGGTCGCACCCTCCGTGGTCTGGGAGAGGAGCAGTGGAAGAATCCCGCAGCCTGTTCCGAGATCGATCGCCTTATCGCGGTTTCTTAGACGAATGAACTGGCTGAGCAACACGGCATCGACGGAAAACCGGTAGCCCTGCCGTTTCTGAAGAACCTTCACCTTGCCATCAAGGAAGGTATCAAGGGTTTCGTCCGGTTCGGGAAGGAGTTCCATCAAATCATCATTATCGCCCAAAGCGTCTTGAGCGGCAAGGGCTGAGCGAGGATTTGCGACATCCGAGTGAGATGGACAAACGTTGCCTGTGAAATTCGAACAGAAACTATCCACTTCGCCTTCCATGGTAGGTGAGCGCCACGAGGCCTCTCATTCAAAAAACCTTTGAATTGTCAATGAATTAGATGGAGTTGAGAGCGAGTTGGTATGGATATTGCTTTTCATGTTCTTGACAAATTTCTAATAAGAAGCTACGTTGTATGGCAACGCTATTTTCAAGGATCTTGTTTTGGGGAGAGGCTCTTTGAGGGGGCTGGAAACGTCAGCATGTTTCGAGAGGAGGCTGAGATGAAGGGCAAGGGCATTTTCTTCTTCGTTATGGCGATTCTTGTGGTCTCTCTTTTTGCAGTGTTCTCTCCCGGGATAGGTCAAGAGAAAACGGAGAAGGGCGATACGGGGACCTATACGGTCAAGAAAGGGGATACCCTTTGGGAGATCTCCGAGCGGTTTCTGAAAGATCCTTTTTTGTGGCCCGAACTCTGGCACCGAAACGCGTACATCACAAACCCCCACTGGATTTATCCTGGGAACCCCCTTCGCCTTGCGCCTGTCGAACCTCCAAAGAAAGAGGAACCTCAAAAGGTGGTCGAGGAGAGGCCCAAGGAGGTTTTGCCCCCGCCTGCGCCCAAAAAACAGGAAGAGGAGGCACCCCGTATTGAGGTGAAACCCGAGCCTGTGGCGGCGGTGAAAAACGTAGAAGAAAAGGCGAAGACTTTTTCGGAGCTTGGGAAAGCGGGGTTTTTTAGCGACATCGATTACCAGGGCATAGGGATCATTGTGGAGAGTAGGGAAGGGAAAACGCTCATGTCCGAAGGCGATATATGCTATCTTGCTTTCAAGGGTTCGGATCCCGTTTCAATCGGAGAGCGGTATACGGTTTTTCGGCCTTCGGAACGGATTGACCACCCCAGAACGGGGAAGAAAATAGGCAGAAGGTATCAGATTACAGGGGTTGTTCAGATTATCGATCGGTACGGACCTTTCTACACAGCGAAGGTCGTCGAATCCTTTGAGGCCCTTTGTAAAGGAGACCTGATTCAACCCTATCAGAAGGAGAAGATGGAGGGTCACGAGGTTCAAAAATAGGGCCTTCTCCGCCCGCAAGGGAATTGAGGCCTTTGACCAGGCCCAGGGGAGAGATAGGGTTCGAAAGGAATCTTCTTTCCCCTGAGCCTTTTTTGTTGACCAGAGAATTTCAGTGTCTTCAGGTTTGCCTTCGTTTTTGGTCCCGTATTAGCTTAACCCGCCCGTTGCATCGGGGAGCACCGGTGAGAGGGCCCTGGAGGCCTTGTCAAACGGGTCTTCTTGAAATCTGTACGGTTATCTTATACTTCACCAAAAGTGGAGTTCAGGAAACTTCGCCGAAGTGGGTATTTTGCTTCCTTAAGGTGCCGCTACAAGGCCTCTTTGGCGCCGTCACCGGTGCCCTTTGTGCGGGGATTTTTGCAGCATTCGGGTTCATCAAATCGGCCCATGGAGGCTTTGAAGGGTCCCCTTGGAGAAGGCAAACGTCCAAGGCCCTTCGCAGGGGGTGGCGTCGCCTCGGTTCGGGAAGCTTTGGCAAGAGGTGAGGGAGGGCTAAGATGACCACGGCAGAGGAATCCCTATACTGGCTGGGCTTGAGCTTAACGCCCGGGGTGGGAGCGGTCCTCTTTAAGCGGCTTCTCGAACGGTTCGAAACTCCGGAAGCGGTTTTCCGAGCGCCCTTGAAAGATCTCGTTCGGGTCGAGGGGGTGGGAGAAAAGCTCGGAGCAGAGATCAAGAAAGGTTTTCCGGAAAAAAGGGTGGAGGATGAGTTACGACGCCTGGAAGAGGCTGGAGGAAGTTTCCTCACTTGGCGGAACGAAGCCTATCCCCGGCGACTCCTCGAGATCGAGGATCCTCCTCCGGTCCTTTATATCCGCGGAGAGGTGAAAAGTGGAGACGAGCTCTCCGTAGCCGTGGTGGGGAGCCGCAAGACCACTCCCTATGGCCGGATGTTCGCCGAGAGAATCAGCCGTGATCTGGTCCGTCACGGTGTGACCATTGTAAGCGGCATGGCACGGGGGATCGATTCCGTGGCCCATTGGGGAGCGATTACAGAAGGAGGAAGAACGATCGCCGTCTTGGGATGCGGGATCGATGTGATCTATCCTCCCGAGAACCGCCCCCTTTTTGGAAGGATCCATGACCAAGGGGCCATTCTCTCGGAATTTCCTATGGGGTCCCTTCCCGAAGGAGGACATTTCCCCAGACGAAACCGAATTATCAGTGGTATGGTCTTGGGGGTTGTCGTGGTGGAGGCGAGAAAGGGAAGCGGTTCTCTCATCACTGCTCGCTATGCTCTCGAACAAGGTCGAGAGGTCTTCGCCGTCCCTGGAAACGTGGGGACGGAGGGAAGTTTGGGTACGAATCGTTTGATTAAGGAGGGAGCCAAGCTGGTGGAGTCGAGCGAGGACATCCTCGAAGAGATCCTGCCCCAATGGAGCCGAGAAAAGGAGATTCGGCAGGAGGACGTCCCTGCCGGCCCCGTCTTTTCCGAGGAGGAAAGGAGGGTTTTGAGCCTCATGGAGGTTACACCCGTCCACATCGATCGCCTCATTCGCGAAAGCGGCATCGAGGCGGGAAGGATTTCGAGCCTCCTTCTGGAGCTGGAGCTCAAGGGCGCTATAGTCCAGTGGCCGGGAAAATGCTTCAGCAAGAAGCTGTAGCGACGCTTCGGGTTGAAACCCAGCCCAAAATATTTGACACTTCCTTGTCGGGTCGTCCTGGACCCTGTGGGGATGAGAAAGTGGGGGGCGTTTCAGCGTTTCGAAAAAGAGGACCCTGCAGGGGATAGGGTTCACCCATACGGAATCGAGTCCGAAACGGGTACGAAATCGGGCCCGGTCCGGGCTTGACAAAAATCGTTCGTGAAAAAGGATCAAGGTGAAGCGATGTCAAAGGGATTGATTATTGTTGAATCACCAACGAAGGTAAAGACGCTCCAGAAATTTCTGGGTGGCGAGTATGTGATCAAGGCCTCTTTGGGCCATATCAAGGACCTCCCCGAAGGGGAGCTGGGGGTTGATCTCGAGAAAGATTTTCAGCCGACCTACGTAACCATCGATGGGAAAGCGAAGGTCATTCGGGAGCTCAAGAAAGCGAGCCAGAGTGTCGATCAGATCTACCTGGGGCCGGACCCCGATCGCGAAGGGGAGGCCATTGCCTGGCATATTGCGGAAGAGATAGGCGATCACAACAAGAGCATCTACCGGGTTCTTTTCAATGAGATCACCCAGAAGGCCGTTCTTGAAGCCCTTCGACACCCAGGTGAACTCCAGCAATCGAAGTTCGAGGCCCAGCAAGCCCGGCGAATCCTTGACCGACTCGTGGGATACCAAATCAGTCCTCTTCTCTGGGAGAAGGTGCGGCGGGGCCTGAGTGCAGGTCGGGTTCAATCGGTGGCGGTCCGAATGATCTGCGAACGGGAACGTGAGATCCAAAACTTCGTTCCCGAAGAATACTGGAGCCTGACGGCGACCCTGAAGGGAAAGGAGTCGACCATTCCCTTTGAGGCTCGTTTGGCCAAATGGAAGGGCAAGAAGCCCAAGATCGCCAACGAGTCGGAAGCCTTGGCGATTCAAAAGGCCCTTGAGCACGTCCCGTACACGGTTTCGAAGATCGTTCAACAGGAGAAACAGCGCCACCCCTTTCCGCCCTTTATCACCAGCCGCCTTCAACAGGAGGCGTTTCGGAAGCTTTCGTTTTCGGCCCAGAAGACGATGCGCCTTGCCCAGAAGCTCTATGAAGGCGTCGAATTGGGCGAGATGGGAACGATCGGCCTGATTACCTATATGCGAACCGACTCTCCAAGGGTCGCCTCCGAGGCGATCCATCAGGTGCGCGACTGGATTCGGGAGCGTTTCGGCGAATCCTTCCTTCCCCCGAAGCCGAACGTTTACAAGAGCCGAAAAGGGGCTCAAGAAGCCCACGAGGCAATCCGGCCCACCTCCATGGAGCTCGATCCCGAAAAGATCAAGGATTACCTCGACAAGGATCATCTATCCCTTTATCGGTTGATCTGGGACCGCTTCGTCGCTTCTCAGATGGCCTCCGCCGTCTTTCAACAGACGACGATCGAGATCAAAGCGGATGACGCCCTTTTTACGGCGGTCGGTACGGTTCCCGTTTTTCAGGGGTTTATGGCCGTTTATATGGAGAGCGAAGACGATCCGACAAACGGGGAGATGGAGTCCAAGCTTCCTCCCCTTTCAGAAGGAGAGGTTTTGGAGCTTCTGGGCCTTTTGCCCAAGCAGCACTTCACGCAGCCACCCTACCGCTTCTCCGAAGCCACCCTGATCAAGGAATTGGAAGAAAAGGGAATCGGTCGACCCTCCACCTATGCAACGATCCTCAGCACGATCAAAGACAAGGGATATGTGAAGTTAGACAAGGGGAAATTCTTTCCCACGGAGCTGGGATTCGTCGTCAATGATCTCCTCGTTGCCAATTTTCCCGATATCCTCGATGTCCAGTTCACGGCACAGATGGAGGAGGATTTGGATCGGATCGAGGAAGGGGAAAAGGGCTGGGTGGAAACGCTCAGGACGTTTTATGAACGCTTCCAGAAAGATCTCGAAAAGGCCAAGACCGCCATGCGGGACGTGAAGCGGGAGCAGATTCCCACGGACGCGGTCTGCGAGCGCTGCGGATCCAAGATGGTGAAGCGATGGGGGAAACGGGGCTATTTCTTGGCCTGTTCGAGTTACCCGAAATGCCGCTTTACGAAGGAGCTGGAAAACAACGGAGAGAATCGGGAGGTCCTGATCGAAACCGATGCCCGCTGCGACCAGTGCGGAAGCCCGATGGTGGTCAAGAACGGAAAATTCGGCCGATTTCTGGCTTGTTCAAATTATCCCCAGTGTAAATCGACCCGGCCCTTGGAGACCGGAGTGCCCTGTCCGGTGGAGGGCTGTGGGGGTCTTCTGGTTGAGAGACGGACTCGAAGGGGCAAGACCTTCTACAGCTGTTCCAAGTATCCAGAGTGTACCTACGCCCTTTGGGATCGTCCCATTCCCCAACGATGCCCCCAATGTGATTTCCCCTTTCTCGTGGAGAAGCAGGGAAAAGGAGGTGTCGTGATTCGTTGTCCACAAAAGGATTGTGGCTACCGGATCGCAGAGTGAATCCGTCCGTTTCGTTGCGGCCTCACCGGGGCCCTTTTGGATGGATTTTTGCACCATGGGGATGAATCGGCCGGATAGGGATTTGAGGAGGAGTCTCGCTCGCGATTCTTGTTTTTCTCGCTGACGCGAAGGGCTCCCTTTGGGCCTTCGCCTCTCGACGGGGAGGAGGAGTGAAGGGGGATGAGGCCAATCTTCATTGTTGGTGGCGGGCTCGCAGGATGTGAGGCAGCCTGGCAGATCGCCAAAAGGGGAGGAAGGGTTGTGCTTTTCGAGATGAAACCGCTTCGCTATTCCCCGGCTCATCGTTCGCCCGATCTTGCCGAGCTCGTTTGCAGCAACTCCTTCAAGTCCGAATCCCTCGAGAACGCGCACGGTCTTCTCAAGGCCGAGCTGTCGAGGCTCGATTCCCTCATCCTTCGCGCAGCTCACGAAAGCCGAGTTCCTGCCGGGGATTCCCTTGCCGTGGACCGCCAGGCCTTTGCCCGTAGGGTTACAGAGGGTTTAGAATCCCACGGCGCTATCGAGATCGTTCGGAAAGAGGTCACCACTCTTCCTCAAGGAGAGGTCACGATCCTTGCCACGGGACCCCTCACCTCCGATGCCTTGAGCCGGAGGATCCAAGAGATCACGGGCGATCAGCATCTCTTTTTCTATGATGCGATTTCGCCTATCGTCACAGGTGAATCCATCGACTTCTCGAAAACGTTTCGGGCCTCGCGCTATGGGAAAGGGGGACAGGATTTTATCAACTGTCCGATGGATCGTGAAACCTATTATCGTTTTGTTGAGGCCTTGGTCGAAGCCGAGCGGGTCGATGTTCGAGACTTTGAGAAGGGACACCTTTTTGAGGGGTGCCTTCCGATTGAGGAGTTGGCGGACCGAGGAAAGGATACCCTTGCCTTTGGGCCACTCAAGCCGGTGGGATTGGTCGATCCCCGAACAGGGCGGGAACCCTTTGCTGTTGTTCAACTGAGGCAGGAGGACAAGGAAGGGAGGCTCTACAACCTCGTCGGTTTTCAAACGCGTCTGAAGCAGGGCGAACAGAGGCGGGTCTTCGCCCTGATTCCCGGCCTTGAAAACGCTGAGTTTGTGAGGTGGGGGTCGATCCACCGAAACACCTTCATCCATTCGCCTCGCCTCTTGACAGAGCGTCTCGAGCTCCGAAACGTGCCGGGCCTTTTCCTCGCAGGGCAGATCACAGGGGTTGAAGGTTATATGGAATCGACGGCTATGGGTCTTCTGGCAGGCCTTCATGCCTTTTGGAAGGTCAGGGAAAGACCTCTCGCCAATCCTCCTCCAACGACCACCCTGGGCGCATTGATCCACTACGTGACCCACAGTGAATCGATTCCCTTTCAGCCCATGAACGTGAACTTCGGCCTTTTGCCTTCCCTCAAGGAAAGGTTGAAGGGCCGGGAGAAAAGACGTGCCTTGTCGAAAAGGGCCCTCGAGGATCTCGAACGATGGGTACGGGAATGGGAGATCTAACGCCCCGTCGTGGGATTCCTGCTTTCAGCCGAGATAGAAATCGCCTGAAGCGGGGCAGAAACAGCCGATCGCAGGGGAGAGGACGATGAAACGGTCTTGCATGAGATGCGGGAAGGAACTTCATCCCGGAACGCTCGCTTACGTCGTTGAGATCAAGACCTACGCCGATTTCGACGGGGTTTTGATCGAGCCGGAAGGGGATATTGCGGGAGAACTCGAGGCCATGCTGAAAAAGGTTGAGAAGATGGGACCCGACGAGGCGGAGAAAGATATTTACGAGGAGTTCTGGCTGCTCCTTTGTCGGAGCTGCAGGGATCGGTTCGTGGATGAGGCGAAGCATCCGTGGGAAGGCCCCTTCAAGATCCCAGGAAGTTCCGAGCCCTTCATGCACTGAAGGGAACCCTACCTGTGGCATCGAGAGACCTCATTCATCGAAGGCAAAGTCCCTCCTCGAATGAAAGTTGTTTCGGGGTTGCCCAACCCCTTCGTCCTGGTGAGGCCATCACTCCTTTGAGAGAGCCCTTGAGGCCGCGGCCGAAACGTTTTGGACCCTTTCGACTTCAGCCCGATCGCTTGACAAACAGCCGAGTTCTTGATTAATAGTTTTTGACGAGCTTGGGAAAGGGTGGTATCATTGGGCAAAATGAGGATTCTCTGATGTCCGAGCTTCGAAGAGAACCAGTGACAAGAACTTGGGTCGTCATCACGACGGATCACCCGAAGGGTCCCTCGGATTATCTGCCCTTCAAGCCTCCTTACCGACCTCAAACCCTGGAAGGGCCCTGTCCCTTCTGCCCGGGCAACGAAGGGATGACACCGAAAGAGGTCTTCTCCATCAGGGAGGAAGGGGGATGGCGTGTCCGGGTCGTTCCGAACAAGTTTCCCTTCTTCCACATTGAAGGGGGCTTCGATCGCCGGGCCGAAGGCATGTACGACGTGATGGAGGGTATCGGCGCCCACGAGATCGTGGTGGAGTCGCCCCGACACGTTGACCGTCTTGATACCATGGATCCCGAACAGATCGGCAAGGTGTTGCTGGCCTTCCGCGCAAGGCTGGTCGATCTCGAAAAGGACAGCCGGTTTCAGCAGTTCCTCATCGTCAAGAATCATCCGGGGGTCTTTAACCCGCACCCTCACTCCCATGTGTTGGCCATGTCCGTCGTTCCGAAACGGATCGACGAAGAGATCTGGGGGACCCTCGACTACTATCAGAGAAAGGAGCGTTGCATCTTCTGCGATATGCTCAAAGAGGAGATCCACGCGAAAAAGAGGGTGATCCTCGAAACGCTCCATTTCCTTCTTTTCGCGCCCTTCGCATCGCGCTACCCCTTTGAAACCTGGATTCTGCCCAAGAGGCATGTTTCGGACTTTCATCATATCGCCGTGGCCGAGGTGGAGGACCTCTCCCATGTTCTTCGATTTCTCTTCGTGCGTTACGGTCGCCTCCTGTCGGATCCTCCTTACAGCATCGTGCTTCACACCTCTCCCGTCCAAGGTCGATTCCATCGGCCGGAATATCACTGGCACATGGAGATCCGTCTCCGGATTGGCCTGAGGGAGGGGTTCGAGTGGGGTACGGGGCTTTTCGTCAACCCGACGCCTCCTGAAGAGGCAGCCCGATACATCAAAGAAGTGGGGATGGAGTGAGGAGATCGGTGGATCGAGAGATCGCGGCAGGGAAAGAACCCTCCCCACCCGACCCGGGCAAGGGGAGGCGAAGGAGGAAGGGACTCCTTCTCATCGCCGGAATCCTTCTCGTCGGTCTGGGGTTTGGCGCCTACTTATGGATCCTTTTAGGAAGAAGTCCGAAGGCTCCGCAGGAAGCGATCCAGTCCTTGGAGACGAAAGAGGTTGTTCCGGTAGAGAGAGAAGGGAGCGTCGAGGAAGCTCCTTCCCGGATGATTGAGGGAGAGATCGGGAGGCGAAGCACCCTGGTCAAGGCCCTTTCGGCAAAACATGTCCCTCCCCCATGGATTGAACTTATTGTCTCCAAGCTGAAGCCTCTGGTCAATCTGCGAAAGATCAAGGGAGGGAGGTTTCGTTCCACCTGGGACAAAGACGGAAGCCTCATTCGGTTTGAACTGGAACTGGCGCCTACAGAGGTCTACGAAGTCCGGAGAGATTCCAAGGGGTATGGTGCAGCGAAGGAGAAGATCTCCCTTGATGTTCGGCTTGTGACGGTCAAGGGAGAGATCCGTTCTTCTCTCTTTGAGGCGATGGAGGCCGCAGGAGAGCAGGATTGTCTTACGATGGCTTTTGCCGACATCCTGGCCTGGGAGATCGATTTCTACAAGGACGTGCAGCCGGGGGACCGGTTTGCCCTCTTAGTCGAGAAGCTTTACAAGGGAGACCGGTTTGTTCAATACGGAACCATTCAAGCAGTGGAGTACCAGAGAGGGGAAAAGATCCTTCGGGGCATTCGATACGGAGATGCTTACTACAACGAGGAAGGGTTGTCGCTCAAGAAGGCCTTTCTCAAGGTTCCCTTGCGATTCACTCGGGTCAGTTCGAGGTTCAGCCGGGGCCGTCCTCATCCGATTCTGGGAGGTGTACGGCCTCATCTGGGTGTGGACTACGCCGCACCCACGGGAACGCCCGTCTGGGCTGTGGCGGATGGGACCGTGGTTTATTGCGGATGGAATGAGGGGTTCGGGAAACAGGTCATCCTTCGCCATCGAAACGGATATATGAGCTATTACGGACACCTCTCCCGTTACGGACGAGGTATTAAGGTCGGGAAGAGCGTTCGACAGAAAGAGGTGATCGGGTACGTGGGATCCACGGGTCTTTCCACGGGGCCTCATCTCGATTACCGTCTTGCGAAGGCCGGGGTCTTTCGCAATCCACTCAGCGAGGTTTTTCCAAAGGGATCCCCCATCGGGAAGGCCGAATGGGAGCCGTTCCAGAAGAGGCGGGACGAAATAATCGCCGCCCTTCATGGAGAGAACGTTTCTCCCGAAAAGCCGAAGTAGAGCGCCCGTTGCAAAAAAGGGCCTCGGTGAGGGCGCCAAAGAGGCCTTACAGCGGCACCGAAAGAAGCAAAACTCCCGCTTCGTTCCACTTTTGGTGAAGCCAATGATGATGACCGTACAGATGTCAAAAAGACCTACTTGAGAAGGCCTCGAGGGCGTCCTCTTCGGGGCTTCGCAACGGAACTGGCGGGTTTGAACTTTTTTTGGTAGAATTCGGAAAAGGAGGGAGCGAGATGGCGAGAGATCCTGGTGTGGGACACAAGATCGTGGCAACCGTGACCGGACTGAAAGGCACCTGCAATGCCGGCCACTTTGTCGGGGAAAAGTTCGAGCTGAGCTGTCATAATCCGGGTGGACTCTGCGGTTTCTTCTATCACGACCTTTTCCCGACACTCTCCGTGATGCAATTCGGAGGAAAGTACCCGTGGGGGGATCCTGATTCCATCGAATTGGAGTGTCCGGATCGGTATAACCTTCTCACGATCCGGCTCGAGCGGGTAAGCCGATGAAGCGATCGTGATGGGCTGCGGCCTCTCGAACAGGGGGTCTATGAGGCACGTGACGGAAGGAAAAGAGATGGACGAAAAGAAGAAGATCCTCATTGTGGACGACGAACGGGACATTGTAAGGGCTTTGACGATCCGATTGAAGGCCAGCGGATACGACGTGGTGGCGGCCTTCGACGGAGCCCAGGGTGTCTTCATGGCCCATAAGGAAAAGCCCGATCTCATCATCCTCGATATCCGCATGCCTGCTGGAGATGGTTTCAGCGTTGCCGAGAGGCTCAAACGTTCGACGAACACCTTCACGATTCCGATCATCTTTCTGACCGGGAGCCCCGAACGAAACGCCGAAGAAAGGGCAACGAAGGTCGGAGCCCGATTCTACATCAAGAAGCCTTATGACCCAGAGGAGCTCCTCGATGCCGTGAGGCGCGCCCTGCAAACGGACCTCGAGCTCGAGCCCGAAGCCACCGAATCCTAATCCTTTCCTCTCGAAGCCGAACCACGAGTCAACGATGCTGAAAGAAGATTTTGTCATTCAGTCCCAGGTCCGACGCATTCTGGTCCGGACGAACGTTGACTATTCGAAGATCAGCTTCGGGACCGTGCGAGGGGTGGTCTATTTTCGTGGTTTTTTCTGTGTGCCCGGGTGCATTTGGGGACCCTTACGAAGAGGAGAAAAATTGGAAAGCGGCGCGAAGGGAATACCTGAAAGTTCTCGAGATCGCCCCCGGGGATGTATATGTGCTTGCTCGACTGGAGCGGATTCGGAGGCCTGTCCGAGTGAGAACGTCTTAGGGTCTATTTTGCGGCCAGGCTGACCAGAGGCGACATACGGAGGTTTCGGGCTGATGCCTTTGGCCCTTTTAGGGAGGGGGATGGAGGTCCGATCCGTCCTGATCGTGCATCAGGGCGCTTTGGGCGATTTTATCCTTGCTTTGCCCGCCTTGGCCAATTTCCGGAAGGCCTTTCCGCAGGCTCGATTCGTGATCATGGGTTACCCTCGAATCCTTGAACTGGTGGAGAGGCGCCATTACGCTGATGAGATTTTATCAGTGGACCAAAAGGGGATGGCGTCCTTCTTCGTTCAGGGCGGTCTTCTCGATCGGGAGCTTTCCCAGTTTTTTGCTTCCCTTGATTTAATCGTTGTCTTTGGAAAAGGGGGAGGGGCGACGGTCTCGGAGAACCTCAAAAGGGTTTGTAAGGGGAGCGTTCTCCAGATCCATTCGTTTCCGCCTTGGGACGGAGGGATCCATCTATCGGACCATCTCCTTTCAGAGCTCACCCGCTTCGGCCTTCCGATCGAAGAGAGCACGCCGCGCCTTTACCTCAACGAATCCGACCGAGCATGGGCCAGGGCATTCTGGAAGGGAAAAGGCGTCGATCCAGAGGAGAAGGAAGAGACGATCGTCCTTCATCCAGGGAGTGGAAGCCGAAAGAAGGTATGGCCGATCGAACGGTTTCTGGAGGTTTCGGATCGTCTGAGCGAACGTTCTCACAGGAAGCTTCTCGTGGTGATCGGCCCGGCCGAGGCGGGCGAGACGGAAAGGCGTTTTCAGGGGATCGGATCCCCACGAGCGATCATCGCGAAGGGGCTTTCCCTTCTTCAACTCGCATCGGTGATGGAGGGCTGTCGTGCCTTCGTGGGAAATGATTCTGGGATTTCCCACCTCTCAGCAGCTTTGGGCATCCCTACTGTCGCGATTTTCGGTCCCACGGACCCGCGGATGTGGGCACCTCGGGGAGAGAAAGTGGCTGTTATCCATAAAAGAATTCCTTGCTCGCCCTGCCCTCCCGAGAGATTTTTGCAATGCAAGCAATTTGATTGCCTGCGGGAGGTGAGCGTGGGAGATGTTTTAGAAGGGCTAAAGGGATTGGGGGTTATTCAGGGATAGGGAATCTTTAGCCAGACCTGAGACAGCGGGCATCGCAGAATATTTTGAGGTATTTCTTGTCAAAAACCCGGGATTGCTTCGGCACTTCGTGCCTCGCAATGACGAAAAGGGGGAGGGCCCCGCAATGACGAGAGGGAAGTACCTCGCAATGGGAAGGAAGAGAAGGGGTCTCACCTCCACTTCGTCATTGCGAGCGGAGCGAAGCAATCTCAGCTCTGCGAGGTGCGATGGGGAGATGGGGATGGTTTACTGGAGGGACTTCTTATCGTCAAGACAAACTCGAGGAAAGGAGCGAGAGGATGGAAGAGAAGAAGGTCGGTGAGGTCATCAAGTTTTTTGGCAAGATCAGTGTCGCTGCGATCCGGCTTCAGGAAGGTTCCCTCAAAGTCGGGGACCACATTCACATCGTGGGCCATACGACCGATGTGACCGATACGATCACGTCGATGCAGGTCGACAACAAAGATGTTCAGGAGGCAGGCCCGGGAGCCGATGTGGGCATCAAGATCAAGGACCGGGTGAGAGAGCACGACGCAGTCTACAAAGTCGTCGGATGATGGATCGGGACGAGATGGGGTGACCCGCGAAGGAGAGAAGAGGTGCGCCATCTGCGGGAGGAAGGTTGAAGTCCTCTCTCGGGTTCTGCCGGTTTGTGTAGGTTGTCTTCGTTCGGGGAAGGACGAAACGTTGCCTTTTCTGGAGAAAGCCCACCGGCGATCACGAAAACCGTTTCAACTTCCTCAGGTTCCTCCCCGGAGCAAGGGTGGTGTGGTTTGCGACGTTTGTGTGAATCAATGTGAGATTCCAGAGGGAGCCAAGGGATATTGTGGCTTGAGAAGAAATCAGGCCGGAAAGCTTTCGGGCCCTTCGGAAGGGGGTGGAAGACTCCGTTGGTATCACGATCCTTTGCCCACCAACTGTGTGGCAGACTGGGTCTGTCCGGCTGGAACGGGTGCGGGGTTTCCACGGTTTGCTAGCAGATCGGGTCCGGAATATGGGTTCAAAAACCTTGCAGTCTTTTACCACGGGTGCTCCTTTGACTGCCTCTTCTGCCAGAATTGGACCCATCGGGAAGGCCTCGAAGGGGGTGGAGAGGTGAGTCCGACGCAACTTGCCGAGGCGGTCGATCCATACACCCGGTGCATCTGTTATTTTGGAGGAGATCCCACACCACAGCTCCCCCACGCCCTTCAGACCTCAATCGTAGCTCTCAAAAAAGCCCAGGCATCACGAACGATCCTTCGCATCTGTTGGGAGACCAACGGGTCGATGAACCCCTCGCTCCTCGATCGAATGCTCGATCTCTCTTTGGAGTCTGGAGGATGCGTCAAATTCGACCTCAAGGCTTGGAACGATAATCTCCACAGGGCCCTTTGCGGGGTTTCGAATCGAAGAACCCTTGAGAATTTTGAGCGGGCCTCGCGATCGATTTCGAAGAGACCGGATCCCCCTCTTCTGGTTGCGAGTACCCTTCTTGTTCCAGGTTATATCGATGAAGAGGAGATCCGACAGATTTCGAGATGGATCGCCTCCCTTCACCGGGATATCCCTTATGCCCTTTTGGCCTTTTACCCCCAGTTCTGTTTTGATGACCTTCCTGTCACATCGAGAACCTTTGCCTTCCGTTGCAAAGAGGTGGCTGAGGAAGAGGGATTGAGAAGGGTGAGGATCGGCAACATGCACGTCCTGAGTTAGGAGAAGCCGTGGCCAGTAGGGTCCGTTGCAACGTGTCCCCCATCTCGATAGATTCTGTAGCGGACTGCACACAGCCC
>Ga0315298_1002952_pt1 | contig 27721 bp, 31 predicted proteins | sample WHS_1_MG_FD_203077 | JGI IMG/M metagenome (GOLD analysis project Ga0315298, IMG submission 203077) | Extremophilic microbial mat communities from Washburn Hot Springs, YNP, Wyoming, USA - WHS_1_MG | ecosystem: Environmental > Aquatic > Thermal springs > Hot (42-90C) | place: USA: Wyoming... | reverse complement strand
CTCCAATCGGGTCAAGATGTCAACTGCTCGTTGCTGTTTCGGGTTCAAGGTAATTGTCCTCATACCTCAAGTATGCCGGACATTTTCCCTGAGCAGTTAAGGCGGACATTTTCCCTGAGCAGTGACATAGTCTTTCCGGCCCGTCTGGGCTCAGTTGGCGCGCCTGTCCCGGCGGCGAGAGAAGGGCCAGCTCCTCACGGGGCACTCAGCGCATCTCTTCCTTTCGCACCAATGCCAGTACAGATGGAGAAGACCCTGCTGCCGGCTCGCCGAGCGGGCGACACGGGGGCGTGGGGCGCCCATGATGTGGGTGGCCATGTAGCGGGTTAGCTCATTATCCCCTCGTTTAGGGTAGAGACCATACGCCTCCCAGACCCGCCTTCCCAGCCGCGGGTCGCCGAGATGGGCGGCCCACGCCACCAGGAAAGGCAGGAAGACGTTCACCGCCACCTCCGCCGCCCGCTGCCTCCCCACCAAATCGACAGGGCTCCCCAGCCCGACTCCGAAGTCGCACCGGCTCCGCCAGTAGCTCAGGTCGCCCCCGCGGAGAAGGATCCCCTCCAGCCGCCTGGGGAGAAGCCTGGGTTCCAGTGAAAGCGCCATTCCTTCCAACTGAGCGGCAAGCCCTTCCTCGGGCCATTGGGTGACCACGCACGCCAGAGCGGCAAGCCGCCTGGTAGGGAAGTTGGTCGGCCGTACCCTGAAGAACTCCCACTCCAAGGCGCTCATGCCCCCAACCATCGATCTCTCCTCACCCCTCATCCACCTGGCCTCCAGCAGGTCGACATGGGGATCCCCATCTATGGGCAGACCCCGCTGGGAGGGCAGCAGGCCAGCGGCGCCCATGAGTACCGCCTCCGTGTCCTCCCGACAGGCTAGCAACAGCTCCAACGGCACAAGACCCACGAGGCGACGGAATGCCACGCTGTTCCTGGAGTAGCCCAGGGCCTCGGCGATCCCACGGTAAAGGAGCTGATCGGGGGAGGAGCAGGTGAGATCGGCCTCGAACTGTGCGGCCTTCCCGGCGAGGCGGTCCCGGCCGCATCCCTCAAGAAGGGTGACCAGGCCTCCATCTTCTGGAGATCCCGGCCAGCAGGGAATGGGGACTGGAGCGTCCGGCTCGGGGGAAAGGAGTAGCTCCTCCAGCGGGATTGCCAGGAACCGCGCGAGGGCGACAACCGGAACCGGGGTGCCGTCCACCCTTCGAGCGGGCGATGGGGAGTCGTCCCAGAGCACCACCTGGAGCATGACCTCCTGGTAGCGGGGATCGCGATGGTGACCGTGCGCCCACCAGTCCGACGAACGGACGTGCACCTCCACCTCGCCCCAGGAGAGCCGTGCCCCCGGCCACGCGATGAGTGCACCAGCGAAATCCGGACCCCGATCCCACCGACGCCGACCTCGGTAGACCACCTCGATCACCTCGCCGTCGGTGGTGGACAGAGGCAGGCGAAGGGGTCGCTGCTCCTCCCAGAGGCGCGCCACTAGCCTCTCCGAAGGGGCGGTCACGGCGGGAACATCGGGCGTTGGATCCACTCCCTCCTCCCGAGTGGCGGATGCCCTGGGCAGGCCGCGATCTGTAGCTAGACGGATGTTAGCAGGGGCGGGGCCGGGCACACAAGAGATAGGCCTGACCGGGAAGTAGGGCAGGGTCGCGAGCGGCTACGGCTGGGCAGCGGTGCCCAGCTCGGCGCAGCGGCGGAGCCACGGTAGCATCCAGTGCTCCCCGAAGACGCCCATCAGCTCAGAAGGCGCGGTCTCCATGAACTTCACCGCCTCGATGAAGGGGCCCTGCCAGGCACGGGATTCGCCCTGGGCACCATCCGCCACCGCTGTTAGGATGGCCCGGTGAAGGGCCTCCTCCAGTCGGTGGGCATGAATGATAGCCATCATGGGCGCGACCGCCTGCTCGACCCCGGACGACCCTTCCAGCAGCCGGCCGGCCTCCCGCAGCAGCCGCAGGCCAGCCTCCAACTCGGCGAGACGCTCCCGCACCTGCCAGGGTTGGTCGAGGGTTGGAAACGGCAGGCCCGACCCGTCCTCGCACCGGCAGTTGCGCAGGTGGAAGCCCGCCGCCTCTCCCTCTAGCCGGTAGTAACGGGCGAGCCGCTCCCCCGCGGTATCGCCGACCAGGGCATAGCAGTACTCCCGGACAGCGTCCCCGAGCAGGGAAGGGTCCCAGCTCCCCCTCGCGTAGGCGTAGAGCTGCAGGGGGAACAGCCACCAGGAGAGCGCTCCGAATACCAGAGAGTACACCGCCGTCACCCCTTCCTTCTGGTAGGCCGCCAGATCGGCCACCACCATCCCAGGGCGGTTCGCAGGCATTCCCATCAAGATGGGGTCACCGTAGTACTCCAGAAGGGATAGATCGCTTCCTCGGTATGCCATCGCCCTCCGCAGCTCCTCCATTTGGGACCGGTTCCGGGGGCAGCCGGCGTCGATGGCGTGGGAATAGCACCTTTCCCTAGGCGCGAAGAGCAACCGAAGGCCCTCAGGGGCGCTTTCGGCAGCGCCCAGCGACTCGTGGTAGAGCAGTCCGCCGATCCTCGCCCCCGGGCGCGCTCTTGCGATCCCCTCGGCCGCCGCCGACACGGCCCGCCACATCTGTTGGTGAGGAGAGACGTCGCGGCAGCTTGGGCAGCGACACCAGGGATCATCGCGCGCATCGTAGCTCCAGAGATGATAGAGGTCGGCGGGAGGCAGCCGTTGCACCTGCTCCGAGGCACCTCGTCGCAGCAGGTCGAGGGTGCGGGGGTTGGACGTGCAGAAGTTGCCGTCGGGGCGGCGCAACCCATCCACCATGCGGCAGAGGCCAGGGTCCGACTCCCTAGCGCCGGGAGGTAGCAGCAAGGGAAGGCTGTGCCCACCCAGCTCCAGGGCGATCCCCCGTCGCTCCAGCTCCGGCAGTACGGGGGAGAGGTCGCCAGGGGGCAAGCGATTGAAGTGGAGGAAGAGGCGATTCATGCGCATCTTCCCCATCCAGTCCACCATCTCCAGCAGCTCCCGCAGCCAGGCCTGAAACGGCGCGGCCCCGGGCCACCAGGAGAGGCAGCCGTCGGCGAGTCCTCGCCAACCGAAGACCGGCTCCGATCGTATGGAGAGCGGAGGTGGAGGTCCATCCAATGGGAGGATCACCTCACCGTCCTGGCCCGGTTTCAGCCAGCGAGCGCCCAGGGCCTCCAGCAGGGCGTAAGAAGCGTGGAGGACAGCGGCCGGGCTCCCGCCCGACACCAGGTAGTCGCGCCCGTCTCCCATCACCACCACGGCACCGTCGGGCAGGGCAGACTCCAGCAGCCAGCCGGCAGTCGCCATCGCCTCCGCCGTTCCCAGCCGGACCTCCAGAGGGCGTCCCGGGGCCAGCCTCGGCAGGTAGCGGGCCAGCTCCTCCCCTGCGAAGCGCACCGGCGGCTCGGCACCCACATACCGAACCGTGATCTCTCCGGCGCGAAGCCCTCGATCCGTCCGACCGAATGAGGTTGCCGGGGGATCTTGGGGTGTCCCCACACCATCCTCGCCCTCCCGGCGAGGCCCAGGCAAACGGCCGCGCTCGCCACAGGGCTGGGCAGAACGACAGGTTGGAGCCACGAAACGATCAGCCATTGGACAGAATAGAAATGACGATGCGTCGGTTCACATCGATATATAAGTAACGACGGCGATTATACCACGGCCACTGCTGGAGCGGTGTCGCACCACGGCCGGCGAGGAGCTGGCGCGTCGAGGCCCCGCTGGGCACCCGGCCCATGAACTTGACGCCTTCTGACCCGAGGCGGTACCATCCCTCCTGCGGGGACCCGCAGAGCCAAGACACCATCTCGGAGCTGGTACCTAGCCTTGATCCCCATATCGGAGAGCGTCAACGTCCGTCGACCGGCCTGGATCACCGCGAGCCTGGTGTTCGCGTGCGTCCTGGTGTTCCTGTACGAGCTGATCCTCCCCGCCAGGGCCCTGGACCTGTTCATAGAGCAGTGGGGGGCCAACTCCCAGCTCGTCCTGGCCGCGCTCGCGGGGAGCCCGCGGGTGCCCCGCTCCGAGCTGCTAACCCTCTTCACATCCCAGTTCCTGCACGCCGACTGGGTCCACCTCCTCTCCAACATGGTGTTCCTCTGGGTGTTCGGGAGGGCTGTGGAAGACCGGCTAGGACACATCCCATTCCTGGTCGTCTACCTCCTCGGTGGCGCCGCGGCCGCCATCTTCCAGTCCTGGATGACCGGCCCCAACCCCATCGTCATGATAGGCGCCAGTGGAGCCATCGCCACCATCCTGGGCATCTACTTCGTCTCCTTCCCCACGGCTTGGGTGACAGTGCTGGTGCCCGTGTTCTTCTTCTTCTGGGCCTTCGATGTCCCCGCCGTGCTGATGCTGGCCTTCTGGTTCTTCAGCCAGTTCTTCACGGGCCTCACCTCAATCAGCCGGGCCGCCGCACCCAGCAACGTCGCCATATGGGCTCACGTAGCGGGCTTCGTGCTAGGCATGGGGGTGGGCCTGGCGCTGCCTAGCGGCTCGGGGCGCAGGGCGGGGAGAAGAGGAGCTACCTACCGACCCGACGGCCCGGGCCCTGCGGGGCTGATCTCCTCGGTCGGGACGCTGATCGGCCTGGTCCTCGGGCTCCGTGTCCTCCTGGTATTCCTGCTGGTGAGGCCTGGCCCCGGGCTGCTGGGGCAGCTGGCCGACCTGGTATACAGGCTGACCGACCCCGTCGTTCGCCCGCTGGAGGCCTTCCTGCCCAGGATCCGACTACTCGGCCTGCCCGTGGATCTTGCGGCGGTGGTCCTAATGTTGCTGATCTACCTAGCCTGTTTAGTGCTGATCGAGGCCATCCACGGCGGATCCCGTCGGGAGAGGCAGCGACCCGACTTCTGGGAATAGCTCGCCGGCCCGGCCCGGACGCCGTCCAGGCACTCTGGCCGTTTTTCCCACTCCCAAAACCCCGGCACGGATGTTGCCCCCCCTCGCTCCCCATGGCGTTGGCCACGGGAAATGCCAGTGGCCACCTCGGTGCAACCGGGGCGACTCAAGGGCGCGGAGCGCGGCGCGGCCTCGATCGCGCGCAAGGGGTGATCCGTGGAGAGTAGAACCGTCGCCGATCTGATAGCGCAGCTGGGCAATCTCGGGAGCCGAAGCCTATTCATCCACCGGGGGGAATACCGCACGCGGGTCTGGAGCTACCAGAGGGTGGAGAGGGACGCCTTCCGTGTGGCGGCGATGCTCAGGGGGCACGGGCTCGCCAAAGGGGACAGGGCAATCATCTGGGGACCCAACAGCCCACAGTGGGCGACCTCTTTCCTGGGCTGCCTGCTGGCTGGCATGGTTGCCGTGCCCATAGACCTTCGGTTTAGACCCGATTTCCTGCAGGAGGTTCAGCGCCAGACCGGGGCCCGCTTCCTGTTCACCACCAGAGCGAAGACCGATCCCGGTCTGGGGATCCCCTCCATCGCCCTGGAGGAGATGGAGGACGTCCTTCGGGCAGGGCCAGAGCCGATATCGGGCACCCCGGAAGTGACGGAGAACGACCTGGCAGAGATCCTCTACACCTCCGGCACCACGGCGCAGCCCAAGGGGGTGATGCTGACCCACCGCAACCTGCTGTCGGAGCTGGAGGCTTTCCAGCCAGTGGTCCCCCCTGAGCCCGAGTATAGGTTCCTCTCGGTGCTCCCTCTCAGCCACATCTTCGAGCAGATGGGAGGGTTGCTGCTCCCCATCTCCAGGGGTGCCTCGGTGGTGTACATCGGCACCATCAGGCCCTCAGCACTCCTGGGCGCCCTGCGGGAGCAGCACCCCAACGCCATGATGGTGGTGCCCCGCCTGCTGGAGCTCCTGCGGGACCGGGTGTTGGCCGAGGTGCGCCGCTACCCCTTGGGAGACAGGCTGTTCACCCTGGCCATAAGGCTGGCCCCGGGGCTTCCCCTGGAGCAGCGAAGGCTGCTCTTCTGGCCCCTTCACCGGAGTCTGGGAGGGCATCTCAAGTACCTGGTCTCGGGGGGAGCGTCTCTCGATCCTGACCTGCAGCGCTTCTGGGAGACCCTGGGGATGGTGGTCCTACAGGGCTACGGGCTCACCGAGACCGCCTCCGCGGTGACCTGCACCCGGATGGGCGAGGAGCGGCCCGGCACGGTGGGCAAGCCGCTGCACAATCAGGAGGTTCGGCTGGCACCTGACGGGGAGATCCTAGTTCGGGGCCCCAACGTCACACCCGGATACTACGGAAAGCCCGAACTGACAGCTGAGGCCTTCAAGAACGGTTGGCTGAAGACCGGCGACGTCGGCCGTTTCGACGAGGAGGGCAATCTGGTGATCCGGGGAAGGAAGAAGGAGGTCATCGTTACCTCGGCCGGCATCAACGTCTATCCGGAGGATGTGGAGGGGGTGCTGGCCCGGATCCCCGGCGTCAGGGACAGCGCCGTGGTCGAGTGGCAAGGGAAGGTGCACGCGGTACTGCTGCTGGAGGAGGGGGCCAGCCCTGACGGCATCGTGAGGGAGGCCAACCAGCGGCTAGACCCGAACCAGAGGATACGGGGCCACAGCCTCTGGCACGAGCCCGACTTCCCCCGCACCCCCACCATGAAGGTAAGCCGCAGACTGGTGCTGGAGTACCTCCAATCCCACCCCCCGGCCAAGGCTAGCTCCTCGAGGCGCGCACCCCCGGCGCCCCGGGAAGGTCCACCCCTTCAGCACCTCGTTGCTCGCGTGGCGGAGGTCGCCGAGTCCCGGGTGGAGGACCCCGCGCGGCTGGGGATAGAGCTGGCCATGGATTCGGTGCAGCTCCTGGAGCTGGTCACCCTGGTCGAGCAGGAGCTGGGGGTGGACCTTCCCGAGGAGAGGGTGACTGCGGAGACCACAGTGGGACAGCTTCGTGAGATGGTGCTTCGCCGAGAAGAGATGGCGATGGAGAGCTTCCCCATGTGGCCCCTTTCCCCACCGGTACGGGCGATCAGGGGGGTTCTCCAACGTCTCCTGCTGTTCCCCCTTTTGAGGACCGTCTGCCCACTGGAGGTGGTGGGTTATGAGCAGCTCCAGGGTCTGGGCGAGCCCCACCTCCTGGCGGCTAACCACACCAGCATGCTGGACGCGCCGGTGATACTCATGGCCATGCCGGAAAGGGAGAGGGAGAGAACGGCCGTGGCCGCATGGGCCGAGTATTTCGAGGCACCGGGGATGTCCGGCGCCAGCAGGATCTTCAGGCGGCTTCAGCTCTATCTGGCAGCAATCGCCTTCGGGGTGTTTCCCCTTCCGCAGACCAGGCTGTTTCGCCCTAGCGTGAGGCATACCGGCGCGCTGATGGACCGGGGATGGAATGTGCTGATCTTCCCCGAGGGGGCGCGAACCCACACGGGCGAGATGGGGCCCTTCAAGGAGGGGGTGGGGGTCATGGCAGCCTGGCTCGGGGTCCCCGTGATCCCGGTGAGACTGGATGGCCTGTTCGAAGTGCTGCCCGTCGGTCGACGATGGCCGCGCCGAGGCTCCGTCACGGTTCGGTTTGGCCGCCCCATGAGGTTCCCAGCATCGGCCTCCCATCAGGAGATCACTCGCGCCGTGGAGGAGGCCGTGAGGTCGCTCCGGGTGCGGGAGCAAAGAGAAGCCCGCACAGCCTAGTCCTCGCACGGGGCCCAGAATCGAATAAAGGCCCGCCGCGGGGCGAACCCCCGCGACGCGCCTGGGGTTTTCGGGAGACCGGCGCGGACCGCTAGGCGGCTGCGCCCGCCTTCTCCGACTTCGAGTCGCTCTTCCCCTCGGAGTCCGACTTCTGCTTGGGTCGGCTGTCGGTGCAGTACCAGCCGCTGCCCTTGAAGATGATGCCCGCGGCGTGGTAGACCCTCCTCAACGTCCCGCCGCAGGAAGGGCACTGGGTCAGAGGACTTTCGTCGAAACGCTGCCTGCGCTCAAGGGCGGCGCCGCAGTCGTTGCAGCTGTACTCGTAGGTCGGCACTGATCCGCTCCTCCTCGTGTCGAGCCAGGGTTTCTGGCGTCGGAGGATAGCGCGGCTATGTATGATTCTCGTAGGAGGCCGATAAGAGCTGCGTTAGGAAGTCTGTGCAGCCGTTGTGGTATATTGTCGCCACCCTTCTCCCAGGCGATGGCTCCGCTTGGGAGCGGGAACACCCCAGCTCGAGGTGTCAGCGTGGCTGCCAAGGTAGACATCGACATCAGGGAGGCCTTCCTGCCGACCATGGAGGCCATGTCCCGGGACGGCGTCCTGCTGGTCTCTCTGGACGCCCGGCAGCGCCCTGGGGGAATGACCTTTAGCTGGGGGACCCTCGGGGCCATCTGGGGGAGACACATCTTCACGATCCTGGTCCGCCCCTCCCGAAACAGCTTTCGGCTGCTGGAGAGCACCGGCGATTTCACCGTCAACGTGCTCCCCTCCAGCTACGCTTCGGCCGTGGACTACTGGGGGAAGCACTCCGGCAGGGAGGTAGACAAGTGGGCGAAGACGGGGCTGACCCCCAGCCCGTCCCGGCGGGTGAGGTCGCCCATAGTGGAGCAGGGGATTCTCCACTTCGAGTGTCGGATCGTCCACCGCCACGACCTGGTGGCCGCCAATCTGGCGCCGGAGCTGGTGCCGGCCTACTACCCCTCGGGGGACCTCCACCGGGTGTACTACGGCGAGATCGTCGCCTGCTACGGCCTGTAGGCCCCCTCGACCGTTCGACGGGGCTGCTGCATCGCCGGGTGGCGGATCGCGGCCTCTCCCACGCCCCCATGTCGGCGCTTCTAGGGTGCAATTACCCTCGAATCTAGAGCGTTCGCCCTATTTCCCGGCATTGTGAATTCAAGTACAATGTCGCCAGCCTGAGGGGTAGCCAGTGGCTGCCCGGGGCGGTAGCGATGGTGCTAACCGATACCCCCGGTGGCCGCTGCCGAGCACGAGCACCACGGAGCCTGCCTGGCGTCTGGGCGAGGGCTCAAAGGCGGCACGGTCTGTCGCGCAGTGGGCTTGGATGGGTCCATGAGGAGGCCGACCGTGTACGAGTTCTCGCTCGATAACGACAGGTGCGAACGCTGCTTCGACTGCGTCACCGCATGCCCGCGCGGGGTGCTGGAGGAGGGCCTCGTGGGGCCCGTGGTAGTCCGCGCCGAGGACTGCATGGGCTGCTGGGTCTGCCTGGCCGTCTGCCGCACCCACGGCCTGAGGGTGGTGGGACTGTCCGAGTCCTCCAAGCCCGATTGGGTTGACCGTCTTCTCGCTTCTAGACCGGATTGCGTGTCGATGGTACACTGACCTCCCGGTGACATCCGGCATCGTGGCGCGGCGAACGCCGCGCCAGCGCCGTCCACGGGAGGCTTGGCATCGGATCCTGGAGAGAGGCCGTCGTCGACCTGGCAAGGGAACGAGCCACGAGCGAGTCCCTGGCCCTCTGGCATCAGGGCGCCGGCGAGAGACCTCTGTTCAACTACCGTTGGGAGCACCTCACGGCGGTAGTCCGCCTGTGCGACCGCCTCGGGCCGCGGCTGGGAGCTGACATGGATGTACTCACCGCCGCGGCCTGGCTTCACGATATCGTGAAGAGCCACACAACGCGGCCGAGCGGCCCTTCCGACGCCGAGCTCGCCGCCGAGGAGGCGCGCAGGTTCCTCCTCACCACCGATTTCCCTCTCCACAAGGTCGATGCCGTGGCTTCAGCCATCCGTGTGCACGAGGGCCTGCACCTGGACCAGCCCCTGGAGCAGGTGGAGGCGGCCGTTCTGTGGGACGCCGATAAGCTGAGCAAGCTGGGAGCGACCTACCTGGTCCACAGCCTCTGCATCCGACCGGCCTTCGATCCCGTATTCGAGGGCAGGCCAACCGACACCGACCTGGTGTTGCGCTCAGCGCGGGATTGGCTGAAAATGGCGGAGGGGATAGTGGCCAGCATGAACACCGAGCCAGCGCGGGCCGAGGCGGCCCGGCGGCTGGCGTACCTGTATGGATTCGTCGTGCAGCTGGAGGGTGAGTGGGTGACGAGCTGATTCTGGTCCGGAAGCTGAACTACGATGAGCGGGAAACCTGGCGCTGGTCCGGGAGTATGGTGGAGCGGCGCAACGGCATGATGGTGATCGATGCCCTGTTCAACGCGCCCCCGCGGGACCTGGGCTACATGAAGCTGGAGGGGACCGATCTGTTCCACGAGTTCTACTACAGCGACCGCTGGTTCAACATCTTCCAGGTCTTCGGCGCTGACGGCACCATGAAGGGGTGGTACTGCAACATCTGCAAGCCCGCCCGGATCGGGGATCGGCAGATCGACTTCGTGGACATGGTGCTGGACGTCTTCGTCTACCCCGATGGCCGCTCCCTGGTTCTGGACCGGGAGGAGTTCGAAGAGAAGAGGGCCATCTACACCCCTGAGGACGCGCGCCGGGCCGAGGAAGCCGTGGCTCAGCTCCTGGAGATGGTGCGGCGTCGCGAGCCCCCCTTCGACACGGTGCAGATCGAGGAGAACGGCAACAGGGCCGGATAGGCTTCATCGGCCGGCGGCCTGCCGCCTCTTCTCCAGGTACCAGTGGTACATCTCCCGAAAATGCCGGGTTGGGTCCCGGTAGTACTGCTCGGTGGAGATGGGGAAGGTCACCTTTTCAGCCCCCCAGCCCTGTAGATCGCCCTTGCGCAGGCGGCGGGCGAACCGCTGGAACTCCGCTCCGGCCGGCTTGAGGGAGCCGTCGGCCCTGGTGATCCCGAAGCTTCGCTCCCGAATCGCCCGGTCGAGAGGCGGTCTGTCCCAGATGCTGGGATCGTAGTCGCCGAAGCACCAGGCAAAGGCACCGAGGGACCCGGCCCGGTGCAGCTTCTCCAGCACCTCCCGGTAGTAGCTGCCGCCCTCCTCCTCACCGGCCAGGTACTGCTGCCGCCTCTCCCCCAGGAACTCGTCCTCGATGTAGCCGCCGGGTTGGCCCGGCTGGGCGGTGCAGAGCCCGAACTCCTGGAACAGGGTCGGCTTGGCCCCCAGGTGCTCCGTGAGCTGGTTGAGGAACGGGACGAAGTCGCTGTCCACCGGGCCTCTGGCCACATCCGAGTAGAGGGGATAACCATGCATGGACAGGTAATCGTTGGTTTCGGCCAGATCGCCCACGCTCAGACCGTTGTAGCGGGAGAGCGACGGAGTGTGGGCGCCGTAGGTGACCGGGTGCTGGGGATCCAGCTTGCGGACCTCCTCCGAGAGGAGATAGCTCCAGAGCCATCCGCCGTGGAAGCTGCCCGGGTTGTGCACCTCGTCCAGCTCGTTGGAAAGGTCCCAGCCGAAGATGGCGGGGTGGCCCGCCAGGACCGGCACCACCGTCCTGATCTGGAACAGCTGCGCCCTCAGCATGAAGGGGTTCTCGAAGGGGTTCAGCGGCTCACGGTCCGAGTAGCCGTTCCCCACTCGAACGAGCGCGGCCCTGGCCAGCGGCCGCTCGGAGATCGCCCAGGGAGGCAGCCAGAAGACACCGCTCATGTTGCCGGTGAAGAGTGTGGGCATGACCTGGAGGCCGACACCATGGGCGAGATCCAGAACCCGAACGAGATCGCCCAGCCGCCGAGTGTCCACAGTCCATGGGCTCGGCTGGAAATCTTCCCAGAGGAGGAAGACGCGAACGACCTGCGCGCCCAGGTCGGCCACCTCGCCCAACTCGTCCCTGACCTCGCCGGTATCGAACTCCTTCCACCAGTACATCGCCTTCCTCCTGGGCCAGTAGTTGATGCCCAGGACGAAGGGGCGGGGAGGGGAGGGGGAAACGCGGATCTCGGCCGGCTCCTCGATCTCCACGATGGGCTCCTCCTGGCGAAGGTGGGCGGGCAGCGTCAGCGGCGGCGATAGGCGCGACGGGTGGGGGCGTCCGATGCCTCCTCCCTCTGCACCTCCTGCATGGTAGCCTTCTTTTGCTGGAAGGCCGCCCGATCGATCACCATGTCGTAGTAAAGCACCTCGATCCCCAGCAGGCTCCTGCGGAAGAAGTGGGCCACGTCGCGATAACGGGGATCGCTGAAGACGGGGGGAAAGGCGGAGCTGGGGTGCTCGGTCCAATGCTGGCCCACGTATCGGAAGCCGCACTTCTCGTAGCTTCGCATCGCTCGATGGTTGAAGGCGGCCACGTCCAGCCACATCTCCTTGAAGCCCATGACGTTGAAGTAGTAGTCGAGGAACGCCATGAGGGCGTCGGTCCCGTACCCCATGCCCATCCGCGTGGGGTTCAGCGCTATCCCCAGAACGCTGGTCCCGGCCTCGCCGTTGATGTTGCGCAGGGTGATCCAGCCGATCATGTTGCCGTACTGATCGTCGATGGCGAACATGCGATAGCCCGCGCTAACGCTGCGATCCAGAAACCACAGGTCGCGCTCGCGAGGAGACATGGGGCGCGGATCGTTGTGGCTGTAGAGCGGATCGGTGTGCCGGGGCCACTGCTGGCGCTTGTCGACGTCCGACCGCTCGAACCAGCGAACAACCGTCTTCTTTCCCCTCGCCACGATACCTTCAGCCATGATCCGCTTCCTTCGCGAGGCGCCGCCCCGCGTCGCTCCAACGGGGAGTCTATGTCGGCCGTCCCACGGTTGTAAAGAGGTACCTGCCCCACACTTGAACTTCACCCGCGGCCCGGCCGAGAGGCCGCTCCGCCTCGCGGTGCCCTGTCCCGCGCGGCCAACATCCACTGCATGTCGCAAGGGCCGTGCCCGGGCTTCATCCCCATGTCGAGCGCACCGGCAGAGTATGCCGGACGACGCCGCGGGAGGGTGGTGCTGCAGGGTAAGGGGAATGGAGGTGTGGGGCCGGCGACGTCGCCGGCCCCTGGGAGGGAGGATCGGGATCTATCGGTCTTCGCGCCGGAACCGACGGAGGACACCGCCGAGACCCGACGAGCCGGCGGAGGATCCGTTTCCGTGGCGGCCGTTGCCGTTGGACCCACCGTCACGAACCTGTGTGAAGACAGGGCAGCTGTAGGTGCACTTGCCGCAGTCGATGCAGAGCTCGTGGTCCACGAAGGGTGCGTTGAAGCCCTCCTGCTGCAGGGCGCCGGTGGGGCAGACGCGGAGGGTAGGGCACCGGTGGTTCTGCGGACACCGGCTGGCGTTGACGACGATCATCTGACTACCTCATTCGGCAGAGCTCTCGGGGAGGATACCCCACAGGGGTATATGGTATAATGCCGGGCGCCGGCCCGTCAAGGGCCGGGGTCGCGGGATCCAAGACTGGGAGGTGTGTCCATGCCCGTGGTCGTCGACTACCGCATCTGCGACGGCGTTGAGGGCTGCCCGGCCGTCGGCATCTGCGATGCGGGGGCTCTCCACTTCGACGCGGCCACCGGTCGCGTGGAGTACGACCGCGAGAGGTGCCGGGATTGCGGCACCTGCGTCCACTACTGCGCCCCGGGTGCTGTGATGCACGTGGAGACCGAGGAGGAGTGGAGGGAGCTACTGTCCCTGCTCCAGCAGGGCGAGGGGTGACCGCGCCCCCGCGGGGTTGCGCGCGGTCCCCAACTCGTCTATCTTTTAGGCGGCTCTCGCGGGCTCGCCGAGGAGCCCGTGCTGTCGGCGGGGAGGAACGAATGAAGCGGATCGCGGTGCTTACCAGCGGTGGTGACGCCCCCGGGATGAACGCCGCCATAAGGGCGGTGGTCAGGACGGGGCTAGATCTCGGGATGGAGGTGCTGGGGGTCAGCCGGGGGTTTGCCGGCCTGGTCGACGGCGAGATGGCACCCCTCTCCGCCCGCGATGTGGGCGGCATCATCCAGCGCGGGGGTACCATCCTGGGGAGCGCCCGCAGCCCCCGCTTCCGCACCGAAGAGGGCCGTCGGCAGGCGCTGGTCCACCTGGCCGAACACGGGGTAGAGGGGCTGGTGGTCATCGGGGGCAACGGCTCGCAGACAGGGGCCTACGCCCTCCATCAGATGGGCTTCCCCGTCGTAGGGGTAGCATCCACCATCGACAACGATCTGGTGGGGTCCGACATCACCATCGGCGTGGACACCGCCCTCAACACCGCGCTCCAGGCCATCGACCGTCTCAAAGACACCGCCTCCTCCCACCACAGGGCCTTCGTGGTGGAGGTGATGGGCAGGGAGTGCGGCTATCTGGCCTTGATGGTGGGGATCGCCGGCGGGGCCGAGATGGTGGTCATTCCGGAGGCCCCGGCTGACCCGGAGGCGGTGGCCGCAGAGCTCCGGGCCGCCTACGCCAGGGGGAAGCCTCACGCCATCGTGGTCGTGGCCGAGGGCGCGGCCTGCAACGCCGCCTCCCTGCAGGAGCACTTCAGGACCCACCAGGAGCAGCTGGGCTTCGAGCTCCGCGCCACCATACTGGGGCATGTACAGCGCGGGGGAAGCCCGACCGCCTTCGATCGCCTCCTCGCGTCGCGCCTCGGCGCGAAGGCCGCCGAGCTGCTGGCCCGGGACCAGGCCGGGCTGCTGGTGGGGCTGATCCGGGACCAGGTGGCCACGACGCCCCTCGAGCAGGTCGCGGGGCGCCAGAAGCCCATCGACATGGAGCTGTACAGGCTGGCCAACGTGCTCTCCGCCTGAGCAGGCTGCTCCATCGAAGTGAGGTGGCGGTTGGCCGGAGAGATCCAAACCAACGAGGATCGACTTCGCGACGACGCGGTCGCCAGGCAGAGCCGCTTCGTCCTCTTGGGCTGCTGTGCCACCCACCTGGTGACGGACGGCCTCAGCAATGCAGTCTACCCGCTGCTCCCCCTGATCGCCCTCGACCTCCAGCTCAGCTACACCGCCGTCGGCTCCCTTCGGACGGCCCTGATCGCCAGCACCAGCACCCTCCAGATCCCGGCTGGCTACCTGGCGGACCTGGTTCCCGAGACGCTGCTCTTGGGCGCCGGCATGCTCTGGATGTCGCTGGGGTTCGCCGCCCTGGCGCTAGCCGGCGGCTTCTGGCAGCTGCTCCTGCTGATAACAGCGGCCGGGATCGGTGGAAACGTGCAGCACCCGGTGGCCACCGCCATCGTGTCCAAGCTGTACGAAGCAGGAGGGCGCGGGAAGGCAGTTAGCAGCCTCAACTTCGCGGGAGACCTGGGGAAGGTCATCCTGCCATCCGTGGCAGGGGTCGTGGCCATCGCCTTCGGCTGGCGGGGAGCCATGCTGGCGCTGGGCGCCATAGGCGTGGCAGCGTCGGCAGGATACGCTCTCGCCATCAGGAGGCTGAGGAGCGACCCGGGTCGGCGAGAGGCCGCCAGCGCGACCAAGGCGAAGGGCTGGGGGGTCCGCAGGCCTCTGGCCTTCTCGCTGCTCACAACCATCGGGATCATCGACAACAGCACCAGGGTGGGGGTGATGACCTTCCTCCCCTTCCTAATGACCGACAAAGGGCTGGACGCTGCCAGGGTAAGCTTCCTCCTCACCCTGGTGTTCGCCTTCGGTGCTGCGGGAAAGCTGGGATGCGGCTTCCTGGCCGACCGCTTCGGCAACGTGGGCGTGATCGTGATCACCGAGGCGGTGACCGCGCTCGCGATCCTCTCGGCGATCCCGGTGGACCCCCTGCTGCTCATTCCCGTGCTGGCCGCCCTGGGTTTCGTCGGCAACGGCACCTCTTCAGCGCTCTACTCGGCCGTGGCGGAGATGGTTCACGTCCACAGCCGCGCCCGCGGCTACGGGCTCTTTTACACCCTCACACTGGGCGTAGGGGTCCTCGCCCCTGTCCTGTACGGCGCCCTGGCCGACGCGACAGGCGTCACCAGCTCCTTCGTCGCCATGGCCGCCATCACCCTCCTCACCCTGCCCATGGCCCTCCTGATGGCGAGAAGCGCGGAGGCGTGACGCCAAGCCCCTGCCCTTGCTCCAGCGCCAACGACAGGTCTAGAATCCTGGTATGGAGTAACCCGGACGTTGCCGGCTGGCTCGAGGCGACCCGGGCACAGCCTGCACAGGAGGATCGAGGATGATCATCGGGGTACCCAAGGAGATCAAGGACAGCGAGTTCAGGGTGTCGGCCACCCCAGGGGGGGTGGAGCTGCTGGTACGGATGGGGCATCGGGTCCTAGTAGAGTCGGGAGCGGGGGCCGGAAGCGGCTTCAGCGACGACGAGTACCTGCGTGCCGGAGCCGTCCTGGTGAGCCACGAGGACGCATTCCGGGAAGCGGACCTGGTCCTGAAGGTCAAGGAGCCGCTCCCCTCCGAATACGCCCTGTTCAGGGAGGGGATGCTGCTTTTCACCTATCTGCACCTGGCGGCCGAGCCGGAGCTCACTAGGGAGCTGCTGGCCAAGGGGGTGACCGGCATAGCCTACGAGACCGTGGAGATGCCCGATCGATCCCTGCCCCTGCTGATCCCTATGAGCGAGGTGGCTGGCAGGATGTCCATCCAGGTTGCGGCCCACTACCTGGAGGAGCCCCATGGCGGCCGAGGCAAGCTCTTGGGCGGCATCCCGGGGGTCCGTCCCTCGGACGTGGTGATAGTGGGCGCCGGGACGGTGGGCACCAATGCCGCCAAGATCGCCCTGGGGATGGGGGCCCACGTGACCTTGATAGACAGGGATCTGGCCCGGCTGCGCTATCTGGACGAGGTGCTGCATGGCAATCTGACGACCCTCAGCTCCAACCCCAGGAACATCGCAGACGCGGTTTCCACTGCCGATGTGGTGATCGGCTCTGTGCTGATCGCGGGCGCGAAGGCGCCGAAGCTGGTCACCAGGGAAATGGTCGCCAGCATGAAGCCAGGGAGCGTGGTGGTGGACGTGGCGGTGGACCAGGGCGGATGCGTAGAGACATCCCACGTCACCAGCCACAGCCATCCGACCTATCTGGTGGATGGCGTGGTCCACTACGCCGTGCCCAACATGCCAGGGGCGGTCCCTCGCACCTCCACCTACGGTCTGTCCAACGCCACCCTTCCCTACGTGGCAAGACTGGCCAAGCTGGGCCTGGTGGAGGCCGTGAGGCAGATGCCGGAGCTGGGCAAGGGGGTCAACACCTACAAAGGGAAGGTGACCCACCAGGGTGTCGCGGAGGCCCTCGGCCTCGAGTACGTGCCCCTGTCGAAGCTGCTGTAGATGTGGAGCGCTGAGTGCCGGGTGCTAAGGACGACCACCCGGCACTCAGCGCCATCTCCACAATCCAAGGGTTTGCAGGGCGGGGCCCCGTCAGCTATCCCACCTTCGGCAGGTCGGCCAGTGCCTCCTTCACCTTCTCCTCGGGGTACTCGTAGTCCTCCAGCTTTCCGCCGAGGTAGGCATCGTAGGCGGCCATGTCGAAGTTGCCATGGCCGCTCAGGTTGAACAGGATGGTACTGGCCTCACCCCTCTCCCTGCACTCGATGGCCGCATCCATGGCCGCCTTCACGGCGTGGGCGGACTCGGGCGCCACTACGATCCCCTCCAGTCTGGCGAACTGGACGGCGGCGGCGAAGACCCCGGTCTGGGGCAGCGCCACTGCGTCGATGAGGCCTTGGTCGTACAGGGCGCTCACCAGGGGCGCCATTCCGTGGTAGCGGAGGCCTCCCGCGTGGATCCCGGCCGGCATGAAGCCGTGGCCGAGGGTGTACATCTTGGCGACAGGCGCCAGCTTGGCGGTGTCGCCGTAGTCGTAGGCGTAGACCCCCTTCGTTAGGCTGGGGCAGGCAGCGGGCTCGGCCGCGATGAAGCGGATCTTCTTGCCGGCCAGGCGGTCCTGCATGAACGGGAAGGCGATCCCCGCGAAGTTGCTGCCCCCGCCCACGCAACCGATAACGATGTCCGGGTAGTCATCCACCTTCTCCAGCTGCTTCTTCGCCTCCTGGCCGATCACCGTCTGATGCAGCAGGACGTGGTTGAGCACGCTCCCCAGGGAGTACCGGGTGTCATCCCTGGTCGCGGCGTCCTCCACCGCCTCGCTGATGGCGATGCCGAGGCTGCCGTTGGAGTCGGGGTCCAGCTCCAGGATGGCCCTCCCAGCCGCCGTGTCCCGGCTGGGGCTGGGCACCACCGTAGCCCCGAAGGTCTCTATCAGGGAGCGGCGGTAGGGCTTCTGGTGGTAGCTCACCTTAACCATGTACACCTTGCACTCCAGGTCGAAGAAGGAGCAGGCCATGGCGAGAGCGGAACCCCACTGACCGGCGCCGGTCTCGGTAGAGAGCCTCTTCACACCCTCCATCTTGTTGTAGTAGGCCTGGGCCACGGAGGTGTTCAGCTTGTGGCTGCCGGCGGGGCTGGCCCCCTCGTACTTGTAGTAGATCCGCGCCGGGGTGTCCAACGCCCTCTCCAGCCGCCGTGCCCTGTAGAGGGGGGTTGGTCTCCAAAGGCGGTAGATCTCCTGCACCTCCTCCGGGATCTCGATGTACCGTTCCTGTGTGACCTCCTGTTGGATCAGCGCCATGGGGAAGAGTGGCGCCAGGTCCTGTGGCCCGAGGGGCTGGCCGGTGGCCGGATGGAGGGGTGGGTCCAAAGGCTTCGGGAGATCCGCCGCCATGTTGTACCAGTAGGTCGGCATCTCGCTCTCTGCCAGTATTATCTTGGTCGCCCGCTGTGCAGCGTTCATTCTCGTCTCCCTCTAGTTTTCCACACTCTACGGTTCGGCTGGATGGGATTGCTGTTCAGGGAAGGGGCGGCCTAAGGGACCGCCCCGGCCGCCACGAGCCGGGTGAGGCGCGGGTCCCCATCCGGCCGACGGCGCGAACGCGCCTCCCTCCGGTGACCACCGCCATCACCCGTTCCGTCCCTCCACGCTTCAATCGATGCCCTCCAACAGAAAAGCCCCTCGTCCTAGGGACGAGAGGCTCTGCCTCCGTGGTGCCACCCTGGTTGCCGCGAGCCGCGCATCGGTGCCCGCAGCATCTCCTTGACAGGTACGGGAGACGTACCGTCTCCGATACCCGGTGCCCAGCTAACGGGGGCCAGTCCGGCACGGCCTACTCGGACGAGTCCTTTGGGCCTGCGACTCCCGGGTCCATTCGGCGGCGCACCTGGTGCCGGCTCTCACCTGCCCCGGCTCTCTGACCCGAGCTGCTGCCGCTTACTAGTCCCGTTCCACGCCTTTATCGTATGTACCGAAGCCAGTATACAGGATGGCAGGTTAAGGATCAAGGCGCAAGGGTATCGGCGGTATCGAGATCAGTCCTCCTCCAGCCACTGCCTGATGATCCTGGCCAGGATCTCGGCCAGCTCCAGATCCTGGTCGTAGGCTTCGGCCTTCAGGCTCTCCCGCAGCTTGGTTTCCAGATCTCCCCCGTTTCGGTAGCGGGACAACTCTACTGGAGCGGTGTCGCCGGCCATTCTATCTCCTTCGCCACAACCTGTAGTTCTCTGACACTGGGTTCCGATGGTTGGGGAAGGGCTCCCGCGCGCCCGGGGGCGCGCCGGATGGAGACAAGCCCGCTCCCCACGTTTCGAAATCCTGGTGCCAGCGCAGTAGTGGTCTCTGCCCACCATGTAATATCGGCAGCCGCGGGGGAAACTTTTGGCCTTGGGGCTAGCCAATTGGTCCCATTGCAAGCACCGGCCTAGGGTTCGGCGCCGTGCAGAAACCCCAGGCCGGTGGGACTCCAGGGGATAGGGCCGAGGGGAACACAGCCCGCGACGCGGGCGGCTAGATCCCTCAACCACCACCACCGCCGGTGCCACAGGACCCTCTGGAGAAGAGGAGAACGAGGGCCATGGCCACCACTACCAGCAGGACTAGATCCATTAGAAACCCTCCTAGAGGCTTGCCGAGCTACCCGGTGGGGCGTGGAGCGGTGACGAGCATCGGCACCCTCACACCCCCGAGGCCACCGTCAGCTGGTGGACCGCTCGGCGGACCGAGCCCGCTCGATAGCCCTGGCGACGCTGAAGTAGTCGACGTAGCCAACGCTTACCACCTCGCCATCCACGAGGACGGCGGGGAGGACCAGCTCGCCCTTCTGCAGCCGCTCGATCACGGCGGGAAACTGCTGCCTGACCCCCGTGCGCGAGAGATCGTAATAGCGCACGTCCACACTGTTACCGTACTCCCTGGAGAGATACCATGCTACCACCCGCGTAATCTCCTCCTGAGATTGCGGGGGTCCTCAACCGCTGGTACAGAACCGGGTGGTGGCGGAGTCGTCGAATACCTCGACGACGTTCATGATGGTGCTATCCGATTGCATTGAACCTACCTCATTCTGTTTTTCTGGGAAGGCGCTGATGCTCCTTCAGCATGCACCTGTCCATGACCACCTCCAGGCCCGCCTCCCGGGCCCTGGCAGCGGCTGCCTCGTTGATTACGCCCTCCTGCATCCAGATCACCCGAGCCCCCACCTGGATCGCCTCCTCCACCACGGCGGGCACCTCCTCGGACCGACGGAAGATGTCCACCACATCGATCCTCTCGGGCACCGACTTGAGGTCCGGGTAGGATCTCTCACCCAGCACCTGGTCGACGGTGGGGTTGACGGGGATGATCCGGTAGCCCTGCTGCTGCAGGTAGCTGGCCACACCGTAGCTGGGCCGCTCCGGTCTGGGGGACAGGCCGACAACGGCAACGGTGCGCGCCTCCCTCAGGATCCTCTCGATGTTCGCCTCCACAACAGCCTCCTGGGAGTTGACAGGGATCACTCACCTCGGTATCGTAATATACGGTAGGGGGGTATCCCAGTCAAGCAGTTCGGGGGTATTGTACCATGGGAGACAAGGATCGACTCCGCGCCCTGGAGGAACGGCTGGCCGACCTGAGGGGTCGGATGCCCGCCCACTCCGTACGCCCGGCCATGCTGATGGAGATGGAGGAGCTCGAGGAGGAGATAGCCCGCTTGCGGGAGGAGCTGGGGTCGAAAGGCGAGGACCATGCCTAAGGCGCTGCTGGATCCGAAACGCTGCAACCCGGCTCTCTGCCCGGACGGGCTCTGCGTGGTCCGCAAGCTGTGCTCGGTGCGGGCCATCTTCCAGGAGGAGCCCCACGAGCAGCCGATGGTGGACTGGGGCCGCTGCCGTGCCTGTTCCAAGTGCGTGGACAACTGCCCGGCCAGAGCCATCTCCCTGGTGAACTAGACCCCCTACCTGAACTACAATAGACCCACACGGGAGCGTGATGGGGGAGGTAGATATCCCTATGGAAGAGTACGATGTGGTGGTGATCGGGGGCGGACCCGCCGGGCTGACGGCGGGCATGTACGCCGCCCGAGCCAAGATGAAGGTGGTGCTGCTGGAGAGGAAGTGGCCCGGCGGGCAGCTGCTTAACACCGAGAAGATCGAGGACTACCCGGGCTTCGAGAGCATCTCCGGCCCCGAGCTGGCGGAGCGGATGGAGAAGCAGGCGCGCAAGCTGGGCCTCAAGATCGAGCTGGACGAGGCCGTCTCCGTCCGATCGCGCGGGACGCGCAAGCTGGTGAAGACCTCGGGCGAGAAGGAGTATCTGGCCAAGGCGGTCATCGTCACGGCGGGGGGCGAGCCCCGCAAGCTGGGGGTCCCCGGGGAGGCGGAGTTCGCCGGGAGGGGCGTCTCATACTGCGCTATCTGCGACGGGGCCTTCTTCCAGGACAAGGTGGTGGCGGTGGTCGGCGGCGGGGACGCCGCAGTGGAGGAGGGAACCTTCCTCACCCGATTTGCCAAGAAGGTCTACATCATCCACCGCCGCAAGGAGCTGAGGGCCTCTCGGGACCTGCAGGAGAAGGCCAGGCAGAACCCCAAGGTGGAGTTCATCCTGAACGCCGTGGTCGAGGAGATCCATGGGTCCGACCAGGTGGAATACCTCACCATCCTGCGCGACGGCCAGAGGGAGAGGCTGGATGTGGACGGCGTCTTCATCTTCATCGGTTTCGTCCCCAACACGGAGCTGTTCGAGGAGCCGGTGAAGAGGGACCAGCAGGGGCATCTGATAACCGATTCCCACATGCGCACCTCCATCGATGGGATCTTCGCGGCCGGGGACGTGAGGTCCCAGCTCACCCGACAGATCACAACGGCGGTCGGGGACGGCACCACCGCCGCCGTTGCCGCGCAGCACTACGTGGAGGCGATGGCCGCGGAGGAGTCGGGGAGCCGGACGCCGCAGCCCGTGAGCTAGAACCACGAAAAGTGACAGCGGGATCTCGTGGGGGTGGCTGGCCAGCCACCCCCACGGACTAGTCGGGCTCGACTGCCTCAGACAGAAGACGACAGGGTTTACCCGGCCCGGGGAGCCCGTCGCCATCGAGAGCGTGGACCATGCTGCCGCGCTCACCTGTAGGAGGCGCGTCCGGCCCCGTGGAGCACGAGGAAGGGACAGGAGCATGAGAGCTGAGGCAACCCTTACGGGAGGGCTGCATTTCGACGTTTCGCTGGGGTCCGGCTACCGCTTCGAGATCGACGCCGCCCCGGGACACGGCGGAGAGGGGCGGGGAGCCCGCCCGATGGAGCTGCTGCTCGCCGGTCTGGCCGGCTGCACCGGCATGGATGTGGCCGACATCCTCAGGAAGTCCCGCCAGGATATGACCGGCCTCCAGGTGGTGGTGGAGGGGGAGCGGGCCCAGGACTACCCGATGGTTTTCACCCACATCCGGGTGGAGTACATCGTTCGGGGCCACGGGATCTCGGAGGACGCCCTGCAGCGGGCCATACGACTCTCCGAGGAGAAGTACTGCTCCGCCTCGGCGATGCTGGGGAAGACCGCCAGGATCGAGACCTCCTACCGCATCATCGAGGAGGGCTAGACAGGGGTCAGCCGCCAAGCCTCAGCCTGGGGACCATCAGCATGGCCTCCAGGACAACCTGATGGGTGAGCTTGGACCTCCCGACCCGACGATCCTCGAAGATGATGGGCACCTCCGCCACGCGGAACCCCTTGCGGATGGCGCGGTAGGTCATCTCGATCTGGAAGGAGTAGCCGTTGGACCGCACGGAGTCCAGGTCCAGACTCTCCAGGACCCGCCTGCGGAACAGCTTGTAGCCGCCGGTCAGGTCGTGGATCTCCACGCCCAGCAGCCAGCGGGAGTAGCAGCTGCCCGCCCGGCTGATCAGCCTTCGGAGCAATCCCCAGTTGCGGGTCCCGCCGCCCGCGACGTATCGCGATCCCAGCACCAGGTCGGCACCCTCCAGCGCCCGCAGCATGGCGGGAAGGTGGGCGGGATCGTGGGACAGGTCGGCATCCATCTCGCCGATCACATCGTAGCCCAGCTGCAGGGCAAGACGGAAGCCCGCCAGATAGGCGGTGCCTAGGCCGGCTTTGCCCGGGCGGTGAAGCACCCGGAGCCAGGGTCGAGAGGCCGCCAGCTCCTCCGCCAGGTCCCCCGTGCCATCTGGGGAGCTGTCGTCCACCACCAGGACGTGGATGCCCAGGCCCAGTGCCTCCAGCCGACGAATAAGCTCCGGCAGGTTCTCTCTCTCGTTGTAGGTCGGGACGACCATCACAGCGTTCACGGCGAGCGATTCTAGCAGAAAAGGGGCCGGGCGGTAGAACCCGCCCGGCCTCGGCCATTGCCACCGGAGACGACCCGTGGCGGGGCACCCCAGTGGCCATTCCCCACCGTTTCCCCTCCGCCACCATGCGCCCGGCACACGGGGAGACAACCCCACTGCTGATGATGGCTTGGGGTCGGGCTATGCTAAGCCCCCTGCTCGGGCTTCCGCAGCTTGGCCTTCAGCTCCTCCAACTGCTGGTCCACATCGGCGGTCTGCTCTAGGGCAGCGAACTTCTCCTCGAGGGTGTCGGTGTCCAATTCGGCCACGGCCTTCGCCCTGGCCTCCTTCTCCTCCACCTTCTCCTCCATCCGCTCGAACCCCTCCAGCGCGCCAGCCTTCCCAATCCCGGCCATGGTCTCGTGGATCTTCTGCTCCGCCTCCGCCCTCCGGCTGCGGGCGATCAGCAGGTCCTTCTTCCGCTCCGCCTCGTCGATCTTCGCCTCGAGCTTCTCCAGCGCGCTCTTCAGGATCTCCACCTGCTGCTTCTGCTCCTCGTACTGCGCCTTGAAGCCGTCGGCCGTGGACTGGTAGCTGTTCCGCCGCTGGAGGGCCTGCTTGGCCAGCTCGTCCTCACCCTTTGTCACCGCCAGCTCGGCCTTCTTCTGCCACTCGTCCGCGAGGTCCTGGTTCTGCAGGTACCGCTGGTAGAGCTTTTGCTCGTCGGCGATGGCCGCGGCAACCTGGGTCTTCACCTGAATCAACTGGTTCTGCATGTCCAGGATGTACTGCTTGATCATCTTCTCGGGGTCTTCCGCGCGATCCAGCAGGTCGTTGATGTTGGCCCGAACCAGGGTGGTGACTCTCTCCAGTAGACTCACTTCCGTCTCCTTTCCTTACTGCGCCGACTGCACTTGGATACCATGCCTATTATTCGCCCGGGCGTTCCGAGACCAGTCGTGCGGCGCCCCCTTGGGACACCCACCCCACCATGCGCCGCGCCCTGTTGCCCGCTTCCCGCGACGCCACCCGGTGGCACCGCCTAGACACCCTGCCCACCAATTCTCCCCAGCCGCTGCTTCAGCTCCCGAAGCTGCCGCTCCAGCAGATCCTCCCTCTCCAGGGCCTCCAGGCGCTCGGCCAGCTCGTCCCTCTCCAGATCAGCCCAGGCTGCGGCGAGCCTTGTGCCATCCACCCAGGCTGCCCCCTCCCGTCTCCCGACCGCGGCGAGGCGCCGCGGCTCGACGGCGCGGGGGGCGAGGGCCGCCGGAATGGGAGGCGTCGCGGTTTCCAGCTCCCGCAGCATCTCCTTCATGCGCTCGACGTGCGCCCGCTGGGCCTGGTACTCTCGCTCGACCCGCGAGGCGTGGGCGACCAGCCCCTCCCAGCGAACTAGGGCCGCTCCGGCCAGATCCGACTCCCCCTTGGAGAGGGCAAGCTCCACCCTTCGACGCCACCTGTCCGCCTCCCGCATGGCCTCTGAGTGGCGTTGGAAGAGCCTCTGCTCGTCGGCTATAGCCCGCACCAGCATCCGCTTCAGTTCGGTTGGGGCCAGGGCATCTCCGGCACCCGCCTGGCGTTTCATGAGGTCTCACTCCCTTCCCGCAGCTGGCTCTCCAGGAGATCGAACTGGGAGGGTGGAAGCTCCAGCAGTCGGTCAAGGATGGCGAAGAACCGGCGGGGATTGCGCACGCGAGAGAGCTTCAGCAGGACGTGGGCCACCTCCGGCTCGTCCTGCAGCAGCTCGGCCTGGGTTAGGAGCCAGTCCTGTAGCCGATCGCCGGCCTGGGGGAGCCCGGTGCGGAGACCGACCTCGAACCCCTCGGGATCGTCCACCAGGTAGCCCGGGAGCACGCGGAAGAAGCGGGCCAGCAGCTCGCGGGTCCGGCCGGTCATGTGGACCCTGCTGCCGGACTCCAGCTGGCACAGGTATGGGTGGCTGATGGACTCGCCCAGCTCCTGCCGCATGGCGCGGACCACCTCGGCCTTGGACATGGGCCTGCCCAGCCCCCTCTGCACACCCTCTAGGTACCGGAGGTGAACCAGCTTCTCGCCAAGACGCATAGCACTATCCATTGCAGATTGCAATGGCTAATATTGCAGACTGCAAGGCGCGTGTCAAGGGTTGCCGCTTTCCTTGCCGACCCCCGGACGTAATATACTGTTCCCGGTTGTGACAACCATCCATGGAGGTGCTTCTACATGAAGATCCTGCTCCGAAACCCCACCAGGGAGATGGAGATCGCCGGCAAGCGAAGGGTCAGGGATCTCCTCCAGGAGCTGCAAATAAACCCGGAGACGGTCCTGGTGATCCGCCAGGGCGCCCTGCTGACGTGCGACGAGCTCCTCCAGGACACCGACGAGGTGGAGCTGCGCCCCGTCATCTCGGGAGGATGAGATGCGTTGCAAGGGCTGCGGAGGCAAGGCCTCCATAGAGCTGCGGCGCCACAACGCGGCCTACTGCGACGGCTGCTTCCTTCGCTACGTCGAGGAGCAGGTGGCCCGCGCCATCAGACGGGATCGGATGATCTCCCCCGAGGACCGCATCCTTGTGGCCGTCTCGGGGGGCAAGGACAGCCTGGCCCTGTGGGACATCCTGGCGAGGATGGGCTACAGAGCCTCCGGCCTCCACCTGGACCTGGGGATCGAGGGCTACTCCGCCACCTCGAGGCAGAAGGTGGAGGCCTTCGCACAGGATAGGGGGCTCGATCTCATCGTGGTCGACTACAGGAAGCAGCTGGGCATGGGGGTGGACCAGCTCCATCGAAAGGTTCGGCGCAGCCCGTGCTCGGCCTGCGGCCTCAGCAAGCGGCATTACTTCAACGCCGTGGCCCACCAGGGCGGCTTCGACGTGGTCGCCACGGGCCACAACCTGGACGATGAGGCCGCCTCCCTGCTGGGAAACCTTCTTCACTGGAAGACCGGCTACCTGGCCCGCCAGTCGCCCGTCCTCGAGAGCAACCACCCGCACATGGTCAAGAAGGTCAAGCCGCTCTACCGCCTGGCGGAACGGGAGGTGGCGGCCTACACCCTACTTCGGGGGATAGACTACGTGGTGGAGGAGTGCCCCCTCTCCGAAGGCGCCAGCTCCCTCCTTTACAAGGAGCTGCTGAACCACCTGGAGCAGCGCTCCCCCGGCGCCAAGCACAACTTCCTCTACGGTTACCTGGAGACCGGCAGGTCCTCCTTCCGGGAAGCCGATGGAGAGGTCGCCCTTCGGGATTGCGAGCGGTGCGGGCAACCCACCACAGGGTCGGTGTGCGCCTTCTGCCGGATGGCCGATCTCGCGCGCTCGGCCTCGCGATAGGGCTCGCCTCTCCGGCCGTCCGCGTCCACTCCCACAGAGCCGCCCCCCTGCGGCCGAGTCGCGATCCGCGCGGCCGGTATCGCCCCCGGCCGCAGGGCACCCTCAACAGCCCCCGGCACCCAATTGACGCAACACCCCATACAGACATTGCTCTTTTTATGCTATAGTTATCGCACTACTCATCTCTTTTCACGCCAAGCCGTCCGCTCCCCGGGCACCGCCATCGGTGGATTCCACCCGCGGGAGGGACGCCCCGATCCTTCAGCATGGGGTGAACACATGATCCTAGAATCCAGTCCCGATACGTCGCGACGCAGGAGCACCGCCCACCTTCTCGCGCGCTTCGTGCTCTACTGGCTCGTGAAAGCGCTGGTCACGATCTTCCTCTGGGGACGCGCCCTTTTCCGCTCCCCTGCCTTCCGCTACGGGCTGCTGGCCCTGCTGGCCTCGGGCGCTGTGGCCTGGAACGCCCTAGGGAGACCCTCCCTGGCTTCCTGGGCAGACTCCTCCCTCAGCGGGATAGCGATCAACGTCGCCACCAGCCAGCCCACACCCCCAGCCAGTGTCGAGCGCTACATGAGGGCACAGGCCGGCTTCAACGCGGCCGGCATGTGGGAGACCATGAGCGACGCGCTGAAGCAGCGAATGACGCTGACAGGCAACACTCTGGAGAAGCTTCAGAGGGATCTGGACACCGCCAGGCAGCAGCAGCGGCGGTACACCGCCGTGACCTACGTGGGCGGAGTCGCCCTGGAAAGCGGCCGCGGCGTCTACTTCTACGTCCTGACCATGGAGGGTCCCAACGGAACCTCCCGACTCCCGTACACCTTCGTCGTCGACCAGGACGGCAAGATCAGCAACATCCAGTGGAGCGTGGACCAATGAGTGCGAGCAAGCCGACCTCTGATCCTATCGACCGAACCATAAACGAGTTCGTGGACGCTGTGATGGAGGGGATCGGCCGTCGCCTCGGCCTCCTGCTGCTGGCCGCGGCGGCCGCCGCCCTGTTCTGGTCCTTCATGCTGCCGGGCTGGCAGCGGTGGGCCCCGGTCCTCGGGACCGCCGCCCTCCTTCTATTCCAGCTCTTCTTCGCGGTCATGTTCATGATCGTGCAGTTCGTAGCCCTATTCTGGTTCCTGGGCAGGGGCCGCACCTACTGGGTCAAGCCCGGCGAGACAGGCGTCGGCTTCGACGACTACAAGGGCAACCCCGAG
>Ga0315298_1002951_pt1 | contig 27724 bp, 25 predicted proteins | sample WHS_1_MG_FD_203077 | JGI IMG/M metagenome (GOLD analysis project Ga0315298, IMG submission 203077) | Extremophilic microbial mat communities from Washburn Hot Springs, YNP, Wyoming, USA - WHS_1_MG | ecosystem: Environmental > Aquatic > Thermal springs > Hot (42-90C) | place: USA: Wyoming... | reverse complement strand
TCCAGCAATTCTTGGTCTTCCAAAAGGTCCTCTGCCTCTCGGCGAAGCAATTATTTAGCAATGCTAAGTATATCATAAGAACACAGGTTTGTCAAACCATCATGCAAGCACGGGTGTAGTTCAACTTCGGGGCAAGAAATGCCTTGCATGGCCTCAGGCGGATGAAAAGCAGCCAAGTCTGGACAAGAACAATCACTGTCAGCAGATTTGGGGGAACGGATTGAACGGATTCGCTCCTCAAGTAGATGGGGCTATCTTATACCCAGTGTGGACTGTGGTCCACGCCGAGCGTGAGACTGCTCCAGTGGACTACCCGCCGTCTACGCTAAGCGCGGGGATACCTCGCCTGGGCATGGGAGCCCAGGCACAGATGCCGCCAGGGAATCAATTCCCTGGCTGAAGCCTGACAAGTCGGCTAAAGCCGACTGGTGATTGGCAGCAGCCCCCTTCAGGGGGCTTGTACTGTTTTAGCCAGGGATTTCAATCCCTGGCAGGCTCAATGGCAAACGCCGCCGTCCACGCTCCAGGGATCTGAAACAGACCTGACAGGTCTTGAAGGCCTGTCAGGTCTAATCCATCCCGCTCCAGGCGGAGCACAGTCCGCCGTCTACACCAAGCGTGAAACTGCTCCGGGTGGACCACCCACCGTCCACGCTTATCCATATTCTGCCCCCAAACTGAACTACACCCACCTTCGTATTGCCTCTTGCGCGGAATTGCTTATAATGGAAATCAGCAGTTGACCATCACATCGCACAAGGAGGGCGTACATGAGCAAGGAAGTCATCGCTACCGATAAGGCGCCAGCCGCCATTGGCCCCTATTCCCAAGGGATACGGGTAGGAAACCTGGTTTTCACCGCCGGACAGGTGGGGTTGGTGCCGGGCACGAAAGAATTCGCTGGTCCAGACATCACCAGCCAGACCCGTCAGGCGCTCCAGAACCTGCAAGCCGTCCTCGAAGCTGGTGGATCGTGCCTGGCTCACGTGGTCAAGACCACAGTCTTCATAGCGGACATGAAGGAATTTCCCTTGATGAATGAAATATATGCGCAGTTCTTTGGCGCCAATGCCCCTGCCCGTTCCACCGTCCAGGTGGCGGCGTTGCCCATGGGAGCGCGCGTGGAGATCGAGGCAATCGCGGAGGTCTGTGATTGTGGGCCCACGCGCCTGGAAGGTTGCACCAAGGGATAGGACATGGAACTCAGCAACGAGTTGCGCCAAGAACTGCTCCTTTACCAAGGGAGTGAGATTACCGAGCATCATATCTATGCCCGCCTAGCGCAGACAGCCCCTGCGCCAGAGAACCGGCGTGTTTTGGAAAAGATCGCCGCGGATGAATTGCGCCATTATCAGCAATGGCGCGCCTATACGCAGCAGGAGGTCAAGCCCAACCAGCGGCAAATCTTGTGGTATTACTGGATCAGCCGCATTTTCGGGCTTACCTTTGGCATCAAACTCATGGAACGAGGCGAAGAAGCAGCCCAAGTAAACTATGAGCGCTTTCATGACATCATCCCAGAAGCCGATGCCATCGCGCGTGAGGAAAACGAACACGAGCAAGCGCTGATCAGTCTTCTGGATGAAGAGCGGCTGCGCTACATCGGTTCCATCGTTCTGGGGTTGAACGACGCCCTGGTCGAGTTGACTGGTGCCCTGGCGGGCTTGACCCTGGCTCTGAGGGATACAAAACTGGTTGCTCTGACCGGTTCGGTGACGGGTATTGCTGCTGCCATGTCCATGGCGGCGTCGGAATACCTCTCCACCAAGTCCGAAGAAGGTGTCAAGGATCCCCTTCGAGCCTCTCTCTACACCGGCATTGCCTACATCGCGACCGTCTTGACCTTGATCCTGCCCTATCTCATCTTGAAAAACATCTATTTGTGCCTGGCCTGTACACTGCTGGCAGCAGTGGCGATCATCGCCTTCTTCAACTACTACATCTCTGTCGCGAAGGACGTCCCATTCCGCCGACGTTTCCTGGAGATGACAGCGCTGAGCCTGGCGGTGACCATACTGAGTTTTCTCATTGGCATTGCCATCCGCTTCTTCCTGGGAGTGGAGGTGTAGGGGCGAACCTTGTGTTCGCCCCTATGATGGGAATCCCTTGGTAAGGTTCTTTTTATGTGGATCACGCGGGAACTTACGGACAAATCCGAAATCCTGGCTTACCTGGAGACATACCGCCTCTATGCTGCCTACGCCATCGGCGACCTGGAGTCAGGGCTGTTCGAGCAATGCACCTGGGCTGGTGCAGAAAAGGATGGCCGGTTGCAAGCCCTAGCATTGCATTTCCGCGGCCTGAAGTTGCCGGTATTGGTGGTGATGGGCGACCCTGAGGGGTTACAGGCTATCTTTCAGGAGTTGCTGTATCCAGAGCGGGCTTACCTTACTTGCTGCACCGAGCATTTGGCGGTGCTCGAGCGTTTTTACGCATGGGAAGAGAGGATCCCCATGTGGCGCATGGTGTTAGAGCCCGCGCACTTCCGCCCCGTAAAGGGCGACTGTGTGCGGCTTGAGCCAAGCCATGTTGACGACCTCATGGCATTGTACGCACATGGTGGCGCAGATGCCTTCATGCCGGCGCAACTGGATGGAGGCGTTTTCTATGGCGTCTATTTGGGGGACCGCCTGGTTGCCGCTGCCGGGACGCATCTGGTCAGCCCTACCTACCATGTGGCGGCAGTGGGCAATGTCTTCACTCATCCGGGCTATCGCGGGCGTGGCTTTGGCACAGCAGCCACCAGCGCGGTCGTTGCTGAGCTGCTGCAACACGGCATTGTCCATATTGTTCTCAACGTCAGTCAGACTAATACGACCGCGATTGCGCTCTACGAACGGTTGGGCTTTCGACGCGCTTGTCCTTTCTTCGAGGGCCCCGCTCATGCCATCGCGCCGTAGACGATGAGCCCACAAAAGGACTGGAGGAACCAAGACATGCAAAAGATCGATTTGAAGAAAGAATGGAAGCACCTTTATGCGCCCTCGGCGAAGGACGTGGAGGTTGTGGATGTCCCACCATTTCTGTTCGCCATGATTGACGGCACAGTCAAGTCTGGCGAGGCGCCGGCGACATCGCAGGAATTTCAGGAAGCCATTGGTGCTTTATATGGCATATCCTACACGCTCAAATTCCTCTCCAAACAGCGCAAGGACAATCCGATTGATTACACGGTCATGGCTTTGGAAGGATTATGGTGGACGGCCTCGGGTGAGTTTGATTTCGACACCGCAGAAGATTGGCAATGGACACTGATGATAATGCAACCAGATCATATCACCGAGGAAATGTTCCAAGAAGCGCTACAGCAACTCAAAAAGAAGAGGGACAGCCCTGCCTTGAGCCGGCTTCGCCTGGAGCGCTTCCATGAGGGGCTTTGTCTCCAGATCCTCTATGTGGGGCCCTATTCCACAGAACTTGCAACCATCGAGAAAATGAAGGCTTTTGCCCAGGAGCACGGCTACCGCTATTGCGGTAAACATCACGAAATCTATTTGGGCGATCCCCGGCGTGCCAGTCCAGAGAGACTGCGCACAATCCTGAGACAGCCTGTTGAGCGAGTTGACTGACATATTTTAGGCGCTTTTCATCAGGCGTGATTACTGCCACTCTATAGGACGGCGCAGGACATAACCATCCGGTTTGATGACCTGGTCCGGAAACACGCTTTTCGCCAATATGTTGCGCCCAACGTAGATTTGTGCGGTAGCCACCTGTTTCAGTGCCTTTGATGATCGGCCTGGTGGAAAAGCAACCACGACTCGCTTATGGCTAAACAAGCGCCGTACTGCTTTTACCGGCCCGACCAAGTCGCTATCTATGGAACCTTTCGTTAAAAGAAACAGCCCATCCCCATAGGGTGGGCATCACAGTCCGCCGTCCATGCTAAGCGCAGGGCTACCTCGCCTCGGCATGGGAGCCCAGGCGCAGATGTCGCCAGGGAATCAATTCCCTGGCTGAAACGTGCAAGTCGGCTGAAGCCGACTGGTGATTGGTAGCAGCCCCCTTCAGGGGGCTTACTGTTTCAGCCAGGGATTTCAATCCCTGGCAGGCTCAAAGGCAAACGCCACCGTCTACGCCAAGCGTGAGTTGCTCCATCCTGCTCCAGGGCGAGGACTGTGGTCTACGCCGAGCATGAGTAACGATCTCCTGGCGCAAGCGCACCAGCCGCTTGACCGAGGTGGGCGTCCATAGTACACTATAAGCAGCAAACCGACAGGGTCAGAATGGAATGCAATGTGGTAAGCGCCAAGGATAGACAAGTGATTGAGCAGTAGCGATGCCGACAAACCTCCCGCCAGAGTATTTCGAAGTTGAAAAGCGATTTCGCGCTGCCAAGTCGCCGGCAGAAAAAGTCGCCCTGCTCGAAGAACTGATCAGCACCGTTCCCAAGCACAAGGGCACGGACCATCTGCGGGCTGACCTGCGCCGGCGACTCTCCCAATTGCGCGCTGAGGCGCGCTCCAAAAAGGGTGTCAGCAGGCGCGAGTCCGTCTTTCGCATCGAGCGGGAAGGGGCGGGGCAGGTGGTCGTGGTTGGGCTAGCCAATGTGGGCAAGTCCGCGCTAGTTGCTGCTTTGACCAACGCTACCCCCGAAGTTGCCGATTACCCGTACACCACCTGGGAACCCACTCCTGGCATGATGCCCGTGGAGGACATCCAGATTCAGTTGGTGGACACACCTCCGCTCGATAGGGACTATGTCGAGCCAGAACTGCTTGATCTCATCCGTAGGTCGGACCTGATTCTGCTGGTGGTAGACCTGCAAACCGATCCCCTGGGACAACTTGAAGAGACGCTTGCCATCCTGCGGGAAAACCGCATCGTACCGCACCGTTGGAAGGATCGGTACAGTGAGGATGAGCGCGTGACCTTCAAGCCGATCTTGGTACTAGCCAACAAAGCAGACGATGAAAGGTCCAATGAACTATTTGAACTGTTCTGCCAACTCCTGGACGAGGAATGGCCTTGTCTCCCCGTTTCCGCTGCCACCGGACGCAACCTGGAAGGACTAAAAAGGGCCGTCTTCGAAAACCTGGGCATCATCCGCGTCTATGCCAAGCCACCTGGGAAGGAGCCCGATTTCAGCGCCCCCTTTGTTCTGAAGAAGGGGAGCACGGTACAAGACCTAGCAGGGAAGGTACACAAGGATTTCCTCGAGAAACTGACCGCCGCGCGGGTATGGGGCAGTGCTGAATTTGATGGCCAGATGGTGCAGCGGGATTACGTGCTGCAAGACGGCGACGTAGTCGAGCTGCGCATCTAGCAGAAGTGGCCGTTGATAAGATGCGCATGACCGGGCAGTACAGGGCAGGAGAGTATCGGAGAAACAAACATGAAAGCACATAAGTGTCCCAACTGTGGGGCTTCGCTTCCAGACTCGGGAACTGACAAAGTTACATGCAGCCATTGTGGAACTACATTACTTCTCGGCGGTTCTAAATCCCAACAATTAGTTATCAGAATGAGATCAAAAGTTGCCCTGTCCAAGCAAAGACAAATCGAAAACCAAAGGCAGAGCTCGAAAATAACAGAAAGCATTTGGGCTGGCAGTTACCATGCAGAGGTTAAAGGGCCGATACAGGAAATAGATATGGAGATGCCCGGTGGTTTGGGGTACATACACGCACGTGCTGACCCCTCACAGAGACAGACAGATACAGGTGTGGACATAGTATCGCATGAGCTCGGATCTGAAGAGCAGGAAACACCATGGAATGCTTTGTATGTCTGGATGATGGACCATGTACACCTCACAGTTGCCTGGGCGAGGCTATTTATTGTTATTTTTGCTATCATATCACTGCTTTTTGTTTGTTTCGTTCTAGCGGCTTTGCTTCATTTTTTACTTTCCTAGATTTGTACTCTCACGGTATGCATTGCCGTGATGACCAAGTTGCCACTCTTGTCCAATTCGTAAGGGTGTCCCTCCATATCCCCCCAGCAGGAGATTTCCGCGAAGCCCGCCTTTTGCAATGCCTCAAGCAGTTCATCCCAGCGCTGTGGCCAGAGCCGGGTAGCGGTGACACGCTGATCCCATTTCCCCGCTCCTTGTCGCTGTAACGTGACCATGTTGAACGTGATTGTCCCGTCGGGTTCAAAGTCGTAAAAGCGCAGGAAGAGACATTCCTGTTCCCCTTCACGATGGTATTGGGGCTCTTGCCAACGCTCCCGACGTGCCAGCACGCGGTCAAAATTACGGTTCTGGATCAAGAGCAATCCCCCAGCGCGCAAGCAGGCGGCAAAATCAGACAGTGCTGCCTCTAGGTCGCCGGGGGTCAACAGATGCGGCAGGGAATTGCCTAGGCAGAGCACAGCATCAAAGCCGCCTCCCACCTTTGTGTGCAGCTCGCCAAAGCCAGCGACAGCAAAGCGCACCGCGACCCCTGCACTGGTGGCGTTCGCACGGGCTTGCTCGATCATCCTGGGGCTCAGGTCAGCCCCCACTACTTCATAACCCTGTTGGGAGAGGGCAATAGCGTGCATTCCCGTGCCGCAGGCAGCGTCCAGGACACGCTGCGCTTCTACTTTGCACAACTCCTGTACAATGAAGGGCAACTCCACGGCCAGCCGCGCTGGCCAATCCACAAAGCGGTCATAATCACTGCTCAGGTCATCGTACATGGTGTTCATTGCATCTCCCATGCTAGCGAATCTAGTAACCCGGATGCCCCGCTTTTCACTAGGGCGGGTTATCTCGTCCTTCCTCCCAGATGGATTGGTAGTAACGGTCTGTGTTCACGGCGTTGGTGTCTTGGCAGTTGGCTGGATTCTCGATGTCCAGGCCCCAGCGTAGAGGATTGTTGACGATGTATTCACGAATGCGCTGCAGTGCCTGTTCATTGCGGATGATATGTTCGTAGTAATTCCGTTGCCATACATCCATGCCTGGCGTATGACGGATACGGTTAATGCGCCGCGCCGTGACCGATTTGAAACTGCCTACGATGGCACCCAATGACCCTGGCAGTGCGCCGTGTGCAATGGGTTGTGGTAGGGGCAAGGCGTTGCTCGATTGATTTTGCATGGCGGTGTGAATTTCACTCGAAGCGGGTTCTGGCACGGACAAAGGCAGCCCCTGGTAATGCCTTGCCCCTAGAGTTGCCGGACGTTCCATGATGATGATAATGCCATGTATGTGGTTTGGCATCACCACCCACGCATCCAGTACAACATGGGGTGTATAGCGTGGGATGGCTTGCCAGTAGGTTTCAACCACGGCGCGCAGCACCGGATCGTCAAACAGGCATTCGCGATTCTGCGTGCAGAGAGTGACAAAATACGCCCCTGGTGTTGTGTAATCATATCCTGGTAGGCGGATGGAACGCCGGTCATGTTTTTGGGGATTGTATTTCATAACCACCTCCGTAGGGGCAAGGCATTCCTCAGCGTGCCTGCCCATAGATACTGCCTTTGTTGCATGTGCGTTCTGACACGGACAAGGCATCCGCATGGAATGCCTTGCCCCTACAACATTTTGTGACCGCCGGCGCCACGCAATAACGAACGTAACAACGCCATTTCTTCCGTGCTGAACTCTCCCAAGAGCAGCAAAGCCAGCGCGATGGCAAGGGCAATCGCCAACAATTTTCCAAAGAGCAGGAAACCTGGGGTGTGCCACCGGGCAGCCACGAGATAAGCAAAGCCAGAGATAAGGCTGCTACGCAGCGCAGTGTCCAACGGTGGACGAACTCTCCACAGGCGGCATACACCAAGCACGCTCACCAGAGCAACCATGCTGATGGCAATGGTAGTCACAGCGGCCGCAGCAATGGCTCCATAACGCGGAATGAACAGCCAGTGGCCCACCATGACCAGCGGCAAAAGCGGCCCGGTCAGCACCAGCATAACTCCAGGCTTGCCGGCCGCAGTGAACAGGACCCCACATACCGAAAGGACGATCAGTGCTACTCCGCCAAAGATCAGCCAGGCGAATAGCGAGGCAGTGGGTAAAAAGGAACCGCCGTATGCCAGGTGCACGATCTCCATAGAGGCTCCGGCCGCCAAGGCAGCAAAGGGCAACAAACATAACAAGAGGTGCATAGCCCGCCCGATCATCTTCTGCGCTGCTTCCCCGTGCTCTGCTTGCCTCAGTCGGGCGACGGTTGCCAGCAATGGTGAGGATATAGAAGTGGCAAAGGTGCCAAGAGGTGTGATGGCTAGATTCTGAGCAGCCCCATAATAGCCGGCAGCGGCCGCTGACCCACTTAATGCTTGCACGAACAGCAGGTCAATGCGCGCTATCAGGCGCATGCTAATGCCATGCAAGAAAAGCGGCAGGGCATAATCCAGCACAGGTCGCAGGGAAAGCGATGATTGCTTCAGCAATGGGGGATGAATCAACAGGCGCGCCACAAAGAAACGCATCACCGAAGCGCCCACGATGGCTAGAATCGCCCCCGTCACCGAGAATCCCAACCCGGTGAGGAGTACAACCAACAAAAACCGTGTCAGCCAATAGACAGCGTCTGGCAATGCCCCACTCCCGAAGGTTCCTCGCCCGATGAGAGTTGACCTATGCCCATGTGCCACAGTATATAACCCAAAGCTGTTGTACCGCGGGGATTTTGGTGAAAAAGCGATGGCCACCGATGTCAAAGTGGTACCCCTTGTAGACCTCGGTGCGCGCGATTCCCCCTACCTTGTCTGCTTTTTCAAGCACCAGGGGGTGGATATTGTGCATGGCGAGTTCATAGGCAGCCGTCAGCCCGGCTGGGCCAGCACCAATGATCACCACAGGGACATGGTTGGATGTCAACGTGGCATTTCCTCCTCTTTTAGGGGCACCGTTGTCTCAGATACTTGCTTCTCGTTGTGTCGCCTGGGCATCCAGTGATAAATGAGGGCGAGGGCAAAAGCCAAGCCACTGTACAGATAATAAAGCCAATGCCAAGGGATAGCAGCCAACGCAAAGAGCAAGCCGCGTTTGCGCCAGAAAAAGCGATACAGGGATGCGTTCAATGCCAGGAGCACGATAGCGCAGCACAAGGTTGCGATCCAGAGCGCCGGCCAATGCCATGCGACAATCGCGGATGCCAGCAGCGCATAAGTCAGCACCACGGATATACGACTGGTGATGTTGATGTTCAAATCATTGATAAAACCGCGGCTTTGCAGAATGAGCACACTCCAAGGCAAGGCGCGGGCGAAAAAGTCGGATTGGAGCAGCGAAACAGCATCCCATCGCTTGAGGTGTTTTGCTTGCAGTGATTTGCGCAGTCGGATGCGGTAACCAGCCTGCTTGAGGCGGTAGCCCAGCTCGATGTCCTCAATAGAGGGTTGGCGGTAGTGCTCAGCAAAGCCACTCATCGCGAGGAAAATATCGCGACGAATAGCTCCGCAGCCCGTCCAGAATGTGGAGGCTTCCTCTTGCGATGTTTGATGCACATAATGGTGGAGCAAATTCTTGTACTGTGAGAGGAAATTGGGTTGGCCTGGAGCATCATCATAGGAGCCGAAAACGGCCACCAGTTCTGGTTCACGTTGAAAAGCATCCAATACTTGGGCTATGGCATCCGGAGGGATAAGGACGTCGGCATCTACAAAGAAGAGGACATCGCTTTTGGCTAGGCGGGCGCCGAAATTGCGCGCTTTTGCCGGCCCGCCTCGCGTAGGGGTCTGGGCCACTTGGGCACCGCAAGCCAGCGCTATTTCTTTGGCGGCTTCATCGCCGCCATCGAGCACCACGATGCATTCATCTGGTGGGGGCCTGGCTTGATTCACGCTGGCCAAACATCTTCGCAAGTCCTCGTTCCCGCGATATGCGGGGATAATGACCGCAACAGTGGTCTGAGACATGTCCAACTTTCCTGAATCATAAGGAACAAAAAGGACTGTTAACAATATTGTACCACGAAACCAGGAGGGAATGCAAATCCAGAGCGTGCGTGGGGTGTAGTGCAGTTGGTGTGAACGGCGGACTGTGGTCCGCGTGGGGCGAGATGGATTCGACCTGACAGGTCTCTTCAAGGCCTGTCAGGTCTGTTTAAGATCCCTGGAGCGTGGGCGGCGGAGTGTGGTCTGCCTGGAGCAGGGTGGAGCAATCTCACGCGTGGCATGGAGTCGGCTTCAGCCGACTTGCATGTTTCAGCCAGGGAATTCATTCCCTGGCGGCATCTGCCCATCCATTCCAACCAACGGGCTCGTTTCAGCCAGAATCGCTTAGCGTGGACGGCGGGTGGTCCACCTGGAGCAGTCTCACGCTCGGCGTGGACCACAGTCCACGCTGGGTATAAGATAGCCCCGTCTACTTGAGGAGCGAATCCGTTCAATCCGTTCCCCAAATCTGCTGACGGGATTGTTCTTGTCCAGATTTGGCTGCTTTTCATCCGCCTGAGGCTATGCAAGGCATTTCTTGCCCCGAGGTTGAATGATACCCTCCAGCATCGCCGACATTGACAATTCCGCAAAAACGGTGTAAAATAAAGATACCATGAACCGAATGTCTTTCTTCTGCACGTTATTGCTAGCGCTCCATGGCCCAGCACTATTCCTTTTCATTTGTTTGTACACACCAAACCGAGAAAGGAGCAGAGCATGATGCAGCTGATTATCAAGGGTAAAAACATGGAGGTCAGCGAAGCCCTCAAGAAGTACGTGCAAAAGAAAATCGGCAAACTGGACCGTTATCTCCCCACGATTGATGAAGCCCGCGTCGAGCTCTCCGTAGAGAAAGCCAAAAGCAACCAGGACCGTCAAGTTGTACAGGTTACCCTCCGCAGCAACAGCACCATCCTCCGTGCCGAGGAAAGAAGCTCCGATATGCTTGCCGCGATTGATGCCGTCCGCGACAAGTTACAGCGCCAAATCAAACGCTACAAAGAACGTCCGATGCGCATACGGGAGCGCGCTCGCGCTGCCGCTGCCGCCTCGTCTGAGGAACAGGCAGAAGAACTCCCGCCCCGTATTGTGCGTGTCAAACGCTTTAGCGTAACGCCGATGGATGAAGAAGAGGCTATCGAGCAGATGGAATTGCTCGGTCACGACTTTTTCATCTTCTACAATCCTGATACCGGTTCAATGAACGTGCTCTACCGGCGCAAAGACGGCAACTATGGCTTGTTGCAACCCGAACTCGCCTAGCGGCAGCGATAGGGGTCGGGTAACCCGACCCCTATCTTCATGCAGGGGGATGACGATAGAGGAGTGCATTGGCAATGCCCACGAAGAAGAAAACAGTCCTTTTTGTCTGCACTGGCAATGTCTGTCGCTCACCGATGGCAGCGGGATTCCTCTATGACAAATTGGTCCGCGAGAAAATGGACGGACGCGTGCGGGTGCGCTCAGCCGGCATCTGGGCGCTGGAGGACCAGCCAGCCAGTGCCTATGCCTTGCAAGTGATGGCTGAGCATGGATTGGATATTAGCGCTCACCGTGGACGCAACTTGACACAGGCCGATGTGGACGAAGCAGATTTGATCCTCGTCATGACCAAGCGCCATGCAGAGATTATCACCCGCGAGTTTCCAAACAGCGTTGGCAAGGTCTACCTGCTCAGTGCGATGGCTGGCGAACCTTACGATATTCAGGATCCGTACGGTGGCTCACTCTTCGAATACCGCCGCACCGCAGCAGAGTTGGCTGATTTGATTGAGCGAGGCTATACCCGGATCATGGAACTTTTAGGGGAACGCTGAGTTTCCCCTTTTGATAAAGAAACCAGGTTTCTCTCAGAAACCTGGTTTCTTTATTCCCACCAACCTTGCAGGAATTTCTCCCATTCCTTGTTTTGCTCCAGATAAGCCTGGAACAAATACCTCCCGGTGGGTCGTGGCTCGAAGGGTTCGCGTAGCAGGCGCATGTGTGCCTGTTCCAGGGTCTTACCGCCCTTGCGGCGGTTGCAAGTCGGGCAGGCACTCACCAGGTTCTCCCAGACATGTTGGCCACCACGATGGCGGGGCACGACATGGTCCATGGTCAGGTTATGCGTCTGTCGCCCGCAGTACTGACAGGTATAGTTGTCACGGCGGAAGATCTCTTTACGGCACAGACGCACGCGCGGCAGCGGACGCCGCACTTGATACTCCAGGCGGATCACAGAAGGCACCGGCCAGGTGCCATTGACCGAACGAATGAAGCCGCGCCCGTTCTCCAGAATTTCTGCTTTGCCGCCCAGGATCATCACCATGGCGCGACGCAAATTACAGACATTGAGCGGTTCGTAATCTTGATTGAGTACTAATACTGCACCATCCATATTGCCTGCCTTGATGCCTGTCTTATCGCAGTATAGCACAAAGCGGCTGCCTAGTCAACCTTGCACATCTTCAATGACGCCTTGCCTGCGATTTGGATAAAATGGCTTCCCTTGCTACAATTTGTGGGAACGGGAATGTAGCCTTGGCTTTGCGTGTCAGCCAGTTGGAGAACGTTTGGATTCCCCGGGGAGGCCGCGATGCTTCTTCCCTTGCAAGTGGACATCCTCTATGGCCCCGTGAACTCCCGGAGATTGGGCAAGTCTCTGGGCATTAACCTCATGCCCGGAGCCTACAAGCTCTGCTCCTTCAATTGCGTGTACTGCCACTATGGCTGGACCAAAGAGCACACCCTGGATGCAAGCCCATTTGCAGAGGATTTGCCGCCTCTCCAGCAAGTGGTGGAGCGTCTGGAAATCGCCGCGCGCTCTGCCTTAGACTTTGATTATCTGACCTTCTCCGGCAACGGGGAACCGACCCTCTACCCGCAGTTTGCGGAACTGGTGGACGAGGTGGTGCGCATTCGCAATACCTATCGTCCCGAAGTCAAGATAGCGTTGCTGTCCAACGCCACTGGCTTGATGCGCGCCGGAGTACGGGAGAGCATCCCCAAGATAGATTTCCCCCTGTTCAAACTGGATGCGGGAACCGAGGAGACATTCCGCGCCATCAACCGTCCTGCTCAAGGGCTTTCCCTTGCCGCGGTGGTAGCGCAACTCTCCTCCTTGCGGGGCATCAACATCCAGACGATGCTGGTTGATGGCTCGCCCTCGAACACAAGGGAAGAAGACTTGCAAGCCTATTTCCAACTTTTGGCACGTATCCAGCCTAAAGAAGTGCACATCTATTCTATTGACCGTCCTGTCCCCCATGCCCAACTCCTTCTAGTCCCTCCGCAAAAACTGGAGGACATTGCAAAGCGTGGGGAAAGGGAGACCGGAGTGCGTATCAAGGCATTTTACGCCCGGCGCTAAAGCGTGGGGAGGTGAGCGTGAAAAGGATAGAGGTTGATGTAGGGCTTCTGCGCGAATTCGAACGGGGCTTGGACCCACGGCATCCCGAGCGCAGCCGTATGCCGGCGCGCGTCCTGGGGTATGGTGAAATCAGCACCGTCTTTGCCATTGAGGTGGAAGGAATGCGCGGCTTGGCGTTCAAGCGCCTGCCCATTTTCCACACCGAAGAGGAGATGGAGAAATACCGCGCCACGTATGAGGAGTACAACCGCTTGCTGGAGGAGATTGGCCTTTCTCTCCCGCCTCACGGGTACGCCGCTTTCCTCACCGATACGGGACGCCCTATTTTCTACATCGTGCAGCAGGAGCTGCCCGCGTTATCCGTGGGCAACCGCGCCATCCATCTGCTGCCCCGCCAGGATACATTGCTCCTGGTGCGTCGTGTTCTCCGGGAACTGTGCAAAGTGTGGGAGTTCAACCGTCGTCAGGACTATTGGCAGGTGGGCATTGATGGGCAGATCTCGAACTGGGCTATTGCAGGCTTTGACCCGGAGCATCCGCACCTGGATGAAGGCACCCGCCTCGATTATATGGATACGAGCACGCCCCTCTTCCGCGTTCAGGGCGTGGAGCAACTGAACCCCGAGCTGTTCTTGCGCAGCGCTCCTCCCTTTCTCGCCTGGGTGCTGCGTTTGTTGTTCCTGGAAGACGTGGTGAACCGCTACTATGATTTCCACCGCGTCGCTGTAGATTTGGTGGCGAATTTCTACAAAGAGCAGCGCCCGGATTTGGTCCCCGACCTGGTAGCACTGGTGAACGAAGTGTTCCGCCAAGAGGCACCGCATCTCAGCGTACCGCCTATTGGGGAAAAAGAGGTGCGTGCATACTATCGCGAAGATGCCCAGATTTGGTCGCTCTACCTTTCCGCGCGCAAAGTGGATCGCTTCCTGCGCACCCGCATCCTGCGCCGGGAATATCCCTACATCTTGCCTGAAAAGATCCAAAGGTAGGGTTCGTCATGAGCGCTTTAGCGCTCAAAATGGTTTGTAGTGAGCGCTTTAGCGCTCACAGCGCACTGAAGTGCGCACTACGAACCCAATTTGTAGTGAGCGCTTCAGCGCTTATGGCGCACTGAAGTGCGCACTACGAACCAGGTTTGTCGTGGGCGCTTCAGTGCTAATACGTGCTTAAAAGGAGGTCATCATGTCGCTCGTGGCTCAAGATAGCAAAGAAGCCATCATCGAGAGGTTTGCCCGCCACGTTTCCCGTGGCAAGGTAGAATTCTTCTCCAGAGTGGGCATTGATTTTGTCTTTGGCAGACGGGAAGGCGTGTACGTCTGGGATGTCAGCGGGCAAAAGAAGCTGATTGATTGCCACTGCAATGGCGGCGTCTTCAACCTGGGGCATCGCCATCCCAGGGTCATTGCTGCCTTACAGCGGGCGTTACAAGAGTTGGACATTGGCAACCACCATTTCATCAGTGAGCACCGTGCCCTATTGGCAGAGCGCCTGGCGGCAATGTGCCCCGCCGACCTCAAGCGGGTGGTCTTTGGCGTAGGGGGCGGGGAAGCGATAGACCTGGCGATCAAGCTGGCGCGTGGCTATACCGGCCGGCCCAAGGTCATCTCAGCCCAAGGCGGCTTTCATGGCCACACTGGCTTGGCGTTAGCAGCAGGCGATGAGCAGTACCGCAAGCCCTTTGAACCGCTCGCGCCGGGCTTTGTGCAGGTGCCTTTCGGGGACCTGGCAGCGCTGGAAGCGGCGATGGACGGGGAAACGGCGGCGGTCATCTTTGAGACCATCCCCGCCACGCTGGGCATGGTCATCCCGCCGGAGGATTTCTATGCCGGCGTACGCGCGTTGTGCGATCGCTACGGGGCAGTGATGATCATAGATGAAGTGCAAACCGGCTTGGGCCGCTGTGGTGCAGTGTGGGGCATTGACACGTACGGTGTGGTTCCGGATATCCTCGTTACTGCCAAAGGGCTTTCAGGCGGCATCTATCCCATGTCCGCCACCATCTACCGCGATCCCCTTGACTCCTTCCTGTGCGAAAACCCCTTTATCCACATTTCGACCACGGGTGGCGCGGAAGTGGGCTGTTATGCGGCTCTGGAGGTACTGAATATCTTGCAAGAGCCAGGTTTTCTGGAGCATGTGCGCCGGATGGCGGCGTTTTTCCGCGATGGCTTGGCGGCGTTGAAACAGAGGCATCCCGTGCTGGTGGAGGTCCGCCAGCGTGGCATGATGATGGGGCTGAAATGGGCGAACGAAATGTGCGGACCTATGATGACCCTGGCTGGCTTCCAGCACGGTTTGTTGCTGATCTACGCCAACCACGACCAATCGGTGAGCCAGTTCCTGCCGCCGCTGACCATACAGGAAGAAGAGGCACAGCAGGTACTGGAGATACTGGAGCGCATGGCTACTTGGTTGGAGGAGGTGATTGGGACATAAGGGTTAAAAGTTGATGCCTTGCGTAGTGATCATTGCGGGTCTTTTGAAAGAGGAAAGCATGACAGAGCGACAACCAGAAATCTCTAAGGAGATGCGTGAGGCATTGGAGTCACAGCCGCCAACTCCACTGCCCACACCCGAGCCAGGATCCGGCAGCGAAGCCGGTATCTTCTACAATCGTATGGTAGACAGCGTGCGTTCCTGGGGCTATGCGTTGCTCCTGTTGGGGGCATTGCATGTCATAGCCGCCGGCACGCTCAGCGCCCCATGGGGCATCCTGCTACTCCTGGTGGGAGTGGCGTCGTTCTATTTCAAGGACGCTGCGATGTTCCTCGTCTATGCCGCGACCATCGCCTGGGCAGCTATCTACAATCTGTCCAGTGGCAGTCCTCTCTGGATTGGTTTTGCTCTCTTGCAGTGTTACTGGGCTTTTGGTCAGTTCCGCGATTTTCTACGCTTTCGCCGCGTCCAAGAAGCATACGTTGCCTATCTGATAGCCCACCCAACAGAAGGAAGCGTGCCTCCCTTGCGTGCAGCGCGTGTTTTTCCTTGGGCTGCTTTTGTGCTAGGCGTGCTGGCTGTTATCGGCTTCGCGGCTGGCTTCGTCTGGCTGGTAGTCACACGGCAAGCGCAGGAGAACCACCCTGTTTTCACTATACTGGAGCTACTAACCTGGCTTAGCTGTGGTTGGTCTGGCTATGGGATTGGGGGCATTTCTGTTGCGCTACAGGCCTCAACTTCTGGCTGCGATAGGCATGTTGAGCTGCAGTCTGGTGATGATTGTCTGGCTGGCGTTGATCCTATTGTGAGCTAACTGCCCGAATAACCTGCCACACCGGGTCTGTGGGCAGGTAGTCAGTTACACCACAACCATCATGGACATACTGCCAGAGCAGGTATCCATCAATGCCAAGCTGTCGGCTACGTTCGATGTCAACGGCGACAGCCCGTGCGCGAAGGTCTAGCACGTCGCTGGATAGCAGATGGCATTCTTTATCATAAGCTACCATGTAGGTCTCTCCAAGGTAGACCGGTTTCCTGAGTTCGTGGGCGATCTCCAACTCTTTTTTTGGCGTGCCTCCGATGTCCCAATGTACACTAACGATATCAATCGTTTCCAGCGCATGCACGCGCCGGAAAGCCTCCTCGGCTTCGCGATCAAAGCCAGCATGTTGTGTTCCCACTGCCACTAGGTGATGCGGGTCCAGCCGCTTGATTTCACTGGACGTGACCGCAGCCCAGCGCACAAATGCATCCCAGCAACTCTTGTTGGCGTCCTCCGCCGGACAGGTGGGTTCGTTCATCAGTTCCCACATTAGGATTTCAGGGCGGTTGGCAAATAGCGGGACGATGTTGCGGATATGTGGCAAATCCACACTCTCCACCTTGCCCTTGAACCACCAGCCATCCTTGTGACCGAAAAAGTCCTGCAGGGTTAGGATGAGGCGGACGTTGTACTTACCCGCAAGGTCAACCAGACGGGCCACACGCTCCAGATCACACCATGGTTCAGTCCATACACGGATAACCTGTACTCCATGTTTTGCCAGGAAGGAAACGATTTCCTCCATATGTGTTTCGGGGAAAAATGGCCCGGCTAGGTAGGAGACGTTAGTGCCGACGAAAGTATAGGGCTGGCCATCGAGCTCCAAGCCTTCACCGACACGCCGTACGAAACCGAGCGACGCCTGCATGGAAGGCATCCCAGCAGGCAGCGAATAGACCTCCTGGATAGATGAGCCAACTAGGGGGAGCAATACCTTGTAAGAGGAGTAATCCTGTTGCACTACAGGTAAATGCAACTGGTATCTTTGCATTTCCGAATCAGCGATGGGCAATTTCTTCTGAGCATCTGCTGTGGGCAAAGTCAACATGGCCACGAACAGGCTAGCAAACGTAAGGTACATTGCTATCTGGGTGGCTTTGTGGTGGATGTTTCCCTCTACGCGCATTGGATCCTTCATGGCTGACTATACGTCAAAAGTTCTACTTCAGCAAATGCGCTATTTAGGCTAATGTTCACAAATTACGTTTCCGGCAAGCACGGGTTTGTAGCTTGGAGCGGCGTGTCTCATGCGCATTACTCCACCTGTATTCTCTGCAATGCGATGAAATCATGTGGCCGGTGGCCAGGCCACGTGATGGGAAGCCGAGCCCCAGCCGGGCTCTCGTACATGCCTACAGCCACTGTGTACGTTCCTGGTGGAAGGTCGACAGGAAGCCCCATTATAAAGTCTTGCACGATAGTCTCGTTTGTCTTCCATAGCCGCGATGGGTAAGTGGCGCACACTTGGCTGTCGCCCTGGCTCCATATCACACCTCCTTCATAAGGAGTGGGCTCACCGTACAGATGTACGAAGACGCTATAATCCCGATCAAGAGTGTGCAATGCTCTTAAGCCGAGGGACACAGTAACCACCTCGCCAACATGGAAGGTTGACGAAATTGGTAACAACAAACGCATCTGGATAGCATCTCCGAAGATAGCTATACTCTGTCCCTCTGAGAAATCTGGATGGGTCGTCCCTTGAAAGATCGTATACATAGCGCGGGTTTCTGATGGCATTGGTTTTTGGCAGAGTACAGCAAGGCTCATCCAATTCGATAACTTTTGCTCAAAGTCGGGTTCATACATGGTCAATGAGAAATAGATTGCGGATCTATCAGGAATAACCATGCAGTAATGGCTATCAAAGGCGCCGATTTGCCGTGGTGCCAGGTCTGAGCTGCGAAAAGCCAAGACAGGGTGGGACAAAACGAATGGCGAAAAATAGGTGGGTACATCTGCGGGCCCATGATTTTTGATGAAATTGATCGCCTGGTTAATGTGCTGCTCCATGACAATGGGTGTTTCGGGGTGTTGCAGCCAGCGGGTATGAAAATCCCGATAACTCATTGCGCCCGTAATCGCTAGAAAGCTTAAAGGCAGAAGAACGCATCGTACCTTCAGCCAACGACGTGTGCTATACTCTATGGCCCAGGCTCCTACACCGGCTACAAGCGCGATAGGCAGCGTCAGTCCAATGGCTCTGAGGAAGTGGGGCGATTGTGCACTTAAAAGAGAGGGCAATACAGAGAAGAAAGCGAAACCGAGAATCCATAGTCCAGGCCGTCGTCTCTTGTTGCTAAAGAGCATGGCAGTCAGGCCCGCCAGGGTCAGGAAGCCTAATGCTGGATCCAGGATGGGACGGCCCGGCAGGTTGAACTCAGCGTTCGGATCACCGCGCTGAAACCACGCTTTTGCCCATAGCGCTGCGTTGGCTTTGATCTCGCTTAGTTTAAATGTCCCCACCATTCCAATGCGGTTCACAGCTTCTTTAGGGTGTGCATATATATAAAGGAGCATCGGAAGGCAAATTACAGCAGTGGTACACATTGCCAGCAGACTGCCTTTACGCTTCTGTGGATTCGCTATAAACCACCAGACCAGCAGAGTAAGAGCATATAAAATCCAGAACCAGGCTGAGTAGTAGGTATACATCAGAAACCCCACTAGAACTCCTCCAAGGGTCCATTGTGTTGGCTTGTTGGTTTGCTGCGCGCGGAGCAGAAATGCAAAAGCTAGTGCCCCAATCAGAGGAAAGAGGTTAGCCCGTAGAGCCAGATGATTCAGGTGCATGGGCCAATAAAAAATTGCTAGCGTAGCTGTTGCCCAGGTTGCGGCTCGTTGCCCCACTAACTCTGCCCCAAGCCAGTACACTGCAGCCAAAGTGAGCACTCCCACGATGGTTGCAGCCAGTCGCAAGCCAAACGGTTGAGTTCCGAACACAGCGACAAAGGGTACGAGATAATATATCCAACCAGCTTCGCGTCCAAAATTCCCAGGGAAGAAAGGCGTCAATCTCGGATTATGGAGAAGAGACAAGGCATCCAGGCCGTTATATGCTTCATCATGATGAAGCATATCATTCATGGGCCCCAAGGCGCTCCAACGGAAGAAAGCGCCTGCTAACAAGGCTAGGATCAAAAGCCAATTCGGTTTCATAGAGCAGGCTTAGCACTCCTCCCCTAGACCTGACAGGTCTCCAAAGACCTGTCAGGTCTGATTGCCCTCACCACGGCCCGGGGCATTTTCTCCCCAGGTTGATGGATACCAAGATCAAGTCAAAGAGGTCCACCACGCCATCGCCGTTGATGTCGGCACGCGGGTCTGTGGGTGGGCGGCGGTGATAGTTCACGCTGACAATCACCACGTCGGACAGGTTGACCGTGCAGTCGCCGTTGGCATCCCCGCCGTAGAGCAGGGCATCGGGCAACTCGGTTACGGTACCGGGTTGGACCACCACGTCGCTACGATGGGTTTCCACATAGCCAGGCATGCGCAGGGTAACGGTATAAACCCCGGCAGGCACTTCTGCCAGGAGATAACTGCCATCGGCGGCTGAGGATGTAGCCGCACCGCCCGTGATGCTCACGGTTGCGCCGCCATGCGCCGTGCGCCCTTGCAAGGTCACGCGCCCGCGGATTGCACCAGGCTCAGGCGTCGGCGGCAGAGGGGTGGCGGTAACGGTGGGGGTAGGAGTTTCCGTGGGTGTGGCAGTAGGCGTGCTGGTCACTGTGGGCACTGGCGTGGCGGTAGCCGTCTGAGTAGCGGTAGGGGTGGGCGTGGACGTGCCCGTTGCGGTAGGAACCGGTGTAGCGGTAGGTGTCACGGTTGGTGCGGGTGTGGGGAGCGTATAGGCTGGGCTCACAGCCAGATTACCGGCGCGGTCGGCAATGCGGAAACGCACCATCGTTGCCCCATCCGCCGGGGCGCTGATGGAGACCACAGCAGTAGTGCCCTCTGTAGCCGTGAGAGATGCCGCTTGCCACGCGCCCCAATTGGCTCCGCCATCCCAAGAGGTGGCGTATTGCGCGCTGCTGATGCGCAGCCCTGAGAGGGCATCGCGCACCTGCGCAGAGACCCCGTCCCACCCCAGCCATTGCGGTGCCTGGGTATCCAGTACCACGGTGGTGGAGATGATCGCTGAGGGATTCCCCGCTGCATCCAGATAGCGCACCTGGATTGACTTTGCCCCATCGCCTGTTGGCAGTATCCACGGCACGCTTTGGGCGTATGGAATGGGGGCACGGAAGACAGAGATGCGGTCTAGGTACAGGTTGCTCTGGCTCGTGAAAAAGACGCGGAATTCGAGGCCATGCTCATCGCGCCGATAGTAACTGAAATCCAGGTAGGGCTCCTGATAGCCGGTGCCCATGAGGTCTTCCCCCAGCAGCACCTGACTGACATAGGTGTTGGTGCCAAAGTTGTCCGTTACATCCAGCGTGGCAATGTCCGTAGAGGCGCTGTAGCCATTCGCTTTCAGCCGGTAGTAGACGCGGTAACTGTGTCCCGTGGGCAAGGCGCGGAAATAGGGTCCGTACCACCAGCCGGCTGGGTCGCTTCCGGCGCGCCCCATCCAAGCCCAGCCATTTCCTGCCGCTGTGTCGCTGACCAGGCTCCCGCTCTGGTGGTTCAGGTCTTCTCCTTCCCATTGCCAGCCATTGCTGAGCAATATCCAGGCAGCGCTGTCAGCCCAGGTCGTCAGGGTAACGGTGGGCACATTACTGAAAGCAGGCGCGCTCAAGGTGCCGGTAGGGGGTGTGTTGTCCACCGTTACCGTTATGGTTTGCTCCGCGCGCAGGTCCAAGGCGGTGCGTGCTTCCACTTGCAGGCGGTGCAAGCCGTCCATCACTCTGCTGGTGTTCCATTTCCAGGAGAAGGGCGCGGTGCTGTCAGTGGCGTTCGCTGCGCCATCCACAGAGAAGGTAACCTGCGTGACTGCCGGGCTGACCGTGGTCAAGCAGTTGACCACGCCGCCGATGCGGGATTCAATGAGCGGCGTATCTATGCGCACATTGGGGGGAATTTCCCTCATCCGCGCAAGGACTGCCTCGCGGATGGCTTGCATCCGGGCATAGGCGTAGCGGCCCGGGCACGTAGTCTCTGCGACATCGCGGTGGGCAAAGATATTGGGCAGGTCGCGGTCAATGAAAAAGCCGCGCTCGGTAGGATGGACAAAGTGCAGGTTGCCTTTCCAGGCGATCAACTCAACCAAGGAGCGTTCCATGGCAGTCGTCATGGCTACTTCGTCGTAATTGCCGATGAGCGATACGCCGATGGAGCCCCAGGCGTACTGTTTGGCATGCCCGCCGACCACGCCTTCCCCGCCGTACCTTCCCTCATAAATGCGTCCCTGGGTGTCGATGAGGTAGTTATAGCCGATATCGCCCCAGCCGCGGGTTACAGCATGGTAATAGTAAATGGCACGCACGGTGGCAGCGGGGTCCAGATCGCCGTTGGGTGTAGCGGTGTGATGGATGACAAATTTGCGCACCGTGCGGTATTCCGGTGGCCAGGTCATCAGCCTTTCGTCGGCACCCCAGGCAGAACGGGGGATGATGACCGGGCCGGTAGGTGGGGAGACAGCCACAGCCAGCGCCTGTGCTTGCGCAGCGGTGTTGCCGCGCCGGGAATCAATGAAGACCAGCGTGAGCGCGGACAATACCGGGCTGACTCCTGTCTTCTTGCTGGACAAGGTCAGGCGATATTGCACGTAGGGACCACGCAAATAGAGCAGTTCGCCGTAGGACAGGCGCGAATCCTCGCGCTCAGCATCCATGGGTGGGACCACGGCCCAATCGGACCACGCCTTGCCATCCGGACTGCTGCGCAAGGCAACCGTAATGGCGGTCCCTGCAGGTGTGGTAGCCTGCCAGAAGGAGCCAACCGCCACGAAATCAATCGGTGCCAATTTGACCGTTGAGGTATAAAAGCCCACGGTACGATCCGGGGACAATGTGATTTCCCCATCGCCCTCACGAGTGACGATGGTATCTTGGAAAGTGCCCCCGCTGAAATCGGTTTGCGTGGTCTGCACCCATTGCACAGCTTCTGTGCCGAGCGACGAAGGCTTGGCAGTGGGGGTTGGCCCCTCGGATTGGCGCACCGTAGGTCCGCTGAACGTGCCGGATGCGGGGAAATCCGCCGCAGGGTTATAGCCATCCTCGAAATGGAAGGCATAGTTGTGTTCTCCGGCGGGCAACAGGGTGCTGTAGCGGTATGTGCCTCCGCCGGACACGGTGGGGGTTACCACGCTCATGTGATACGCCTGGCCGTCAATGTAGACATAAGCGGCGATAGGCGGGTCATTGCCCTCGTACTGCACCTCATAGTGGAACATGGTGGCGGTGTCCCCTGTTTCTGGCCAGACACGGCCCTCTTTTAGGACATGGGGTGGGAGCGCGGTGATTTGGACATTGGTGTAGTAATGCAGCAGGATGTCGGTATAACTGCGGCCATTCTGCGCCAGGACACGTGCCCCTTCCTGGCACATGCCCACCCCATGCCCCAGCGGGGTGGTGGAGCCACAGGGACAAGACACGCTCTGACAGTATGGCACGTTGGTGCCCCACACTTCCAGTGCACTGCGCGTGCGGCCATTGCAGCGTGCGAAGAAAAAGGCGCGGATGACGTTGCCGGCATAGGTGAGGGCTACGTTGTGCGTGCTGTCCACAGCGCGGTCTGTCGTCTCATAGTGCACCGGGCTCCATACCTGGCAGTGTTCGGTGGTGCACACATCTGCCCCGAGCGCGGCATGGCGCGGCCCGGCAGCGGCATAGCAGCGTGCCGCCACTGCCTGCGCTTTTAAAGCCTCCATGGGCCAGTAGGGCGGCATCTCCTTGGGGAGCACGCCCTTGACATATTCATCCAGGGGCATGACCACGACCGTGTTATCGGGCATCAGCACGCGGATGGTGGCTGGCAAGCGCGTCACACCGGAAGGCTGAAAGCCGCTGATCCGTATCGCGGTCAACTCTTCCGCTGTGAACTCGGTTTCGACTGGCTGGCGCAGGATAGCATCTAGGGCGGCCCGTTGCGCCTCCGAAGGCGTAGCGAGCACCATGGCAAAGTCCACGTTGGTGTACGTATTGCTGCGCACTGTCTGGTAGCTCTTGGACATGCCGATGTATCCTGTCGCTTGCACACTGATTTCATATGTCCCCGGAGCTAGCCGCAGCAGATAGCGGCCATCGGCATCCGTGGTCGCCTGTGCCTCTCCCGCCTTGACCAGCGCCCCGCGGATGGGCTGCTTGCTGAGCACATCGGTTACCCGGCCGCGAAAACCGCCCGTCTCGGCGCAGACGGTCTGCCCTGTCCTGAGGAGGAGCCCCATCAAGAGCGTGATCACCAAGCCCAGCGCCATCCCCCGCCAAAGAGCCCTCACACCCGGACATCTTGCAGATGTTTGTCGCAACGGCTTCAGCCGTTGACAGATGTTTGTCGGAACGGCTTCAGCCGTTAAGGTGGCTGCTTGCCTATTTGGTTCCTGATTGTCTTCCATCACTGTCTTTCTCTAAGTTGCCTGACGGATGTTTGTAGTAACGGCTTCAGCCGTTAGGGTGGCTGCTTGCCTATTTGGTTCCTGATTGTCTTTCTCTAAGTTGCTTGACCTTGGCTGCAATCTGTGGCAGGATCACTGCGACATCTTCGTGGATGACCACAGCGGCGTGCCCATCCATATACGTCGGCGCGTAGTTGACCACGATCAATCTAGCGCCATGCTCGACAGCGCGGCTGGGCAACTCTGCGGCTGGGTACACCTCCAGCGACGATCCAGCGACCAGCATGACGTCGCAGTGCTCTGCCTCCTGTTGTGCTTCGTAAATGACATCGAGGGGCAGCAGTTCACCAAAGAGCACCACGTCGGGCTTGAGCAGTCCACCACAAGCAGGGCAGTGCGGCACTGTCCCACTGGCAACGAAAAGTGGCCACATCTCCGCCGTAGATACTTGTTTGTGGCAACGCGTACAAGTTGCCGTGCGGACACTGCCGTGCACTTCCAGGACGCGCTTGGAGCCGGCGCGTTGGTGCAGTTCGTCTATGTTCTGGGTGATGACCGTCTGGAGCACACCCATTTGCTCCAGTTCAGCCATGGCAAAGTGCGCTGGATTGGGCTTTGCCTCCATGATCTGCTTTGCCAGCGGGCGGATCCACTCGTAGAAGGCTTGGGGGTTGCGCTGGAAGCCATAGAGGGAGGCCACTTCCATCGGGTCCACCTGTTCCCACAGTCCAGAACCTGGGCTGCGGAAATCGGGAATGCCAGAGGGCGTGCTGTGACCTGCGCCGGTCAGTGCGACTGCATGGCGGCTGCTAGCCAAGATTTCCGCCGCTTGTTGTATTTCTCGCTCAAAAGCCATCTACGCTCCTTTACTACTGTACCAAAGAAATGTGCCTCTTTGCCTTCATAGTGTACCCATCAGAAAAGCGTTCCTTGTTCAGCGCGTGGCTGAGACTTGGGCAGGCGCTCTCCGCCAGCCACGCGGTGCGCCCAACGGATTGGCTCCGGGATGCGGTAGCCTCCGCAGCAGCGCAGGACGTAATCCATCGCCGTAGGCAAATCCACCTTATGTCCTATAGAAATATAGACGGGACTAACCCCTTCTTTCGTACGCAGGGCTACGCCAATGACCTCGCCCTGGTCCTCGATGGGACTGTAATCCCCCACCTTCGGGCCTACCATCCCATGATGGCCGCACAGCAGCGATTTGGCACAGCCAATGCTGGGCTTGTCAAGGACCACCCCCACGTGGCAGGCGATGCCCATGCGCCGTGGATGGGCTAACCCCTGCCCGTCCACTAGGAAAAGGTCTGGCTCAGTCTGCAGGCGCTCGATGGCAGCCAAAATGGCGGGTGCCTCGCGGAAAGCCAGCAGGCCAGGGATATAAGGGAAGGTGAGGGGCAAATCGGCTTCGGCTGCTTCCAGTGGCTGCAGGTCGGGGAAGCGCAATACGACGATGGCAGCGTGCGCACGCTCACCAGCGGTGCTGATGTCCACTCCCGCAACGGTGCGTACCTGACCCACTTCGTTGCGCGTGACGACCTTTGTGCGCAGGTTTTGCTGCACGGCGATGGCCTCAGCAGGGGAGAGGTCCCATCGGTGCAGGGCTTGGATGCGCATGGTGCCTCCGTGTTGTGTATTCCGTAGTGCGTATTGCGTGTTCCGTAGTTGCATAGTATAACTCATCTGAGGGGAAGGGTCAAAATGCATTGGCATGAGAGTGTCGAAAATTTTGTCACCTTGAGCGAAGCGAAGGGTCTCGCGTAACTTTCGTATTTTCCCAAGTACTGCGAGAGGCTTCACTTCGTTCAGCATGACATTGGAAGGGCTTTTTCAACACCCTCATTGGCATTGGCACCTGCGCCAGCATTCGTTTCTTCGTGTCCCAGCAGAATGTTGAAATCTTGTCACCCTGAGCAAAGCGAAGGGTCTCGCGTAACTTTAGCCGCATTTTCAAGTACTGCAAGATGCTTCACTTCGTTCAGCATGACATTGGAAGGGCTTTTTCAACACTCTCGTCCCATATCCACGGGTGTAGTTCAGTTTGGAGACAGAAAATGGATAAGCGTGGACGGCAGGTGGTCCGCCCGGAGCAGTTTCACGCTTGGCGTGGACCACAGTCTCACGCTTGGTGTAGACGGCGGAGTGTGCTCCACCTGGAACGGACTTGTGCTCGGCGTGGACCACAGTCCACGCCCTGGAGCGGGATGGATTAGACCTGACAGGTCTTGAAGAACTGTCAGGTCTGTTCAAGATCCCTGGAGCGTGGACGGCGGCGTTTGCCTTTGAGCCTGCCAGGGATTGAAATCCCTGGCTGAAACAGTAAGCCCCCTGAAGGGGGCTGCTGCCAATCACCAGTCGGCTTTAGCCGACTGGTCAGGTTTCAGCCAGGGAATTGATTCCCTGGCGGCATCTGCGCCTGGCTCCCAAGCCCAGGCGAGGTAGCCTCGCGCTTGGCATGGACGGCGGACTGTGGTCCGCCTGGAGCGAGGTGGAGCAACTCACGCTTGGCGTAGACGGTGGCGTTTGCCCTTGAGCCTGCCAGGGATTGAAATCCCTGGCTGAAACAGTAAGCCCCCTGAAGGGGGCTGCTACCAATCACCAGTCGGCTTTAGCCGACTGGTCAGGTTTCAGCCAGGGAATTGATTCCCTGGCGGCATCTGCCCATCCATTCCAACCGACGGGCTCGTTTCAGCCAAAATCGCTTGGCATGGACGGCGGACTGTGGTCCGCCTAAAGGGTTTACCGAAGACACGAAGATTTTGGTCATTGGTCATTATTCATTAGGATTTGTCTCTGTGACCTCTGTGCGCTCTGTGGTGAAAAGGCGTTTCACCGCCTCTCACACTCGGCGTGGACCACAGTCCACGCCAGGTATAGCTCCCCAAATCTGCTGATAGGGATTGTTCTTGTCCAGACTTGGCTGCTTTTCATCCGCCTGAGGCTACGCCAGGCATTTCTTGCCCCGAAGTTGAACTACACCCTATCACACCAAATACTTGACCGCTGCGACAACATCCCCTATACTAGGGTTAGCCTGAAAAATCAAGCGGATTAGTGGTGATTGCAAGATGATGGACTTGACTGATTTTGGCAAGATGCTGCTCATGTTGGGTGGGCTGATTGTCCTGCTCGGCTTGATCCTCGTGCTGATGGGACGGGTGCCGTTCCTGGGGCGCTTGCCCGGCGACATCACCTATCGCCGTGGCAATTTCAGTTGCTATGCGCCCATTGTTACCTGTCTCCTGCTCAGTTTACTGTTGACCCTATTGCTGAATCTGATCATTCGCCTGCTGGGTAAATAAATCTATGACACCAGTGTCCTGTTTGCAGGCATTTGTCCTGTCGCCGGAGGAGCCCGTATGTGGCTGAGGCTCGGCGAGGTCCGAACAATCCAGCTGGACAACGCCGCCCTCCGGGGGATAACCTCCTTTCGGATAGGCACGCCTGGCGACTGTATTGCGTGGTACAGAAACCAACTCATGGCACAAATGGACTGAGTTGCCCCATGACAGTGAGCATTCACGCCTTATCCCAATTGCCTCTGTTCTCTGGGCTGGACGAAGCGGGCTTGCAGCGTATCGTGCCGTATGTCCGTGAAATCACTGTGGCTCCTGGGCAAGCCATCGTTTGGGAAGGCGAACCCTGTGAGGCAACTTATTTTGTCATCCGTGGGCTGGTGCGCACCCGGCGCATGTCGCCCCATGGCCGTGAGCAGGTGCTGGCTTACCTCGGCCCAGGCGAATGCGTGAACCTGGTCGCTGCGCTTGATGGCAAACCCAGCCCGGTTACCGTAGAT
>Ga0315298_1002950_pt1 | contig 27729 bp, 20 predicted proteins | sample WHS_1_MG_FD_203077 | JGI IMG/M metagenome (GOLD analysis project Ga0315298, IMG submission 203077) | Extremophilic microbial mat communities from Washburn Hot Springs, YNP, Wyoming, USA - WHS_1_MG | ecosystem: Environmental > Aquatic > Thermal springs > Hot (42-90C) | place: USA: Wyoming... | reverse complement strand
ACACCCCCAGCCCGGCGGGCACGCTACCAGCCGTACTTCTCGGGCCCCCATTCCTTGGTGACATGCTCCTGCTTGACCAGCAGCAGGGTGCGACTGGGGACGTCCTGGTAGACGATCGCCCCCGGGCCCACGCATGACCAGGGGCCGATGCGGGAGCCGGGCATGAGGATGGCGTTGACCCCCGTGCGGCAGTAGTCCCCGATGTAGGAGGCGCCGCCGTGGCGGGCGACCTGTTTGCGGCCCTTGATCTCCATGGTGCCCGGGCCATCGTCAAAGCGCAGGGTGCCGCAGACGGTGGCCGCGCCAATGTCCACCGCGCTTCCGATCACGCCCGATAGTTCGCAGTAGTGATAGAGCATTACCCGGTCAAACATCACCCCCCCGAACTCCGCGCCATGGCCAACCAGGCAGAAATCGCCTATGGTGCCGCTCACCTCGCAATAGTCGCGGATGGTCACCCCGGTGCCCAGTACGGCATTGCCCACGATGGCGCCGCGCAGGATGCGGCTATTCCGCCCCACGTAGACGTCGCCCTCAAGGAAGGTGCCGTCCCCGATCACCGCGCCCTCCTCGGCGATCAACCGGCCCTTGATCTCGGCCTTGCTCGAGACCTGGGCGCTCCGGGCCACCTGATCGCGGCGGGTGTTGCGGAAGAGGTGATCGGCCACCGCGTGGTTGGCATCCAGGATGTGCCAGGGCTTGTCGATGTCCACAAAGTAGTCCACAGTCTGCACCGCGGCCACCTCCCGCCCGGCCTCCACCATCATTTGCATGGATTCCGCCAGTTCTGACTCCAGCGGGGGCATGTCGCCCACGCTTACATGGCGGACGATTCCGGGGTTGCGGCGGACGTACTCCAGGGCGGAGGTGTGCAGAGCGTAGGTGCCGGTGAGGCGCTCCGAGCCATGCCGGCCGTGGGCCCAGAAGCCGGTCAGCCGGTCGCCGCTGACCCGGGCCAGCAGCCAATCCTCGGAGATCTCCCCCTGCGGCATGGGCTGCACCAGGGCGGCCGCCTCCACGCCGGTCTCTCGGAAGCGCCGGATCAGGGCCTCCAGATTCTCCCGGGCGCACACAGTATCGCCGTACATGACCAGGAAGTCATTGCCGTTGATACGCTCGGCGGCCTGGAGCAAGGCGTTGGCGGTGCCGGCGCCTGGGTGTGCCTGCTCGACGTACTCGACCTCGTCCCCCAGGGCATGGCGCACCTGCTCCTGCAGGTAGCCCACCACCACGATGACCTGGCTCACGCCGAGGTCACGCAAGTGGTCCACCGTGCGCCGGATGAGCGGCTGGTTGCCAACCGGGAGGGCAGCCTTCTGCCGGGTTTCGCTGTAGGGCCAGATCTTGCTGCCCGGGCCTGCAGCCAGAATGACCGCAGACTCCACGGTCCGGGCACGGCGGCCGGGCCGGCGGCGCGGGGCCTCGGGCGCGCGGCTGGCGGCAAGGCCAGCGGCTTCGGCCTCCAGCCGCTGCAATTTGCCGGCGATGCGCGCCAGTTGGGCCTTGCGCATGCCCGCCAGCCGACCCAGCCGGCCCTTTTCTTGCTCGGGGGCCTGGTCGGCCGCCCGCTGTGCCTCCTGGTAACGCCGCTGGGCAGCCTGGGCCAATTCACGCTGGTGCGCCAGTTGCTCCTGGATACGCTCAATAGGGGTACGCCTCATTCTTCTCCTCTCTCCCGGCCCCCCGGTAACGGCCGGCTTTCCGGCCGCAGTATGGCTGCAGAGGGGCTCCCCGGGCTCTCGGCTGCGCGTGCGGGCTTGAAGCGTAGCCGCTCCTCGGCACTGAGCGGCACGTTGGTGGCAATCACGTCCACCCCCAGCGCCAGCAACTGCGCCATGCGCTCCCGGTCATCCACGGTCCAGGCCTGCACCACCAGGTTGCGGCGGTGCGCCTCGGCCACGAGCCCTGCGGCAATCAGGCCCTCCCAGGGCCCGAGCATGCGCGCGCCCAGGCTCTCGGCTTGTGCCAACGCCTGCTCCATGGGGGTGTCGTCGCCATACAGGTAGCCGGTTGCCAGTTCCGGGGCCATGCGCTGCATCTCCTCGAGCGCGGCCGGGCGGAAGGAGACCGCCAGCGCCTCCTCCAGCGCGCAATGCTCCCGCAAGGCAGCCACCACCTGCGCCCCCAGGCCGTCCTCGTTGAGTTCCACTACCGGGCGGATGCTGCCGACTACCTGTTCCAGGAACTGCTCAAAGGTGGGCACCCGCTCACCGCGGAAGGCCTCGCCAAACCTGACCCCGGCATCCAGCGACTTGATCTGCTCCAGGGTCAGATCGCTCACCCGGCCGGTGCCGTCGGTGGTACGGTCCACCGTGGCGTCGTGCATGACCACCAGCCGGCCCTCGCGGGTGCGGCGCACATCGCACTCGGCCAACTCCATGCCCGCCTGAATGGCCAGGCGGAAGGACGCCAGGGTGTTCTCGGGTGCCAGGGCGCTCGCCCCGCGGTGGGCGATAAAGAGCGGCGTTTCCAGACCCAGGAACCGCATGCCACCTCCTGACGCTATGCCAGCGCTGCCTTGACCCGGCGCAGGGACTCCTCCGAGGTGGTGCTGGGCCGGTACTCCAGCCCCACGAACCCCGTGTACCCCGCCTCGTCGATGCGGGCGAGCACGTTCTTGTAATTTATCTCGCCGACCCCAAACTCATATCGCCCGGGCACATCGGCGCTATGGAAATGACCGATGCGGTCGATCCCGGCGGTAATGTTAGCGATCAGGTTGCCCTCGGTAATCTGTTGGTGGTAGATGTCGAAGAGCAGTTTCACCGCTGGACTGTTCACCTCATCCACGATCTGGAAGCCCTCGGCGGAGGTCGCCAGGTAGTAGCCCTTGTGGTCCACCAGGGTGTTGAGCGGCTCCAGCACCAGGGTCACCCCGGCGTCCTCGGCGGCCGGCGCCGCCGCCCGCAGGCCAGCCACAATCGCCGCATGCTGCGTCTCCCGAGGCACGCCCGCCAGCGCGTTGCCGACGGTGACGATGAGAGTGTTCACGCCCATGCGCTTGGCCGGCGCCAATGACGAGCGCACGCCTGCTACAAAAGCGTCCCGGCAGCCGGAATCCACCAGCGCGCCCTCATACTCCACGCAAAAGGCCGAGAGCGCCAGCCCGGTCTGGTCCTGGGCCCGACGCACGGCCTCCAGGTCCTTCTTGCTCCAGCCCCAGAACTCGAAGGCCGGGAGCCCGGCTTCCTTCACCGCCTGGATGCGCTCCACGAACGGGAGCTCGCCAAAGATCATTTCAATACACACGGACAGTTTCGCCACCGCAGCCTTCCTCCTTGTCCCGCCAGGGCCAAATGTATGGGCGCCGGCACAACTAGCGGGCACTGTTAAGAATTATGCCTTCACCCCACACTGTGCGAGCACGCGCAGCCAACCTTGCCGCCACTGCGGCAGGGAGTATTGCTGGGCTACCCGCTCCCGTTGGCTGCGTGAGTACTGCTCGCGGCCGTCCCAGGCCTGGGCCAGGGCCGCGGCCATGCCCTCCGGGGTGGCGGGGGCTTGCAGCCCGGGCAGGTCGGCCAGGCCAGCGACGTCGGTGGTCACCGTGGGGGTGCCGCAAGACATGGATTCGAGCGCGGCCAGGGAGGTCCCTTCACCGCACAGGGAGGGGATGACCGTGAGGCGGGCGCTTGCATATACCCGGGGCATATCGTAGCGGGGCACGGGACCCCAGAACACGACGCGCTCGCCCAGGCCCGACTCGGCCACCAGCCTCTCCACCCAGGCTGCATAACGGCTTTGTGAGCGGGCGCCCACAATCACCAGGTGCGCCTCGGGGTGGTCGCGGGAGAAGCGGGCGAAAGCCTGCACCGCCAGGTGCACGCCGCGGTTGTAGTAGAGATTGCGGGGGACGAGCACGGCCTGCAGTGCCGCGATCTCGGGCAGCGGGCCCACCGGCCGCCAGAAGTCGGTATCCACGCAGCAGGGGATGAACCAGCGACCTGGCGCCACTTCCTGATGCAGGTGGGTGCCCGGGGCCACCTGCAGCCCGACCTCGCGCAGGAAATGCGTATCGTTGGCCACGTAGGCATCGGCCTGGCGGAAAGCGGCGCGGGCCAGCGCGCGCTTGACCCGGCTGCGCAGCGCGCCCGGGCGGTCGTCCCAGAAGACGCCGTGCGAGAGCCCGATCAGCGCCGGCCGCCGCCGGTGCAGCCGTAGCCCGAGCAGGGATAGCAGGTAGGGGGGGTAGTGGCAGATCACCGCCACCGCCCGACCAAGTTGCCCGTATCTCCAGGGCACGAAGAGGGACTGCGTCCAAAAGGAAAAGGGCAGGCCACCCAGGGGATTGGGCAGGAAACGGACATGCTCCCCCTCGGCGCCGGTTGCCCGGCGCTGGAATACCAGGCTGTCGAACCCGGAATCCCCAAGCAACCGGTGCAGGTCATCGGCATAGGCGTCGGCCCCACCGATGACCGGGCGGTAACTGTACGTAAGTTGCGCGACCAGGGGCCGGGTCACGGGTTGGCCTCGGGCCGGGGCCGGCCCCGGCGCAGACGCCGCAGGAAGCCGCGGGCATAGCCCAGGGCATGGGCCAGGTCAACCGTCAGCATCACCGGCACGGAGAGCAACGCGGCCGCGCCCTGAGCCCCCCGGCGGCGAGAGCGGCTGACATAGCGCAGGGCATAGCCCCCCGCGAGCAGGATGAGGGCGGCGGGGAGGAAGATTGCCGCCCAGATCACCAGCCCCCACCACAAGTAGGCCTTGGTATAGTGCCCGAACCACAGGCCCTGCTCCCCATCGCTGGCGGCGTAGCGGGAGAACTGGCGAAAGACGCGTCCCAGCGACCCCTGCGGCCTCCACAAGGCCTGCGCCTTGGGGGCGAAAGCGAACTTGCATCCCGCCTTGCGTAGGGCCAGGTCGAAGAGCGTGTCCTCGCTGAGCGTGGCCCACTCCGGGTAGCCGCCCACCTTGGCCCACGCCTCACGGGTGAAAGCCACCGAGCGCCCGGAGGGGAGGAAGGTGTTCTCGTCCACCTCCTCACCGGCGGGGATGGTGGCGGCGGCCACCGCCTGCTCGAAGGGCGTGCGGGCATCAGGCCGGTAGTATCCGGCCACTACGTCGGGCGGCTCCGGGAGATCGAAGGGGCGGGTGATCTCTTCCAGCCAGCGGGGGTCAAGCCGGCAGCCGGCGTCGGCGGCGGCGATCAGGTCGTGCTCGGCCCGGGCCACCGCCTGGTTGCGGCCGCGGGAGCGGTTGGCTCCCGGCAGCACCTCCAGGGTGATGGGGAGGCCGGTAAAGCCCCGGATGATCTCCACCGTGCCGTCCTGGGAGCCGGCGTCGGTGATCACCACCTGGTCGGGCCGGCGCGTCTGGGCGGCGATGGACTCCAGGAACTCGTGGATGCCATCGGCCTCCTGGTAAACGGTGGAGATCAGGGTGACGGGGCGGCTCACCACACCACTCCTTTACCCCGATACAGGTCCAGGTATAGCCCCGCCAGGCTCTGCCAGGTCTGGGCCCGGGCATACTGCTCGCCGAAAGCGAGGCCCGGCGCGGCGCGCTCGGGATGCTCCAGGTAATCGGCCATCGCCCCCGCCATCTCGAGCGAGGTGGCGGCTACTGCCAGCCCACGGCCGGCGCAGGGGTGGAGGGAGAGGTAGTCGCGCTTGAGCGGGTTGTCCCAGGTGGCAAAGACCGGGCGGCGGCGGCTCAGGCACTCCAGGATCCCCAGGTACCCACTGCACAGGGCCAGGCGGCAGCCGGCGATATGGGGCGTGGGGTCGGGCACCTGACCGTGGAAGGTCGCCTCCAGTCCAAGGTCGGCGGCCAGCCGCTCCGCCCGAGCGCGCAGGCTGCCGTCGCCACACACGGCGAGCGGGACCTTGATCCCGCGGTTGCGCGCCAGCAGGCCCAGGGCCTCGATGGAGGCGAGCACGCCGGTATCAGGCTCGAGGCGCCCAAGCCACAGCGCCGGGCCGGCGGCGGGCGGGTCGGTTACCTGCTCCGGCGGGTCCACCGCGCCGTAGTTGGTCAGGTCACAGCCGTGGCCGTACCAGCGGCAGATGAACTCGCCCATGCAGATGGCGCCGGTGAGGAAGCGCCCGGCCCACCAGCGCCGCACCTTGGCCTCCAGGGGGATGGGCCAGCCCTCATAGCCGTGCCAGGTCATGAAGACTGGCACCCGGGGCAGCAGGCGGCGCCACTTGAGCAGGGGATAGGCGTCATGGCTATGGATTACCGCGGTCCCGGCCAGGAAATCGCGGGCCGCGGCGCGCTCGGTCGCGCCTGCTCGCTTGTCCAGGCGCAGCACGGGCATACCCTCCACCTCGTCCTCGGCCTCCAGGCCGGGGTGGCGCAGGGTAAGCACGCACACCGCGTGCCCCGCCTGTCCGAGCGCCCGTCCCACCCGCAGCACGTGCCGCTCCACCCCGCCCGTGCGGGGGTGAAATGAGGCGGTGAGCATGCCGATAGTCATGGCCGGGCACCTCGCAAGGTCGGGGCCCTGGCAGGGGGCAAGGGCGCAAATGTAAGCGCGACTGGCGGCGGAATGTTCATTAGCCGCGCGATTATACCGGCGCCGTTGTGGGGGAGCAAGCAATGGCGATGTGGGGATGGCAGCGGCGTTTCGAGGCAGCCCCGCCCTGAGAGAGGGAGAATGGCTTTGCCACCTGGAATCTGGAATGGAAATCTTCCTCCGGGGGGCGCGCATGGCCTGTTTCCCGCCCGACACCCGGTTCTGCCACCTGGCGGCCCTACCAGGAGCGCGTGCTCCAGGAGTTATCCGACTACCTGGAGGACAAGTGCCTGCATCTGGTGCAAGTTGCAGAGCATCACCGACATCGTCGCCCTGGAGAGCAGGACGCTCGGCGCGGACTTGCGGCTGGTGGTGCTGACCGACTTTGCGGCAGGGCTGATCCGCACGCCCCCCGCCTCGCTGCGGGTGGTGGCCGAGCGCCCGCCCGCTCCGGGCGGCGCACCGGACGATCCGATTGCCCGGGCTCTTGCCGGCATCCGCTGCCGCCTGGAGGGGGCCACCACCTGCGAGCATCACGCCTTCCTGCAGGCGCTGCAAGAGGTGCTCGACCCGGTCAACAACCCCCGCTACCTGGTCACCCGGCGCAGTGTGTGGGCCGGCCTGCGCCGCACCGACTACCACGCGGTGCCGGCCGCCATCGGCCGCAAGAAGGAGTGGGCCGAGGCCTTCGCGCGGGAATGGCAACGCCTGCTCGGCCGCACCGAACTGATCTACACCCGCACCCCGGAGGGGCGGCTACACCTGCTCCATGCCCGGGGGCACTCGCTGGCAGTGAGCCTGGCCCCGCGCTCCGAGCGGGTGAGCTGTTGGCGGTAGCATGCCAGAGTTGGGTAGCCCCGGAGCCTGGCTTGAGCGAAGTCGAGGGCTGGCCTCCGGCCAGTCCCTTTCGTCCCCAACAGGGGGGAACCTCGCTCTCCCCTCTGGAATCTGGGATTCGGAATCTGGAATTGCGCTGCAAGGAGCCCCCCATGACCTCTCGCGAACGCTTCCTCGCCACCATGCTGGGTGGGACTCCCGACCGCATCCCCTTCATGTTCGGCGGGCCCCGCGAATCCACCATGAACGCCTGGTACAAGCAGGGCTGGCCCCGCGACTGGAACATTCACCAGTTCGTGGGCGCCGACGAGCACCGCGGCCTGCCCATCAACTGCATGCCGCTGCCCGCTTTCGAGCCGGTGGTGCTGGAGGAGACTCCCCGCCACAAGATCTGGATTGACGAGTTGGGCGCCAAGCGCATTGACCACAAGTACCTGCCCACGCCCGGCTTCGTCACCCGCAAGTGGCTCGAATTCCCGGTGAAGAACCGGGCCGATTTCAGGCGCATGATCGAGCGCTATGATCCCAACACCCCCGAGCGCCTGCCTGCCGACTACGAGCAGAAGAAGCAGGAATACCGCAACCGCTCGTTCATCCTCTCGGCCACCATCCCCTCCATGTTCTGGCGGGTGCGCGACTGGGTGGGGTTCGAGGGGCTGTGCATGATGTTCCACGACGACCCCATGCTCGTGCATGACATGATGGAATACGTGGCCGACTTCGACATCGGCGTGCTGCGGCGGGCGCTGGAGGGGGGCGTGGACCTGGACTACGTCTTTTTCAACGAGGACATGGCCTACAAGACCGCCTCGATGATCAGCCCGGCCATGGTGCGCGAGTTCATGTGGCCGCGCTACCGCAAGATCGTGCGCTTCTTGCGGGAGAAGGGGGTGTCGGTCCTGGTGATGGACTGCGACGGCCACATCGGCGAACTCATTCCCGAATGGTTGGCAGTGGGGATAGACACCGTGAGCCCGGTCGAGATCGCGGCGCACAACGACCCCATCGCCTACCGCAAGCAGTACGGCATGCGCCTGGGCATGTTCGGGGGCATTGACAAGCGGGAGTTACGCTTTGATAAGGCCCGGGTCAAGCGGGAGGTGATGAGCAAGGTGCCCTGGCTCATCTCCCAGGGCCGCTACATCCCCCAGGTGGACCACGGCGTGCCCCCCGACATCCCCCTGCGCAACTTCCTCTACATGTGCGCCCTCATCCGGGAGATTGCCTGCGGCGGGGACGTGGAGCGCTTCGAGCCCGACACCTCGTATGAGGATCTGCTCGGCCCCATCGAGGAGATGTGGACCCCGGAGATGGCGGACGCGCGGGAGGACGAGTAGGAGGAGGGAGTTACTGGTTGAGGTTACTGCTGACTGGTGAGAAGCCGGGGGCGGTGGCCGCGCGGTCTGTCCCCATAGGGGCGGCTGTCTCTGGCCAACCTCATCCCTCCCCAAACACCGCGCACTCCCCCGGCGCACAGCCCAGGGTAACCTCCTGCCCGGGCTTCAGGTCGGCGGCCTCGTCGGCACCCACCTCCACTGTCAGCGGGCCGGCCGCCGTGACCACCCGCAGCCGGGTGACCGCCCCCAGGAAGACGATCTCCTCCACCCGCCCCGGCAGGCTGTTGGCCCCCGGCGCCAGCGCCAGGTGCTCGGGCCGCACCGCGAGGGTCACCGCCTGCCCCGCCTCCCACGGCCCCGGCTGAGCCAACAGCACGGGCCCCCCCTCGCCCAGCCGCACCCGGGTGCCCGCAGGCTCTGCCGCCTCCACCCGGCCGGGCAGGAAGTTCATCTGGCCGATGAAGCCGGCCACGAACCGGGTGGCCGGCTGGCGATAGATGTCGAGCGGGTTACCGACTTGCTCCAGGTGACCGGCACTCATCACCGCGATGCGGTCGGACAGGGCCAGCGCCTCCTCCTGGTCATGGGTTACGTAGAGCGTGGTGATGCCCATCTGCTTTTGCACCCGGCGGATCTCCTCGCGCATCTCGACCCGCAGTTTGGCGTCCAGGTTGGAGAGCGGCTCGTCCATCAGCAGCAGCCGGGGCTCGATGGCCAGCGCGCGCGCGGTTGCCACCCGCTGCTGCTCGCCGCCAGAGAGCATGCCCGGTGTGCTGCGGGCACGATGCGCCAGGTGCACCATCTCCAGCGCCCGCTCCACCCGCTCGCGGATCAGCGCGGCCGGGGCCTTGCGCGCGCGCAGGCCGTAGGCGACGTTGTCGAAAACCGAGAGGTGGGGGAAGAGGGCATAGTTCTGAAAGACCATGCCCAGGTTCCGCTGGTGCGGGGGCAGGGGGTCCAGCCGCTGCCCGTCGCAGACGATCTCCCCTGCATCCGGGCGCACGAACCCCGCCACGCAGCGCAGCAGGGTGGTCTTGCCGCAACCGCTCGGCCCCACCAGGCTGAAGAACTCCCCTGGCTGCACCTCCAGGTTGATGCCCGAGAGCACCTGGTTATTGCCGTAGCGCTTGGAAACGCCGGATATGGTCAAGCCTACGCTCATGATCACCTCTGGGACTGTTACCTGGCCGCCCTACCTGCCGCTAACGCGCAGGTGTCGCCCAGGTACCTGTCCCTGTCGTCTTCGAGATCCGGATGACTTACCCGCAGCAACCTGTCGCCCGGATGCGGCACGTGCCTGCGGGCGGGTAACAGTCTTTCACACCAGTTGTTCCGCTCGCTCGCCCTGCCACAAGTTGAGGGCGAGCAGGGGGATGAAGACGGCCGCGAGCAGGATGGTGGAGGCGGCCGCCGCCGTGCCAAAGTTGTCGCTGAGCACCTGCAGGTAGATCACCACCGACATGGTGCTCCAGGCGCCGAAGTAGAGCAAGATGGTGCTGCTGATCTCACTGATCACCTGCACCCAGGTCATCACCGCCCCGGAGATGATGCCCGGCACCATCAGGGGCAGGGTTACCTGGCGGAAGGTCTTCCAGGGTGAGGCCCCCAGGCTCACCGAGGCCTCCTCCACCGCCGGCTCCAGGTGGTGCAGCACCGCCGCCACCCCCCGCACCGCGTAGGGCAGCCGGCGGATGACGTAGGAGACGATGAGGATGAAGACGGTGCCGGTGAGGATGAGTTTGCGCCCGAGCCCCTCCGGCAGGAAAGGCAGGGGTGCGCCGAAGGCGGCGATCAGGGCCACCGCAAACACCGTGCCCGGCACCGCGTAGGGCACCACCAGCAGCCCGTCCAGGCCGGCGGTCAGCCGGCTCGCCCGCCGCACCAGCAGGTAGCCGATCACCACCCCCAGGATCACGCAGATGAGCGTAGAGACCCCGGAGAGGAAGAACGAGTTGAACATGGCCCCGGGCACGGTGTAGAAAAGCGTGGAGTAGTTCTCCAGGCTGAAGCCAGGGCGCATGATAGGGCCGGTGCTGGGGAAGAACGAGGTTACGATCACCACCGCCGCCGGGATCAGCGACACCCCCACGATGCCGTAGGTGAGCGCGGCCGAGGCCGCCCGCAGCCAGCGCGGCACCGCCCGCGGCAGGGGCGGGCGCAGGCCCGACATGATGTAGGACCGCCGCCCGGTGTACCAGCGCTCGCCGAGCAGGACGACGGTGGTGCAGCCCAGGAGCACCAGGCTGGCGGTTCCGGCCATGGCGGGCTGGGAGCCCATCTCGTTCACGAACAGGCTGTAGATCAGGGTCGGCAGCACGACATACTGCTCACCGATGATCATGGGCGTGCCGAAGTCGGCCAGCGCGGTCAAGAAGACCAGCAGCGCCCCGCCCAGGATGGCGGGGGTGAGCAGGGGCACGGTGACGGTGCGGAAGGTGCGCCAGGGGGTGGAGCCCAGGTTGGCCGCGGCCTCCTCCAGCGAGCGGTCAATCGAGTTCAGCGAGGCGGCCACCAGCAGAAAGACGAAGGGGTACAGGTTCAGGCTGAGCGCCAGGATGATCCCCACCGGCCCGTAGATGGTGCCCAGGTGGATGCCCATGCCCTCCAGGGTGCGGGTGATCCAGCCGTTGCGGCCCAGGAGCAGGATCCAGGAATAGGCACCGATGAAGGGCGGGCTCACCAGGGGCAGCACGGCCAGGGCGCGCAGGGCGGAGCGCCCGGGCACCCCCCAGCGGGTCACCGCGACGGCCAGGGGCACCCCGAGCAGGGTGGCAAACAGGGTCGCCATGGCGCCAATGTACAGGCTGTGCTCCAGGGCCACCCGGTAGTAACGCAGGGCGAAGAAGCGCGCAAAATGCTCCAGGGTTAGGCCGCCGCCGCTCCCGCGCAGGCTGCTGACCAGTAGTTGCCCCAGGGGATAAACCATCAAGAGAAGCAGCAGCGCATAGCAGGCCAGCAGCGCCACCTGCCAGGGGTCGCGCCCGGCCGCCTTTACTGCTGCAGGCGCAGCATGAGGTCCTGCCATTTAGCCACGAAGTCCTTCCAGTGGTCCACGCCCCAGTGGTATTCATACCCCGGCGCCGGCACGATATCGTCAACAGGCGGCAGCCCGGGGGGCGGGGGCACGTCGGTGCGGCAGGTGCGCAGGATCAGTTTTTCCGAGAGCCGTGCCTGCACGTCCCTGCTTTGCAGGAAGTCGAGGAACATCTTCGCTTCCCGGGGGTGGGGCGCGCCCTTGATCAGGGCATTGGCATCGGGGGTGATGGAGGTGCCGTCGCTCGGATACACGATCTTCACCGGGGCGCCCCCGGTCTGGTAGAGCCCGGCCACGTTCTCGTAGGTAATGCCCACCTCATACTCGCCATCGCTCACCCCCTTGGGCACCTTGGAGGAGGACTGCAGGATGATCGAGTTGCCCATCACCCGCGCCACCTGCTTCCAGGCGGCCGGGGTGTCGCCCCCAAAGACCGCCAGCATGGTGGCCAGTTGAGTATAGGCAGACCCTGACTTGTCGGGAGCGGCGTAGGCCAGTTTTCCTTTCCAGCGGGGGTCGGTGAGGTCTCGCCATGACTTGGGTGCCTTGCTCGCGGGCACCAGTTTGGTGTTGTAGAGCAGCACCATGGGGACCACGTTGTTGGGCTGCCAGGGCTCGCCCTTGGCCACCGCCAGCCAACGCGGGTCCACTGCTTTGGTTTCGGCAGTGGTGTAGGGTGTGAACAACTCGGGGTTGACCGAGAGCCCCTCCGCCCCCACCCCCCACACCACGTCGCCCAGCGGGCGCTGGCGCTCGGCACGCAGGCGCTGCACGATCTCGTTGGTGCCCGCCGCCACCACACTCAACTTGATGTCGGGGTGGCGCTTGGCCCATAACTCGGTTACTGTACGCACGATTTCGTCTTTTTCCGCGGTGTATACCACCAACTGGCTGCCGCCCCCGCCGGAGCCGCAGCCGGCCAGGAACAAGGCCGCCATGGCCAGAACCACCATCCCGGCCGCCAGGGTATACACACGCGCGCTTGTCAATCTGCTTATCATAGGTTGTCGCCTGTCACCAGCGAAGTTGGGGGGCCACACCGGCCGCCAGGGCTGTTTCGGCGGGGGAAGCGCAGTGTCCTGCCCAGGGCGACTCGGACAGACGCGCCGCAGTCCCTCTGCAGGGCGGGCACTCCGTTGCCCGCCTGGGATCAGTCCCTCGCCCGAAACCCGAGACCCTACCTCTTTTCCCTCGCCCGCTGCTTGGCGGCTTTGAGGCGGGAGAGGGCGGTTTCGCCCTCGGGGCTGGGCGCGGGCGGACGCGGCTCGTTGGGGCGGGCAGGTGGGGCCTCCGCGGGCGTGGCGGCAGTGGGAGCGGGCTCCGCCTGCTCGAGCCGGATGCCGGTGCTTTGCCGGGTCTGCGTACGGCGTTCCTGGCGCCCGGCCAGCAGGCGGCCCAGGGTGGGCTCGTGGGTAGCGGGAGCCGACCTACCCCATGAGGGCAGACCGAGACGCACCCGGCGCAGGCCCGCTGCCAGCCCGCCCAGCACCTGGGCGGGGGTGATCACCAGCCGGCGCAGCGCGATATCGGCCGGCCAGAGCAGGGCCGCCAACAGCAGGAGCAGGCCCCAGATGTCCTGGGGGGTGCGAGCCAGGTCGCGGGGCCCCCCGAAGACCGACTCCGGGGCAGGCTCGCGCTGCCCCCCGGTGGCGTCGGCCAACTGCGCAAGCAGGGCGTCGTTGGGCTGCAGGTCGCGGTAGTCGGGGGGATAGGGGATGGCCAGCCCGGCGCTCTGCGTCCCCTGCTTCTTCCCCTCGGTCACGGTCACCAGGTACGCGCCGACCTCGGGCGTGGGGAACTCCCCCTCGTAGCGGCCGGGGGCCGTCTGCTGCAGGGGCACCACCTGGGGCCGGTAGTCGGGCGACACCACCCGCGCCCGCAGGTCCAGGAAGTTGCGATACTCCCCGCCCGCTCCGGCTGCCTCCACGCTCACCACGCAGCCGTCACCCCGCTGCTCCAGGGCCAGGTCCAGGTTGCCGGGGGCGCTGCGCATCAGCATCCAGCGCACCGCCTGCGACCAGAACTGCGCGTAACCCGGCCAGCCCAGCCAGTGCGCCGCCCAGTGCGCCTGGGCATCCGAGGTGAAGGCTACCGACCGCCCCAGCCCGTACTGCCAGTGTGCCAGCAGCGGATCGTCATGGGGGGTCTCCAGGGCCACCGTGGCGGTGTCCTTGGGCGTGGTGGCCACGTACCCGAGCAGTGGGGGCATGGTTCCCGGGTCGAGCCCGCGCAGGATATCGTCTCCGGCGTCGCCCCGGGGACGGAAGGGCTCCTCCACCAGCAGCGACTTACTGGCGAGCATGGCATCCTTGGTGAAGATGCGCGGCAGGTCATAGGCGTGCAGGGCCAGGTACGAGCGCCCGCCGCCAAGGGCCGCAATCTCTTGTAGAAACTGGGTGTGCGGGCCCTGGCCGAACGAGACGGTGGAGAAGGTGATCTTGTTCTGGGCCATCAGCGCCGCCAGGGCGTCACAGCCCCCCTGCTCGTCGCAGTCGGAGCCGTCCGCCAGCATGATCACGTGCCGGTAGCGGGCCTTCACCCCCCGCATGACCCGGAAGGCCAACTCCATGGCAGGCTGGCAGTAGATCCCCCCGCCCCCCGCGGCCATGCTCCGCATCTGGGCGGCGACCGCGCCGGGGTTGGTGGCGAACTGCATGGGGTAGAGGAGGTTCACCCCCTCGCCGCTCACGATCACCCCGATCTGGTCCACCGCCTGCATGGTCTGCACCACTTGCACGGCGGCCTCGGCCTCCAGGCGCACCATCTCCACCCCGTCGATGGGCATGCCGCTGGAGCCGGAGGTATCCATGATCAGGAGCACGGCCAGCGAGGGCAGGATCTTGTGCTTGCGAATCTCGGTGCCGACCGGCAACACCTCCTCCACCGGGGTACGGAAGTAGCCGCCCGCGCCGAACCCCTCCTCGCCGCCCAGCATGGCAAAACCCCCGCCCAGGTCGCGCACGTAGGACTGCAGCATGAGCATCTGCTCGGGGGCCATCTGGTAGGCCGGGATGTCGCACAGCACCACCGCGTCCCACCCCCGCCACTCCGGCAGGCTGGTGGGCACGCCGGCCGGCCCGGCCAGGGTCACCGCGATGTGCTGGCCCGACAGCGCCCGCACCAGGGACTGGGCATTCTGCGGCGCCCCCGCCAGCACCAGCACCCGGGGCTTGCCCCGCACCTGCACGAAGCCCAGGCCGCGGTTGTTCTCAGGGATGGTGTCAGGGCCGGCTGTCAGTTGCGCCTCGTAGGTATAGAAGCCCGGGTCGGGTGTGGACTCGCGAAACGACACCAGACTCTTGCCGGGCGTCAGGCTGACCGCCCGCTCGGCGACGTACATGCCATTGCGGAAGAGACGCAGGCGGCCAGAGGCCGGGCGTGTGGCCGAGCACACCACCTTGACCTCAAAGGGCTCGCCTTGCTTGACCTGGGCGGGCAGGGTGGTGCGCTCGATCAGGGCCTCGTTGGCCACCGGGGCGCGCAGGGCCACAGTGTGGATGCGGATGCCGGCGCTCTTGCATCCCAGGGCCTGGTCCAGGGCACGCCCCAGGTTCTCGTTGCCGTCGGAAAGCAGCACGATCTGGCGGGCGGTGCCCGGAGGGAAGGAGGCCATGGCCAGGCGCAGAGCCGCCGCAAGGTCGGTGCGGCTGCGGGAGGGACGCGAGTAGAGGCGGCTGATCTTGGGCGCGGCCTCCGGGGGCACCTCCACGCAGGCATCCCCGCCAAAGACCACCAGCGCCGCGGTGTCGCTCTTGCGCATCCCCCGGCAAGCCTGGCGCACGTAGTCCAGCGCCTGCCGTTGCAGGTCCTCGGGTACGCTCGCAGAGACGTCCAATGCGAAGACCGTGCACAGGGCGTGGTGGGTATGCACCACCTGCAACCCGGAGAGCGCCAGCACCAGGAGCAGCAGGACCACGCCGCGCAGGATGAGCGCCCCCCGGCGGCGGGCCTCCCCCAGGTGGGCCAGGCTGCCGCGCCCCAGCCACCACGCCGCCGCCACCAGCGGGGGCAGGAGCAGCAGGTAGCCAGGATGTGTAAACTGCACCGGCATGGTCACGCCTGCGCGCCTTCCTGCCTACGGCCGGCGGTGGAAGGCAAACCACTCCAGGGTCATCAGGACCAGCGCCGCCAGCACCAGCAGGCGCCATAACTCTCGATTCGAGCGCACGGTCCCCACCCCCACCCGCACCGCCCCCGGGCCGCCCAGGGCCAGGCGGCCACGCGGGCGCAGGTCCGACTCCACGCCCAGCGCATTCACCGCAAAGCGGCGCCGCAGCCCCTTTGCTGTCACCTCATACACCCCTGCCAGCGTGGTGTCGCTAACCAGCAGCCGGCCCGCAGCGACCGGCAGATCATGCCGTCTGCCCCCCGGGTCGCGCAGGGTCACCCGCTCCAGGGAGCCGGGCAGGGGTAGGGTTACCGTCTCCCCCGGGCGCACGGTCGGCTCACCGCCGCCCCCCTGGGGCCGGGCCAGCCAGTCCACGCAGTTGCTGATGAAGATCGGCCAGGCTACCCGCAGCGGGAAGTCCGACTGCAGCACGTCCCAGCCCACGTAGACCACACGCACGCCCTCATGCTCGCCGGCGGCCAGTAGTGAGCCCCCCTCGCATTCCGCCAGCGACTGCGCCCAGGGCCGGGGCACCCCGACCCGCCCTTGGGCAATGCGCACGCCCTCCAGGGAGAGGGCCCGGGTGACCGGGTGGTCGCGCCGCCAGTCCACCAGCGAGGGGCTCTCCAGCGTCCGCCCCAGGGTGACCGGCGCCTGGGGGCCGGCGGCGCCCAGGAAAAGGTACCCCCGGGCAGGGGGGAGCCGTCCGGGGGTATTCCCCTCCACCACGACCAGGTCATGGTAACCGGAGCCGGGCTTGTCCTGCGCGCTCACCTCCAGCGCCGGGTCGAGCACCAGGGCTCGCTCCAGAAAGACGTTGCGCCCTCCTAACAGCAGCACCGTGGCCCGGGTGGGCGGAGTGAGGAAGAGCGAGGCCTGGTTGTCTGCCGCCAGGTCATCCCGGGCATCCAGGCGTACGGTAACCAGGCCCTTTGCCGTCGCGGGCAGGGCAAAAACCTCGGCGCCGCGGCCATGGGGCGCCAGGGTCTGCTCGCGGGCCGCGATCAGGGTCCCCTCGGCCCACAACTCGATGGCAAAGCGCTGCCGCCGCGCGGAGTAGTTGCGCGTGCCCACGAACAGGCTGTGGCCGGCTCGCTCACCCTGCGCATGGCGGGCGCCCACCGCGGCGATGGCCACATTGTCTCCCCTGCGGCCGACGCGGGTGAAGGTGACCCGGCAGCGGTTGCCCAGGCGTATCCGGGGTGAGGGCCAGGCACCGTCGCTGATCAGCACAATCTGAGCCTGGCGCTTGCGGGTGCACAGCGAATCGGCCAGGCGTAGCGCCTCGGGGATGTCCGCCTCGGTATCCGTGCACTCCAGCGACCGGATAGCCGCCGCCAATGCCTTGCGGTCCCCGGTGAAGGGGGCCACCACCTGGGTGCGGGCGGAGGCCGCGATGACGCTCATGGTGTCGCCCCTGCCCAACAAGTCCACCGCCCGCAGCGCCGCCTGCCGGGCCTGGGCAAAGCGCCCGCCGCGCACGTCGGTGGCGCCCATGCTCCCCGAGGTGTCAATCACCAGCACCACGCTCTGCCCCTCCAGGCCCGGCGCCACCACGAAGGGCCGGGCGAGGGCCATCACCAGGGCCAGCAGGGCGGCCAACTGCAGGAACAGCAGCAGGTTGGCCCGCAGCCGCTGGAAGGGGGCGTTGGCCTGCATGTCAGCCACCAGCCGCTCCCAGAGCATGACCGAGGAGACCAGCAGGGGGGTGCGCCGGAGTTTGAGCAGGTAGAGCAGGATGATGATCCCGCCCAGCGGAGCCAGCAGCACCCAGTACCAGGGGGCGAGGAAACTCATGGCCACCTGCCGCCCGTGATTGCCATCGACGCGAGAACGAAGACCGGCCCCGCCAGCCACAGGGTGAAAAGAGTCAGCAGGGCAGACGCCCAGTGGGCGGAGCAGCGGCAGGACCAGAACAGCCCCACCAGCGCGCTGACGACAATGGTCGCCACACCTGACAGCCAGATGGAAACGACGCCCCGCAGCACTGGCAGATCGTAGGGGCTATAGCCCCAGGCTATCCCCAGGGCCAGCAGGCACAGGCACGAGCCCACCAGGGATATGGGCAGCACGATCGCCAGGAACTTGCCGGCCAGGGCCCCCCACTTCCCCAGCCGGGTCACGATGAGCAGGTCCCAGGTCCCCGCTGCCCTCTCCTTCGACACTGACCCCGCGGCGGAGAGCGCCGAGACCAGGCCGCCGATCCAGAGCCAGGATGCCATGAGCACAATGCCGACGTCTTCGGCTGCCGACTGGTACCGGTCGCGCAGACCGGCACCCAGCACCGGCCCGGCCGCAGCGCAGCCGGCCACCGCGCTTCCCAGCAAGAGCCATTTCCAGCGCGGCTCCAGCCGCCGCAGCACCCGTGGCACCCCTTCCCGGGCGATGACGGGGTTGTCGCGCAGGTTGCGGGCCATGCTCTTGAAGGCCTGCCAGGCACGCTTGGGCAGCACGGCGAGGGCGAACGCGGTGGGGAAGGCCTCGCGCGCGCTCATTTCACCACCCCCCGGCGGCGCAGATAGCCGAGCACCAGGTCGGTAAAGGGCTGGGCGGTGGAGGTGCGCACCAGGGTGATGCCGCAGCGCCGGCAGGTGTCGTCCAATCCGCCGCAAAACTCGGCCAGGCTGCGCCGGTAAGCCCGCAGTAGGCCCTGGGTGACGGTGATCTCCCGCTCGGCGCCGGTCTCCGCGTCCACCAGTTTCAGGTCGCCCGCCAGTCGGGGCTCCAGGTCCGCCTGGTCCAGCAGGTGGATGGCCACCACCTCGAAGCGGCGCGCGGCCAGGGCGCGCAGCCCCTGGGCATGGTCGGGGTCCAGGAAGTCGGAGATCACGATGGCCAGCCCCGGCCGCTTGGCCCGCAGGGCCAGTTCCCTCAGCGCGGCGCCGGTGGAGGTGCCCCCGTCGGCCTCCAGCGCTGCCAGCCAGTGCAGGCAGCCCCGGGCGTTGGCCTTGCCCCGCACCGGGCCAAAGGAGGCCCGCAGCCGCTCGCCGTAGGCCCATAGCGCCACCCGGTCGAACCCACACAGCCCGAGATACGCCAGCGCCGCCGCGGTACAGCGGGCATAGTCGATCTTGGGGGGATCGCCGTAGGCCATCGAGCGGCTGGCATCCACCAGCACGTGCACCGCCAGGTCCTCTTCCTCCACGAAGAGTTTGATGAACAGCCGGTCCAGGCGGCCGAAGGCGTTCCAGTCCAGGTGGCGCAGGTCGTCGCCATCGGCGTAGTTGCGGAAGTCCGCGAACTCCACCGAGGCCCCCCGCTTGCTTGAGCGGCGCTCGCCCCAGCCGCGCCCGGCGAAGACCCGGCGCGAGACCAGGTGCAGGCGCTCCAACTTGCGCAGAAAATCCGGCGCCAGCAGGTCAGCCGGCGGCGCGGCGGGCAGCGCCAATTCAGACCTCCAATTCCGGGCGGATGGTGCGGTCCACCGCGGCCAGGATGTCGGCCACCAGGGCGTCGGCGGTGATCCCCTCCGCCTCCGCCTCGAAGTTGAGCAGCACGCGGTGGCGCAGGGCGGGCGGTGCGGCCCGCCGCAGGTCATCGAAGGAGACGTTCCAGCGGCCGTCGAGCAGGGCCCACACCTTCCCGGCCAGCACCAGCGCCTGCGCGGCGCGGGGGCTCGCGCCGTAGCGCACGTACTTGTTGGTCATCTCAGTGGCCGCGGGCGAGCCGGGGTGGGTGGCCAGTACCAGGCGCAGCGCCATCTCCCGCACGTGCGGGGCGATGGGCACCTGGCGCACCAGGGCCCGCATCTCCAGGATGCGCGGGCCGGAGAGCACCGGCTTGACCTGGGGGACTTCGGCGCCGGTGGTGCGATCCATGATCGTCCCCAGTTCTTCCAGGCTCGGGTAACTGACCAGCAGTTTGAACAGGAAGCGGTCTAACTGCGCCTCGGGCAGCGGGTAGGTGCCCTCCATCTCGATCGGGTTCTGGGTGGCCAGCACGAAGAAGGGCTCGGGCAGCCGGCGCACCTGCCCGGCCACGGTGACGGAGTGCTCCTGCATGGCCTCCAGCAGCGCGGACTGGGTCTTGGGGGTGGCGCGGTTGATCTCGTCGGCCAGGATGATGCTGCCGAAGATGGGGCCAGGCTGGAAGCGGAAGGCCCGTCCGCCCTCGGGTGTCTCCTCGATGATGTTCGTGCCGACCACGTCGGCTGGCATCAGGTCGGGAGTGAACTGGATGCGCGAGAAGGGCAGGTCCAGGCACTGCGCCAGGGTGCGCACCAGCATGGTCTTGCCCAGCCCGGGCACGCCCTCCAGCAGCGCGTGGCCGTCGCCCAGCACGCACACCAGCACCCCGTCCACCACTTCGTCCATGCCCACGATTACCTTGCCCACCTCGGCCCGCAGGGCGGCCACCTCCCCCCGCACCTGCTCGGTGCGCGCCATCGCCTCCTCCATCACCTTCCTCCTGTCTTAGCGGCCGCCCGGCCGCAGCGACTCGAAGTAGTCCTTCACCCGCTGCCGGTAGGGCGCGGGCACTTCTTCCCGGTCCAGGGCGTGCTCTGCCGCCTTGGCGTAGTCAGGGTAGACCTGGTAGTAGGGCACCTGGCTCTTGCCCGCCTTGTCGGGCGCGCCCAGCACCTGGATAGCAGTGAGATCTCCCTGCTCGCCCAGGTCGCCCTGCACCAGGGTGTCGTAGTGCCGGGTGGGGATGCGCTGGGCATCCTGGCGGTTGATATTGCCTGCACCGGGGTAGCGCGCCATGCCGTTGCCTGGGCCCCGGCCCGGGCCGAAGCCGACGCCGCCCCCGCTCATGCCTAACCCGAACCCCGCCCCAAACCCGAAACCGGACCCGGAGCCCAGGCCCAGCCCTCCCAGGCCCACGCACAGGCCACCCAGCCCCCCGGCACACCTGGCGCACATCCGCAGGTCCCCCCGCTCCAGCGCTTTGGCCAATTCAAGCAACTGCTTGGCAAGTCTGTCCAGGTCCGTTCCTTTGAGCGCCTTCGCCAGCCGGCGCATCTCCTCGGCCAGACGCTTCATCTCCTCCGGGGTTAGTTTGGGAGGCTTGCCGCCAGGGCCGGCCTGCTTTTGCAGGCGGCTGGCCAGCCGCCGCAGGATCGCCAGCGCCTCCTGCAGGTCCTTTTTCGCCAGCAGTTGGGCCATGATGGCCGCCAGGTCCGAATCCAGGTTCAGCATCTGCTGCGCCTGGCTCTGGGGGGAGGCGCGGGCCAGTTTTTCGAGTTGCTTCATCTGCTCGGGTGAGAGTCGCTGGCCCGGCAATTCGGGATGCTTCGCCAGCCGCTCGGCCTCCTTGAGGGCTTTGAGCGCCTGTTGCTGCTCGCCCATGCGCTGCTGCGCCATCTCCGCCGAGGACTTCTGCAGTTGGCTGGCCGCCTGGGCCAGGGACTTGCGCCCGGTGAAGTCGCGGCGCAGGGGCTCCAGTTGGCGGTCAGCCTTGGCCAGTTTCAGCAGGGCCTGTTTGCGCTCCACCCGGCCCCGCTGCAGGTCCTTGCCCAGGCGCTTCAGGTTTTCGGCCACCTGGTCGCGCAGTCTCCGGCGCTGCACGGAGACGGGCAGGCGGTGCAGGTCCCGGGCCCGGCGCACCAGCCGGCGGCCGACCTCCCGCATGGCCGCCCGCTCGGCACGGGTGGCGGCCGACTGGAAGAGTGGAGTCTGGGGCAGAACTGCCAGGCAGCCCAGCAGTAGCGAGAGCGCCAGGAACAATTGCCCCCGCCGGCCGTATCGTCTCGGAAACAGCCGTCGTGGCCGCACTCCCTGCAGCCGCCCCGCGGCATCGGCCACCAGCGCCCCGACCATCTCGTCGTCCGGTTGGGAGGCGCCCAGGGCGAGCGCGCTCGAGAGCCGCTCGCGCAGGCGCAGCCGGTGCTCGGCCAGGCGGGCCACCGCGAAGGCCCGCGGCGGCCGTACCAGCCCGACCAGCCAGCCCAATGCCAGGCCCATCCCCACCAACGCCAGGTAGTACCACCACTCCACCCACAGCCAGCGCAGCAGGTGGGAGAAGGCCAGGATTGCCGATATGACGAGCGCCGCGATCCCCCCCGTCAGGGCCGAGCGCTCGGCCGCCAGCGCCCAGGCCCGCCGCCGCAGGGGCCGCAGCCTCCGCTGCAGCGCAGGGTAGGCCTCAGCCACCGGGCGCGGCGGCTCCGGGGTGGACGGGGTCATGCCAAGGCCTCCTCGGGATCGGGCATGGCCGCCTCTTGCTTGGCCGGCAGGGCGGCCCGCCGCGCCTGGTAGATCACCTCCGCCAGCACCAGCGCCACTGCCGCTACCGTCAGGTAGATGGTCACCCCCAGGACCCAACTCCCATGGGGCGCCGCGGTGCCGCCGGTGTACCCGGTGTGCGCCAGCGCCCGGGCCGTGGCCGCGGGCGAGAGCACGGTCGGCAGCGGCGTCTGCCCCTGGTACATGGGGTTGTACATGGGGGCGATCATCCCCAGCAGTACGCCCGCCGCTACCAGGGCGCACGAGGCCACCCGCGAGCCGAGGGCCGCGCCCAGCGCGCCCAACCCCGCGTACCCCATCACCGCCGCCCCCATCACCGCCCAGGCCAGCCAGATGTCCTGCGTGGTGATCATCGGCATCCCCCCTGCCAGTTTCCCGACGGCCATGCATGCGGGCAGCACGCCCACGAAAAGCAGCATGTACACCCAACCCCCGCCAAAGGCATTGGAGAAGGGGCGCTTGGGGTGCAGCCCGCCTAGCATGGCGTAGAGCAGCGAAGGGGGCCCCTCCCTGGGATCCAGGCTGCCGGTCACGAAGAAGAGCGCCGGGCCGAGCAGGATGGGGGTGGCGTAGATCAGCAGTTCCTTGTCGTAGGCGTCTATCCCCAGGATGAGCGGCACCCCCACCCCCACCAGGGCCAGCAGGCGCACCAGCAGGGGCTGGGCGGCCCGGTAGTGGGGCAGTCGCCCCATCGCCCACCCCAGGAAGACGAGGACCATGGCCGGCAGCCACACCAGCCGGGGCAGCAAGGGGCCGTAGGAATGGCCGAAGACCGTAATGCTGGGGTCGCTGGTCAGGCCAAAGGGCGTGAAGAACCCGGCATGGGACGTGAAACCCGGATCCGGCATCATGAGGAAGTAGTGGTAGCCGATCAGGACCCCGTAGGTGGCCGCCACTGCCCACGCCGAGCGCGCGAGCAGGCTGGAGAAGAAGATGCCGATGCTGGCAAAGAACAGGGCAAAGAGCGCAAGGAAGGCATAGGTCAGGGCCAGCTCGTTCAGGGAAACCCCGCCGGTGAGGAACGAGGCGGCCATGATGGGCAGGGCGCAGGTGGTCAGCATCAGGCAGAAGAGCCAGGTGGAGAGCACCTTCCCCACGATCAGGGTGCGGGCGCGCAGGCGGGTGCAGGCCAGCATCTCGTAGGTGTGCTGCTCCCGCTCGCCGCAGATGGCTCCCGCGGTCAGGGCAGGCGCGAGGATGGCGACCATGACCACCTGCAATCCCAGGAGCGACACGTACATCTCCCGCCCGATGCCACCGCTGACCGGGCTCACCCCCGTGAACGAGGAGGAGGTGAGTCCCGAGTAGGTATAGGCGGTCGCCAGACCGAGGAAGCCGCTGTAGGCAAGCATGATCAGGAAGGCGCGCCCGCCCCGCATGCGTAGGCGGAAGTCGCGCACCAGCACGGGGTTGTCCAGGGTGGGCCAGGCCAGGGGCAGGCGGGGAAGTCTCATGCCGCCTCCTCGATGCCGGGCTGCAGGGTGCGGTAGTAGTGGGCCTCGGCCTCCAGGCTGTCCGCCTCGGGGGCGCGGGCGGCCCTAAACAGGGAAACGGCCGCCAACAGCGCGCTCAGGGCGCCGCAGCAGACGAACACCGCCAGCAGCGCGCCCAGGGCCAGGGTCATGGGGGAGGCGACCCCCAGTAAGCCCAGGGCGTAGGCCTGCGGGCCGTAGCCGGTCCAGTGCATGAGGCCGCTGCTCAGCCGCTGCAGTTCCCCGGTCAGCCACTGCTCCCCCCCGGTCACGTTGAGCGGGGCCACGAACGCGCAATAGCAGCCGCCCCAGATGGCGATGTACACCGCCCGGGTGGGAGCGTGCCCCCGCCGGACCCGGGGGAAGACGGCCCGGGCCGCCGCGGTGACCACTCCCGCCGCACTGGTGGCGGCAAAGAGCACGAAGACAAACCCGCTGCTCAGGCAGGCCGGCAAGGCGACCGCCAGCACTACCATCAGCACAAAGGCGATAGCGGTGGCCGCGTAGGTGCGGCGGACCAGGGAGGAGGCGAGCAGCCCTACCGCCCCCCCGAGCACCACCACCAGCGCGGTGCCCAGGTAGACAGCAACGATCTCAACCGGGGACACCCCGCCGAGCAGGACGGTCATGGCGAAGGCGGGCAGGCCGGAGAGCAGCAGCAGTCCCACGTAGCACAGCACCGCGCAATACTTGCCCAGGATCACCGCCCGCGCCGAGAGTAAGGTAAGGCCCAACAACTGCAGGGTCCCCCGTTCCCGCTCGCCACTGATCGCGTTGCACAGGAAGGCCGGGGTGACGATGCCTACCATCACCAACTGCAAGCCGGCCAGGCTAAAGAGCAACCCCCGCCCAACCACAGGGGCGGCAGGACCGCTGACGGTGGTCACGGAGAAGAGCAGGCTGGACAGGTGCCGCAGGGTGACCAGCGAGAGCAGCACGGTGTAGGCCGCCATGGAGACGGGCGACCGCCACCCGCGCATGAAACCCCGCACCTCCCGCAGGAACACGGGTGACTGCACCATCCCCGAAACCGCCCCCGCCAGGCGGCCGGCGGCCGCCCAGGCCCGCTTGCCCATGCCTTCCCCCTATGACACCGCGCCCCGGGTGACCCGCATGAAGACGTCCTCCAGGTCCACCCGGCCCTCGGTGAACGACTGCACCTGCAGCCCGGCCTCCAGGAGCAAGCGCAGCACCGCGGAGTTATCCACCTCCTCGCCGGTGAACTGCACCAGCACCACCTGCTCCTGGCGGGTGACCTCCTTCACGCCGGGCAGGCGCTCCAGGAGCGGCAGTGCCGGCTCGCAGTCGCCAGCAAAGGTGATCTCGAGCGTCTTGCCGCCCCCGCGCATGGCGCGCATGATCTCCGCCACCTCACCCGAGAGCAGTAACTCGCCCTGCTCGATGATCCCGATCTTGTTGCAGAAGTCAGCCAACTCGGGCAGGATGTGGGAGGAGACCAGGATGGTCTTGCCCATTGCCCCCAGTTCCCGCAGCAACTCCTTGATCTCGATCCGCGCCCGCGGGTCCAGGCCGGAGGCCGGCTCGTCCAGGAGCAGCAGTTTGGGGTCGTGCACCAGGGTCTTGGCCAGGCACAGGCGCTGCTTCATGCCCCGGCTCAACTCCTCGACGTAGGAATCCCGCTTCACCCCCAGGTCGGTCAACTCCAGCACGTCCTCGATGATGCCCCGCCGCCGCGCCCGGGGGATGTGGTAGGCCGCCGAGAAGAAATCCAGGTACTCCCATACCGTGAGGTCGTCATAGACCCCGAACGAGTCGGGCATGTAACCGAAAAGCCCGCGCACCTCCTCGGTAAAACGGGTGACGTCCAGCCCGTCCACGTACACCGTGCCGGCAGTGGGCTGGAGCAGGGTGGCGCAGATCTTGATGGTGGTCGTCTTGCCGGCGCCGTTGGGGCCGATGAAGCCGAAGACGTCCCCCTTATCCAGGTGGAAGGAGATGCCCTTGAGGGCGGTCAGCCCCGGGTAGTCCTTGCGCAAGTTCTCGACCCGCAGCATTGGCGCTCCTCCTCAGGGTTCGGTACAGGTGCCCGACAGCGAGGCGTCCAGGCTTGACACGGGCAACGTGCCGCTCATTCCGGGGGGACAGGTCAGGCGCAGCCGGATCAGCCCCTCCGGTAGCAGCACGTGATCCGCCGGCGCGCTTACCGCTACTGTCCTGTTGACCCCGCCCACTGATTCCCAGGCGCCCTGCCGCCAGTTGTACACGGAGAACCGCACGCCCGGAGGAACCTGCACTGTCCCCGAGGGTGCCGGCGGGGCCCCCTGCGGCATGGTGTAGCCGGTCTGGCCACAGCCGGCACGTACCGACAGCGTTTCGACCCGCAGACCCGGGGCCGGGAAAGGCAGGCGCAGTTCCTGGACGATCGCCCCGTCCCGCATCATTACCGCGCTCCTACCGGGGCCGATCGGCGAGGAGGTGTTGGCCTGCCACCGGGCGGGCAGGTTGCCAAAGGGGATATCCACCCGCCCCGCGGCCAGGCGCAGCGGCAGGTGGACCATCACGTAGGTGAGGTTGGTGCCGGTGGGTTGGCGGCCGTCCACCGTCACCCCGCCGCACTTGCGCTCGCCCCATCCCAGCAGGATGGGCTCCGCCAGCGCCTGCTGCCCGCGCGCTGCCAGCATCGGGCGCAGGGCGTCGCCGACCTGCTGTTGCACGGCTAACGGCGCGTTGACGTTGCCTGTCCCTTGAAAGTAGGCGCCGCCGTAGGGGTTGGGGGGCAGGCCCATCGGCGCCAGTGCCGCGGGCTGGGAGTTGCAGGGCAGGGCCACCGTCCGGGTGGCGCCCGCGGGCAGCGCGCCCAGCGGCCGCCGCATCGCGCCGTAGACTAGTTCGCACTCCCGCAGATCAAAGCCCGTCCGGTTGGCTATCGTCCCCGTGATCTTGCGCTCGCCCAGCACCAGGTCCGCCTGCACCCCCTCCCCCACCTCGGTGCTGCCGCTGCTCACGAACATGCGCATGGCCCACATGTAGAAGGGTATGTCCTCATAGCGCATGCTCTGATCCTGGGTAAGCGTGAGGTTTTCGAGCGCAGCCCGCGAGTACGGGGAGTAGCCCTGCTGCCGGAGCGGCTCGTAGACATAGCCCTCCGGGTGGGCCGTACCGATCCGGTACTTCCTGGCCGCGGGCGAGAAGACGCCACCCAGGTGGGTGACCTCCGCAGTGCGGCTGCCCGCCCGCGTCTCCAGCAGCGAGCACTGGTTCACCAGTAACTCGCCGCCGCGCATGGCGTAGCCGACAGTGTAGGCGAGCACGGTGAAGAAGATCACGATCGCGGGCGTGGTGACCCAGGCCCACTCCTGGCGGCGCAGGCGCTTCAGGATCCCGTAGTTGAGCGGCACCAGCACCAACACATAGCCGCCCAGGAAGGCCGCCACCCAGCCCAGCGAGGGCAGGCGCATGGAGGGCACGCTCTGCAGCGCCTGCATCGCCAGGTCCAGCGATTGCCCCATGGGCTGCTGACTCTCGAGTAGCCGGGTGGCCAGCGACCCTCCTCGCTCCCCCTCCGCCAGGCAATCCAGCCAGAGCGCGTTCTGCCCAAGCCAGCCTCGCAGTGGCGGGCGCGCCGGGTCAAAGGCGACGAAAATCACCGTGCCCAGGCCGCGGTAGCCAGCCACCACCAGCGGCAGGCTGCCCTGGCGGGCAAGCACGCGGGCGCCGGGCTTGGGCTGGGCCCGGGTGATCATGGTGGCGCCCGGGTCGCCCCCGCCGCAGTGGCGCGCCAGGTCGCCCAGCGACCCCACGGATTCCGCGCCCGCCACCGTCACCGGCAGCAGGCCGGCGAAGAAGGGGTCGCGCAGGCGTACGAAATCCGATCCCCCGGTCACGGCCAGGCAGCCTCCCCGCTCCACCCAGCGGGTGATGGCCTGCTTCACCTCCGGGCGCAGGGTGCTGGCGGGCACGTCGCCAATTACCAGCAGATCCAGGTCCAGGTAACCGTACCAGGCGTCCGGCAGCAGGGCGGGGTTGCAGTCGGCTACCACCAGCGCGCCCTGGGTGCCGCTGTTGGGGCTGCCACCCCGATGCCGGCGGCTGCCCGAGAGGAAGGAGAGCGTGCCCCGGTCCCGCCCCAGCACCCCGACCAGGGTATCGTCGGGGGACATCATATCGATTCGCAGTTCGCTCGGCGCCACGGAGCCCGCGCCGGTAAGGTTCACGGTCACCCCGCCCCCCGAGTAACTGGGCAGGGCGTAGAGGTGGAGCACCTGGCGTGTCCGCTCGCCCAGGTGCAGCGGGCGGGTCACGGTCACGGTGCTGTCGGGGGTGGTAGTGAGCCGGGCC
>Ga0315298_1002949_pt1 | contig 27739 bp, 27 predicted proteins | sample WHS_1_MG_FD_203077 | JGI IMG/M metagenome (GOLD analysis project Ga0315298, IMG submission 203077) | Extremophilic microbial mat communities from Washburn Hot Springs, YNP, Wyoming, USA - WHS_1_MG | ecosystem: Environmental > Aquatic > Thermal springs > Hot (42-90C) | place: USA: Wyoming... | reverse complement strand
CCGATCTTGTTAGCTTCGTTATTATTTTTATACCTAATTCCCTGTACTTTGGCACCGTAGCCTCCTTTTCTAGGAACCTCGATCCTATCGCTATATCCGCTTCACCGTTTAGGATTGGGGACATGATCTTCGGTATGTCGTTTGGGTCATGCTGTAGGTCCGCGTCCAACACTATCATGGCGTCTGGGTTGATTTCACGGGCCTTCTTGAAGAGCGACGACAGTGCCCCACCGTATCCAATGTTCTTCTCATGTTTCACAACTTCCGCTCCAAGCCTTTCCGCTATCTCCCCTGTTAGGTCTGTTGAGCCGTCATCGCACACCATAACCTTGTCAACATACTTTTGAGCCTCTATTATCACCCTAGCTATCGTCTTCTCCTCATTGTATGCTGGAATGCAGGCTACTGTCTTTGGTTTCTTATCCTGCATTTATGGTCTTCAAGCGATCTTTTGGAGATTTGTCATAGGTTTGTTGTTTTCACGCGTTTATTGATATTATCTTCTGGACTGTGCCGTAACCCGTATGGAAAATTATACATAGTTTACTGATTTCGTTGGACGATGTATTTGTGTTTAGATGTAATACTAGCTGAGAAACCAGAGAATTCTTTGGCATCACATCTAATGGGTAAAAGTCGCTGAACCCGACTACGTTTTCGTCTCCGTCTAATGCTATTACTTCCATGTAGCCTCTTACCTCGATAAGTCCTGAATCATTCGTGAAATTAAGTGGCATAATGAGTTTGATATGAGTCGCGTTGCTGGATTGCTTTGAAGACGTACCTACCCTTAGATCCTTTATCGGTGTCCCCAAGTCTATTGATACGGCCTTCTCTATCTTCGATAGGACAAGACCATTGGATTGGAATTCGGCCTCTAATTTGTAGTTGAGTACTGTTCTATTAAAGAAGATGTTTAAGATATCATATTGGGACACATCCACATATAGTGTGAGAGGTTCTTCGACGTGCCCCTTCGGTGGAATATTCATGTTCATCTTGCTTGAGCCAACTTGCCTACCCTTTGAATCGTAAACCTTCACCGACCCAACCCCATCTATTATTGTCCCCTCTGAAAAGTTATCTATTAGAACCTCCATGCCAACCTTGATATGAGTTGAATTGTGCGGTCGGATCTTTGGCCCTACAACCTTCAGGCTATATAATGAACTGCCCAAGTCTATCTGGTAAGTTCCATTACATGATATTGTAATGCTACCACCTGACACCGTTTGGATACTAACAAAGTAGAGGGCCGGGATGATTATGACAACCAAAACTACTAGGATAATTGTTATTATGTGAATGTTTATGTTCCTGACTTCCTGTTCTTTTATCATTTCAATATTCATCTACTACGATTATCGGCTCGCTTATGAGGGAAAGGTATAAAAGTGCTGAGAATACTTTCCAGCCTTTTCTCGTGAACATTATGTATGTATATGTATCTTCCTTTCTTTACTTTTCTTGGTTGACCAGCCATTTTGAACATCTACTTTCTCTTTAACTAGAAGGCCTTTAGTTTGACGAATTTTACGGAGGCGATGTCTTCTTCTGACTCGATCCAAACGGTCTTTTTCTTCGTCACTGCGAGTATTGTTGCGACCAAGCTCGCTTCCGTTGACCCTATGACCTTTTTGACCGCCTCTGGAACGGTTTTCCCATTTGGATTATCGACCTCCACGATCACCTTGTCGTCTTCCTTCGTTACACGCACGTCATCTGCGAACTTGGTTGACTCCACCAAATACTCTTGTAGTGATCCTTCAAAGTCTTCTCCTATATCGATTCCTGTGAACATAAAGCTAGTTGGAGGGTATAGTAGGAGGTATGATCTATTGTTCGCTCTGGCTATGAAGCCGTCAACGGAGACCTGGCCTGTTGGCGGATACTCTTCTCCCCCTTCGAGTGGGACATATACTAGGACTGTCCCGTCTTCCTTTGGTACAAAATACCCTTTCTTTGATGCGTTTAATTGTTTTATTACCGCTTCCACGTTTAGTATGCTCCCCTCTAGCAGGGCTCTTATCGTTTCTGTCTGCGCCCTCCGTATTGGGGTCATGATCATGAACGAGCCTATCGCGAAGAAGCCTAGGCTTAATATTGTGAGGGGCATATTCTGTGCTAGGAAGAAAGAGAAGACTCCCATGACTACTGCGTATGCTGCGAGTAGTATTCCGAATGTGTGGATTCGGTCGAACATCTACACCCGTGTCCTATACTTGGGTCTAAATAAAAAAATTTGAGGTTTAGCGTCATTGATTCTTTTCTTCAGCCTTTTCTGGCTCATCCTTGCCCTCTGCTGACGGCTCTTCTTTCGCTAGCTCCTCTATCGGCTGCGGAGGGGGTGTAGTGGCTAAAGTGTACCCTATCCAGCCTATAACACCTAGGATGCCTGCTATCATTAAGAAGATGGTCAGTTGTAGGATGAGCCTTGGGTCCCAGAAGAATAAGAGCCAGCCGTAAATTATTATCCCAAATATGCTTCCTAGAAGAAGCGCGACTCCGATAAGCTGATCTCTAGTCAAACTATATCACTCATCTCGTGTATGTCTTCGGGTTTAAAAATATTCCCCACCAGATTACGTACTCCTTGTCTTTTATCCAGTTCGCAGCAGCCATGTATCCTACCCCCACAGTGTACTTGACCACCTTCTGAGCTATGTCAACCCCTATCGAATAGTTTCGACGCTCAAATGATGTGAATTCCGCGATACATTTTATGACCTTTAGTATGGCCCTTAGCAGGTTGATGCTCTTGAACCTTACCTGTAGGGTCGTGCTTAACGTAAGTACTGCTCTGTCGACCTTCTCTAAGCGTTTCCAAACCCCTGACCTCTTGGCTTTTACTATTGCCTTTATGATAGCGGACCTGATCTTACTGCTTGTGTCTTGGGTTCCAAAGAAGGCTTTTTTGCTTAAATCTTCATAGAGCGTTCTATTCGACACTTCAAACCCTCCTCATACAAGAATTTGGGCGAAGGTTCGAAGGTTTGATGCTATCATTTGACAACCTTGACATATGATGGTTACCTACATATGCGGTAACAGACATTGTCTCAATACAATTCATTTTCTACACCTGTGCATCTAGGTAGCGATTTATCTTATATAAGATTTACTTGAGACGTGAAATGTAAGGTCAACTTTTTACAAAATACAATTTTTTGTCATTAATTGACATAGACTTCTATAAACTAACACCTTAGAGAGTGTTCTACAAGAAGATCACGATCAACGTCTTAATGCACAAGGAAGGTGGCTTAGACCCTTTTGACCCTTACTATAAAGTCGCCGAATAGCTTCTTAAAGGCCGTCTGGTCCACTATCGGCGCGCCGTCTTCCCCGCTTATGGCCTGCTGTGGCAGCGGTTTCTCCTTATAGGATGGCAGTCTCTCGTTGAGTGTGTCCTCTAATGTCGGCGCGTTCGGGTTATGGTAGAAGATGCCTATTGGGATCTTGTCACCCCACTCTAGGGACCTTTGCCAAGCTTGAAGGACCTTCTTTTCGACCTCCTCTTCCTTCTGCTCCCTGACTACTGGGTCCCAGCCTGGTTGGCTAGATAGGTTGTAGACCCTCTTTCTATAGTATTCTGCGGTGTGTATGTCGTTGTATGTTACGCAAGGTTGGAGGACGTCTAAGAAGGCTGATCCCCTATGTGTGATAGCTGCCTTAATCAGGTCCTTCAGATGCTCTGAGAGCATTGAATACCCTCTTGCAACGAACGTGTAGCCAGCTGCTAACGCTAGGGCTATCGGGTTAACGGCGTTGAACATGTTCGGCTCAGCCAGCGACTTGGTTTTAAGGCCCTTCTTCAGCGTTGGCGAGGCTTGGCCTTTGGTTAACCCGTAGACGCCGTTGTCATGCATTATCACGGTGACCCCGAGGTTTCTCCTACCTAGGGCTACAAAATGCCCAGCGCCTATTCCGAGGAGGTCACCATCTCCACCGTGGACTATGACTTTTAGCTGGGGGTTAGCTACCTTTATTCCTGTTGCGAAGGCTATCGACCGACCGTGCAGCGTGTGAACACCGTTGATTTTGACGAAGTGAGGGGTCTTACCTGAGCAGCCGATCCCAGAGACGATAACAGTCTTATTCGGGTTCAGGTTTAGCTCAGCATAAGCCTTGTAGATGGCGGCTGAGATGCCGAAGTTTCCGCAGGCAGGGCACCAGTCCATCCAGACGTCTGTTCTGTAGTCGTTTGGGTTACTGGCCGTATGTGAGCACCTCCCTCTTTGAGCCTTCTAGGGCTCTTTCTATCGCCTTTACTAGCTCGTGTTTGTAGATGGGCCTTCCCGTATACTTCACTATTGATTTTTCAAGCTGTATCCCCGTGTTCATTGTTATCGCCATCGACGCTTGTGCTAGGTAGTTGTGTTCAACCGCGATCACTTTGCCTTCTCCAAACTTCGATATTATGCTCTTTACGTAGTTGGATGGGAAGGGTGAGAACATCTTTATGTTTAGGTACGCGCCCCTTAGCCCTTTCCTGCCTAATTCTTCTATAGCGTCTAATGCTACACCTTTAACGAACCCCCACCCAACTAGCAGGTATTCGGCGTCGTCTGGTCCTTGGAGTATTGCTCTGGATTGTGGAGGTATCTCTTCATCCATTATTTCAAGCTTCTTCATCCTTTTATCGTACATCTCCACCCTGTTGACAGGGTCTTCGTCGATATGCCCTTCCTCGCTATGCTCGTCTCCCGCGTACCATTGCACTGCATCAGACCCCAAGTAAGCCCAGGGGGAGATGGCTTCTGATAGGCTGAACCTCTTGTATCCTCTTAATTCAGCTGCCACCTTACCTCTATCTAGCTTGACCTTGGAGAGGTCAGGTATCGCCATCGTCGATATGCAGTTTGCTAGAAACTTATCTAATAGGTGTATAACAGGCACTTGATACCTTTCCGCTAGATTGAAGGCTTCTATCGCATCGTAGAAGGCTTCCTGGTGGTCCCCTGATGAAAGGACTATCCTGGGGAACTCGCCATGTGACGCGAACAAAGAGAATAGCAGGTCTTGTTGGCCTCCCCTCGTCGGCTGACCAGTGCTCGGAGCACCCCTCTGATAATAGGTTATTACGACAGGAACCTCGTTCTGGCCCGCGTACCCTAACCCTTCCACCATCAGGCTGAAGCCCGGCCCGCTGGTCGCGGTAGCGCTTCTTACACCACACATCGCTGCTCCTATGGCTGATGTGATAGCGGCGATCTCGTCCTCTGTCTGTATCACTACTGTGGAGCCTATGCTATTCTGGTCCACTGTTAGTTTTTGGTAGCTTTCTATCGTGAAGCTTTCATCGGCTGCTGGGGTTATTGGGTAATAGCTCTGATACCTTAAGCCTCCTACAAGTTTGGCCATGGCTACTACATCGTTTCCGCTCGCCACAAGGAATTCGTCGTGTTTTAATTTGCTCGGGTCTAGTTTATACGTTAAACCGTATCTTTCCTTGACCAGCTCTGCGACCAGACCGACTGCGAACTTATTATGCTCCACAAGCTCCGGCTTAGCTCCAAACCTGCTTTGAATACTGTAGTCCACCGCTTCAGATTCGAGTTGAACGAGGCCTGCAACAGCGCCTACTATTATTGAGCTTAGGTATCTCGAGGCTTGCTGTGGTAGCAGCTTGAACCTCTTAGCCAGCTCAGAAAGTATTTCAGGGTAGTTCAGGTCTATGACGTTGACCTTCTTAGATTCGCTCAGGTATCTCGTTAGTGAGCCTATCGTTGAATCTATGCCTAGCGTTTTAAAGGTCTGCTTCAACCTTTCCTTCAGTCTAGGCTCTATGCTCGGTATCGACTCGCCCTTCACATTAGATAGTGAGGCGTCGTGAACCAGGAAACCTCCTTCACCAACGTCCCAAAAATGTGTAAACACCGTTTCAGCGTCCATTGCGCATAGAATCTGAACAGGGTAGGTTAAGGATGAGGGGAGTGTGGTGGACGATACCCTGGTGTGTATATAGCTATGCCTCCCTTTGATATTCGAGAAGTATTCTCTATCCGAAAATGTGCCATACCCTAGGTACCCGAAGGCCTTTGTCAGGATGTTCGCACTCGACTCCAGCCCAGCTCCTTGAGCACCCCCCAGTAGCAGACTAAGTTCTTCGACCATCTACAACCCTCCTAGTCAGCGGTAGGGGACTCTTCAGCAGCGACTGAGTCTGTATACGGGTCTTGATAGTAGACGCATCCTACGTGATCCTTTAATTCATCTGGGTGATATATCGGCTTCCTACAGGAGAGACAGTATATCCACCCCCTCTCTTGGATCGTGCTGCATAGATCTTTAGCGTCCACAGCCTTGAAGTCTTCACAAGGCACTTCAAATGGTACTATCAGTTCACCCCTTTCACCGCAGTAGCCTAGGTCGTGGTAGACGTCGTGGGGGGAGAAGTGGACACAGATGTAGCAGACCTTCTTGTGCTTTCCTAGACTATTTTCCAATACAATCTGCGTGAATTTTACAGCTTAACGTATATAAGCGTTGTTTGTTTTCTGCGTAAATTAAAATAATGTTGTATCATTTAGGGGGCGATATTAAATCGAAGTTTCGATAAGCCTTTTCCTTAAACGCGATAAGAGACTTATTTAGATTGGAACTACTAGCTGAAATGGAAATAAAAGGGGGTGGTAATTTGGTACAGAGACGCGCGTTCAGCTGGTTCCAAATCAGCCTTCTAGGTGTAGTCTTATTGGGTTGTTAGGTCGATGAATATTCTCCCATCTCTCTCTGGTGACGAAAGGGATTCGATCGCGGTCTTCGCCTCCTCTAGCTTAAACTTCTTCCAAGTCTTTACTTGAAGCCACTTGTATTGGTTGAGCAGATCTGCTAGCTCGCGTCTTGTTCCACCAGTTGTGCCGACTATACTCAACTGCTGGTTGTAAATCTTGGAGATCGGAAGTTCGACGTTCGAGCCCGTTAGAACACCGTATGTGACTAGTTTGCCATTAGGTCTGAGCAGTTCCAGGCTGTTCAAGAACGTCTCAGCTCCCAGTGGATCGATTACGACGTCAACCATCCTCCCGTTAGTAACCTCTTTGACCTTCTCCAACGCCTGCTCCTTCTCAACAGCCATAAAAGCTCCGAATCGTTCAACCCACTTCTTCCTAGACACACCTATCACCTTCGCACCGAAGACCAGCCTCGCCAGTTGGGTAGCAAACATCCCTGTATTCCCTGACGCGCCTACAACAACCACATAGTTGTTCAAGCTGAGCGAGGCAGAGTTTAGAGCATGGTAGGCTGTCAGCGCTGAGACGGGCATGCTCGCGGCGAGCTCCCAGTCCATCCCTTCATCTACCTTGAACACGTTACCTGATGGTACTTTCACGTATTCCGCGAACCCTCCATTGCACGACACACCGATGACTCCACCGTTTCTACAGAGCATCTCCTTAAAGACCAAGCACATGTCACATGTCCCATCGAAAAGCCTAGGATACACCACGACCCTGTTGCCTCTCTGGACGTTCGTCACGTTCGGCCCGATGCTCTCCACTACCCCAGCGAATTCAGCGCCTGGAATATGTGGGAGCGGCTCAGCCTTGCGCGATCCTGTTACGACGAAGTAGTCTATGGGGTTCACTCCAGCCATCATAACTTTGATAAGTACCTCGCCTTCCTTTACTTCTGGTATTGGCACGTCTTCTACTTTTAGGTTCTCTAAACCTGGCTTATCAAAGATAACGGCTTTCATAAGCCTTTCTATCCTTTTTTGATATTTATATCTTCTGCGCGTCCACCAGAATTTAAACGGTTTTATGGAAGTAGATGTAGGAGGTTAAATGAGCCACTGAGGCCTACGCTACTATGGTAGGGGATCAGTTCTTGTACTGCGAATAAGTTTTTAAGCAGTGTCTTGAGTTGCTAAACAGATTAAGTGTAACAGAATGAACTCCTTTGAATCAGATGTCTTAGTCATCGGCGGAGGGATATCTGGGTGTGTTGCTGCGTTAAGAGCAGCTTCAAAAGGTTTAGAGGTAACGATGTTGATGAAGGGCGAGGGGGGAGAGAAGTCTAACACCTACTACGCCCAAGGAGGCATAGTCTACAAGGGGAGGAGAGGAGACCCTTCGCTTCTGATCAAGGACATTTTAACAGCTGGGGATGGCGTAAGCTACCCGCCCGCTGTGAAGGTTTTGGCTAATGAAGGCCCAAGGCTTGTCGAGGAAGTTTTGATAGAGCAAGCTGGCGTCCCATTCGACATGGACGTGGGAGGTGAACTCGACCTAGCGAACGAGGCAGCGCATTCCACTAGGAGGATAATTCACGTCGCGGACATGACTGGGAAGGCGATAGAGACAAAGCTAGTGGACGCGGTCAAGAAGATGGGGAACATTAAAGTTTACACGCAACGGGTTGCTATAGACCTGTTGACCGAGGAGCATCATACAGACGACCCTCTCGCAGTGTACAAAAACCCTACCTGCTTAGGGGCCTACGTCTTCGACATCAAAAAGGGGGAGGTTGACGCGTTCTTAGCGAAGGTAACGGTACTTGCGACAGGTGGGCTTGGGCGAATATACCTTTACACGACAAACCCTCGGGAGGCGACAGGCGACGGGTTTGCTATGGCGTATAGGGCTGGAGCCCAGCTGATAAACATGGAGTACGTGCAGTTCCACCCCACAGCGTTCTGCTATGGGGAGGGAGAGTGCTTTCTGATAACAGAGGCGGTGAGGGGGGAGGGAGGGGTCTTGAAGACCCCTGACGGGCGGACCTTTATGGAGAAGTATCATGAGCTCGGCTCGCTCGCGCCCAGGGATGTTGTTGCGAGGGCCATTTACGAAGAGATGTTTGAGAACAAGTACCCTCATATGGTGCTTGATCTCGCATCATATATAGGGGCGGATAAGATAAGAAGCCGGTTCCCAACCATATACCAGACCTGCTTAGAGCATGGGATAGACGTAACGGAGAAACCGATCCCTGTTGTCCCAGCAGCCCACTTTGAGTGTGGTGGTGTGAAGGTAGACCTTTGGGGGAGGACCAATATAGACAGGCTTTTCGCCGTTGGGGAGGTGTCTTGCACGGGTGTGCATGGGGCGAATCGATTAGCGAGCACTTCAATGCTTGAGGGGCTTGTTTGGGCTGATAGGGCGGTGAGGAAGATGATTGAAAGGAGACAGCACTACTTTAACTACAGGGTCCCAGCTGTCAGAGAATGGATCTACACAGGCATTGAAACCCCTGACCCAGCTCTGATTCAACAGGATATGAACGTTTTAAGACACACGATGTGGAATTACGTAGGCTTGGTTAGGACGAGGGATAGGTTGAAAAGGTCCATCGTAGACCTGGTACAGCTTAAAGAAGATGTGGAAAACTTTTACCGCTATTCGATATTGAACAAAGACCTGATAGAGTTGAGGAACGCGGTGCAGACTGGTTTAATCATCTCGCAGTCAGCTTGGAAGAACAGGCAGAGCAGGGGATGCCATTACAGAAAGAGTTGATTGGATGATAGTTGAAGAGATAGACCGGCTTAAAAAGGAGTTAAAAGCCGTGATAATGGCTCATAATTACCAGCTTCCAGAGGTCCAAGATGTCGCAGACTTTGTAGGGGACTCCCTTGAACTTGCAACGAAAAGTAGGAACACCGACGCAGACTACATAGTCCTAGCCGGAGTGGACTTTATGGCTGAAACAGCGTCCATCCTGAACCCGAATAAGACAGTCCTAATCCCAAGCCACCTTGCAAGCTGCGAAATGGCAAGGTACCTAGAACCTAAAACGATAGAGGAGTATAAGAGGACATACCCAGAGGCAAAGGTCGTTCTATACATCAACTCTACAGCAGAATGCAAGGCTCTAGCAGATTCGATATGCACATCAGCGAACGCAGCCAAAATCGTTAACTTGATAGATTCGGACACAGTACTCTTCGGACCTGACGCGAACCTAGCAAAGTACGTCTCCAAAAACACAAGGAAAAGGGTGATACCACTACCTCCCAACGGCCACTGTTACGTCCACACATACTTCGACCCAGAGGAAGTGCTCAAAATAAAAAGGGAGAAGGGGGGAGAGATAATGGCCCACCCTGAATGTGTCGAGGAAGTACAGGCTATAGCGGATGTCGTAGCGAGCACTGGAGGGATGATCAAGCACGTTGCGACTTCAAAGTCGAAAAGGTTCATCGTGGTCACCGAATGCGATATGACCTATAGGCTAAAGAAGCTCTACCCAGACAGGGAGTTCATTCCAGCTTGGGATAACGCGATCTGCCTCGGCATGAAGCAGATAACGCTTAAAAAGATATTGGAGTCTCTGACGTACAAAAGATATAAGGTACAAGTTGACAACGAAGTTGCCCAAAAGGCTAGAAGGGCAGTGGAAAGGATGTTTGAGTTGACATGAACACCACCTTTGATAGGCTATTGGATGAAGACTCCACCTTCGGGGATGTGACCAGCGAGACCATCATCCCAGAAGAGCTAGACGCGGAATCTAAGGTGATAGCTAAAGAAGAGGGCATAGTCGCAGGTTTGAACTACCTAAAAGATAGTGTGGAGAAGATCGGTCTAAAAATCATCCTCCTAAAAAGGGATGGTGAGTCTATAAAGAAAGGGGACACAGTCGCCATAATCGAAGGCAACGCGAGAAAATTACTTCTAATAGAAAGGACCTTTCTAAACATTCTTGGCAGGATGAGCGGCATAGCGACAGCGACAAAAAGGCTTGTCGACAAGGTCAAGGATGTCAACCCTAATGTGAGAATAGCGGCTACTAGGAAGACGTTTCTAGGGAAACTCGATAAGGTAGCGGTTACAATAGGAGGGGGTGACCCTCACCGTTGGAGCCTATCAGACCACATTTTGATAAAGGACAACCATATAGCTCTTGTTGGTCTAGAAGAGGCGATAAAGAGGGCTAGGAGGAGCTCATTTGTCAGGAAGATCGAGGTTGAGGTCGAAGGAGTCGGGGACGCAGTTAAAGCAGCGGATCTAGGAGCGGACATAATCATGCTTGATAACTTTAAACCTGAGCAAATATCCGAGGTAGTTAAGCTATTTGAGGCCAGAGGCCTCAGGGGTAAGGTTCTACTCGAAGCATCAGGCGGCATAAACGAGTGGAACATAGCAGATTACGCGGAGAGCGGGGTTGACGTCATATCTATAGGTGCTTTAACGCATTCAACGAGAAGCCTTGACTTTTCGATTGATACAACCCCAAAAAGAACCTGATGCCCAAATTTTATGCAACCTACTTGGTGTGAGATAGAGAAACATAATTTTTTAGAATCGTTGATTAAGCTTCGTAGGGGAAAACGCCTTCTAAACAGTAGACAGTCAACTTGCCTTCATGACCTTCCTTACTACAGATTTCTTCCATTTTACAGTAGGGGCATAGCTTGGTTCTTAAGTCGTTTTTATCAGTGTTCAGAGTCCCAAGTTTTTCATGCAAATCGTATAATAGTTTCAAATACTTGCCTTCCGCTATTCTAGGCACTCTATCCTTATTTCTTAATCCAATCCATTCATATAGCCTTTTATTCCCTTTAGATGAGTTACACCTTTTACAAACTCTAATCACGTTATCTAGAGTATCTGGTCCACCGCAGAACCTTGGTAGGATGTGTTCAACTGTCAAGCCTTCCGTAGACCCGCAATAAACACATTCATTTGGTTTCTCATGCTCTTTTATCCATTCACGTACCGTACTAGACCATTTAATCTTGCCATCCCTTAACATGATGAACCTGTCCATTTGAAAAGCTCTTTGCTCGACGCCAAATCCAGCTGACTTGGAAATTAGCTTAGCATACTGCCAAAATATTAGATCTCTAACAGTTCTTACAACTGGGGGCGGCATCTACACTTATTCCCCGTATCAAGCATATTTAATTGTTAAACGACCCGAGCTTGGTCTAAGATCGGGTCTCTTATAGAGCTCGCTTTCTCAAAGCATTAACTGTTGAAACTACATCACCTTATAGACAAATACTTTTATGAGTTCTACAGCATAGAGGAGGCGTGAATGAGAGAAAAGCTTCGCTAAAGAGGACTCTTGGAATCGTAGACGCCACATCCATAGGCCTTGGAGCGATCATAGGAGCAGGAATATTCGTTGTTCTAGGAGTTGCTGCTGGAGCCAGCGGCCCTGGAGTAGTTATCTCGGTTATTCTCGCGGCAATAGTCGCCTCCTTCACCGCGATGAGCTTTGCTTCCCTCGGCTCAGCGATCCCGAAGGAGGGAGGCGCATATGAATACATATATGAGCTGATTTCACCCTCACTTGGCTTTCTAACAGGATGGATGTGGATATTTGGCCAACTCGTTGGAGGCGCTGCAGTAAGCCTTGGGTTAGCGGAGTACTTTTCCCTTTTCATCCCTATTCCAATAAGGTTTACAGCAGTCGCTGCGTGCCTGCTCTTCACCCTCCTCAACATCATCGGCGTGAGGGAGTCCAGCTTCGCAAACAACCTCATGGTCGCATTCAAGGTCGGCGTTTTATGCATCTTTGTTTTAGTAGGGATCCCGTATGTCCAGCTCTCGAATTTTTCAACCATCCTTGAAACCAAGTTTCCAGCTTTGATAAACGGGGCTGCACTAATATTCTTCGCGTTCCTCGGCTACGGTAGGATAACCACACTCTCCGAAGAGGTGAGAAACCCGGAAAAGGTCGTACCACGCTCAATACTTCTTGCGCTTTTGATATCCGCTTCGCTCTACCTTCTTGTGAGCTTTACTGCGCTTGGAGTTGCAACCCCCGAGAGGCTTTCGACTTCAGGTTCTCCACTCGCAGACGTGATGAGAATGACCGGCAACGAGTTAGCGACTACACTCGTCTCCTTAGGTGGGATCATTGCGACCATAAGTGTGCTTCTCACAACGCTCCTAGGCGTTTCTAGGGTGGTCTTCGCTATGGCAAGGAACGGCCAAATCCCAGGGCTTGTAAACTCGATTCACCCGAAATTCTGCACACCCTATATTTCAATACTGTTTTCAGGCGCCTTAATGGCTGCTCTTGCGCTATTTGGAGATTTGAAGCAGGTCCTCTCCCTAGCGACATTCGCAATAATATCGACACACGTGCTTGTGAACTACTCTGCGTTAAAGGTTAAAAGCGGAAGGTTCAGGGTTCCATTCTCCCCGATCCCCCAGCTTCTGGGCATTGTAAGCTGCGCCGCTTTAGCGCTTTCACTTATTGCAGATGTTTGGCTAGAGGCATTCGTGGCAGTGCTTATTGGGGAGGCCTTCTATCTCACCTACAGCAGACTCAGGAGAAAGGTTGTAAAACTTACTTAAACCACATAATGCCGTCAAATGCTCATCCGAAAATTAAGTTCCGTCCCCTAAGACTGATGCCTCCAGTTATTTCAGCAGTCTCCAATGCAGGGGGTGGGATTTGAACCCACGAAGACCTTCGTCAACGGATCTTAAGTCCGTCCCCTTTAGCCGCTGCGTTGACGAAGCTTTGGCCTGGCTTGGGAACCCCTGCACATATCAAGGCTTTTATTTTGCTTTCTTATAAAAATAAAGGTCTTATTTACTCTTCTATTGTTATTGCGCTGTTCGGGCATTGCATTTCACATGCTCTACACCCTATGCATGCTTTAGGGTTTACTGCAACCGCTTTCCCATTCTTCACCCTGTATACACCTTGAGGGCAAACTTTAACACAAGTTCCTTCGCCTGTGCATCTACTTAGATCGATCTTCTGTTTAGGCATATCGTACCATGAAAACTTTGTAAGCCTTTTTAGAGAGCGCCAATCTCATCTTCAACGTCTTTTCTTATCGAGTCGATCTTCTTGGCTGAACTTGATCTCCTCTTCTGGAACATGTCGTTGTTTATCCTTCCAGCTTGAAGCAGGTCGTAGTCGTTTACCAGAGCTTTAAGCGCTTGGTCTAACTCTCTGTTTAAGTTTAGAACCTTCTCCACCCTCGCTGCCTTTTCAGGGCTCTCCTTCGTTAACTCCCCAGCGGTCCTTACTAGGCTGCTATTTAATGAACCAGCACGTGCTGTATACTCCTGCTTTAATACGTTGAACTTCTGCTTTGGAACTCTCCCAAGCCTCCTCTCCTCATACAGGTCGATCGTTGAGTTTACTAACTGCAACTTGTCTTGAACCATGTCGCAAAATTCTGAGGAGAACTTCTTCTCTTCGGTCTCGCCTTTTTGGAAGTATGAGAAAACGCCAAGCAGTAGAATAAGTATCATTAAGGCTACTGGCACGATTGTAGAAGACGACCAGAAGAGCTTCGGCTCATATTCAACCACGAACCTTCCTTTTACAAATGGGGAGGAGTTTACGAACAACTCTTTATCCACTTTAGATAGGAGATTTACACCTTCAGATAACTCGGCCCTTATAACGTATTCTTTGACAAGCGTATTTATAGGCGGGGAGGCGGTTATGTTTACCACATACCTCCCGTTATAGAACTTCACCAAATCTGCTGGGGCAGGATATTCCATCTTGAACGTGTAGGAGCGGTTGTACTCTATCGGAGCCTTAGGTGTGAACTGTTTGAAGACTCCTAAGTCAACCTCTTCATCTGGGCCTATAGGCGTTATGAGCTTGACCTTTATCACGTTTGGGTTTAGCAGGTCGAGCCTTATCGATGTGATGCTCTTGTTATCAATGTTCCTTATCTCGAACGAGTCTATAATCGACACAGAGCCATCGTTTTCCACCTTGACAGTCCGCTCAGCTCTGGGAACTTCGACGATTATCATGTCGGAGGCAGGAGGCAAGTTTAATGTCGCGTTCATGAAATTATAAGACCCTGTAGTTACATTCTCAAATCTTTTAGAGTAAATGGTCTTTTGAGGGGTCTCCTTTAGTTCGTATCCTTCAAGAGACTGGAAAGATGTTGCGAACGGGGTGTATATAGTGGATTCTATCGCTTTAGATGGGAGACTTATTCCAGGATATAGGACTAAAATCGCTCCGACCGATGAGCTCTCTTTAAAGTGCACACACCCTTCCACAGAGAGGAGAACGTTTAGGCTATAGCTTTCCCCCTGGCTCAAAGAGACTTCCTCTAATGGTTTAAGTGATAAAACAGTCAAGTTCCCTTCCTTAGCGAACGACCCATGGAATCTTGTATCTGAAATCAGGTTCAGAAAGATGTTGCCATAGTACTGCTGTGGATAATACAGTTTTACCTCTGGAATAGCTGCCTGAGAGGGGAGGTTGTTGGTGATGGTTAAGGTTTCATTAACTAGCAGTAGACCGAAGTCACTAACTTCTAGGGTATGATAGACGGTGTTTATACTACTAATTGTTGACAGAGCGTTGCTTGGGACAAAGCTAACACTAAACGCCAAAAGCGACAATAGAACCACGACTAGAAGAGACCTAAGCCTCAAAGTTAGCACGGCATCTAATATAAAAAATTAATTTTAAAAGTTTCTTATTTAGCTATATATGGGTGAGAACGTTGACAAAATTTGTGGAAGAGTGCAGTGCTGGAAGGCTAAGTGAAGTTCTCCGAAGAGTCGGCGTAAATGGGATCGACGAACTCTACAGGGACCTACCAAAGGAAGTTCTTTTGGCTAAGGAACTAAGTTTACCAGAACCGTTGAAGGAAATGGACTTAGAGTCCCACATCGGCTCTTTACTAGAAAAGAACCAGACAATGGGAGAATTCCTCGTATTCTTAGGAGGAGGTTTACCCCCACACTATGTCCCAGCAGCTGTTGACACAATAACCTTAAGAAACGAGTTCTACACATCATACACACCTTATCAACCAGAAATATCACAAGGAATGCTTCAAGCCCTATTCGAATACCAAAGCATGATATGCGACCTAACAGGCATGGAGGTCGCTAACAGTTCGATGTACGATTGGGCGACCGCCGCTGCGGAAGCGATCAGGATGGCCATCAGAGTCAAAGGTAACAAGAAGGTGCTCTTAGGCGCGAATGTCGGCCCTGAGAGGAAGAAGGTTATCAGAACGTATTTAGAGCCCCTTGGAACAGAAATAGTTGAAGTAAGATACCTACATGATAGCGGAAGGCTCGACCTCTCCGATTTAGAGGGGAAGGCAGAAGGCTCATGTTGCCTGTACATTGAGAACCCAAACTTCTTTGGAGTCCTAGAAAAAGAGGCCTTAAAAGCCGCGGAGATAGTTCACACCAAAGGAGGCTTATTAATAGCTGGCGTAGACCCAATAAGCCTCGCCCTAGTCAAACCGCCTGCTGAATATGGTACAGATATCGTTGTTGGAGAAGGCCAGATTTTAGGGGGTGGGTTAAACTTCGGCGGACCCGCTCTAGGGATCTTCGCTTGCAGAGCAGACCAGTCACTGGTTAGGCAGATGCCTGGTAGGGTGATAGGTATGACGACAGACCTGGCTAATACGCAAAGGGCTTTTACAATGGTTCTTCAGACACGGGAGCAGCATATTAGGAGGGAGCATGCCACATCGAACATCTGCTCTAATGAAGCTTTGATGGCTGTTGGAGCCCTAACGTATTTAGCCTTGCTCGGTTCAGATGGGTTAAGAAACCTAGCGTTAGAGATATACAATAAAGCACACTATGCGAGTAAGGTCTTATCCGAACTTAAAGATGTTAATGCCCCTTACTTCTCTGGAGAGTTCTTTCAAGAGTTCACTATCAGGTTCGGGAGCAACGGGTTAGAGGAGATCGTTAGAGCGCTTATTAAGAGGAAGATAGTTCCAGGCATAGTTCTTGAGAACGACTTTCCAGAATTAAAGAACACACTTCTATCATGCTTTACAGAAGTTCATAAGAAGACAGACATAGACAGGTATGCGGAAGCCCTAAAAGAGGTGATCTCATAGATGTTCAGACAAGCGAAATGGGGTGAACCGCTTTTGATAGAGCTCTCCGACTACAGATGCCCTACTGGAGGGAGCGTACCCGAAGGCATACCGAAGGAACTATGTAGAGAGGAGCTCCTTTTACCTAACGTACAGGAGCAAAGAGTGATAAGACATTTCGTTAGATTATCTCAGATGAACTTCGGAGTGGACACGGGAACATACCCTCTTGGAAGCTGCACCATGAAATACAACCCTAAGTTGGCCGATAGAATCGTATCGAATAGGAAGATAAGGGACCTCCATCCACTCCAACCGGTTGAGACGACCCAAGGAATACTACAAGTCCTCTACGAACTCAGCCAGTATCTCGCAGAAATAACTGGGGCGAGCAAAACAAGCCTAGTTCCTGCTGCAGGAGCACACGGAGAGCTTGTGGGAGCGCTCATGATAAGGGCAGCCATAAAAGACAGAGGGGAAATATCGACAAGAAGGGAGATTATAATACCAGATTCCGCGCATGGAACAAACCCAGCAAGCGCTTCGATGGCGGGCTTCAAAGTGGTTAAGATACCTTCAGATGGAGATGGGCTAGTTGACGTTGAAGCGTTGAAAAGCACAGTAGGAAAGGCTACAGCAGGGATAATGTTGACAGTGCCAAACACGCTAGGAATATTTGAGAAGGATATACTAGAGATCGTCAAGATAGTAAAGGAGGCAGGGGGTTACGCTTACTACGATGGAGCGAACTTGAACGCGCTACTAGGCGTAGCTAGACCAGGAGACATGGGCTTTGACATAATACATTTAAATCTCCACAAAACATTCGCAACCCCACATGGGGGAGGTGGACCAGGCGCTGGACCAGTCTGCGTGTCAAAAAATATGGAGGAATTCATACCCGTACCAACGGTTGAATTCGATGGACAAAAGTACTACCTTAACTACAACATACCAAAGAGCATAGGCCACGTAAAGGGCTTCTACGGCAATGTAAGCGTCCTTGTTAGAGCATACGTGTACATAAGGCTCTTAGGAGCGAAGGGGCTAAAGGAAGCTGCTGAGAGAGCGGTTCTAAACTCTAACTACCTCCTCTCCTTATTAAACAAAGAGTTTTATGAGATACCATATGGAGCTAGAGCCCCTAGAAAACACGAGTTTGTAGCAAAGGTCTCTGACAAGTTGATCGAGAAGGGAGTTAGCACAAAGGACATAGCAAAGGCCCTATTAGACTACGGTGTCCACGCACCAACGGTCTACTTCCCCCTGATCGTGGAAGAAGCGCTTATGATAGAACCAACCGAGACAGAAAGCTTTGAAGAGATAGAGCAGTATGCGAGAATCTTAAATGAAGTTGCCGAGAAGGCTTACGAGGACCCTGAGAGGGTGAAGAAAACGCCATATAACACAAGCGTCGGGAGAGTAGACGAGGTAAAGGCCTCACATCCAAAAACTTTATGTGTAAACTGGAGTGGAATTAGAAGAGGCGAAAGCTAGGGTAGTTAAAGTGCCATTTAATGGAAAGAGCAAAAATATACTTTGAGACCTACGGTTGCTCCTATAATAAGGCAGACACAAGGATAATGGAGGAGATCGTGTCAAGAAGACATGAGGTTGTAGAAGACATCGACAGAGCTGAGGTCATCGTATTAAACACATGTTACGTTAAAACCCCAACCGAACATAGAATAGTCAACAGAATCAAGGAGCTAAAAGCAAAGTTCCCTAATAAGAAGATGGTTATTGCAGGGTGCATGCCGATGATAGATAAGGAGAAAGCGTTAGAAGCTAACCCCAATGCATCACTTTTAGGACCACAGAACCTAGAAAAAGTCAGTGACATAATAGATGAGACCTTAAGAGGCGCTCAACCAATCCTTCTGGAATATAGGAGGGTAGATAAGAGCACTTTACCAAAGTTATGGAGAAAGAACGAGGTAATCAGGATCGTACAGATCTGCGAGGGATGCGCAGACATCTGCACCTATTGCTGCACAAGGATCGCTAGAGGGCCAATATTTTCATTTAACCCAGAGAACATAGTGGAGGAGGTTAAGAGGGGAGTCCAAGAGGGGGCGAAGGAGTTCTGGCTCACAGCCCAAGATACTTCAGCTTATGGCATAGAACGAGGTGATAGTTTAGCGGAGCTAATCAGTAAAGTAGTTGAAGTAGATGGAGAGTTCTATGTAAGGGTTGGAATGATGAATCCTAACCATACCTTAAAGATGGTTGATGCGCTAATTGACGCCTATAAAAGCCCGAAGGTGTTCAAATTCCTACACCTCCCTGTTCAAAGCGGAAGTAACAGAATACTCAAAATGATGCGGAGAAGGTATAGGGTGGAAGAAGCCTTAGAAGTTGTAAACCGATTTAGAAAGACTTACCCTAAAATTACGTTCGCAACAGATATCATAGTTGGTTACCCTGACGAAACCGACGACGACTTCAACGAGACCATAAAGTTCATTGAGGAGACAAACCCAGATATTGTAAATCTGTCAAAATTTGGGAAAAGGCCGAAGACCCCGTTAACATTCAGCAAGAACTATGATGTACATGAGGTCAAAGAAAGAACCAGAAAGGCTCATGAAATAATTGCCAAATCACAGCTTCAAGGGTACAACAGATGGCTTGGTTGGCGTGGGAACGTACTCATCGACGAACACATAGGAGGGGACAGCGTAGGAAGGAACGAATGTTATAAAAACATAGTTTTAAAGGAGAGAATCCCCCTCGGTACATCTGTTGAAGTTAAAGTTATAGGCGCTTCAAAACATTTCCTTCTAGGTGAGAGAGTTAAAACTTGAACATGAAATACGCTAGCTCGCTTTACATTACCTACCTTATTATCATATTATAGCCGTTAATCATGAAATTTTTATGTTGTATAATTTTTTTCACTTGAAATTTGATTTTTTTGTCATATAGTGTTAAGTTGGTCATTTTAGTAAGTTTGGCTTGCGATGAACCAAACGAACTTAGGTATAATCGGAGTTGGCACAGCAGGCAAAAGGATAGCAGAGAAGGTTTCCCTAAGCCTCCCTGGGGCTCGCTGTTTAAGTTTAGATGATTCTGAATGGCGTACCCTCGGTGGGAGGGTTAAGGAGATAGTTCTTCCACTCGGCCTAGACAAAAGCCCAGGAAACGTTAAGAGGGAAGCTTGGACATGTTCAGACGATATCGCTTCTTTCTTTAAAGGGGTGAACACGGCATTAGTTATCTCTGGGTTGGGGGGGACAGTCGGCTCCGCGGCCGCTCCCATAGTAGCTCAAAGGCTAAAGGAGGAGGGTGTGAGGGTACTCGGAGTTGTTATAATGCCCTTTAAGTTTGAAAAGAGCAGACATTTTAAAGCAGCAGTTGGGCTAAAGAAGATGAAGATGGTTTGCGATGGAGTTGTCATCATAGATAACGAGAACTTTGTTGAGAAGGCACCGCAAACACCTCTACTTAAAGCGTACGAGATGGAGAACGATTGGATTGGCAAGTTTGTTTCTACACTTCTCGGGTCAGATGACAAATTCGGGTTAGAGGAAGGAGACGTCTATGGCTTTACCTCTGCGAACAAGAACAACATTGTAGCTGTTGGCCACGCTGAAGGCTCAGGCATGGCTGAAGAGGCGACGACAAAGGTAGCATCCTCGCTTAGAAGACAAAGTGAAGCGAACGTCAGCAGCGCACTCATGTGTATTGTTGGGTGGAGAGACATCAGCGTGGGCGATGTATCAACAATAGTCTCAACGTTTAGGGGGACGACTTTATGCGAAGGCGATGTTCGAACAGGCTACTATTCTAATGGTGAGAGAAACCTAACTGTTTACGCTGTGGCTTCGGTTGAGAAGACTAAGTTCGATGAATGGGACCCCCTCTCCTCAATACTAAAGGGGAGGGAGTTAGACTTCGACGTATGTTGCGATATGAAGTTAGATGAGTTGGATCACGCGAAGCTCTGCAAAGTGGATTAGGGAACCTTATTTATCATTCTCATTATCCTTGACGCGTTAAGTTGTAGTAAGTCGGTTAGGGGTCTAGCTCGGCCATGAGGCACCCCTTTGCCTTTGAACACTTCTACTATCGCTTCGGAAACAGATGTCGCTTCAACTTCAACGTAGCATAGCCCCACATTCTTTGGTAGATGAGCGTCGCTTCCAGCGACCTTTGGAAGGTTGAGCAATTCAGCGAGCTTAAGCGCTTTATGCGAGGATCTTCTGAAAGGGAATGAGGCAGAATTGTAAACTTCGATAGCATCGGGTTTAATAAGACCTTTCCCTTTCTTAAAGAAGACGAGGTCGTATGGGTGAGCCCATATCGCGTACCCTCCGGCTTCATGGATAATTTTAATTGGGTCGTTATAGGCGCTTTTTACGTCGAAATGGGTCTTTGGATATAGACATACTACGTGGCCCGCAAACGTCCTTATTTCTATCGCTGGGATAAAGAAGACGCCATCTATCTCATGGATTCCGTCTAATGTGAACTTCTCATGGTCACATATCGCAACCGAGTTGACTCCCCTTCTTTTCGCGTAAAAAGATATTTCTTCCAGAGAGCCGAATGCGTCTATCGAGTTTTTAGTATGCACATGGAAGTCGATCCTAAAGTTCATCTTAACACTATGTTACTTTACTACCAGGCGGAACTGGTTTGTCTGAGGTAAGTAGTGAGACGTTTGACGGGTTACTTTTATCTAACGCTGCTAAGAACATGACTTGGGATTCGTACCCAAACATCTTTCTTGGTTTAAGGTTCGTTACTACAACCACCGTCTTACCAACCAGATCTTCTGGGTTATAGTATTCAGCCAGCCCCCCTACACAGCTTTTTACCTCTCCACCTATGTCTATTTCAGCGTGTAGAAGTTTCTTCGAGTTCGGGACCTTCTCAGCCTTTACCACCTTTCCAATTCGAATATCGAGCTTCACGAAGTCTTCAAAATCTAATGTACTCATCCCACTCGTCCACCGCCTCTAAGTCCCTCAAGTTTACTTATAACCTCTTCTCTTGAAAGCTTCTTGAAGAGAGGGGGAAACCTTTGGATTCGCAGCGGGTAGCTAAAGTCTTCCTTCGCCCTATCCCATCCAAAACTTAGTATAGGTTCTTGTTCGTTCATGTTCTTCCATAAAGTTTCTGATGTGGCCGGAGTTATTGGATAAAGTTCAACAGCCAACAACCGAATCAGTCTGAGAAGAGAGTATGTCACAGAGACTGCTTTTTCCCTATTAGTTTTGAATAGTTTCCAAGGTTCTTTTTCATTGAGAAACCTGTTACCTTCTTCACCTTGGAGGATTGTGGTCCTTACAGCACGTTGTATTTTGAAGCTTTCGTATAGGGAGCTGATTTCATCATGTCTCTTAAGGAACGATTCTATAAACTTCTCTGAGTCTTCATCCAACTTGGGTTTAGCTTCCAGCTCACTTCCACAGAACTTCTCAAAACTGACGACAGTCCTATTCACCAGGTTACCAACTACGTTGTTAAGATCGTTGTTGACCTTCTCAATAAATGAATCCAACTTGAAGTTGACATCGCCTCCTTCAGGCCTTAGGGATAATAGCGTGTATCTCCAATAGTCGGCTGGGGCGATTTCTAGGGCCTCGTCAATCCATATCCCAATACGCCTGCTCTTCGAAAACTTCTGCCCCTCAAACATAAGGAAGTCTGTCGAGTCGACTACAGATGGCAGGTTATACCCTTCCCTAGTCCCTAAAAGCAGACCTGGGAGGATAAGGGTGTGGAACGGGATGTTATCCTTTCCGATAAAGTAGGCACTTTTCGTATCCTTTTCAAACCAGAACGCCCTCCAACCAGTCGGGTTCCCAGTCTTTTTGAAGTACTCTATTGTAGCGGAGACATATCCTAGAACGGCTTCCATCCAAACGTAGATGGTCTTACCTTGAGCACCTTCGAATGGCGCAGGAATACCCCATTTAGAGTCGCGTGTTAGAGACCTCGGCTTAAGGCCTTCATCAACCAACTTTAGGCTAAAAGAGCGGGCGATATCGGATAGGTGGATACTTTTGCTCGTCAGGTATGCTTTGATTTCACCCTCCAGCTTAGGTAAGTCGAAGAACCATTGCTTGGTCTCCTTTAGATGGACAGGGGAACGACATATCACGCATATTGGGTTTATCAGAGACTCAGGTTCAATGGGTCTACCGCACCCATCACATTGGTCTCCTCTAGCGTTTTTAAACCCGCAGAATGGACATTCCCCCTCCACAAAGCGGTCTGGGAGGAAACGTCTGTCCTTGTCGCAATAATGAACCTTCTCAGTTGACTCGTAAACGTACCCATTTTTTTGCAGTTTAAGATAAAAATCTTGGACAAACTCGATGTGGGTAGGGTTCTCTGTTCTAGTATAGTTGTCATAGGAGATTTCCCATCTTTCAAAAAGTTCCTTGATCTTGTTATGGTTCTTGTCAGCGAATTCTTTAACTGAAAGCTTTGCCTTTAAAGCTTCCACTTCAACAGGTGTGCCATGTTCATCTGAGCCGGAGACATAAAGGACTTCTCTGCCTTTCAGCCTTAGATATCTCGCGATAACGTCACCTGAAAGTATCGATCCCACCATGTTCCCAAGATGCGGGGTCACCGATGAATACGGCCAAGCAGATGTGATCAGCCATTTCTCCAAGGCTACCAACCTCTAACTGTTTAAAGGAGAAGTTATAACGTTTCCTTTACCCTTCATTACCCTTTTCAGAGAGGTTACTATCTTCCATTCTAGACAACAGGTCTTCCTTAGCCCTTTCCACCTCTTCGAAGAACCGGTCAAGTTTAACATTAGGGAAACGCCTGTTCTCCATAACTACTCTACCATTAACTATAGCGGTCTTTACGTCAGACGACCGTGCAGAGAAGATCAGGTGATCATATATGTCGTAGAGTGGCTTTGCGTGTGGAACTTTAAGGTCTAAGAGAATTATGTCGGCAAGATACCCTGGTCGTATCGCACCCAAGTCATTATACCCTAAAGCTATTCCACCGTTTTCTGTTGCATATTTGAACACATTAATGGAAGGCATTAGGGTGGGATCGAGGAAAAGACCTTTCATGAGCAACGAGATGACCTTCATCGTTTCGAACATGTCCAAAGTGTTGTTTGACGCAGGACCATCGGTTCCAAGGGACACGGTGATACCTTGCTCTGGCAAAGCAACCGCATTTGGAACACCCATACCAAGTTTCAGGTTAGATACAGGGTTGAAGGAGACCTTGGTTTCATACTTTTTCAAAAGCTCAACATCCGTATCTGTTAAGTGTATTGCGTGAGCGACTAGCGTGTCAGGGCTTATGAAGCCTCGCCTCGCCATGTACGAGACAATGCCCTCCTTTGTATCTACATTGAACTCTTTACTTGTCTCCGCGCATTCGTCCTTCGATTCAGCTACATGTGTGTGAGTTATTATCTTATACTGTCTCCCATACATTACACCCAACCAATTTGCTACTCTAACAGCGTTTTCGTATGCAACCGGCCCAGTCGAATATGGCGCATGTGGACAGACGCTGACTCTTAAACGCCCATCGTCCCTCCCATGCCACTTTACTACGATCTCTTCAGTCTTTTTCAACCCCTCTTCCCAAGTCTTCTCAAAAAAAGTGTGCCCTACAGTAGCCCTTATCCCAACTTTTTCGAAAGCATGCAACTCACTTCCTTCGTCATAATAGAAGTACATCGAATTCAACGTTGTACAACCGAATAGGAGGGATTCGTACGCAGCAAGCTCAGCGCCGAGTTGAATGTCTCTGGGCTTTAGACGCGCTTCTATAGGCCATATCTTCTCATTTAACCATTTAGAGAGGGTGAGCCCTTCAGCGTAGCCTCTTAGAAGGGACATTGCAGCATGGGTATGTGTGTTAATAAGACCTGGGAGAACAGCGCAGCCTTCAGCATCTATTCGTTCATATCCAGGATACTTGCTCTTCAGTTCCCCTGAGGACCCTACCGCGACTATTCTATTGCCTTCAATAACTACTGCACCATCTTTAATTACCTTGTCAGAGATTACTATTCCACCATCTATTATCAAGTTCATGTCTTTCCCTCACCTTCCTGCAAGATCCTAATTGATTCCAAAACCAATGGCTTAACCTTTTCCTGAGATTTAGTCATAACATCCATCACAAGACTATGTGAGATCTGTTTAGTAATCCCCGCAGCGTAGTTTGTAACAATCGCTATTGCCGCGTATTCTATGCCAAGCTCCTTAGCGAGGAAGACTTCAGGCACACCAGTCATACCGACTACGTCGGCACCGAGCTTTTTGAATGCCCTAATTTCAGCTGGAGTTTCATACCTCGGACCCTCCGTGCAAACATATGTGCCTTTTCCGTAAATCTTGATTTTCAGAAGTTTACTAGCGTCCATAATTGCCGACCTGACCTTTCTAGAGTACGGTTCGCTTACATCTGTGAACACGACCCTCCCATCTTCTCCTTCGAAGAACGTGCACACCCTACTCTTAGTGAAGTCTAACGTCTGATCAGGTAGGACGAAGGACCCTGGAGAATAGGTTTTACGAAGTGAGCCGACCGCGTTTGTAGCTATGACGTATTTTACGCCCATCATGCTTAATGCGTAGATGTTCGCTCTATAGTTTATCTTATGTGGCGGTAAAGTATAGTTTACCCCATGCCTTGGAAGATAGTATATATGGTCCGACCCCTTTACGCTATATAAAGAGGAGGATCCATAAGGTGTCTCGAGGTCTTTCCTTTCTTCAAGGTCGAAGAGTTTGAGCATGCCTGTACCTGCAATAACAGCATATTTTGAGGGATGCATGCATGACAGTCTTGCTTTCGAATATATTTCCCTTACGATTTAATCGTCAAGCGTTTTGTGTAAAACCAATTTCTTGTAAGCTTAACGTTATTATAGTAGTGAATTTTAGAGCAGTGTAGAAGTGGTTTGAGTCTATCGTACGATGAGCTCTTAAAGAGGCTAAGAGATAAGACAAAACCTACTGACCAGTCTAGAACGTGGAGGCTTGACTTACCGAAGGTTAATGTCCTTTGGCTAGGCAACAAGACCATTATTAGAAACTATATGGACTTTCCAAGGATTTTGAGGAGAGATCCTAGTAGATTTTTAATGTACTTAGCGAAGAAGTTAGCTGTACCGGCTTCGTTAGATGGGGAAAGGGCTATTCTAATCGGTAGAAGGGATGAGAGAACGATCACTGCCGTCATAGAAAAATATGTTAACGAAAGGGTAAAATGCCCTGTCTGTGGAAGCCCTGACACAAATATTACGAAGGAGAAGAGAATGGAGTTCCTAGTTTGTGAAGCTTGCGGGGGGAAGTCTCCAATAGGTGAGAAGTAGGTGTCAGAGGGAAAAGGAAACTATCTTTTAAGGGTCATACAATCAAAGGACTACAAGATGGTCAATATATGCGATGAAGAGGTCTGTGGAACAAGACTTGAAGAGGGTGGACTTGAAATACATATCTCTGAGGACTTCTATAGTGGGGAGAGGATCGGCGAAAATGAACTTTTAAACCTCTTGAAGAGCGCGCAGATAATAAACCTAACTGGGAACAGATGCGTCCAATTTGCGGTGAACAATGGGTTCGCTCACAAGGATGCAGTTAAAAAGGTTAAAAGCGTGTCCTTCCTGATGATATTTAAATTTTTAAGGTGAATAGGTCATGGGAAAAAGAAAGGTATTAAGTGAGGAGGATCTTAAAGAACTGGTCCTCCCTGGGGAGGGAGAGCTCCTAGGGGTTGTTATGAAGCTAATGGGAAGTGACCACATACTCATAAAGTGCTCTGATGGTAAAACCAGAATAGGTAGAATAATTGGAAGGTTAAAGAGGAAAATATGGATCAGGGAGGGAGACGTGGTTTTAGTTGCGCCTTGGGAGTTCAAGGGCGACGAAAAGGCCGATGTCGTTTGGCGCTACACTATATCTCAAGTCGATTGGCTCAAGGCAAATAAGTATCTTCCTGAAGAGCTATAGATAATGGAAGACTCTTTTTATAGAGAAAGCGATCTTAGGAGGCTCTTTCGCCTAACAACACATGGGAAGAAGAGGGTTCTACAGCAGAAGGATAGAGATGAAAGGGAGACTGTAGAACAAACTTTGGATGGGAGGACATTGAAAACGCTCTATGAGCTCACAAAAAAGAAGATTATCTACAAGCTTGAGGGACCCATAGGCTCAGGGAAGGAGTCCAAGGTCTTCTTGGGAAGAGATTATAATGGCGAAGCTATAGCAGTAAAGATATTTCTGACGTCGACTGCGGAGTTTAAAAAAAGGCTCCCTTACATCACTGGAGACAGAAGGTTCGAAGGGATGAAGCGAAGCGGTTACTGGCTTATCTTACTTTGGGCAAAAAAGGAGTACGTCAACCTGAAGACCGCGTATGACAATGGAGTCGATGTTCCTAGGCCGATAATGGTGCTTAATAATGTCCTCGTCATGGAGTTTATAGGCGTTAATGGGAAAAAAGCACCACTTCTAATGGAGACGAAGCCGACCAAAACAGACTACGTAAAAGTTGTGAGAATGATCAGAAGGCTTTACCTTAAGGCAAACCTTGTGCACGCTGATCTATCAGAGCATAATATCTTCAAACTGGGGAGCAGAATCTGTTTCTTTGACTTCGGGTCAGCGGTTGAAGTTTCCCATCCTAACGCTTTAGAATTTTTGATAAGAGATATTAGAAATATAAACCGTTTTTTTAAGAGGAATGGGATAGAGGTGTTTGAAGAAAGGAGGGTTTTAAGGGGGATTAATAAAAAATGGCCCTAAAAATGGATATAAAGATACCCAAGGAGAGAGTGGGGGCTTTAATAGGCAAGGGGGGAAGAATAAAGGAGGCGCTAGAAGAATTCTGTAACGTTTTAGTTGAAGTTGACAGCGAATCAGGTCAGATAACCGTTTCAACCGAAGACCAAACAAACATAGTGGGACTAACGCGCGTCATCGACGTCGTCAAAGCTATTGGAAGGGGCTTCTCTTACGAGAGGGCAAAGGCACTGCTGGATGA
>Ga0315298_1002946_pt1 | contig 27763 bp, 32 predicted proteins | sample WHS_1_MG_FD_203077 | JGI IMG/M metagenome (GOLD analysis project Ga0315298, IMG submission 203077) | Extremophilic microbial mat communities from Washburn Hot Springs, YNP, Wyoming, USA - WHS_1_MG | ecosystem: Environmental > Aquatic > Thermal springs > Hot (42-90C) | place: USA: Wyoming... | reverse complement strand
AAGGAGTCGGTGGATGCCCTAGGCGGGGGCGGGCTCAGGGTCTTGGTTTCGAAGGGCGATGTGGAGGTCGCGAAGAGGCTGATCGAGGAGGACGGAGAGCTCTCGAGGAGGGTCGAGGAGGTCGTCGGGATAGAGTGCTCCGGAGGGGTCGTAGTGGAGGAAATGAACGGAGGGGTCAGGGTCGATAACACTTACGAAACTAGGCTCGGGATGTTGATCCCGCGCATCTTGCCGATTATTGGGAAAGAACTCTCCGAAGGTGCGTAGGCCCTCGATGAGGGCACTGGGCTCGTGGCTTTACTTCTTGACGGCCCTCACCAAAGGCGAGGAGTCCAAATTGGCGTCCGAGGCCCAGCTCGAGGAGGCCGCAAAGAAGATGGCCGTTTCGGAGGCGAAGGGGGCCCTAGGGGGGACCCGCCTAGGCGATCACTTGCTGGCATCCAAGGCGGATTCCCTCCAAGAGGTCGAAGCCGCGCTGTGGGAGCACCTCTCCGGTTGCATCGGGGAGATCTCATCCTTAAGAACGATCCCGGAGGGGCTGATCGAGATGTTGAGGGCATATTCGATGAAATACGATCTATTCAACCTGATACTCGTCCTGAGGAAGGCCTTATACGGCGCAGAGCCCACCGCGGGTTTCCTGCCCTTGGGGATCATGAGCGAGAGGGGCCTACTGGCCGAGCTCGATGAGGCGGGTAGCTTGGAGGGCCTATGCGATCTTTTGAAGGAGTGCGGGCTTGAGCGTTGCAGCGAAGTGATCTCTAAATACGCCAAATTGAGCCCCGAGGAGCTGAGGGCGAAGAGGGCAACCATTGAGGGCGAATTATGGGAGGGTTATTATTCCGGGCTCCTCTCGATCGCCGAGAAGCTTGGGGATCCCAACCTCGAGGGGGCCGTAAAGATCTCGATAACGGTTTCCAACATAAGGGCCCTCTTCCGGGCGCTGCCGGAGGGGCGTGGGGGCTTGGAGGCGATCCTCGTATTGCGGCGGTTGCTGCCTCCCGGCCTGATGGCGTCGGTGGATTCCATGAATCTCGAGGATCTGCCCAAGTTCTTCGAGGGTTCCGATTATGGGACCATGCTCAAGGAGGCGCTCTCGGAGCGTTCCAAAGGAGGGGGCCTCTCCGCGGTTGAGGAGGTATTCGATAAATGGGAGGCTAGGTTATTGAGGGATCTTTTATCGCAAAAGCTCTTCCTCCCATCGACGATCTACTGGTATCTGATCCAGAAGGAGCTAGAGATCAGAAGGGCGAGGAGGGCCTTCGTTGAGGTTTTCGAGAGGGCCGTCGGGGTGTATTGACTTGGTACCTGAAGGATTGGATGTAGTGGCCATCGGGGATGGCGACCTGATCCGGGGGTTGAGGCTGGCCGGCCTCAAGAGATGCCATAAATTCGAGCCGACCGAGGAGGGGATTGTGGGGATGAGGAGGGCCCTCGAGGACTCCTTGAAGGATCCGGGGGTTGGAATGATCATAATACTGGAGGATTACGCGAAGTATGTTTCAGATATCCTGAGCGAGAGTACGAAGAAGGATTTGCCCGTGGTGCTCGAGGTCCCGAGCAAGCTCGGGGTGAGGCATCCCGATGTGAAATCCTTTTACAGGAGTTATATCAGGAGGTTAATAGGATTCGAGGTCGAGGTCTGAAAGTCCCGAAGGAGTGGGCTTGGGATGGGCAAGATATGGAGGGTCTCCGGTCCCATAGTGATGGCCGATGGCATGAGGGGATCGAAGGTCTACGAAGTGGTGGAGGTTGGGGAGCAGGCGCTGCTGGGGGAGATCATAGGGCTGAAGGGCGAGAGGGCCACCATACAGGTCTATGAGGATACATCGGGATTGAAAGTCGGGGACGAGGTCTTCGGGTCCGGGAGGCCTCTAGTAGCCGAGCTTGGTCCTGGCCTGATGGGATCCATCTACGATGGCCTCCAGAAGGCCCTGATATCGCTCAAGGAAGGGATCGGGCCGTTCCTGAAGAGGGGGCTGAAGGCCAAGGCCTTGGACAGGGGCAAGAGGTGGCACTTCGTCCCGAAGGTCAAGAGAGGGGATGCCGTGAAGGGCGGGGACATCATCGGAACGGTCCAAGAGACCCCCCTGCTGGAGCATAGGGTCATGGTTCCCCCGCACGCGAGGGGGACCGTGAAGGAGGTGAGGGGCGAGGGCGATTACACGGTGGAGGAGTGGATCGCCATCCTAGATGGGGGCCAAGAGATAAGGATGATGCACGAATGGCCCGTGAGGAGGCCGAGGCCCTACGCCTCCAGGCTCGATCCCTCCAACCTCCTCGTCACGGGAATGAGGATCATGGATTATATGTTCCCGATGGCGCTGGGCGGCAAGGGATCCATACCCGGAGGGTTCGGGACCGGGAAGACCGTAGCGCTGCAACAGCTCGCCAGGTGGGCGCAGACCCAGGTCAATATATACATAGGGTGCGGGGAGAGGGGGAACGAGATGGCCGATGTCCTGAAGAGCTTCTTGGAGCTTAAGGAGCCGAGGACCGGCAGGCCTCTGATGGAGAAGGAGATATTCATAGCGAATACCTCGAACATGCCCGTCGTGGCCAGGGAGGCGAGCATATTCGTCGGGATGACGATGGCGGAGTACTTCAGGGACATGGGCTACGATGTGCTCCTCGTCGCCGACTCCACCTCCAGGTGGGCCGAGGCGATGAGGGAGATAGGCGGCAGGCTCGAGGAGATGCCGGGCGAGGAGGGCTTCCCAGCCTATCTGGGATCGAGCCTCTCATCCTTCTACGAGAGGAGCGGGAGGGTCAGATGCCTTGGCGATCCTGAGAGGACGGGCTCCGTGACGGTCGTGGGCGCCGTGAGCCCGCCCGGGGCCGACTTCAGCGAGCCGGTCACCCAGAATACCCTGAGGATAGTGGAGGCCCTCTACTCCTTGGACGTCGCCCTCGCGAACAGGAGGCACTTCCCGGCGATAAGCTGGCTATCGAGCTATAGCCTCTACGTCGATGCGGTCGAGGAATGGTGGAAGGGGAACGTCGGGCCGGAGTGGAAGGAGTTGCGCGGCAAGGCCCTCAAGCTTTTGCAGGAGGAGGCGGAGCTGCAGGAGATAGTGAGGCTCGTGGGGCCCGAGGCCCTCCCGGAGAAGGACAAGTTGACCCTCCTGATCGCCAGGATGTTGCGGGAGGACTTCCTGATGCAGAGCGCCTACGATATCGATACCTATTGCAGCCCGAAGAAGGCCCACTTGATGATGAAGACCCTGATGGCCTTCTATGAGAGGGCCCGGAGGATGATGGAGTCGGGCGCGCAGGTGAAGGAGGTCCAGGGCCTACCGGTCGTTGCGAAGATCGCGAGGATGAAGGAGATACCGAACGAGGCCTTCGAGGAGAGGATCGAGGAGATATGGACCGAGATGGAGGAGGGTTCGGTGAGGGCCTGATGGAGCGGCAACAGCTTTACGCCGTCGAGACGAAGGCCCTCCGCGAGGCCCGCGGCTCGATCCTGATAACCGAGGGCGTCCCGAGCGCCAGGTTCGATGAGGTCGTGGAAGTCGTCCTCGCGAACGGCGAAACCAAGCTCGGAAGGGTCATAGAGGTCGCCAAGGAGTTCAGCGTGATCCAAGTCTTCGGCGGGGTCAGCGAGGTCGATCTGACCGGCTGCAGGGTCAGGTTCAAGGGCGAGACCCTAAAGCTGCCGGTCTCCAGCGATATGCTCGGCAGGATATTCAACGGCAGGGGGGAGCCGATCGATGGCGGGCCCAAGATAGTGCCGGAGGACTACTTGGACATCAACGGCGAGCCGATAAACCCGGCCGCCAGGGAGCCCCCCTCCGAGTTCATAGAGACGGGCATCTCGACCATAGATGGCCTCAATTCGCTCGTGAGGGGGCAGAAGCTCCCCATATTCAGCGGGGCGGGCCTCCCGCATAACAGGGTCGTGGCCCAGATAATAAGGCAGGCCGCCGTGAGGGGGAGGGGGGAGGGGTTCGCGGTCGTATTCGGGGCGGTTGGCATCAGCTACGACGACGCGGCCTTCTTCATTAGGAGCCTGGAGGGCACCGGCGGGCTCGAGAGGACCGTGGCCTTCATGAACACCGCGTCGGACCCGACCATAGAGAGGATCATAACGCCGAGGCTCGCGCTGAGCGCGGCCGAGTTCTTGGCCTGGAGGGAGGGGCTCCAAGCCCTCGTCATACTGGCCGATATGACGAACTATTGCGAAGCCCTCAGGGAGCTCTCCGCGATGCGAGAGGAGGTCCCCGGGAGGAGGGGGTATCCGGGCTATATGTATACGGACCTGGCCACGATGTACGAAAGGGCCGGGAGGATAAGCGGAGAGGGGGGCTCGGTGACCATCATGCCCATACTCACGATGCCGGACGACGACATAACCCATCCCATACCGGATCTGACGGGATATATAACCGAGGGGCAGCTTGTGCTGTCGAGGGAACTCCACAGGAAGGGCATCTATCCGCCTATGGACGTATTCCTCTCGCTATCGAGGATGATGAAGGAGGGGATAGGGCCGGGGAAGACCAGGGAGGATCATAGGGGCGTATTCATGCAGCTCTACGCCGCCTACTCCGAGGGGAACTACCTGAGGGAGATCTCGACGATAGTTGGGACGGAGGCCCTAACCGAGAGGGATAAGGTATACCTGAGGTTCGCGGACGAGTTCGAGGGGAAGTTCATATCGCAGGGCGAGTTCGAGAGGAGGGATATAGAGGCGACGCTCGACATCGCATGGGGGATACTCTCCATGCTCCCGGAGGGCGACCTCAAGCTGATCCCCCAAGAGCTCATAGGGAGATATCACCCGGTCTACGGCGAGAAGAGGCGTGTCGCAACAGAGGCTTATTAGGGTAAGGCCGACGAAGATAGAGCTCATAAGGCTGAAGCGCAGGCTCTCCCTGGCCAGGAGGGTCCATGGCATAGTCAAGGATCGGCTGCTCATCCTCACGATGGAGTTCCTCCAAGTGGCGAAGGAGAACATCGAGCTCAGGGAGGAGCTGGTGGAGAAGATGGAAGGCGCCTATAGGGCGCTCGGGCTGGCCTTGGGCTACCATGGGAGCGAGCAATTGGATAGGGAGTGCCTTGTCACCGGGAGGGATCTGAAGATCTCCGCCTCCACCAAGAACGTTATGGGCGTCCGATGCCCGATGCTGGAGGTCGAGGGTTTGAGGAGGAGGGCCGCGGAGAGGGGCTATTCGCTCTTCGATACCTCGGCCCATTTGGACGAGGCGGCGGGGCTCTTCGAGGAATCCTTGGAGATCATGGTCGAGCTTGGGGAGCTGAAGAAGACCTTGGATCTACTGGGCCTCGAGATAGCCCGGACGAAGAGGGTCACGAACGCCTTGGAGCATATACTGATCCCGAGGATAATGGCCTCGATAAAATACCTCCAGATGAAGTTCGAGGAGAGGGAGAGGGAGGAGAAGGTCAGGCTGAAGAGGCTGAAGATAGTCCTGTCGAGGCGGTGACTATGGAGGCGGATGGCTTATACGAGGGGGTCTACGAGCGCCTGAGGAAGGAGCTCTCGATCCTAGGGGCGCATCTACCGGTGGAGAGGAAGAGCCTCCGCCATCTCTTGGGCGAGGAACGGCCCCACGTCATCTGCAACGATGGGACGGCGCACCATTTCAAGAGGAGGGAGCTCGAGTATCTCGCGGGCATCCTCGGGGCGGAGGGGGCGGATGGGCTCCTGCTGCCCATCTTGATAGAGCTGACCACCTCCTCTGGCGAGGCCTCGGTCGCCTGCAGCGGGGGCGCCGAGCTGAAGGCCATCGAGCGGATCCTTGGCATGAAGCCGGCCGTTCGGGGCGGGAAGATAATACTATACAGGCCGCAGGTAGCGGCCCTTAGGAAGGTGCTTAGGACCTCGACCCAGTATTCCATATCCCCGGAGGCCTTCAAGACGGGCTAATCCCTTAGGTATTTGCTCGAATCCCTCTCCTTCTTCTTCCGCGATGCGCGGATGATCTCCCGTAGGCCCTCCTCCCCCAAGGGCTTCCACTCGACCGCGCCGGATTCCGCGGCCCCCCTCACCAGCTCTTCGCCCAACCTAGATCTCGCCAAGACGGTCGTCCAGCCGCTCTCGGAGCCCGTTGACCCAAACGAAACGTCGGCCAATTCCGAGGCGAAGTCGGTACAGTAGTCGCAGGATCCCATTAAGTGGGGCCCGATCTTTTCGATCGGCACCGAAACCACTCCATCGCCGACCTCCACCTTGAGCTCCGAACCCCTCGCGGTGATCCTCGAGGCGCCCTTGGGATCGATCCCGGCCTCGGAGAGGGCCTTCGGGAGCCCCTCTCGGGTGAAGGCCCTCGTGCAGAACAAGCCAAAGGCCAAGGCTATCCTCTCCGATAGCTTTGCGTATGTGAATTTGGAGGTTTGCATCTTCCTCATGGATTGGATCTGGCAGGGTAGGGCGACTATGCCGATCCTGGAGTTGGGCCATCCGATCCCGGCCTCCTTGGCCTTCAAGATCGCGGGCGCCACGACGAATTTGGACCCCGCGTAGGCCGATGTGTCCGCTGACTTGGTGGCGATCCTCGGGATCGGGACCCAGCCCTCGTCCCTGTCGACGACCACCGCCTCGTCGATGATGCCAGAATCCAGGGAATACTTCAAGAGGGAGGTCACGGCCCCGCCGTCTTGGCACCTGCGCAATACCCCTCCATCCTTCGCCCTGATGGAGTAAGCCTTTATGTAGACGCCGAAAACCTCCTCCGGGGCCCTCGCCCTTCCGAATATCTTCTCCTCGACTTCGGAAACCGATAGCCCCGTCCTGGGGCATATACGATAGCATATTTGGCAAAGCGCGCAGCGCCCCGTTAGCGCCGGATCGCCGTTGGGGCCGACCATCTCTATCGCATCGACCGGGCAGGATGCCGCGCATGCGCTACATCTCGTGCACAGCCCGGCCCTCACGACCTCTGCCAATAGGTTCCCCCAAATCTTCGGCCTCGCTTGCAAAGGGATCGCCCCTTGGGAAGGGCTTATTTCTAGCCCTCACAAATTTATCGATTACTGAATGCCGAGGGGGTCGGGATGGAGCTCGATTCGGAGCTGAGGCGTTGGCTCGAGGGGGCGAAGAGGTTGGCCATCCTGGGGATCGGGAACCCGATCAGGAGGGATGATGCCATAGGCGTTGAAGTCGTGAAGGCCCTGACGGGCAAGGTTCCGGATCACGTCCTCCTGTTGGATTGCGAAATGGTTCCGGAGAGCTTCGTGGGGAAGGTGGCCGAGTTCCGCCCGACCCATGTCCTGATGGTGGATGCCGCGGATTTCCTGGGGACGCCCGGCGAGGCGAGGCTATTCGGCCCGGATGAGACCATCGGGGTCTCGATATCGACCCACTCCCTACCCCTGAAGGTCCTATCGAAGTACCTCGAGATGGAGACGGGGGCCAAGGTCGCGGTGCTGGCCATACAGCCGAAGGACCTAGGCCTGGGCGAGGGCCTGAGCGATGATCTTTATGCGTGTCTGAGGCGCTTGGTCGAAACCCTAAGCGGGGCCCTCTCCGGGCTGGGCCCCATGTAATTCGAAGAGCCTCCGGATCGCCGCCTTGTACACTTTAATGCTATCTAGATATTCCCGTACGCTCACATGCTCATTTGGGGTATGGTCCAAGCGGGAGTCGCCTGGGCCATAGGCCACCATCGGTACCTTCAAAGTTTCTCCGAGCACGTTCAGATCCGCGGTACCCGTCTTCCTGAGCAACGTGGGCTGCCTCCCGAGGGCGGTCCTTATGGCCCAGGATAGCGCCCTAACGAGCGGGGACCTCTTGTCGGCCTCGAAGGGCTTCGTTATGTCCCCGAAGCCGATGTCCACGCCCACCTTGGGGTGCTCCCCCCTGAACCTATCCACGAGCCCCTTGGCCCCCGAGAATATCTCATCTAAGGATATTTGGGGCGGGAACCTCAGGTCTATCGTCATATGGCATTCCGATGGCACCGATGTGGAGTCCGATCCGCCGTGGATCTTCGTCAAGCACGACGTCATCGAGTAGAACTTGCTGCCCAGATCCTCGCCCGGCAGATGGAAGGCCTTGAATGCCTCCCATAGCTCGAATGCCCTCTCTATCGCGTTCTCGAAGAGCCAAGGGGCTGAGGAGTGGCCCGATTCCGTCCCGACCCTGAGGGCCACCCTCATGCTCCCCTTATAGCCTATCGTTATGTTGGAGGCCCCGCTCGGCTCGCCGAATATAGCGTAATCTATATCCAATCGGTCCTTCATGAGGTTCTTTATCCCCCTGCCCTCCCCCTCCTCGTCCACCACGCAGGCGATCGCGATCCGGCCCTCGATGCCCTCCTCCGCCAAGGCCCCGGCCGAGAGTATCATCGAGGCCAGCGAGGACTTCGCATCGACGGCTCCCCTACCATATAGGCGATCCCCCTCCAGCCTCACCGGTATGAGGCCCGGGACCGTATCCATGTGGCCGCAGAGGAGCAGGGCGGGGTGGCCCTTCTCGCCCACCTCTCCGATGACGTTCCCAACCTCATCCCTGCGGGATCTCATCCCGAGCTTCTGCATCTCGCTCAGGATCAGGTCCGATGCCTCATCTTCGTGCCCGAATGGGCTATAGGCCCTCAGCAGCTCGGTCAGGAACTCTATCGCGTGTCTCTCCACTGGTGGCATCTTCTCCGATGGCTTCATCCAGTATCGCGATGGCCCTATCCAACTGCCCCTCCTCGATCACCAGGGGCGGGAGGAAGCGCAGCACGTTCCTACCGGCGTCTAGGATCAGCAAACCCTTCTCCAGCGATTTCATTATTACGCCATAGACGTCGTGCTTCATCTCTACGCCGATCATCAAACCCATCCCCCTCACCTCCCGGATTAGGCCGTGCTTCTCCTTGAGGGCCAATAGGCCACCCATCAGGCGGGGCCCTAAGCGGGAGGCCCTCTCCGGTAGCCCCTCCCCGACTATTATGTCCAGCGTGGCGGAGGCGGCGGCGCAGGCGATCGGGTTGCCGCCAAACGTGCTCGTATGCTCCCCCCTCTTGAACGCCGACATGACCTCTTCCTTCGCGACCGTAACGCCCATGGGTATCCCCCCCGCGATCGCCTTCCCTATGCATATTATATCCGGTACGACGGACCAATGCTCGCAGGCGAACATCTTCCCGGTCCTGCCGAGCCCCGTTTGGATCTCGTCCAGGATCAGGAGCGCCTTCCCATCGTCGCATAGATCCCTGATGCCCTTCAGGTATCCCTCCGGCGGTGGCCTGATCCCCCCCTCCCCTTGGATCGGCTCGACTATGATCGCCGCCGTCTCGGGCGAGATCGCCTCCTTGAGCTTCTCGAGGTTGCCGAACGGGACGTGTTTGATGCCCGGGATGAGGGGCTCGAATGGGGCCCTGTACTTCTTATCCCAAGTGACGGAGAGCGCTCCCATGGTCTTCCCATGGAACGCGCCCATCATGGCGATTATCTCCTTCCTGCCCGTATACTTCCTAGCGAGCTTCAGGGCGCACTCGACCGCCTCCGCCCCGCTGTTCCCCAAGAACGCCTTGTCGACGCCCTTCGGGGTCACCCTTGAGAGCTTCTCCAGAAATTCCGACCTATCGTCGTTGTAGAGCGAGCCGTGGCATGAGATCAGCTCGCCCGCTTGGCGGCATATGGCCTCGACGAGCTTGGGATGGCAATGGCCGATTATGCTTACGCCATAGCTACCCATGCAATCTATGTACTCCCTGCCCTCCGAATCCCATATCCTCGCCCCCTTTCCCCTGACCGCCGCTATGGGCTTCTTAGAATATACGCTCGCCATGAGCCTTTGCTCGATCGAGATTATCTCATCCGCCTTCAACGGCTTATCACCGTACCCATCCCTAGATCCACCGCAGACCTTATGGGTTCCGGCTCTTGGCCCGATCCGATCACGACCTTCCCGACGCCCCTCTCGATCGCCTGGATAGCGGCGTGGACCTTCGTTATCATCCCCGGTCCAACCTTCCCCAAGATCGCCTCCGCCTCATCCTTGCTGAGCTTGGCGACGAGTTCGCCATCCAGGATGAGTCCCTCGACGTCCGTCAGAAGGACCAAGACGTCGGCCCCCATGGCCCCCGCTATCTGCGCCGCCGCCCTATCGCCATCGACGTTCAACAGCTCGGATCCCTCCCCGATGGCCAATGGCGCCACTACCGGGAGGAAACCCCCATCGAGCAAGGCCCTAGGGAGCTTTGGATCCACCTCCACTATGGTGCCCGTATAGCCACCGTCTATGCGCTTCTTCCTGCCCCTCTCGTCGACGATTATGAGGTCCTTCTTCCTCCTCGCCCTTATCAAGGGCCCATCGAGCCCGCTTATGCCCACCGCCGGGATCCCATGGCCCGCTAGGGCCGAGACCAGGCCCTTGTTCGCGATCCCGGCCATCCCCATGACGTAGATCTCCATCGTCTCCCTATCCGTATATCGGCTCCTGAAGCCTTGGGGCGAGGTGACGAATTTCTGCTCCTTGCCGAGCCTGCCCGCGAGGTTCGTCACGATCTTGCCCCCTCCGTGGACTAGGACTAGGCGGTACCTCTCGAAGGCGCTCTTGACGTCCTTGAGGAAGCCCTCGGGGACCGATGACTCCAAGAGGCTCCCCCCGATCTTTACGACTATCAGCATGGGCGATCACAGCGGGTGCAGTGGCGGGCTCATCAAGCCCTCGCGCTCATCGAACCCCATCATTATGTTCATGCAATGGACTGCGGTCCCCGCCGCCCCCTTCACCAGGTTGTCTATGGCCGATAGGACCACCAGCCTATGCGAGCGCGGGTCCAGCTCGAATCCGATATCGCAATAATTCGATCCCATGACGTTCTTCGGGTCCGGGAGCCCATGGAGCGCCTTCCTATCCTTGACGAGCCTTATGAATGGCTCCTCCTGGTATGCAGATCGGTATATCTTCCAGACGTCCGATTCCTTAAGCTCCCCTGGGTAGAATGTATGGATCGTGGCCAAGATCCCCCTGGCCATGTTGACCGAGTGGGCGGAGAAGGATACCGATGTCCTCCCGCCTCCCAAGGAATTGAGCTCTTGGATGATCTCGGCCGTGTGCCTATGGCCCACGGGCTTATATGCCCTGACGCTGTTGTACTTCTCCGGATGGTGCCCGGCCGGCGTGGGCTTCGCCCCGGCGCCCGAAGTCCCCATCTTCGCATCGACGACGATCCTATCCCTCTCCACGACGCCTGACCTGATCAGGGGGGCCAAGCCCAAGATCGAGGCATTGGCCATGCATCCAGGGCATGCGACCAGGTCGGCGCCCTTTATCTCCTCCCTGTGGAGCTCCGGCAGGCCGAAGACCGCCCTATCCAAAAGCTCCGGGCGCTCGTGCTTCCACCCATACCAGACCTCGTAATCCTTTGGATCCCTAAGCCTGAAGTCCGCCCCTAGGTCTATGACCTTCAGGCCGAGCTCGAGGAGCTTCGGGACGAACTTCATCGAGGCGCCATGTGGCAGCGATGTGAAGGCAAGATCGCATACGTCCGCGATGGCCTCTAGGTCGGGCTTCACGAACTTCAGCTGGGTCATCCCCCTGAGGTTCGGGTGGACCCTGAAGACGAACTCCCCGGCGTAGGGCCTGGACGTGACCGCGGAAACCTCGACGTTTTGATGGAAAAGCAATATCCTCAGGAGCTCCCCGCCGCCATATCCGGATCCCCCTATTATCCCTACCTTCAACCCCGATGCCCTCCAAATCGCTCAGCGATCGCCAAACAAGCTGAGGGCGCAGTTAAGCATATCTTCGGCCAAATTGGCCCCGGCTATCAGCCTCGTCTGCTCCCAGAACTCCGGGCATGAGTTGGCCTCGTGGAACATGACGTCGCCCTTAACCTTTTCCAAATTCTCCTCGATCACCCTCCTGACCCTCTCGTAGGGCTCCGTGCTCTTATAAAGCTCGAAGGCCTCCTCCAGCCTCTTATTCCAAGCCAAGAAGTCCCTGCTCTTGGCGGGGTTCCTCTTCACCTTCTTTATGTTCTCGAAGTAAGGCTCCAACTTCTCGAGATTCGACCTGACGTAGTCATCGTCGATGGACTTGGATTCCTCCACGCGCGGCATCGCGTCGAGCGCCAGGATCCACGCCGAATCCCCTCCTATCGCGGTACCGCATCTCCTCGCGGCATCCATGACGGCCTCGGGTAGCTTCACCCCGAACACCATATTGCCCAAGAAGGTATTGGTCCTGAAGTCCTTGAATCCCCCCCTAGCCAGGGCCAATGGGTGGCAGTAGGGGGGCTTACCGCGCTCCTTCCCGACCAATATCCTGAGGTCGTAGAACCACTTATCTATGAACTCCTGCGCGAATATCCCGATCGGGTTTATTATGGACGGCTGGGTATCCTCTAGGAGCTGGAGCAGGCCTTCCCTGTTCTTGACCAACTTGACGTCCCTCCCGTGGGTCCCGCTGTCTGGCTTTATCACCATAGCGCCACCCAGCTCCTTTTGGAGCAGGTCCGCGATGCTGACCTCGTTGTGTATCTTGGCCATGTTCTCCAGGAACTCATGTGAGTTGCACGGGACGAAGACGCTCTTCGGTATCTTTACCCCCGCCCTCCGGAACTCCAACAGCGTCCTCAGCTTGCTGAAGCAGACGTACTCTACCCTGGAGGAATTTATCACGGGCTTTCCCAAGGCCTCCATTATCGATGATGCATAGATCCTCCTATTTTTGCTCTGGGCCCTATTCAAGACCGCGCCCACGCCCTCGAGCGCCTCCGTATACTCCTTCGCCTTGCTCCTTATTCCAAAGGCCTCGTTGCCCACGCTAACCGAAACGAGGCGGAACGGTATGTGGACTAGCTCTATGCCCATCGCCTGGGCGGTGGCCTTTATCCCAAGCTCATCCGTCTCCGGATGTTCATAGAGTATGGCGATGCTCATCCGCCATCTATCTCGCGAAGCGGAGGAGGAGGCGCGGCATCACTCCCCCCAATCCTCCCCCTCTACCGCCAGCTCCTTGACCTCCACCTTCTCGCCCTCTATCTTCTTGATCTCGAGTTCCAAGCCACAATCGGGGCAGCTCACTATCTCCCCTGTGGACGCGTCTTGGGGGGCATCGAATTCGGCCCCGCAATCCGGGCATTTTATTTTTGGCATCGTCCTCCCCACCTAAGGCGCTTACTACGTAATTCGAACCTTATATAAAGATTCCGGATTTTGAGATTTGGCGCCTATGAGCGGCATGGTGGCCGATAGCTCGGAAAAGGGGCCCGGGCGCGCGCATGACTTTATGGTAAAGCGAAAGCTTTTATAGACGGATTCCGGTAAAAACTTGGGTAAAAAGTTTCAGAAATCGTTAAAGAAGTTCGATATATGGAGAGGCGGTCGAGTTGGATGAGACGGACGAGAGGATCCTGAGGATCCTGGAGGAGGACGCTAGGGCCTCCTATGTGGATATCGGAAAAAAGCTACGCCTTTCGGAGGGGGCCGTCAGGAGGAGGATACAGAACCTCGTGGAGGAGGGGGTCATAAAGAAATTCACCATCCAGAGGGAGTTCACGAGGGGGACGAAGGCCATAGTCCTCATCTCCGTGAATACCCCGCTGCCTACGCCCGAGGTTTCGAAGGCCCTCAGGAAGATAGAGGGGGTTCAATTGGTATACGAGGTCACGGGCCAGTACGACATAGCCGTCTTCCTCTCCGGGGCCAGCATAACGGAGGTCGACCACTGCCTCGAGGAGGTTAGGCAGGTGAAGGGCGTGATGAATACAAATACCCTCATAATATTGAGGGAGTGGTAGGATCCCCTCGACCGGATAGGCGGGGAGGCGTTGGAATTCCTCAGACATCCCTTGATAAGGGAGGGCGCCGTCGAGAGGAGGGAGTATCAGGAGAGGATAGCGGAGGCCTGCACCGAGGGCAATACCCTAGTCTGCCTGCCGACTGGCTTGGGGAAATCCGTGATAGCGGCCTTGGCGATAGCCAAAAAGCTGGAGGGGTCCGAGGGCGGGGCGGTCGTCTTGGCCCCAACGAAGCCCTTGGTCCTCCAACATTACGCCAGCTTCAGGAGGATGCTCGACCTGGGCCATGAGGAGTTCGGGCTTGCGACGGGGGAGATCCCGCCCCAGAGGAGGGACGAGATATGGCGGAAGCGGATCGTATTCTCCACCCCCCAGACCTTCATGAATGACCTGATAATGGGCAAGATAGATCTCGGGAGGATAGCCATCCTGGTCGTCGATGAGGCCCACAGGGCCGTGGGAGATTACGCTTACTCGTACATATGCGAGCGATATTCCTCCGAGCCCGCATCCCTGATAATCGGGCTCACCGCCTCCCCCGGATCCAGCAGGGAAGCCATCGAGGAGGTGTGCAGGAACATCCGCGCGAGGAGGGTGGAGGTCAGGACCCTCGCCAGCCCGGATGTCAGGCCGTATATAGGAGGCGTGAGGGTGGAGCGGGAGGAAGTCGAGCTACCCGAGGAGTTCCTCAGGGTGCGTTCCTTGCTATCCGGCTTCGTGAGGAGGGCGTTGAAGGGCGCGAGGGACCTCGGCCTCTTGGAGGATCGCGACCTGGCCAAACCCACCGCCAAGAGGATCCTCGGCCTCTGCGAGGGGTTGCGCAGATCGGCTGCCGGCGGCGGGTCCGATCCCAAGCTCAGGGAGGCCATAGCGGGGCTCTACGCATCCCTCCACGCCCTCAAGGCCTTGGAATTGCTCGAAACGCAGAGCTTGACCTCCTTCAAGGAATACTTGGGCGGGTTGAGGTCCAAGTACGAGAGCAGGAGGACGAGGTCGCTGAGGGCCCTGTTCGAGGACGAGGGGGTTTTGAGGGCGATAGGGTTGGCGGAGGAGCTCTTGGAAACGGGAAGGGAGCATCCGAAGGTTTCGAAGGCGATCGAGGTGGTCGAGAGGGAGCTGAGGGATGGGGCCGAGAGGGTCATCGTGTTCGCCAACTACCGCTCGACGGCCAAGAGGCTCGTGGAGGAGTTGGGGGCGGCTAGCGGCGTCAAGGTCGCCAAGTTGGTGGGGCAGGTCAGCAAGGGGGAGGATGCGGGGATGTCCCAGAGGGAGCAGGCCGCGATCCTCGAGGGCTTTAGGGCCGGAAGGTACAACGTCCTGGTGGCCACCCAGATAGGCGAGGAGGGCTTAGATATATCGGAGTGCGGCGCGGTCGTCCTTTACGATTGCGTCCCGAGCGCGATAAGGTCCATCCAGAGGAGGGGCAGGACCGGGCGGAGGGAGCCGGGCAGGGCAATAGCATTGGTGGCCAAGGGGACCGGCGACGAGGCGTACTATTGGATAGCTAAGAGGAGGGAGGGCGAGATGGGCCGAACCCTAGCCGGGATGGTCCCCCAAGCCTCGCCGAGGGGGCAGTTCACCCTCGAGGGCTTTGTCGGGGCCGGGGGGACAGGAGCGGGCGGTGGGAAACCGGAGGTGGAGATAGCGGTCGATTCGAGGGAGATGGGCTCCGGGGTTGTGAAGGAGCTCTCCAAGCTGGGCGCTAAGCTGGATTGCAGGCCGCTGGAGATAGGCGATTACTTGGTCTCGGACAAGGTGGCCGTGGAGCGCAAGACGGGCGATGACTTCGCCTCATCCCTCGTGGATGGGAGGCTTTTCAACCAAGCGGCGGAGCTCAGATCCACGTACGAATCGCCCATAATCCTCATCGAGGGCGAGCATCTCTACACCAAGAGGGACGTCAGGCCCGAGGCCATCCTAGGGGCCATATCGAGCCTGCTGATAGACTATGGCATCAGGTTGATGTGGACTAGGGACGCGGCCGAGTCCGCGCTCTTCATTTATTCCCTAGCCAAGAGGGAGCAGGTGGAGGAGGGCAGGAGGGTTAGGATAAGGAGCGAGAAGAAGCCCATGAGCCTGAGGGATCTGCAGGAGTACTTGGTGGCGGGCCTGCCCTACGTCGATTCCGTCAGGGCGAAGAGGCTCTTGGCGAAGTTCGGGTCGCCGGAGAGGGTCTTCACCGCCTCCCAGTCGGAGCTGAAGGAGGTGCCGGGCGTGGGGGAGAAGATATCGGAGGCCATAAGGAGGGCCCTATCGAGCAGATACGAGGCCGAGTCCGGCTAGGCCCCCTTGCCCGCCGATAGCCTCTTCAGCTTCTCGAGGGCCGAGAGCCAGACCGAGAGGGACTCCCCGAGGGCCCTCGAGCGCTCCGGGTCTGCCTCCCCCCTCATCAGCTCGTTCAGCTCTCCTATCTTCCCAAGGATCGTCGATTCGACCATCTCCAAGACCTTCCCGCCCAAGGCCCTGCGCTCGTCCTCGGCGGCCCCCACTATCACGACCGGGCGGTTGCACTTGGGGCAGATGATATCCTTGCCCACCCTGAAGAGGGGCGAGGCGCAGACCGGGCAGGACTTCGAGATCATCGCGGCACCGGACTTGAGCAGCTCGGCCATCCTCTTGACATCCTCGGCCAAAGGGAGCCCCGGGAAGAAGAAATATAGGATCGTTCTATAAATCCTTCCTCATAAATGGATTGGGGGTCGGGCCCAAGTTGGCGGCGAAGAAGGTTAAGAGGCGGGAGGAGTACGAGGCCCGTATCAGGCAGGCCATATCCGTACTGGACGAGGTCTCCCAAGACACCACCACGCCTAGGAATATAAGGAAGGTCGCGAAGGATTCCATCGAGATGCTAAACTCGGACAAGTATAGCTTGGCCGTGAGGGCGGCCAACGCGACATCCATGCTCGACGAGATCTCCCAGGATCCGAATATGCCGCCTTATACGCGCGTCAAGCTCTGGAACGCCATCAGCCTGCTCGAGGCGATAAAGGATTAGGATTGGGGGCCACCAGCCCAAGCCATGGGCCCTAAGTTCGGGCCGGAGCCCGAACGATCGCATTGCGGGGGTACCCGAGCCAGGTCTAAGGGGCAGGGTTCAGGAGCCGCGGCGCACCGGCGGAGAGCCCCTGCGGCGTAGGCCTTCGTGGGTTCGAATCCCACCCCCCGCACCAAAGCCGCCGGGGTAGAGTGATTATCCCCAAGGAGGTTAGAGATAGGTTAGGTTTAAAGCCAAACCAATGCCTGCTGGTTGAGGTTAAGGATGGCGGGATCGTGCTTAGACCTGCATCCGACGCTAAAAAGTTTATTGTAGAGCTTCGGGGTTGCATTCAAGGTTCTGGGATAAAGCCTGAAGGGCTCAAGGAGATCTGGGACATATCCCATGCTCATCATTGACTCAAACATTTGGGCGTATTATTTCGATCGAAACGCACCGGAGCATAGGTTCGTAGTTGACAAGGTTGAGAAAGCTTTAACTACGGGCAAGATAGCCATGAACACGGTTATCATAGTTGAGGTCGCTCACTTCCTAATTAAAAATTTGGGAGCGGCCACTGGCAGGGAGGAGGTTAATGCATTCCTCAGTTTCCCATTTATCGTTGTTGATTTAACCCACGACCTCGCGCTGAGGACAATAGAGCATTTAACCCGATACTCTCATCTAGGTATAGGCGGTCGCGACGCCACAATCCTAGCCACTATGGAAATATTGGATCTAAACCAAATAATGACCATGATAAAGCGTTCGAAAGGATAGATTGGCTGAAGATGATAGATCCAATTCCTAATCGCATCTAGCCCTTAATGGCCGCAGGCTAGCTCTCGATCAGCTCGCGAAAAACATAGGCTTAAGTTGGCTGGATGGCCAAAGGGTGCCGTCCGGGTTCTTCGCCCGATTCCCCATGGGCGTATGGGAAAGCTAAAATTCCGCGAGGATGATCCCAAAAGCATGGAAATGGAGTGCACTCACGGCGATACGGAGTTATTGGGCGAGCAGAGGGGCGAAAGGGGTACGAATAAATACTACAGGTGCCTGAAGTGCGGCAGAGTGCTGATCCTATCGGAAGACGGAGTCCTATATGAGGTGTTGGGGAGGGGCAGCAACATTTCCAAAAATTGACGATAAACCCCTATTGATTTGGAGGCTCCCGCATTGATGAGTACGCGGTCGGAAAGTTTTGGATGTTGAATAGGACTTTCCCCGCAATTTGATCCGGCCTTCGACGCTCGGGATCTCGGAATCGCCGTAGCCTTTAGCCCCCTGCTAAAAGGCAAGCGCACCATCGAAGATGGGATCGCCAAGCTTATCTTCATCCCTTCGGGGAGTGGAGCTGGGCCGCGATGGATGAAAACCATAGGAGGGCCTTGAGGAGCGGACTTCTCGTAGTGGAGAGGCGCCTCCATCAAATAAGGGACTATCTAAGGTCCGATAGCTCAGGCTCCATCCTCTATTCCATTCGTAGCGATGTCGACCCGATGGCCAAGGCGAGGATGCTGAGTGCGATTGCATCGATGCTAGATGAGATCAGACGGGTCAAGGAGGAATTTGGGCTGGGCGTGGAGGAGGAGTCCATCAAGAGGAATGTTTACGCGGCGTTGGCAGAGGTCTGGGTGAACCTTGAAGAGTTGATGCCCGAGAGGATGGAGGCATACGGGCGGATGGCCGAAGATGATGGAAGGGTTTTGAAACGCCATGTCCTTAAGTTATTGAGGATTTGGAATGATCTCCATAAGATATTGGACGGGCCCAATCCTTCGCGGCAAAAGGATTGCTCTTAACAATAACGAATTGGAGCGGCATGGAGCGGCTCGCCCGCTTCATGGAGCCATAAGTGGGAATATTTATATCCCACTTTTTAATATACCAAACGAGTGGGAATGGAAGTAGTGCTGCGGGAGAAGGGGAGGATAACCATCCCAGCCCCAATTAGGAGGGCCCTGGGCCTCCGGGAGGGCGATCTCCTGAAGATCTCGACCGGCGGCGGGGCCATCATCCTAAGGCCCAAGCGAGTCGTCACCGCCGAGGATATCAGGGGGATCATCGGCCCCCTCGAGGTCGAGGCCGAAGAGGTCGAGGTGGCGCTCGGCAGGGACCTATAATGAGGTTCGTGGACGCGAACGTATTCGTTTACCACATGGCTCAGGACCCCAGATATGGCGAACCGGCGACGGGGATCCTCAAAAGGATCGAGGACGGAGAGGGGGCCGCCACCTCAACCTTGGCCATATCGCAGGTCTGCGGCTACCTCAAGTGGAAGGGGCGGTGGGATGCCGTGCCAAGCTTCCTGGCCTTCCTCCGCTCCCTGCCGAACCTCCTAAAAGCGGATACGACGTTCATCGACCTAGTCCGGGCCCAAGAGATCTGTACCGAGCACGATCTCGATCGGAGGCTTTGGGACGATCTGGTCATAGTCGCGCAGATGGATCGGCTTGGGATCGATGAGATCTACTCCAACGATGCGGACTTCGATGCGATCCCAAGGATAAGGAGGATATTCAAATAGCCCCTTTGACCTAATGGATCTTTAATTTAATGGGATCCATCGCCTAGGGGAGCCTCTGGAGTTGGACGGGAGCTCGTTTCTTCATATCGAATTTGACGTGAGTTCCGGCGTTCGCAATAATTAAAAAAAGGCGGGAGGGCCCGCTATGGTAATGAATGATGGCTATTTCCTCCTCTTGGCCACGAAGGCCGAGAGGAGGGCTGTTGCCAAGATGGCGCCCAAGATCCCCGCGATCATCGTCCTCTTATTCAATGCAACCACCTCCTTCGATGCAACCCCTTCTGGCTCGATGGGGAGATTAACATTCTTTAAAGGGATTATTCAATATCGCGATCCATCGAATATCGAACTATCGGATATCAAGATATCATAGGAAGCCCGATGCCGCCGCAACTCCAAATCGATGCGGAAGAAACGGCTAGTCGCTCCCAAATTACACGATCCATCTCGCCTTCGGGATGGCCAAGCCATGGAGGTTTCAGGTCGGCCCCGGCGGGTGGGGCCGCTGCGCGTGGAGCCGTTCAAAATCGTTTATATCCAGCCCCGTATCTAGGGCGAAAATTCGCGAAGGCGGTGGTGAAGATGAGGATCGTGACCTTGGGGACGAATGGGGTATACGCCACGAAAACCGGCAATACATCATGCATACTCCTAGATACGGAGGAATGTTATGTTATCCTAGATGCCGGCGATGGGATCCATAAAGCTAAGGAGTACCTGAAGGAGGCGAAGCCGACCCATATCTTCCTAAGCCATTTCCACTTGGACCATATCTTCGGCCTCCACCTCCTCGACGAGTTCGAGTTCGAAAGCCCATTGCGGATATATGGGAAGAGGGGGGCGAAGGAGGCCCTCAACTTGATAATCAACAAACCCTTCTCGAGGCCATTGGGGGAGCTCCCATATGAGGTGAGGATCGAGGAGCTGGATGAGGGAGAGCATGGATCTCCGTTCCGTCTATCCTGCAGGCTCTTGCCCCATAAGGACCCATCGCTCGGATATAGGCTTGAGCTGGATGGAAAGACGATCGCGTATTGTACGGACACGGGCCCGCATGAGAATATCCTGGAGCTCGCCAGGGGTGCGGATGTGCTCATCTCGGAGTGCGCGCTCAAACCGGGCCGTATGAGCGAGGAATGGCCGCATATGAACCCCGAGGAGGCGGCGAGGGTTGCCAAGGGGGCGAACGTAAAGCTGCTGATCTTGACCCATTTCAATGCGGCGGAGTATAAGACGATGAAGGAGAGGGAGGAGGGCGGGGAGAGGGCGAAGGGTATATTCAAGGACTCGATCGTGGCCGTAGATGGGATGGAATTGGAGTTATGAGGGATTGCGATGGGGAAACATCTAAACGGGACGGCGAACCCATCCGACCGTGGCTCGATGGCGATCCCGAGGGGGTTTTATGGGCGGGGGTTCATTTGTAGACGACGTCGCCGGGCCGCACCCGCTCCTTGACCTTGAGCCCGACCGATTGGCCAGCCTCCGCCCTCTGGACGGCCTTGTGCTCGATCTGCATCGATTCGGCTATCTGCTCGAAGTTGGTATTTTGGCCCTTGAATAGGATCTTGTCCCCGATGCTGAGCGGCGCGGTCAGCCGTATGACGGCAACGCTTATCTTCGAGTAGAAATTTGTCACCCTCCCTATCTCGGTCTTTCCCTCGGCCATACATAAATCACCTCACCATTCCCTTGCGGGATCTGGCTTTTTACGCTATCGCCGCGCGGCATGGGCCGCGATCGCGGTCGCCCTCCCGAGGGCTTGGATTTTTATTTATATGGCCGCCTCGGAATCGTCGGTAGCCCTAGGAGGGAGGGGAGGACCAGCAAATTGATCGATGCGGCCCTTGAGGGGGCCAGATCCCGAGGAGCGGAGGTAAAAAAGGCGTTCCTCGTAGACTACGAAATAACCCAGTTCAAGGGCTCGGGCGGGGCCGATGAGGCCCTCCGATGCTGCCCGGAGGAGTTGGGCAGGCTGTGCGAGGAGGCGGATGCTATAGCCCTGGGCGCCCCGGTCTACTGGGGCGACGTTAACGGCCTGACGAAGGACTTCATGGACACCGTGAGGATATCCAACGCCAACGGGAAGCCGGCGTTGGGGATCGCCATCGCCGGGGGGACCGGTTTGGGCCTGCTCTCGGGCGTGCAGACCATCTACCACTTCTTCCTCCACAGGCAGATGAGGGGGATCGACCCGACCCCGGTCTCCAGGTTCAACTTCCAAGAGGCGATGGGACAGTTGAGGGCAAGCGGGGCCAAGCTGGCTGACCTCGCGAAAGGTTGGACCCCGTTCCGAGGCCAGACGAGGGAGGAGCGATGGCCAGAGATCCTAGCCCATTACGCCTCCCTGAAGTACTTGGGATGCGATCCCCTCGACGAGTTCGTCATGTTGGCCGAACAAATGATCAGGGCGGCCGAGGGCGACAGAGCCAAGGGGGCCAAGGCCGAGCTCGACAGGGCCCTCCACCTGATGGCAAAAGGGAATAGGGCCGAGGCCACCCGATATGCCGTGAGCGCATATCTGGCCCTATATGCCCCTCCCTAAGAGGGTGGGGCTTACGGGAAGGTGGCATGTCCAACGATCCTAGAACCTACGGCTTCCTTCGCAATTTGGGGATTTCATACCGTGGTTCTGCCACTCCACCGATTCTGTACCCGGGAATCGGAATTATTGGACGCGCCCCGGAGGGGGCAAAGGCGATCCAATTCGGGCTGGCCATATTTTCGAGACGACGAACCGCGATGCCCGATCCATGATCCGCGTGGCTCTCCAGGATGGCCGGGGTCGGACGATGCCCCGCGGAACTCGACCTGATTGAGTTCTACTGTGAATGGACGCTAAAACTTGAATAGGACCTTCTCGAAATCCAAGATCCTGCCATCCTCGACCTTTATGCCCTCTTCCTTCAACATCCGGATCTTCCTCTCGATGCGATCTCCGGAAGTTTTTCCTCCGAAACCCCCGACCCTACCATTGGAATTTACGACCCTGTGGCAGGGGACCTTCGGAGCGTAGGGATTCCTGCGGCAGGCATTGCCGACGGCCCTATAGGCCTTCGAGCCCATCCTCTCCGCTATTATCTTGTAGGTTGTGACCTTGCCCCTCGGTATCTTCTCCATCAAGGCCCAAACTCTTTCATCGAACTTCATTTTTGAGCCTCGGATGGGCATCGAGCAATATTAAATATTTCTTTGGCCAATGGCACCGCGGGCCTCCTACGATAAATCGGACCGCATGAAGGCTCGCCGTCCCGCTTGGCCACATTCCTCCAAAAGTGGCCGAGAATGGCATATGGATGGGGAGGATCGATTGGGGATTTGCGCGGATGAGGGAATATAAGGAAAATGATAATAGCGCACGATGCCATTTCTATAGTGAGGGGGGATGGGAGAGAGGCATCAAAGCGGTTCAATTCGCGAAAGGCTCATGGATGGGCGAGAGGGAATCCGAGGGGTTGAGGAAAAGGGTTTCCTCGCCAAGCGGGTCGAGGCGTTGGAGGTGATCCCGAATAGGAGCGTAGGCAATCTCCTCGAGGCCATGGGGAAGACCGGGTTCCAAGGGAGGAGGCTCTCCGAGGCCGCCGAGGTCATAACGGAGATGATAACGGACGAGGACGTGACGGTCTTCATGGGCTACGCCGGGAGCCTCTCCGTGGCAGGACAGTGGAAGATAGTGAAGTGGTTCATCGAGAAGGGGTACGTGGATGTCCTAGTCCCAACGGGGGCGAACATATCGGAGGACATCGTAGAGGCGATGGGGCATAGCTATTATCAGCTCGAGGGGGGAAACGATTCCCATCTCTTCAGGGAGGGGTACAATAGGTATCTGGACCTTTGCGGGATCGAGTCCGATTACTTCGAGATGACCAGCCTGATCGCCGAGTTCATCTCTGGGCTGGTCGATGCCGAGGGCGATAGCCCGTGTATGTCATCGAGGGAATTCCTGCACCGCTTCGGGGGATTCTTGGATGGGCGGGGCATAGATTGCATTGTATCGGCAGCGTATAGGCATGGGGTGGATATATTCTGCCCCGCGATCGTCGACAGCCCCTACGGCGATGCCATATTGATGGCGTACGGCCGAGGCAAGAGGGTAAGGATCGATAACGCCGCCGACTATATAGAGTTCATGAGCATGGCCGAGAGGGTGAAGGAAACGGGCGTCATATATATAGGCGGGGGGGTGCCCAAGGACTTCATCCAGCTCTTCGCGGTCACCCCTGATCTCATGTACGAGCAGTTCGCGATCCCGGGCCGCGAAGGGTTGAAGAGGAAGGGCGTCGGTGAGACCTTCTACCCCCACAAGTACGCAGTGCAGATAACAACGGACTCGCCGCAGTGGGGGGGGCTCAGCGGCGCCACGCTGGAGGAGGGCATAAGCTGGGGCAAGGAATCGGTCGAGGGAAAAATAGTTACCGTGTACTGCGATGCCACGATAGCGCTGCCCATAATAGCGCATGCCATAGCCGAGAGGCTTGGGCCCGGCAGCCGGAGGGGCGGGGGCCGTCCCAAGCCATGAGTCCTCGGCGATTTTATTAGTAAATGTGTAGCACATAGAAACATTTAAATATCCGGGAGGGCTCATTGGGTGCGGTGCAAAATCCATGAGGCGGGAGTTCGCATCGGTTTTCATGCTGCTGTTGTTGATCGGGGGCGTATTGCCCGCGGTCGCCATCGGGGCCAATCCGGCGAAGCCCCCCGGCAGCGAGGATAAGAAGGACCGCGCGAAGGCCGAGGAGGATTTCCTATTGGACATCACGCCCTCGGTGAGGACGGCCCCCCCGGGGAGGCTCTCCGTGGTCAAGTACGCGATCCTAGTCAGGTCGATAGGCCATTTCAGGGAGGGCGTGGAGCTGAAGCTCAAAGGGGTGCCACCGAGCGCCACGGGGATCATCGATAAGCCCTATGGCATACCGACCTTCGCCACGATCCTGACGGTCATAATAATGCCCAACACGGCAGAGGGCGTTTATCGTTTGACCGTGATCGGCAAGGGCGGGGACGCCACCCATTCGGCGGAGGCCGCCCTGATAGTTGGGGGTCGGAACGCGACCTCCACAACTACCGCCACGACCACCACGACGGCCACTACTGGGACGGCCACGCATGTGGGCGCCCTGGTCGTATCCGTGGGGACCGACAAGCAGAACTATGCCCAGAGTGAGGTTGTGGACATAAGGGGATCGGTCAAGGACTCCTCGGGGAACCTCGTCGAGGGGGCCAAGGTTTCGATCCAGGTGGACGATCCCTCTGGGAGGGCGACTCAGACCGAATTGGTATCCACCGACTCGATCGGGTCCTTCCACAACAGCTTCACGCTTCCAAAGGATGCTCAATCCGGGACTTATGCCGTCTACGTGACCGCCAGCAAAGAGGGCTATATCGATGGGCGCGGACAGGCATCGTTCAGCGTAGGGCAGAGCCAAACCCCCGCGGTGGCGATAGTAGCCCTTTACCTGACCGACTTGGGGAATGCCAGCAGATCCACCTTCTCGCCGGGAGAGACCCTCATAGTGTGGGTGGTGGTCAGGAACACGGGCTCCCCCTTGGAGAGGGGCACGATCTGGGCGGAGGTCGACGACCCGGGCGGCGTCCCCCTGATGGTCCAGTTCCAGATAACGACCATCGGGCGGGGGGCCGAGGTGAGGGCCGGGTTCAGCCTCATGCTTTCGACCGGCGCCTACCTAGGGGCCTACAGGGTCAAGGCGTTCGTCTCGGATAAGATGATATCGGAGGGGGGGAAGTTCCTAGCCAACCAGATATCCTCGTTTGTAGTGGTATCCCCTGAGTCCACCACCACAACGACGAGTGGGACGGCGAGTGGAACTACCGCCACTACGACGACCACGACTACGACGAGCACCGAGTCCACGAGCGCATCCGCGACGACGACCAGCACCACCACGACCACAACCTCGACGACCACTACAACCACTGAAGCCACCACAACCACGACCGCGACGACAGGGGCGACGACCACTACTACGACCACAACTACCACATCCGAGGCGGGGACCGCCACCTCCGAAACAGCGAGCACTACTGCGACTCAGTCGGGCTAGGCCCCCTCCCAATCCCAAGATGATTCTAGGAAGTACCTAAACCTTTTATCCCCCATCCCGATACCAGCCGGCTGGCGCGCTGGCCATAAGTAAAGCGGTGATCGATTTGAGAGGCCTCAGGGCAATGCCGCTGCTCTTGATCCTGTTGGCAATCGCGCTCCACGCCCTCCCGACGGCGGAGGGGGCGAAGCTCTCGCTGACCGCCTCCATGTCCAAGTCATCCTACGGTGCCGATGAAGTCATAGGGATCTCCGGAGTTCTAAAGGATGAGGGCGGGAACTTGGTGCGGGATGCGACGATATCGATCCAAGTGAACTCCGAATCCGGGATGCCGGTGAACTTGGCCCTGCTATACACGGACGGCAATGGTCGATTCTCCTATGAGTTCAAAATGCCCACTGGCTCCAATGCCGGATCCTATAAGGTATTCTTGACGGCCAGCAAGCCGGGCTTCGAGGATGCCAGCACGCAGCTTGGGTTCGCATTCATCCCGGAGTTCCCGATGGGCTGGTTGCCCCTATTGGCGCTGGCGCTGATGTCCTCGGCCCTGCTGCTCTCGAGCCTGAACCGCTATGGCAAGAGGATTAGGGCCTAGTCGATCTGAACGGGCCTTTTCCCTTCGCCATCGCCATCTCGAGGAATACCGGAAGGTCGTAAACGGGTATCCCCTTCCCGAGCCCTTCCATGCCCTTCCTGAGGTTAACGACGCAGAAGGGGCATGCCGTGACGATGGCATCGATCCCCAACCCTGAGAGCTGCTCCGCTCTCCTAGCTGCCTGCCTCAGCGAAAGTTCGCCGTGGGCGGACCTGAAGCCGCCCCCGGCACCGCAGCATGAGGCGAGCCAGCGCGACTTCGAATGCTCGAGCAGCTCCGCCCCAGAGCCGCGGATCACGTTCCTCGGGGGGTCGTAGACGCCCATATGCCTCCCCAAGTGGCAGGGGTCGTGGTATGCCACCTTCACTCCAAGACCAGATGCGCCGATCCTCCCCTCGCCCATCAGCCTCTCGAAGAGCTGAGAGGAGTGGAGTACCTCCAAGCCCAGATCTCCCTTGAGGTCTATGCCGAAGAGCCTCGGGTAGTCGTTGGCGAAGGTCCTGAAGCAGCCGGGGCAGGAGGTGACTAGGGTCTTGGCGCCGAGCTCCTCGAACCTCCTCGCATTCTCCTCCGCCAACCTCTTGGCCTCCGTCCAATGGCCGGTCCTTATCAGGATCGACCCGCAGTCGCCCTCCGCCCTGCCCAGCGTCGTGAATTCCAGCCCCGCCGCATCGAGGATCCTCGCGGTCGAGATGGCCGTTTCCTCGAGCCTATACGATGCCATACAGCCGGCCCAATAGAGGACCTCGGATCGCCCTCCGACCTTCAACCCGGGCGGGATCCAACGCTCCCTAGCGCCCTCGGGCTCCCCGAACGGATTGCCGAACCTCAATATGCTGTCGACTATCCTGAGGTGCTCTTCCGGGATCCCAAGGCCGAGCCCGACCAGCGTCGCCCTCGCCGCCTCGAATGCCTCATTGGTCCTCACGCCCGACGGGCATCTCCTCAGGCAATAGCCACAAGTGGTGCAGAAGTACATGCGATCCACGATGTAATCGGAGGCCCTGAGGCTTCCCCTCGCCAACCCCTTTAGCAACTGTACCTTGCCCCTAGGGGAGTTGGCCTCCCATGGATAGAGATCCCCTACTGGGCAGAGCTCCTTACAAAATCCGCACCTAACGCATTTCTCCAGATCTTCCAAAAAGCCCTCCAGAGGGGTTTCTGGGATGTCGGGCCTCAAGGCGCCGCCCCCATCATCAATCCGGGCGGGGGCCAAGGCCCGCCCTTCGCCTTGTATGGGTTCAGGATCATATTAGGGTCGAACGTCCTCTTTATCTCGCGCATCAGGCCCACCAATTTCACCCCGTGCTCGAGCTCCATGTAATCCCCCCTCGAGATCCCAATCCCGTGCTCCCCCGTAACGCTCCCACCCAACGGGATGACCACATCCCTATACAGAACGTCCAAGGCCTTCAGGAGCGCCTCTCTTTGCTCCGGGTCCCTCCCATCGAGGAGGAAGTTCGGGTGGAGGTTCCCCTCGCCTATGTGGCCAAAGGTGCTGACCCCGATCGGCGCGCCCAGCTCATGCGGTATGCGCGCTATCCTCGCGTAGGCCTCGGGGATCTCGGTCACCGGAACGGTCAGATCCTCCATGAATACGGTCGGCGCGGCCCTAGAGAGGGCTGGAAGGGCCGCCTTCCTAGCGGAGATGAGCCGTTCCCTCTCCTCGGAGGAGGAGGCCCTGGCGAAGAATTTTGGCTTCCTTTTCAAGGCTATCCTATGGACTGCCTCCGCCTCCCTCTCCACGGCCTCCGCCCATCCATCGCACTCCACAAGCACAGCGCATCCCTCCGGGCAATCCATCTGGGCGTATTCAAAGGAGGCCTTGGACGATGCCTCATCCATGAACTCCAGCATGCTCGGCAGGACGCCCGAGGATTTTATCTCGACCGCGGTCCTGAC